>TARA_R110002050_G_scaffold227010_4_pt1 | contig 29592 bp, 7 predicted proteins | sample TARA_R110002050 | Tara Oceans TARA_R110002050 (sample SAMEA4396988) | marine metagenome | biome: Polar Biome; feature: [DCM] deep chlorophyll maximum layer (ENVO:01000326); material: water (ENVO:00002006), including particulate matter (ENVO:01000060) such as... | depth 25 m
AAAACATACCTTTAAATATCTAAATAAAAAAGTAGACAATGAAAACAACTTTATATGTAAAAAACTTAAAATGCGCCAATTGTGAAGTTATCATTATAAATGTACTCTCCAAAATAAAAAACATAAGTAATGTATTTATTAAAAATAAGTACGCTACAGTAACTTTTGAACATACAAGTCCAAAAGATGTTGAAGTAATTAAAATAACACTTTCAAAAATTGGATATCCTCCTTTTGGTGAAAAAAACAATTTTACTAAAAGGAAAACATATTTAAGTCATGCTGCAAACCTTAATGAAAAGTAAAAACAAATTGAAAATATTAATTAAGCAGTAATACCAAATACCGCGAGTATACTATTACAAATAAGCTATAGAAGTCCAGTCAAACTTTTTGACTGGACTTTTTTTATTACTACTTACTTACTCTTTTTTAAACATGCCAATTTTCAAAAATCAATAACAAAATGACATTTGTCAATAATTACTGTCCTTTTTTGTAAAAGCTAACAATTATCATATTTTAAAAAACAGATTAAGTGTAAATTTATCCGATGTATGGTAAAATATGGATGATTATTAAATGATTTAATTTATGTCTTTAAAGCGCCAAATTGTTTCCTTGAGCATAAAACCAAATTTGTTTACAGTCTTCATGGTATCATAAAAGAAAAATTTAAAAACAACAATAATATTTTTATTTGAAACCAAGTAATGGTTTTAAGTAATAAGTATATATAAAATATTTTTTTCAGCCAAATATACTTGTACTATGAAAAAACAACTACTAAACCAATTAAATATTATAAATAAGCTGATGTCAACATTTTTGACCATCAGTTTATTTTTTTTATCAGCATCTTTTCAAAAGGTTTATGCTCAAGACTCCGTATTACAAGTTGCTGGTGGAGATACAGCGATATCGATATGCGATGGAGAAAGTGCAACACTTGAAGTTATTATAGGAACAAGTATTAGCCCGTATACTATAATATATAGCGATGGTTCGAATAATTATACCGTTAATAATTATAGGAGTGATGCCGATCCTGAAAGTCCGACCTACGGTGGAGATCCTATTATAGTTTCTCCAAGTGTTACAACTACATATTCTTTAGTGAGTGTTACAGACCAGTATAATACCTCACTTCCAATAAGTTCGTCTACGGTAAGCATTACTGTAAATCCGTTACCATCTAATATAGTTGCTACTGTTAATGGAGGAGCCCCTGTTTGTTATGGAATAGCTTTTGATATTAGCGCCACAGCAACTAAAGGGAATACCTATGAATTATGGAATGCAGCGAATACTGCTAAACTCGCAGATTTACCTTATAATACAACCATAACTGCTGCTGCTAATTATACTATAAGGGCTATTAGTGAATTTGGTTGTTCGTCTTCACAGTCATTAACAGTAAATTTAGAAAGTACGCCATCAGCTATTTCTGGAGAAGGCGATAAAATATTAAATCCTCTTGCAGGAACATGTAGTGTATTATTACCGGACTATACAAGTACTGTTATAGTTTCAGATAATTGTACGTCTGTAGGCAACATAACTTTAACGCAAAACCCTGTAGCGGGTTCAACTATTAGTGATCATAATACTGTGCAGCCTATTGAAATTATAGCTACAGACGAATCAGGTAACCAAAGTACCTATAATTTTAATGTTACATTAATAGACACGATTGCTCCTGAAATTACGTGTGTTATAGATCAAAATAACGTTCCTGCAAATAGTGGTTGTTCGTATGTTCATAGCGGAGCTGCTTGGAATGCCGTTGCTACAGATAATTGTTCGGTGACAACAGTTAGTTATGAATTAAGTGGCGCTACATCAGGATCTGGAACTACATTAAATGGTGTTACATTTTTAGCAGGCATTACCACAGTAACTTGGACAGTCACCGATGTTGCCGGATTAACAGCAAGCTGTAGCTTCGATGTTTCTATTTCAGATTCAGAAGCGCCAACCGTGAGCTGTGCTGCGAACCAAACACGAAATACGAGTTCTGGCTGTACGTATACACATGTAGGTACTTCTTGGGATGCATCGGCCACCGATAATTGTGGTGCCCCTTCGATTTCATACGTATTATCGGGCGATACTACAGGAACTATTGCTTCAACATTAGATGGTGCTGTTTTTAACAAAGGGGTAACTACCGTAACTGTTACAGCTTCAGATACTGCTTTGAATACCGGTACGTGTAGTTTTACGGTAACGATTAATGATAATGAAGATCCGGTAATTGTAAATTTACCTTCAAATATTTCAGTTAATAACGATATAGATTCTTGTGGTGCCGTTGTAACTTGGACCGAACCTACTGCAACAGATAATTGCACATTACAAAGTTTAACATATGAATCGAGTCCAACTGCTGGACTAACTTTAGGCGATGCATTTCCTATTGGGACAACAATAATTACCTACACGGCTACAGACGATACAGGAAATAGCGCAACGGGAAGTTTTAATGTTACGGTAACCGATAGCCAATCGCCTGAAATAACATGTCCTGAAAATATTTCTCAAAATGTAGCCGCAGGAACTTGCGGTGCCATTGTAACATATACAGCACCTGTTGGAACCGACAATTGTATAGGTGCTGTAACAACTCAGATAGCTGGTTTGGCTAGCGGAAGCATATTTCCTGTAGGGGTAACTACTAATACCTTTCAGGTAGTAGATGCCTCTGGAAATACAACAAGTTGCAGCTTTACAGTAACTATTATTGATAATGAAGTACCGGTAATAGTAGATTGTCCATCGGATATTGTTCAAAATAATGATTTGAATTTGTGCAGTGCAGTTGTAAGTTGGACAGAACCAACGGCGACAGATAATTGTACAGCACCAGGTGTTATTACCTGGACAAAATCACATACTCCAGGTTCTGTTTTTCCTGTTGGAACTACAGAAGTAACCTATGTTGCAATTGATGCGTCTGGTAATGAGAGCGCATCTTGTACTTTTAACGTAACAGTTAACGATAAACAGTTACCCGAAATTGTTGCATGTCCTGCCAATATTACAAAATCAACCGATTTAGGGTCTTGCGAAGCAACCGTATCTTGGACAGAACCCTCGGCGAATGATAATTGTACTGCCACCGGAGATTTAGTTTGGGTAAAATCGCATACGCCCGGTTCTGTTTTTGCTCCAGGAACAACAACGGTTACCTATACAGCTCAAGATGAAGCAGGAAATGTAAGTCTTGCTTGTTCTTTCGATGTTACAGTGGTAGATAATCGAAAACCAGTAATTAATAACTGTCCGTCTAATATTATACAGTCTACTGATGCCAACTCCTGCTTCGCTACAGTAACTTGGACAGAACCAACAGCAACAGATAATTGTACAGCGCAGGGTGATTTAGTATGGACAAAATCTCATAATCCTGGAGATACTTTTAATGTTGGTACCACAACAGTTACCTATACGGCTACCGATGCAAATGGAAATATTAGTAATGCTTGTAGTTTCGATGTTATTGTTTCAGATACGGAACTTCCAATAGCTATTTGTGCCTCGCCAACCATATCTTTAAACCCTTCTGGTGTTGCTACATTAGCAGCGGCGAATGTTGATAGTGGTTCTTCAGATAATTGTACACCATCAAATAGTTTAATTATTACATTAAGTAAAACAAGCTTTAATTGCACTAATATAGGAGAAAACTTAGTAACTATGTCTGTTAAAGATGCTTCCGGAAACATAAGTACTTGCATAGCAACGGTTACTGTTGTCGATCCTTTTGCTCCAACGTTAACGGCTACGGCAGGAACTGTAGATTCCGATTTAAATACAGATATTGGAGTTTGTTATTATCAAGTTAAGGGATCTGAACTCGATCCCATTGCTTCAGATAATTGTACATCTGGAGTTACCTTGTCATACACGGTTACTGGTGCTACAACCTTATCGGGTACAGGCTCTATGGCAGGTCAAAATTTATTACAAGGTGTTAATGAGATTACTTGGACGGCATCTGATGGCAGCAACACATCAATACCATTAGTGTTTACAAAAACGGTTATTGATAATCGTGCACCATCTTTGTTAACCGTTGGAAATCAGAATAAAGGAACAACAATTGGGCAGTGTGGTTATCTCGTTTCAGGAACTGAGTTTGATGCAACCTATTCAGATAACTGTACTATAACTTCTGTAACATATACTATTAATGGAGGCACGCCTGTAATCGCTTCAACATTAGATGGTGTTTTAATAGCGCCTGGAATTAATACTCTTGTTTGGACAGTTAGTGATGGCACTAATAATAAATCAGCAAGTTTTAGGGTCACTGTCACAGATACTACATTACCTACTATTACTCCCATTTCAGATATCACTGAAGAAATTTCAACAGGCTGTGATGCTGTGGTGACATGGACGGAACCTACGGCAAGCGATAATTGTGCTATAACAAGTTTTACGCAAACGGCAGGATTAGCAAGTGGTTCTAATTTTCCTGTGGGTATCACAAAAATAACTTACACTGCAACGGATTCTTCTGGGAATATTGCTAAAATGAGTTTTAATGTTTCTGTAGTCGATTTAACTCCGCCAGTATTAAGCTGTCCTTCAGGTAGTTCAGAATTAGCACCTTTTGAAAGAAATGCAGATTCAGGAATTTGTTTTTATACTGTTCAAAGTACCGAGTTTGATGCAACTACCACCGATGGTTGTGCCTTTACCGCAGCAACAAATTCGTTTGATGGCACCACTACTTTAGAAGGTAAAGAATTACCTGTTGGGAATAATGTAATAACTTGGACTGCAGTTGATGAGTTTAATAATACTAGCTCGTGTACTATTTATGTTCGAGTATTGGATGCACAAAATCCAACGTTCGACCAGCCAACAGGAAATCCAGCATTAAGTTATAATTATGATAGAAATGCAAATCCTGCACAATGTTTTTATACGATTTCTGATACGTTTTTCGATTTAAGAAATATTTCAGATAACTGCGATTTACAAGTGCCTACATATGTAATTACCAAAAATGGCAGTACCGTATTTACAGGATCTGGTTCATTGTCTGGTGTTGAATTACCAACAGATGAAGTAAATCCTTATGAGATTGTTTGGACCGTACAAGACGTAAATGGTAATACTGTTATTGCTGATATGTTTACAATATCGGTAACCGATAATCAAGCACCTACGTTTGAATGTTACGGTAACGAAATACGAAATATTCCTGGTACTGCTTGTAATTATACGATTTCAGGAACCGAGTTTGACCCTAAATTATTATCAGATAATTGCGACGATTCAGGCAGTTTAACAGTTTCATATACATTAGATGGTGTTTCCGGAGGTGCTTCTACAACTTTAGCGGGTGTCGTTTTATCGGCAGGCGTTCATTCTGTGGTATGGACAATAACCGATACGAAAGGAAATGCCGCAACCTGTAGTTTTAATATTTCGGTTAAAGATTCTGTGCTTCCAACCTTATCTACTGTATTAGACCAAACACGAAACGCACCCTCAACAAGTTGCTCTTATACTGCTATTGGTGCGGAGTTTGACCCAGTAACGGTAACCGATAACTGTCCTACATACACACTTGTTAACAACCAAAGTGGAACAGCTACTTTAGCAGGTTTTGAATTTCCTGTGGGAATAACAGTCGTAGTTTGGACGGTAACCGATGCAGGAGGTAATGTAGCAACCATGCAATATCAAGTAGAAGTTTTAGATATTACAGCTCCAGATTATGAAATAATCGCTGATGCTAGTTCCAACGTTTCAGTAACTAAATCAACATCATCAACAAGTTGTTTTTACACTGTTTCAGGAAGTGAGTTCGATCCGCAAGCGATTACAGATAATTGTACCGCAAACAATTATACCATATTAAACGATTATAACAATTACAGATCATTAGCTTTTGAACAGTTTCCAGTTGGTACAACCACAGTGAACTGGAGCGTGAAAGATAATTACGGAAATGAAACCATTAAAACCTTAGAAATCACAGTTGTTGATGATGTGAGTCCGGTAATTAGTTGTCCTTCAAGTGCCTATACACGCGTGTATGGTCAAGGTCAAAACTATTATACCGTAGGTAATAATGAGTTTAAACCAATTGTTTACGATAATTGCGGAATTTCGACTTATACCTATAGTCTTTCAGGTGCAACTACCGGTTCTGGCACAAATTTAACAGGTGTTCAGTTAAACGAAGGTGTTAATACGATTGTATGGACTGCATCCGATACGGCAACACCAGCAAATACACAAACGTGTTCCATTACAGTCAATGTGGTCTCAGATTTATATCCAGCAATTACTTGTGTGGGTGATCAATCAAAAAGTACCGATTTAGGAGTTTGTACCTATACTGTTTCAGGGACCGAATTTAATGCCACATCAACCACAGCAGGCGCAACGCTTACCAATAATTTCAACAATTCTTCAACGCTAGCAGGGGCCATATTTCCGCAGGGAACAACCTTAGTAACCTGGACGGCATCTCAAACTGTAGATGGTACAGTTTATACAAATGATTGCAGCTTATATGTGTTTGTTAACGATATCGAAGACCCTCAAATTACAGCACCTGCAGATATTACAGTTAATACTAATTCAGGATGTTATGCAACTGGAGTTAATTTAGGAACACCAATTACAAGCGATAATTGTAGCGGTGTAATAGATGTTTGGAATAACCAAGTAGATTTAATTTTTGGCATTGGAACAACAACTGTAACTTGGTATGCTGAAGATGTGCACGGAAATATAGCATCCGCTACACAAACAGTCACAGTTGTAGATGATGATGCACCAACATTTAATTGTATAGGGTCGATTTGTAGAGAGGTAGATGAGGGGCAAAATTACTATACTGTTTTTGATCATGAGTTTAATCCTTATAATGTTTATGATTGTTCTACAATAACACGAACTAACGATTATAACAATGGTTCTACACTTGCAGGCGAACAGTTTCCTGTAGGTGTAACAGTAGTTACTTGGACTTTTACAGACGCTAATAGTAATGTTTCTACGTGTTCCACAACAGTTACTATTAATAACGACGATCCGCCATCGGTAACCTGTAGAGGATATCAAACGCGTACAACAGATCTAGATGTTTGTACCTATACCATTTCTGGAAATGAACTAGATATTTCATCTACAACACCCGGGACAACATTAACCTATGAACTTACTGGAGCAACAACTGGCACTGGTTCAACTACATTAGATGGTATTGTTTTAAATAGAGGAACAACAACCGTAAGTTGGACTGCCACGAATGGAGCCGACAGTAATGTGTGCTGTACCTACAACATTCGGGTTTACGACAATCAAGACCCTATAGTTTCTTGGCCAGCAGATATTACAGTAAGCGTAGATGCAGGAAGTTGTAATGCCACCAATGTTATTGTCGGGACCCCAACAGCCACCGATAATTGTGATAATTCTGTAGATATTACCTATACAAAATCAACAAATGCTACAACTTTTAGTTTGGGTGTAACCAATGTGTATTGGACTGCAAGAGATACTCGAGGCAATTATGTTAGTCATACTCAAGTTATTACAGTAACCGATGATATCGCTCCTGTAATTGTTTGCCCAACAGAAACGTATTACAGAGAATATTCAAATCCATATGTGGATTATTATTACGTAAATGGTGATGAGTTTACACCAACAGTTTCAGATAATTGTTCCTTAGCATCATATGTAAATAGCATTACAGGAACACGATATATAAACGGACGACTTTTAACCTTAGGGGACCATACCATTACGTGGACCGCAACCGATAACAATCCCGGAACCCCTAATACAGCAACCTGTGACGTTAATGTAACTATTGTAGATTCCTTCGATCCTATTATTAGTTGTCCGGAAAATATATCTCAAAATTCAGATTCTGGAGACTGTAGTTATACTGTTCCAGAAGGTGTTACAACTTACGATGCAACCTTTGTTTCCGTTTCAGGAGATAATAGAACCATGACACACGATTTAGCTGGCGCACCATCTAATACGACTTTAGAGGGAGCTACTATTCCAGCTGGAACCAATACCATTACATGGACAGCCACTCAAGAAATAGGAGGAACTACCTATACTAGTAGCTGTAGTTTTACGTTTACAGTATTAGATAGAGAGGCGCCTGTTTTAGATTTGCCATTTGATGATGTTACTGTGAATGTAGATCCAGGAACATGTACAAATACCTTTACATTAACCCCTCCAACGGCAACGGATAATTGTTCGGCACCAGAAGATATTACCATTATAAGTAATGCTCCAGCCACATTTTTATTAGGGACAACCAATGTAAGATGGCAACTTACAGATGAAGCAGGAAATACAACCGTCTATAATCAACAAGTAACGGTTTATGATAATGAAGCACCTGTAATTTCTAATTGTCCTGCAACAGATTTAACGGCCCAAGCAACAGGAAGTTTATGCCAAGTCGTTGTATCTTGGCCAGCTCTAAATGCAACCGATGATTGCAGCGGCGTAAAGTCATTTACATCTACCCATTCACCAGGAACACTCTTTGGAGTGGGAACAACTACAGTAACATATACAGCAATCGACAATAATGATAACGAATCAACATGTTCTTTTGATGTTGTTGTAACAGATGCCGTACCAACAATCGCCTGTGTTGAAGATCAAACACGTAGTGCAGATGCCGGAACGTGTTCCTATAAAGTTTTAGGTAACGAATTCGACCCAATTACTTACGACGACAATTGTGAAGCACCAACTATTAGTTGGAGTTTTACACATCCTGAGACCTTAGAATTAGTAACAGGTAATAACACACTTTCGGGAGTTAGTATTCCTAGAGGAAGTGATAATGGCCCAACAACTGGTCAAATAGCAATTACATGGACGGCAACAGATTCAAATTCACAAACAGCAAGCTGTACGTTTGTGTTAACAATTACAGACAATGAGCCTCCAATACTTGTAGTTCCAGGAAATCAAACGCGAAGCACAGACTTAAATCAAAATTACTATACAGTAAGTGGTGGTGAGTTTGATGATGTAACAGCTACCGATAACTGCGGAATTGTAACTAAAATTGTGAATGAATTTGACATTCCTTCTTTAGACGGCTTACAATTGCAAATAGGAGAAAATACCATTGTTTGGAAAGCTACCGATGACAGCGGAAACCTTGGTTCAGCAACGTTTTACGCCTATATTGAAGACACTGAACTTCCGAGGCTAGAAAATGCCCCAACAGGTATTTCTGCTGATGCTACAGGATGTTCGGCCGTTGTAAATTATACAGCTCCTACATTTATTGATAATGCGACCTCTCAAGCAAATTTATCAATTACAGTATCACCTGCTTATGCCGTTTCTGGTTATGATTTCCCAGTAGGTATTACTCCAGTTACATATATTGTTTCAGATGAATATGGTAATGTTTTTAATTACAGTTTTGATGTTACAGTTACCGATAATATTGATCCAACTATAGCTTGTCCAGCAGGTGACTCCGGAAATCAATTAATTAGAAATACAGACACAGGAGAAGCATTTTATACCACATCAGGGACCGAATTTGATCCAACAAGTTTTTCAGACAATTGTTTAGTAACCTTAGAAAATAATTATAATAATTCTGGTACGCTTTTAGGAGAAACATTCCCTGTAGGAACAACGGACGTGGTATGGACAGTAACAGATGATAGCGGAAATTCAACCTCATGTACCATTCAAGTAATTGTTACAGATATTGAAGACCCCGTTATAAATAGTTGTGCTGATGCTACTGTAAGTCGTGATGCCGATGTGGGCTCTTGCTTTTTTACTGTTACAAGCTCGGAATTCGACCCCTATGATTTTAACGATAACGCTGGAGTTTCTAAATTAACCTATTCTATTGATGGTGCTGCCGAAGTAGGTACCGATATAAACACCACCTTAGTAGGTGCTCAAATTCCCGTAGGAACCCTTGCAAATCCAACCACAACAGTACTTTGGAGATTGTACGATTTAAGTAATAACGTGAGTGCTACTTGCGAAACTGTTTTTACAATAACAGATGTCGAGTTGCCACAAGTTCAAACCATTGCTACACAAACACGAAACTTAAATACCGGATTAGGTACTTATACCGCAAATATATCAACTGATGCTTCATGGGATTTAACGATTTCAGATAACTGTACTTTAGAGACCATCACCTATCAGATTGATGGCGGAGACGTAGTAGGAACCGATACCAATACAAGTATTATAGGAGAAACTTTTACCGCAGGAACACACACCGTTATATGGCAAGCAACCGATATTTATGGTAATGCAAATTCAGGTTCTTATCAAGTTATTATTGTCGATAATGAACCGCCAACAGCAGTTTGTAATAACATAACCGTTCAATTAGATAATACGGGTAGTTATTCTTTGTCATCAACCGATATTGATAATATAGCTTTAGGGTCTTCAGACCCTAGTGGAATTGCAACAACCGAAGTATCACCAAGCTCTTTTGATTGTATTGATGTTGGCGCGAATGCTGTGACTGTTACATTAACAGATAATTATGGTAATATCTCAAGTTGTGAAGCCACTGTAACTGTAGAAGATAATATACCTCCAACAGCCTTATGTAAACCAGTAACCTTGTATATCGATGAATCTGGTACAGCGACTATTACAGCAGCCAGTATAAATAATGGTTCAAGCGATATTTGTGGTATTGCCAGTATTTCGGCTAGTAAAACGGTTTTTAATTGTAATGATTTTGGTGATAATACAGTGACGTTAACAGTAACCGATGTTAATGGAAATAGTTCAACCTGTGATACTACAGTAACAATTTTAGACGATGTTCAACCTGTTGCCGTTTGTAAAAATATTACAGTTAGTTTAGATGCTAATGGTATTGCAACCATTTCAGGCTTAGATGTCGATAATGGTTCATACGATAATTGTATAAGCAACGAGCTTATAAGAACAGCAACACCAAGTACCTTTAATTGTTTAGATATTGGCGAAAATGAAGTCACGTTAACTGTTGCAGATCCTGCCGGAAATGAAGATACGTGTACAGCCATTGTTACAGTCGTTGATACAGTTGCGCCCACCGTTGTTTGTCAAAATATTACGGTGCAACTAGATGAAAACGGAGATGCAATTATTTCAGCAAATGATATCGATAACGGGTCTTTTGATGCTTGCGGACTATTAAGTCTTACAATTAATAAAACAAATTTTGATTGTTCGAATATTGGTTCTAATCCTGTCACTAATACAGTAACCTTAACAGGAATTGATTTATATGGAAACTCGGCATCATGTAGCGCTTTAGTAACTGTTGAAGATAATGTAGCTCCAACAATTACATGTACTACAGATCAAGTAGTTTCAACAGATAATAACATATGTTCTTATACACACAGTAACACAATTTGGGATGCAATTGCAAACGACGCCTGTGGTGCTGTTTCAAGTTTAACATATGCTTTATCGGGTGCTACCGTTTTAGCCGACGCTCCTTCGAATACCAGTTTAAATGGTCAGTTATTTAATCCAGGAATTACAACCGTAACTTGGACAGCTATTGATGCCGATAGTAATACTTCGCAATGTAGTTACACCGTTACGGTAAATGATAATCAATTACCTAATGCTATTTGCCAAAATATAACCGTTCAGCTAGATGCTTCAGGAAATGCATCAATAGTTGCTGGAGATATCGATAATGGCTCGAATGATAATTGCGGTATTCAAAGTATTGTTGCAAGTAAAACCGATTTCACTTGTGCAGATTTTGGTGCAAATACAGTAACTTTAACAGTAACAGATACAAGTAATAATGTGTCAACATGCGATGCCATTGTCACTGTTGAAGACAATATAGATCCCGTTGCTGCATGTACTCCAATTACAGTGCAACTGAATGCATCGGGTACATATACGTTAATTGCTTCAGATATCGATGCCATTTCAGCAGGTTCTTCAGATAATTGTTCTATAGTAACAAGGGAAGTATTTCCTAATACCTTCACCTGCGCAAATACGACAACGCCTGTAGATGTTACTTTAACAGTTACAGATATTGCTGGAAATACAGATACGTGCACAACCACAGTTACCGTTGAAAATAATATCCTTCCAACAGCAATTTGTAAAGATATTGTAGTGCCATTAAACGCATTAGGTAATGCTACGATTACCGCAAATGATATTGACAATAATTCTACAGATAACTGTGCAATCGCAACCAGAGTAGCAAGTAAAACTGCATTTACCTGTGCCGATTTAGGTTTAAATATTGTTACTTTAACAATTACCGATGTGAATGGTAACGTATCAACTTGTAATGCCAATGTAACGATTGTTGATCTTATTCCGCCTTCATTCACACTAGTATCAGCCAATCAAACTCAAAATACAAATACAGGAGTTTGTACCTATACAAAAACAGATACCAATTGGGATCAAGCGGCGACCGATAATTGTGATATCCCGTTAGTTCAATATACCTTAACTGGCGCGACTACAGGCACGGGAAGTAGTCTAGATGGTGTAGCTTTTAATAAAGGTGTTACAACGCTTATTTGGACAGCGACAGATGCTTCAGGTAATTCTGTAACAACTCCAGAATATACCATAACAGTAACCGATATCGAGCCACCAGTTGCAATTGCGCAAACTGTAAATGCTGAATTACTGAGAGATGGTACAGTCATCGTACTACCATCAGAAATTAACAATGCTTCTACAGATAATTGTGGTATTATAACCTATGAAATTTCTAGAGACAATATTAATTTTGGTCCTGAAGCTCTTTTCACTTGTATTGATATTGGAAGTAATACCGTTTATTTAAGAGTAACCGATGAAGCTGGTAATACACATGTTGAATCAACTTCAGTTACAGTAGATGATACCCAAGCACCAACATTAGACGATTTATCAGATAGAAATGAAATAGTTGATGCAGACGTTTGTACTTACACGCATGCTGATACGTCTTGGGATCCAACAGATAATTGTGATCTCGCACCAACCATTACCTATACATTAAGTGGGGCTACTACGGTTGTAACTGCGCCGAATACAACATTAAACGGGCAAGTATTTGAAAAAGGTGCAACTACCGTTACATGGACGGTAGCCGATCATTCATCGCCAGTAAATTCGGGTACAGTAACTTTTAATGTCATCGTTACAGATACGCAAAACCCAACAATTTCTTGTCCTGCTAACATTGTTCAAGATGTTGCTTCTCCCGGAGATCTTTCTGTGGTGGTTTCAGGAATTACAGCACCAACATATGCAGATAATTGCGCAGTTACCCAAATAACTTACGAGCTTTCTGGCGCTACAACTGCGGCAGCTCAAGCTTCAGGAATTAACGAATTAAGTAGTGACACATTCAACTTAGGAACTACAACCGTAACTTATATTGCTTACGATGAAGCCGGAAATACCGAGACTTGTAATTTTACCATTACCGTTAATGCTCTGGCAAATAATACGATTATTGTTTCTGAAACAGATATTACAACTTCTGAAGACTTAACTAGCGATACATTTACCGTAGTACTTCCTTTTGCACCAACAGGAACCGTGGTATTTGATGTTGTAAGTAGCGATACTACCGAAGCGACTGTTAATAAATCTCAATTAACATTTAATGCAAGCAACTGGGATACACCGCAAGTGGTAACCGTTACAGGTGTAAATGACGATGTTGATGATGACGATATTAGTTACATTGTTGAATTAACTACAAATCAAGGACTTACAGATGATTTATCGGGTTACGAAAATGTAGATCCAGCCGATGTTAACGCCATAAACCAAGATAATGATACAGCAGGTGTAACAGTATCTTCAATAAGCGGTCCAACAACTGAAGCCGGCGGAACAGCCACCTTTACAGTTGTATTAGATACCGAACCAACTGAAGATGTAACCATAACACTTTCAAGCGACGATACAACCGAAAGTGATACATTCGGCCCAACAACATTAACCTTTACGGCGGCAAACTGGAATACACCGCAAACCGTTACCGTAACAGGTAAGGACGATGATATTGTTGACGGAAATGTGACCTACAATATTGTAACAAGTAACGCCTCTTCAACCGATCCTAAATATGACGGTTTAGTGGTTGACGATGTAAGTATCGTAAATAATGATAACGATACCACAGGATTTATTGTAACGCCAACAACCTTAACCACCAGTGAAGCCGGAACAAGTGCCACCTTCACCATTGTGCTTACCAGCAAACCAGGTACAGATTTAGACCTAACACAGGAAGTGGTTGTAGATGTGGCGAGTAGCAACACCAACGAAGGAACGGTAGATTTATCACAATTAACGTTTACTTCTGCAAATTGGGATACTCCTCAAACTATTACCGTAACAGGTGTAGACGAAAGTATTGTAGACGGAACAATAGCTTATACTATAGAGAATACGGTAAACGCAGCATCAACAACCGACCCTAATTACGACCCATTAAACCCAGCAGATGTTGCTGTAAATAATACAGATAATGATGCGGCTTTTGTCTCAATAGACAGTGTGACTCAAGTTGAAACAAATACTGGAACAACTAATTTTGTATTTACAATTACACATTCGGGAGATGAGGTTGCAGGTGGTTATGGCGTTTCATTCTATACCTCAAATGGCTCTGCAAAAGCACCAACAGATTTTACTGGTAGTGGTGGAACCAGAAATTTCACAACCGGCACCATTGGTGAAACACAAACTATTACAATTGCCGTAAACGGAGACACAGCGGTAGAGCGAAACGAAACTTTTAGCGTTGTCTTAAATACGGTTATTGCTCCAGGAAAAAATATTACAATAATTCCTGCTGGAAAAACAGGAATAGGTACCATTACAAACGATGATAATGCCACATTATCAATAGCCGACGAATCGATCGTTGAAGGCGATAGTGGTACAAAAACACTTACTTTTACGGTAACTTTAGACAGAGAGGTTGAAGACGGTTTATCTATCGACTACACAACTGCAGATGCTACAGCAACCACAGCAAATTCAGATTATGTCGCCACTTCGGGAACATTAGTCTTTATAGGAACTGAAGGTGAAACCAAAACTATTGCAGTCACAATTAATGGCGACGAGATTGTAGAATTAGACGAAACCTTCTTAGTAAACCTAAGTAATATTGTGCCCGTAAGTGCTCCGGGAGTAGCCATTTCTTTTGCAGATGATTCTGCCGTAGGAACGATTACCAATGATGATTCTGCAGTCATTTCAATCGCTGGATTTACAGTTAATGAAGCCACAGCAACAGCCAATTTCACAATTACAATGGATAAATCCGTCCAATCGGCATTTACCATAGATTTTGCAACGTCTGATGATTCTGCGCTTTCAGGTTCAGATTACACAGGCATCACTTCAACCTTAAACTTTGGTGGCGCTAATGCTTTAACTCAAACGGTTTCCATTCCTATTACAAATGACACCTTTGTTGAACCTTCAGAAGATTTAATAGGAACCCTAAGCAATATGGTTGATGCAGCCAATCAAAGTATCACATTCTTTGGAGGCGGTGCTTCAACTCAAGCTACTGGAACCATTACAGATAATGATTCAGCAAGTATCGCTATTAATGATGTAAGCGTTAACGAAGCTGATGGAAATGCCACATTCACAGTAACATTAACCGGCGATATTCAAGATGATTTAACGGTCGATTATACCACTGCAAATATCGATGCACTGGCAGGAAGCGATTATACTGTAACATCGGGAACACTAACTTTTGTTGGCGGTTCTTTAAGTGGCTCGACATTAACAATTACAGTTCCTATTTTAAACGATGTTATTGCCGAACCTACGGAAACTTACAATGTTAACTTAAGTAATTTGGTGAGCACAGGAAGTGCCTCAATTTCAGATAACCAAGGATTAGGAACTATTACCGACAACGATCCGTTAACCCTAGAAATAGCAGGATTTACTATAACAGAAACCGAGGCCACTCAAACAGCTAATTTTGTGGTGACTAGCGATATTGAAGCTCAAGAAGATATTATCGTGACGTTTACAACATCAAATGTTTCCACAACATCGGGCAGTGATTTAACCTCACAAACAACACAATCATACACATTAACGGCAGGTGCAACGTCTTGGAATATTCCTGTGAGCATTTTAGGAGACCTAGTTGCAGAACCAACCGAAACATTTACCGGAACGATTGCTTTAAGTAATATAAACGGACAACAAGTTACCATTACAACGGCAACGGCAACAGCAACCATTTTAGATAATGATGCCTTAGAAATTAATTTGGCTGGCTTTACCGTAACCGAAACCGATGGTACTCAAATTCAGAATTTTGTTGCAAGCACAAACATTTCAGCACAATACGACATTGTATTAAGTTTCACAACCTCCGATGGTACTGCGCTCGACGGAAATGATTACACCACACAAACCGCAACAGTTGTTACTATTTTAGCAGGAAGCACAAGCGTAAACATTCCCGTTGATATTCTTGGCGATCTAATTACCGAACCTCAAGAAGCATTCACTTCAGCTATTACTTTAACAAATGCCAATGCGCAACAAGTTTCTATAGGAACTTCATCTGCAACAGCAACTATAAACGATAACGATCCGGCAACGTTAGCGGTTTCAGCATTTACTGTAAATGAAGATGCGGGAACAGCCGATTTCACGATTACTCTTAGTAGAAATGTTCAAAATGCCTTTACAGTCGATTTTGCAACGTCGGATATTGGAACAGCAATCGGAAATGCATTGGCAGGTTCAGATTATACGGCTATTCCAACAACGACCTTAAACTTTGGTGCTGCCAATCCGTTGATTCAAACCATAACAATCACCATTAATGATGATGATTTAGTAGAGCCTACCGAAACTTTTATTGGAACACTTAGTAATTTAGTAACTAATAATCAGGCAGTAACCATTCCAACGCCAACGGCAACCGCGACTATAAATGATAACGATGCCGCTAGCGTTGTTATTGATGATATTACTGTAGCCGAAGATGTAGCAAGCGGAACAGCTGTATTTACCGTAACCCTAACTGGTCATATCCAAGATGCGTTAACCGTAGACTTTACAACCAACGACGGCACAGCGACTAATCCAGCAGTTCAGCCTTCAGATTATACCTTAACTACCGGAACCATAACATTCCCAGCAGGCTCAAATTCGAATACAAGTACAACCAATACGCAAACTATAACGGTTCCGATAATTGATAATTTAATTACCGAACCTTTAAATGAATTTTATACGGTCGATTTAAGCAATATCATTTCAACAGGAACCGCAACCATAGATGATGCTCAAGGTCTTGGAACTATTGTAGACGACGATCCTTTAAACGCGATTACCTTAACCGGATTTAACGTTACCGAAACCAATGGTAATGTGCTGCATAATTTTGTAGCCACCTTGGATTATATTGCTCAAGAACCAATTATAATTTCATTTACAACAACCAACGGAACAGCTGTTGCAACAGACTTTACAGCACAAACAACCGTTGAATATACCATTCCTTCAAACACCTTATTTGTAAATATTCCAGTTGAGGTTTTAGGTGATTTAGTTTTAGAACCACAAGAATCATTTACAGGAACTATTGCATTGGTTGAAGATAACGACCAACAAGTTACAATAGGAACGGCGACAGCTATTGGCGTAATAAACGACGATGATGTTGCAGTGATTTCAATCGCAGGATTTACAGAAGATGAAGGCGTAGGAACTGCTGAATTTACGATTACCTCGAGCGCTGTTATTCAAAATGAAGTGACCGTTATATTTTCAACGTCAAATGGCTCAGCTGTTTCAGGTTCAGATTATACCGCAATCGCATCTACAACTTTAACGTTTGGAGGTTCAAATTCTAATACTCAAACAGTTTCAGTATCTATAACAGATGATGCTATTGCCGAACCAACTGAGTTATTTACAGGGGTTTTAAGCGCCTTAGTGAATAACGGGCAGTTAGTTACTTTAAGTGATGGTGCCATAACATCGGCCATAGGAACCATAACAGATAACGATGCTGCAACCTTGGCAATTAATAGTATTTCGCAAGTTGAAGTTGATGGCGGTTCAACCGTAGATTATACATTTACGGTAACACATAATGGTCAAACCACCGATGGACCATTTACCGTAAACTTCACAACTACAAACGCCGAAGCAGAAGCTGGATTAGATTATGTAGCCCAATCGGGAACATTAACCTTTAGCGGAGCAACAGGAGAAACACAAACCATTACAATTACCGCTAATGGTGATGATATTTTAGAGCCAACAGAAACGTTTACAGTCGATTTAGCTGAAAACGATTTTGGTGGAAGAGATATTACGTTTACTGATGATAGCGGACTAGGAACCATCACCGACAACGATGCAACAGTATTAACAATTGCTGCTAACGATGCAGTCGCAGCAGAGCCAAGTAACAACGGTCAGTTTACTGTAAGTTTAGGCCTAGTTTCTTCAACCGATACTGAAGTAAGTTATGTTATTTCAGGAACAGCAACAGCTACGAACGATTATACGCCACTAACAGGAACTGTAACCATTCCAGCAGGAAGCTTATCAGCACCCATCGATGTATTAGTCGTTAACGATAATATTCTTGAAGATTCAGAAACCGTTACACTTACATTAAATGCTATTACTTCCGGGGATGCCGATATTACAATCGACACGAACAACGACGAAGCCACAGTCACCATCACCGATGACGACGCCTCAGAAGTAAGTATTACAGCCACAGATGCGTCCGCTTCCGAGCCAAGCGATAACGGACAGTTCACAGTCAGTTTAACAAATGCCTCCGATGTAGCTACCACAGTAAGCTATACGATAGGCGGTACTGCCACAGTAGGCACCGATTACACTGCCTTAACCGGTACAGTAACGATTCCAGCTGGCTTAACATCGGCGACTATTGATGTAGCAGTCTTAGATGATACCGTATTAGAATCCAGTGAGACCGTTATTGTAACAATCGATGCTATTACATCAGGCGATGCCGATGTATCGATAGACACCAACAACGATGAAGCTACCGTCACCATCAGTGATAACGATGCGGCAAGTTTAAGTATTAGTGATATCACTGTCACCGAAGGTAATAGCGCCGTATTTACGCTTACCCTAACAGGCGCAGTGCAAGGTGGCTTTACTATCGACTATGCCACAGCCGATGCCACAGCCGATGCCGGATCAGATTATACAAGCAACAGCAATACCTTAACCTTTGCAGGAACCGATACAGAAAGCCACACCATTACGGTAGCCACTACCGACGATGCGCTGTTAGAACTCACCGAAACCTTTGAAGTGAATCTAAGTAGCATCAGTAATGCTTTGGTTACTTTTGATACACAAGCGATAGGCACCATCACCGATAATGATACCGCAGCGTTAACAGTATCAGATATTACAGCAACAGAAGGCGACAATGTTGTCTTTACAGTGACCTTAACAGGCAATGTACAAGGCGGCTTTAGTATAGATTATGCTACAGCAGACGGTTCAGCCGTTGTGAGCGATGATTACACCACAGAATCAGGCACATTAACCTTTACAGGCACGAGCTTAGAATCTTATACCGTAACAGTAGCCACCACAGAAGATGCGATAGCCGAAGCCCAAGAAAGCTTTACGCTAAATCTGTCAAACATAACCAACACGTTAGTGACATATGATGCACAAGCGATAGGTACGATTACCGACGATGATGCCTTAACGATCAGCATCGCTGATAATGCCATTACAGAAACCCAAGGTGTACAATCTTCAAACTTTGTAGTGACTATGAGTGGTGAAGCTCAGCAGGATGTGGTGTTAAGTTTTGCTACGACCGCAGGAACAGCAACAGCAGGCAGCGATTATATCGGCCAAACAGGTGTACTGGTAACGATTCCATCAGGAAGCACAGGTGTTAATATCCCAGTAACGATATTAGGTGATATTATTTTAGAACCTACAGAAACCTTTGTAGGTACGATAGCGATCAACACGGTTAACGGACAACCAATTACGATTGCAGACGCATCGGCAGATTACATGATTACGGATAATGATGCCGCCAGTATTGCCATCGCAGATGTTACGGTAGATGAAGGCGCAGGCACAGCGAGCTTTACAGTCACCTTAACCGGCAATGTACAAGACGCCTTTAGTGTTGATTATGCCACAAGTGATGTCACTGCAGAAGCAGGATCAGATTATACAGCCACCACAAATACGCTCACCTTTGCAGCAGGTTCCTTAAGTGGAAGCACTCAAAGCTTTACCGTAGCGATTACGGATGATACCACAGTAGAACCTACAGAGACTTATACTGTAACCTTAAGTGGTATAACCGGCGGCTTAGTAACAATCTCCGATGCCACAGCAACCGGAACGATTACGGACAACGATGCCTCACAAGTCAGCATCGCTGCGACTACGCAAGGTGATGAAGACGGACCAGTTAACGGACTGTTCACTATAACCTTGACTAACCCAGTGAGTGTAGCCACGACAGTGACTTACACGATAGCAGGCACCGCGACAGCAGGCACCGATTACGAAGCTTTAACAGGTACCGTAACGATCGCAGCAGGAGACACATCGGCTACAATCGATGTGATCGTTACAGACGATAGTATTGTAGAGAGCAGTGAGACTGTGATTGTGACCTTAACAAGTACGAACACCGCCGTAACCTTAGGAACATCATCAGCAACGGTAACCATTGCCGATGATGATGCATCCGAAGTAAGCATTGCAGCCACTACACAAGCCAGTGAGCCAAGCACAAACGGACTGTTCACAGTAACGTTAAGCAACCCTGTATCAGTAGCGACCACAGTAAGCTATACAATAGCAGGTACCGCTACTGCAGATGTAGATTATACAGCATTAACAGGAAGTATTACCATAGCAGCAGGCGCCACCACAGGAACGATTCCAGTAACGGTGATCAATGATAACTTGGTAGAGACTAATGAGACGGTGATTGTGACCTTAACAGCAACAGACACGGCAGTAACGATAAGCACAACCGACGCAGCGACTGTTACCATCACCGATGACGACGCCTCAGAAGTAAGTATTACAGCCACAACGCAAGCAGGCGAACCGAACTTCAATGGACTGTTCACTGTAAGTATAACAAATGCGTTATCAGTTGATACTACTGTAGGTTACACCGTATCAGGTACCGCCACAGCAGATGCAGATTACACCGCCTTAACCGGAAGTGTTGTCATTCCTGCAGGCGCTACTTCAGCAACGATAAGTGTTGATGTAATAGATGATACTATTGTAGAGACCGGAGGCGAGACTGTGATTGTGACTTTAACCATTACAGATTCAGCAGTTACAATTGCTTCAGAAGATACTGCAACAATTACTATAGCCGATAATGATGCTTCGGAAGTAAGTATTGGTATTATTGCAACAAATCAGGCATCAGAACCTGATAATGATGGACTATTTACATTTACTTTAAGTAATATAGTAAGTGTTGATACAGAAGTAAACTTCACTATTACAGGAACAGCTACAGAAGGTGTTGATTATGAAGTTATTGGTACTTCGGTTATTATACCAGCAAATACCTTAAGTGTTACCATACCAGTTGTAGTCATTGATGATAGTATTGTTGAATTAACTGAAGCAGTTGTAATTAGCATAACAGGAACTGATTCAGCAGTAACGGTAAGTACAACTAATATTGCAACTGTGACTATAGCCGATAATGATACTTCAGAAGTGAGTATCATCGCAACTACTCAAGCAAGTGAGCCAAGTACAAATGGCTTATTTACGCTAAGTCTTAATAATGTTGTAAGTGTAGATACAGAAGTAAGTTATAGCATTTCAGGAACGGCAACTAACGGAGTAGATTACACGACGTTAACAGGAATTGTAACGATTCCAGCAAATACATCAAGTATTACAATACCTGTTGAAGTGATTGATGATAATTTTGTTGAAGCAGGAGGAGAAACAGTGATTGTAACGCTGCTAAGTACAAATTCAGGAGCAGGCATTGCTACTCAAGATACGGCAACTATAACAATTAGTGACGACGATGCTTCAGAAGTAAGCATTGCAACAACAACAAATGCTGGAGAACCTAATTTCAATGGAATATTTACTGTAACACTTAATAATAGTGTCAGTGTAAATACGCAAGTTGATTATACAGTTTCTGGAACTGCTACCGAAGGAACAGACTATGTAACCTTAATTGGTTCGGTTATTATTCCAGCAAATTCAAATTCAGCAGTAATAGATGTCGCTGTTATTGATGATACTATTGTTGAAGGTGATGAAACCGTCATTGTAACCTTGACAGGAACAGATTCTTCGGTAACGGTAAGTTCAACAAACGAAGCTACTGTAATCATCACAGATAATGATGCTTCAATATTAAGTATTTCGGCAACAATTCAGGCAAGTGAACCTGATTTAGATGGTGAGTTTACCTTAACCTTAACCGAGCCAATTAGTATTGATACTGAGGTTACGTTTATGGTAAGTGGAACAGCTACTGAAGATGTAGATTATACATCTTTAGGAACAACCATAATTATTCCAGCAAATACAACCAGCATTACTATTCCGGTAGTAGTTATTGATGATCTTATAGTTGAACCTAGTGGAGAAAGTGTAACTGTAACTATAGTTAGTGCTGATTCTCCGATAGTAATTGGTTCACCAGACGATGCTACCGTAACCATTGCAGATGATGACATTGCAGCTCCATCAATAGAATTGATAAAAGACGCATCATTAAGTGGTGAAGGTGTTGTTGGAGACATTATCACATATACATTTACAATTAATAATACAGGTAATGTTCCTTTAGTTGATATTGAAATAGAAGATGATATGCTTTCAAGTAAACCAATTGTGGTTTCAGGAATTATTGAACCAGGCGAATCAACAACAATATCAGCGGATTATATGATAAACCAAGCTGATATTGATTCAGGAAGTGTTGTTAATTCAGCTATCGTTTCTGCAGTAGATATGTTATTTGATACGATTGTAGCAGACATCTCTGATAATGGAAATGTAAATGATGGCGATGATAATCCAACAGTAGTGGCATTAGCACAATCAATGAATATTGCCATTGTAAAAACAGGAACCTTTAACGATGTTAATGGCGATGGTTATGCGCAAGCAGGCGAAACGATTAGTTATAGCTTCACTGTTACAAATACAGGAAATGTAACCTTAACTAATATCACGATATCAGATCCATTACAAGGTGTAGAATTAACTGGCGGACCAATTAGTTTAGATGCTGGAGAATCTGATAGTTCAAGTTTTGTTGCAACGTATACCTTAACGCAAGACGATGTTAATTTAGGAAGTGTTTCTAACCAAGCTATTGTATTTGGTACAGCTCCTGACGGAACAGAAGTTCAAGACTTGTCTGACGATTCAAGTACTGCTGGAGATAATACTACCATTACCACATTATCAGGTTGTGTTATAGAAGTCTTTAACGCAGTATCTCCTAACAACGATGGTGATAATGATGTATTCTTAGTTCGTGGATTAGAATGTTATCCAAAAAACAGAGTGGAAATTTATAACCGTTGGGGTGTATTAGTATTTGAAAGAGATCAATATAATAATAGTGATAGAGCTTTTAGAGGAATTTCTGAAGGACGTGTAACTGTTAATAAATCCGAAGAATTACCAGAAGGAACCTATTATTATGTATTGAAATATGAAGACTTTAATGGTGCAAACCACGAAAAGGCAGGGTATTTATACATCAACAGAAAATAAAAAAAGAACAACCAAATTCTTGAGGCTTCAACAACAGAAGCCTCAAGATTAAAAGCTGAAAAAATGATAAGAAATAGTTTAATTATATTGGTTTTAATACTTGTTTCAAGTGCCAATTATGCTCAGCAAGATTCGCAGTTTACGCAATATATGTACAATACAATCAATATTAATCCGGCTTATGCTGGATCGAGAGATATGTTGAGTATTTTCGCAATGCACAGGACACAATGGGTTGGTCTCGATGGTGCGCCGGTTACCAATGTGGCATCAATAAGTTCTCCTGTCGGAAAAAATGTTGGTTTAGGAGTGTCCATAATGAATGATAAAATTGGGCCTTCTGATGAAAATAATATCGCCGTAGATTTTTCATATACAATTAGTCCTTCAGATAATTACAAACTCTCTTTCGGTATTAAGGCTTCGGCCAATTTATTAAATATAGATTTTACGAAGCTAAATCAATATAACAGCGGAGATTATATTTTTGAAACCAATATCGACAATAAATTTACACCCAATATTGGTGTAGGGATATTTTACTATTCAGATAAAACATATTTTGGTTTTTCTGCACCTAATTTATTAGAAACCACGCATTTTGATAAGTATAACAATATTGGATCAAATAGTCGGATCGCTAAAGAAAAAATACATTACTACATGATGGCGGGTCATGTGTTCGATTTGAGTAGTAATATAAAATTTAAACCTTCGGTATTATCAAAAATAGTAACAGGTGCTCCATGGCAGTTAGATATTTCAGGAAATGTATTATTTAATGAGAAGTTTAGTTTAGGACTTGCATACAGACTTAGTGCAGCTGCAAGTGCAATGGTAGGATTTCAAGTTTCTGATTCATGGTTTATTGGCTATGCTTATGATATGGCCACAACAGATTTGGCTGAATACAGTTACGGTACTCATGAAATCTTTTTAAGATTTGAATTGTTTAATAAAATTGGAAAAATAACATCTCCAAGATTCTTCTAAATGCGCATCATTATGACAATTAAAACATTTTTTTTAAGCCTTATATTTAGTGTTGTTGCAATTCAACTTCATGCTCAAAATGCTAGAATAACAGCAGCAACAAAAGATTATGAAAAGCTGGCATATATAGATGCTATTAACATATACGAACGTGTTGCAGAGAAGGGCTACAAAGATGAAGATATGTTTAAGAAATTAGCAAATTCATATTATTTTAATGCAGATTTTGCAAAAGCTAATAAATGGTATGGCGAACTATTTGCTTTAAATAGTGATCAAGAACCGGGATATTATTTTAAATATTCTCAAACATTAAAATCTGTAGGTGATTATGAAAAATCTAATTTAATGCTTGAAAAGTTTAATGAAAAATCAGGCAACAACAAGGTTTCAGAAAAGACTCAATCAGATTATATTGATCAAATAAAATTAAACTCAGGAAGATTTCTTATTTATAATGCCGAAGTAAATTCTAAATTCTCAGATTATGGTTCTTTTGTATATAATGATAAGCTCATTTTCACGTCGGCTAGAAGAATTTCTGGCCCATCAAAAAACGTGTTTTTATGGACTAATAAATACTTTTCAAATCTTTATCAGTCAGAGATAAAAGTTGATGAAAGTTTAAGTGAACCATCTCCTTTTGAAAATGAAATAAACTCCAAGTTTAACGAATCTTCGGCTGTATTCACAAAAGACGGTTCAACCATGTATTTTACTAGAAATAATTTTTTAAACGGAAAGCGTGGCAGCAACGACAAAGAAGTTACGTTATTAAAACTTTATAAGGCGACAATGCAAGATGGTAAATGGGATAACGTTATAGAGTTACCATTTAATAGTGACCAATACAGTTGTGCACATCCTGCATTGAGTCTGGATGAAAAAACATTGTATTTTGCTTCAAATATGTCGGGAACCTTGGGTGAATCAGATCTGTTTAAAGTTGCAATCCATGATGATGGGACTTTTGGAACACCAGAAAATCTAGGAGATGTTATTAACACGAAAGGGCGAGAAACATTTCCGTTTATATCGGAAGATAATGAGTTGTATTTTTCCAGTAATGGACATTTAGGACTTGGTGGATTAGATATTTTTGTAACCTCTTTAAAATCTCTTAACGACGTTCAAAATGTGGGAGAACCAGTAAATAGCAAGCAAGATGATTTTGCTTTTTATATGAATACCCAATCACGTAATGGTTTTTTTAGTTCGAATCGAGAAGGCGGGCAAGGCGAAGATGATATTTATAAATTCAAAGAAATCAAGACATTGAATACTACTTGTACAGTTAGTGGTTATGTGTTTAATAAAGATGACTATCAAATACTACCAAACGCAAAAGTAAGGGTGTTTGATAATAATTATAAGTTAGTCGATACTATTGAGTCTGATGATAAAGGGTTTTATAAAGTAGATTTAGATGCGGATAAAGTATTTTATGTGCGGTATGCAAAGCAAGATTATGAAACGAAAGAGGCAGCCATCTCAACAAGCAGTTCAATGCCAATTAATATGCCAATATATTTAGAAAAACGATTAAAGCCTGTAAGTGTTGGAAGCGATTTAGCTAGCACTTTAAATATGTCTTCAATTTATTTTGATAAGGATAAATGGAAAATTAGAACCGATGCAGAATTTCAGCTTCAAAAGATAGTTGAAATAATGAAAGATAATAAGGGTATGAAAATAGAAATCCGTTCATATACAGATAGCAGACAAACCAAAGACTACAATTATACGCTTTCAAATAAAAGAGCAAAAGCCACTAAAGATTGGTTTATTAAAAATGGTATACAAGCTAACAGATTACAATCTAAAGGTTTTGGAGAAAGTCAATTAGTGAATCATTGTTCAGATGGCGTTAAATGTTCAGAAGAAGAACATCAGGCTAACCGACGAAGTGAATTTGTTGTACTCTCAATAGATTAAGGAATTATTAAAAAACATAGGCATTGCCCCCTACTCTATGCACAGCCTAATCTGCTAAGGATTGTATTTTACCATTGTTTGTTCTTTCCTTTGTAAATTCAATAAGTACTTAAATTATATAGATAAACGAGTTTTACAAAACTTCATATTTCTTAAAGATTTAAATTTTTGTTGAAAAAGAAATATCTAACCAATAAACTCCAAATAATCTTAGATTTAAGTAGTTTATTTAAAACTAGTTATACTATAAAGAATATAGACATCTAAATACAAAAGATAAATAGGCCTTATTTTGTAATCAGAACTAGACCCGAACTTTTAAAACTCTTAGAATAGGAAATAACAAATCCATATTAAAACTCTATTGTATTTCTTCATTTAGGCTTATTATAAACCTCAGCAAAATTTGATTCGTATACATAAAAAAATCACTTCTATTTATATGTATTTAAATAAAAATGACATAAAATAGGGCAAATTTCACTATGGGAAGTGGTCAATGCAATTTATGGTAGTTTTTTCAGACGAAACTAAATTTTAGTAATAGTTCTACTTAACAAATAATTAATAGACTAACCTATTTACCGATACATAAAGTAACTTTTCTTTATTCATAATGGTTAAAATATAAAAGGCACAAAAATGAGACAAATAATATCAAATTATTTCATAATAAATCAAACTAAATAAATCATCAAGAAAACTTATTTTAATTACATAAATGAGGTTTATAAAAAACTGAACTCTAAAAAGAAGCTAAATAACATAAGCTGTATAAATAAAATAATTATCTGAACCCAGATTCAAACCAACTACCACTACCCTGCTATTTATTTTGCTTTATTTAGATCATTTAGATCATCTAACTAAGACAAATTATCCAATCGTTGAATTGACTAACTCTCGATACCCTTTTTCAATAGTATCTATCACTTTGGATTTATCGGCGCTAAACCCTTTGTCTGCAATAGAAAACATGGATGTGTTAAACGGTCTCACATTTTTATCACCCCACAGAATTATTTCTGTAATCATAGGGGTTAATCCTATGCCTTTTTCAGTGAGTAAATAGATATTCTCTTTCAAATTATCAGGAAGCTTTCTCTTCGAAATTAAATCGAAACATTCCAATAATTTTAATCGTGACGATAAGATACTTGGTGCTATCGCTTCGTCAGATTCTGAAATTTCCTTAAAGGTTTTCTTGTGTCCAAGTAACATATCTCGGATAATTAATAATGACCATTTATCTCCAATTATATCAAGTGTAGAGGCTATTGGGCAGCTCGAGCGAAATTTATTTTTCATTTTTTTTAAATTTATTACTATTAATTCAATAGTAATAATTACTTTTACTTTCAAATCAATAGTAAAAATACATAAAATAAATGATACAATCTAAACAAGTAGTACTGATTACAGGAGGAAGTTCTGGTATTGGGCTCGCATTGGCGCAAAAGTTTATAGAAAACGATGCTACTGTAATTATCACAGGACGCAATCAAACCAAATTAGAAAGCGCAAAATCATTGCATCCTAAGCTAAATATCTATCAAAGTGATGTCAATGACGATGTGGAAGTTAAAATGCTAGTAGATGATATTGAAGATGATTTTGGTGGCATCGACATACTTATAAACAATGCAGGTATTATGAATTTGATGGATGCAGGTTCTGATGAAAATGACTTACAAAAGCAGATGCAAGAAATTGAGATTAATTACAATTCACCTATCCGCATGCTGCACTATTTTTTACCCCAACTTAAAAAAAGTAAAAAAGCAGTACTTATTAATGTATCCTCAGGATTAGCGTACGTCACTTTTGCTCAATCGCCAGTATATTCAGGTACTAAAGCGGCGGTTCATTTTTGGACACAAGCCATTAGACCACAACTCAAACGGCATAATATTAAAGTGGTGGAGCTTTTACCTCCTGTTGTGGATACCAAACTGGCCAAAGATGCCGACCTATCTGATGATAAACTCAAACCAATGCCACCAGAAAAACTTGCCTCTATTTTTTGGAACGATTATACAAAAGGAAAAGAAGAAATAACTCCTGGTATTTCCAAACAATTAAAACTAATGAGTCGTTTAGCACCAAAATTTATTTTTAATCAACTGAATAAACAACCAATACCAAAAAAATAGACAAATGAAAAAGATACTACCCTACATTTCAATAATCTCTATTTCTGCATTTGTTGGCAATATGCTCGTCATTGGGTTTGGATTTGGCACTTATTGGCAAACATTAGAACCTATGGTATTTATGAAACAATTTACGCTTCAATTTCCGAATCTTTTACCGCCAACAATGGGTATTTTGTTACCGGCTTTGATTGCTACAATTTCATTGGTCTTCAATACTAAAGGACAGAAAATTGCACGAAAAAATTGGACGGTAGCATTGGTGGGGCTCGTCATAGCATGTACAATCACTACAGTTTATCATTTACCTACCAATTTAGGCTTTATGGAGTCAAGATATTCAGCCGAAGAAGCCGTAAGCAAACTAAATATGTGGATGCTTCTGCATTGGGTGCGTACTGCTTTTGTATTTATATCGGCCATTTATTCAGTCAAGGCTTTTTCCTTAACTCAAAACAACTAAAAACAAAAACGATGGATAATTTCACAATTTTAAACATGCAGGTTATCGCAGGATTGATAACTTTTTATTTTGCATTTAAATGGTATGTGTTTCCTAGACTTGCCAAACTTTCTATTTATGATGCACTTTTACCTATGGTGCTCATTCATGGTACAAGATATTTGGGCATGGTGTTTATGGTAGATACTCAAGTCTACGATGCCTTTCCGGATGATT
>TARA_R110002050_G_scaffold71466_6_pt1 | contig 29572 bp, 24 predicted proteins | sample TARA_R110002050 | Tara Oceans TARA_R110002050 (sample SAMEA4396988) | marine metagenome | biome: Polar Biome; feature: [DCM] deep chlorophyll maximum layer (ENVO:01000326); material: water (ENVO:00002006), including particulate matter (ENVO:01000060) such as... | depth 25 m
TTTGCCAGAAGAGCGGGGCCTCTACCCCAAAATGAAAGTGGGGGAGCAATTGCTTTACCTCGCCCAATTAAAAGAAGTAGAGAAAAGCCTAGCCAAAGAAAGAATTCTCCAGTGGCTGAAAGACTTCCAGCTGATGGATTGGAAGGATAAAAACGTGGAAGAGCTGAGTAAAGGCATGGCCCAGAAAGTACAGTTTATTGCCACCCTACTCCATCAACCCGAGCTACTTATTCTCGATGAACCTTTTACAGGCTTTGACCCCCGTAATACCGAAATCATTAAAAAGGAAATTCAGCGCTTAGGCGAGATGGGGACCACCATCATTTTCTCGACCCATCGCATGGAATCGGTAGAAGAAATTTGCGATTCCATTGCCCTTATTAATAGAGGGAAAAAAGTACTTGAAGGTTCACTGCGCGACATTAAACAGCAATTCCGCAGTGGTCACTACGACCTTGTAGTAGAAGAACCTGAAATAGGTCAAATGCCAATTGGTATTCAAATCCTTAGCCAAGAATCACGACAAGGCAAACTGCACCTTAAACTAAAACTTGAGCCCGAAAATAAACAGTCTTTATTGCAATTTTTAAGCACCAAAAACCTGCATCTCTTTCAAGAGGAAGAAGCTAAACTGCACGATATATTCATTCAAAGTACTACAGAAGAATGAAGAAAATAGGCCTTATTATCAAGCGCGAGTTTAGTACCCGCGTGCGGAAGAAATCATTTATCATACTTACCTTATTAGGGCCCCTCCTAATGGCCGCGGTAATGTTTCTCCCGGCTTATCTGGCAAGTCTTCCGACTGAAGATCGAGTGATTACGGTTTTAGACGAATCGTTATTGCTTGATTTCGAGAAAGGTAAAGATGAAATAAAATTACGCTATCTACCACCAGATAAATTTGATTTCGCATCTGCGCAAGCGTTTTCTGAGGCCCAAGGTGATTATGCCTTTATGCACGTTCCCTTGAGTGAAGCAGGTGACCCCGATTTCGTGGCCCGTAATGTGCGACTTCTCCGGGCAGGCGACATCAGTGTAAGCGTAGAAAACTACCTGGAAAACACCCTGGAAAAATACCTACAAAAAGAAAAATTGAAGGCCACTGGCGTTGATCCCGAAATAATTGCGCGCACGAAAACCAAGGTAAACTTGCGTGTTATTAATACTGATGAGGGCTTGGAAACTGAAAATGCCACTGTTGTTAAAATGGGCTTAGGTTACCTTGCCGCTTTTGCTATTTACATTTTCATTTTCCTTTACGGGGCACAAGTTATGCGCGGTGTGATTGAGGAAAAAACCAATCGTGTAATCGAAATCATGGTGTCTTCTGTCCGTCCCTTTGAAATGATGAGCGGTAAAATTATCGGTATTGGTTTAGTAGCATTGCTTCAATTTACCGTTTGGATTGCTTTGGGAAGTCTATTTTACTTTATCTCGGTTTCCCTGTTCATCGATCCGCAATTAGCAGCCGCCAATTTACCGAGCAGTGCTGCTAATATGCCCATACCTAACGATGGACTTTTAAGTATTTACTCTTCTCTGCAAAGTATTGACTTCTTTAGCTTGATTGCTAGCTTTATGTTCTATTTCGTCTTTGGTTATTTATTGTACGCCGCCCTTTTTGCTGCCGTTGGTAGTGCCGTAGACAAAGAAAGTGACTCGCAGCAATTCATGCTGCCCGTTTCGCTGCCACTAATCTTAGGTTTACTTGTAATCCTCCGGGCTCTTGATAATCCCGATGGGGACATAGCCTTTTGGTTTTCGATGATTCCGCTTACTTCGCCCTTGGTGATGATGGCACGTTTGCCCTTTGGTGTAGCTCCTTGGGAACTTATTCTTTCTATGCTAATTCTTCTTATTAGCTTTGTGCTCTTAACTTGGTTTGCCTCTAAAATTTACCGCATAGGTATATTAATGTATGGTAAAAAACCTACTTTCACCGAGTTACTGCGTTGGGCACGTTATCGAAATTAATGAAAAATATTAAGGATTTTTTTAGCCTCGAGCTATTAATGATTGGCGACTGGGAACTGCGCATTATTAACCTCGTATGGGTAATAATGATCTTCTTAATTACCTATACCTTATTGTGGGTTTTTAAGAAATACCTCGAAAGACAAGAGCGAATCAATCGACTAGACAGCGGTAAATCCTACGCCGTTCGTCAGGTTGTGGCTTATATTGCCTATATAATTGCCATCATCTCAGCCGTAGATAGTCTAGGATTCCAAATAACCGTTTTGCTCGCCTCTTCCACAGCTCTATTAGTTGGTTTAGGTCTTGGTTTACAAGATTTATTTAAGGACATGGTGGCAGGCTTTATTATTCTCTTCGAAAGAACCGTTACAGCTGGAGACGTGGTAGAAATTACCGGTATTGTCGGTGAGGTTAAAGAGGTAGGTTTGCGCACCACTAGCTTGCTTACGCGAGAAGAGATAATTTTGATTGTTCCCAATTCAAAGCTTACCGACGAAAACGTGGTAAACTGGAGCCAAAATAAAAAAACCACCCGCTTTAAAATTACTGTTGGTGTGGCTTATGGCAGTGACACTCAACTGGTAAAACAACTTTTAACCGAAGCCGCGCTTAACAGCGAAGAAGTTTTAAAGAAGCCCGAACCCTTTGTGGTTTTTGATGATTTTGGCGACAGTTCGCTAAGTTTTTCGGTACTCTTCTTCTCTAAAAACCTTTTTCGGATTGAACGCACCAAGAGTAATATCCGTTTTGAAATAGATCGTCTATTTCGCGAAAACAAGGTCACTATACCCTTTCCCCAAAGAGATATTTGGTTTAAAAATCAAGCCCCCGATTCCCCACTATGAAAATAGCAATAATAGATTGTGGCACTAATACCTTTAACCTTTTAGTTAAAGATTTAAGTAGCAATGAGGTTATTCATAATTCGAAAATTTCGGTTCGCCTTGGCGAAGGTAAAAGCGAAGATCATTTATTAGCGGAAAGCTCTATAAAGCGTGCTATAGAAGCTTTAGCCCAGCATAAGCAAAGCGCCCAAGAGCACGAAGCAAAAGAAATTGTTGCCGTCGCAACAGCGGCTGTACGTACTGCTGCTAATGCCAACCTGCTTATTGAACAAGCAGAAATTGAGCTCGGTATTCGCATCAATGTTATTGACGGCGACACCGAGGCAGGACTTATTTTTAAAGGTGTAGCTGCCGGTGTAGAATTTAAAGATGCCACCACCTTAATAATGGATATTGGCGGTGGTAGCACCGAGTTCATTTTGGTACGCAATAAAAAAGCAGTTTGGCAAAAATCTTACCCCATTGGGACGAGCTTTATGTTAAACAAGTTTCGTCCGGCCGATCCCATCCTCAATGAAGAAATAGAAGAGATTGATAATTTCTTGGAAGATACTTTGGTAGAACTTACACAAGTATGTCAAGGCGATTTCCCAAGAGTATTAATCGGTAGCAGCGGTAGCTTCGATACGCTCGCCGCTATGTGCGCCGAGAACTTTCAAACCTCTCGCTTTGAAGCAGATGAAAGCAGTTACACCTTTACCATGCACGAGTTTATGCAAATATCTCAACGTATGCTAAAGTCTACCTTCGAAGAGCGCTTAGATACGCCAGGTATGATCCCTATGCGCGCAGATATGATTGTAACCGCCTGCATTGAAATAAACCACATTATTAAAAGGTTTGGTATTAGACTGGTACAACAGTGCAATTATGCCCTGAAAGAAGGTCTATTTATTGAACTACAAAAAAATGAAGGAGCATGGCAAAAATCCTCATTGTAGAAGATGAAAAAGCAATTCGCAATGTATTGCGCAACATTTTACAAGACGAAAACAAAAGCTTTGTAATTAGCGAAGCCGAAAATGGCAAAATTGCCATTGATATTATTTCGAAAGAAGAGCAAGATCTTATTCTTTGTGATATTAAAATGGCCGGAGTTGACGGCATGGAAGTATTAGACTTTGCCCGAAAAAACAGTCCCGAAACTGCTGTAGTTATGATCTCTGGTCACGGCGATTTAGAAACCGCTGTAGAAAGTATGCGCATGGGAGCTTACGATTATATTTCCAAGCCACCCGATTTAAACCGATTACTCAATACGGTACGCAATGCCTTAGATCGCAATAATTTAGTTAAGGAAAATAAGTCTTTAAAAAAGAAGATCAGTAAGAAATACCAAATGATTGGTGATTCTGCTGCTATCAAAGACGTGCAAGAAATAATTGAAAAGGTAGCGCCCACCGAGGCACGCGTTTTAATTACCGGCCCCAATGGAACGGGGAAAGAATTGGTTGCCCATTGGTTACACGAAAAAAGTGAGCGCGCCAAAGGCCCCATGATTGAAGTAAACTGTGCGGCCATTCCTTCAGAGCTAATAGAGAGCGAACTTTTTGGTCATAAAAAAGGCGCCTTTACCTCTGCCATAAAAGACAAGGCTGGCAAGTTTGAACTAGCCAATAACGGTACTTTATTCCTCGACGAAATAGGTGATATGAGCCTATCTGCGCAAGCGAAAGTGCTGCGGGTGTTACAAGAGTCGAAACTAAGCCCCGTAGGCGGAGATAAAGAGGTAAAAGTGAATGTACGAGTATTAGCAGCAACCAATAAAGACCTCAAAGCAGAAATAGCAAAAGGTAACTTTCGGGAAGATTTGTACCACCGTCTTTCGGTGATATTGATCAAGGTTCCGTCTCTCAATGATAGGAAGGAAGACATACCTCTTTTAACGGCGCATTTCGCTCAAGAAATCGCTCGAGATTATGGTAATGCCCCCCAAAAATTTTCGGAGCAAGCCCTAAACGCCCTACAAGAGATAAATTGGACCGGAAATATTCGTGAATTACGCAATGTAATTGAGCGACTTATCATATTAAGTGGTGAAAAAGTTGAAGAGCAGGATGTACTGAAATTTGCCCGCAAATAAATTTAAACTCTTTCTGTCACAATTGAAATAAATAGTAAATTGACACTTCAATCATCACCAATTAGAATGAGTATTCCTAAATTCTTAGTAGCCGACAACACCGATCAACCTGATTCCATTTTCATCGTTCATACACAATTCCCGCATTTTGCTTGGGATGTAAATCATGACACCGTGGAGTGGTTCGACGAGTTAGAAGGAGAAGAAGAGGAGTTAATTAATGAAGTGGCCGACCTTATGGAAACGGCCGAAGCTTTTTACGAAAGAGAAATGAAGCGGCATGAAGCCGAAATGGAAGAAGATTAAAATTTATTCTCTCTATTTTTATAAGAGCGTCCAATATTACTAAAGTATTGGGCGCTTTTTTTATGCTTAAAAATTAATTCTTTAAGAATTTCCTGATCCTTTTCTTTCGAACAACCCGTGTCTGCTTTTTTAATTTAGTCTACAAATTCCTTTCATGCTTTAGCTACCTTTGCCGCCAATAATATCGACTCTGACACGCAAAGAACACTATAGGAAAAACTGGGCCATCGCTTGGCCAGTTATGATTGGGCAAATTGGCCACGTAAGCGTTGGTTTAGCCGACAGCATTATGATTGGCGGGTTAGGAACCGTTTCTTTGGCAGCGGGAGCTTTTGCAAACTCCGTTTTTGTAGTACCCATGGTTTTTGGAATTGGGATGGCCTATGGTCTCACCACTCCTATTGCTAACGCTGATGGGGAAGGCGCCCCCCTAAAAGCTCGAAGCTTTTTAAAGCATGGTATTTACCTTAATGGATTCGTGGCTGTTTTAATGTTTTTAGTTCTGCTAGGATTCCAAAACTTGCTGCCTTTTATGGGACAAGATCCTGCAGTTTTAGAGGAGTCTCGCTCCTACTTTACTATTATTTGCTTAAGCCTAATTCCCCTCTTGGGCTTTCTTACCTTTAAACAATTTGCCGAAGGCCTAAGCGACACGCGCTTAGCCATGGTGATTTCGATAGCAGCCAATTTGATCAATATTGGCTTAAACTACCTGCTTATTCATGGTAATTTCGGCTTTCCCCAATTGGGATTGGATGGCGCGGGCTTGGCCACTTTAATTGCCCGTATTCTCATGCTAGTTAGTATGGCTATCTATGTTTTTAGGAAACCCGCCTTTAAAGTGTATACCGCCGGTATTGAATGGTTGGTAATTGAAAAAGAACGCTTTAAGACTTTATTCAACATTGGTTTCCCCAGTGGTTTACAGTATATTTTTGAAGTTTCTACTTTTGCGATGGCTGCTGTTATGGCGGGCTGGATTAGCCCCGAATCTTTAGCCGCCCATCAAATTGCTATCTCCTTAGCTTCCGTTAGTTATATGGCGGCCAGTGGTTTCGGCGCGGCTGCCAATGTGCGCGTGAGTAATCAATTAGGGGCTGGCAATATTCCTTCATTAAGACGAGCAGCCCACAGCAATTTTGTGCTAGTACTAGGCTTAATGACCCTCTTCGGTCTTATCTATCTTTTTGGCCGTCACTATTTCCCTAGTTTCTATAGCGATGACCCAGCCGTTATTGCCTTAAGTGGTCAATTGCTAATTGTCGCTGTTGCTTTCCAAATTTTTGACGGTATGCAGGTAACCACCTTGAGTGCCCTGCGCGGACTTTCGGAAACCCGCATTCCCACCTTAATTGTTTTTGGTAGCTATTGGATTATTGGTTTTGCCGCTTGCTACAGCCTTGGCTTTACACTTAAATTAGGGCCATTGGGTATTTGGATTGGATTAGCTATCGGTCTAATAGTGGCTTCTTCTTTACTATTTTGGCGCTTCGAATATTTGGTAAAACAACTTTTAAAGAAAGATTCGAATGGATAAATCCTTATTCCAACAACTGATCATTGCTTTAGTAGCTTTATTTATAGTTGCCCCCCTTTCTTTTGATCTTGGTCCTGTACCTATCACCTTGCAAAGTTTTGTGATTATCAGTATTGCGGGTTTACTAAAGCGCGATATTGTTGTTGTCGCCATCTTAATTTACCTACTTGCCGGCGCCTTAGGCATTCCTATTTATGGTGGTTTTACGCATGGTTGGGAAAAGCTATTCGGCCCTACTGCTGGCTTTTTATGGGGCTTTATTTTTGTAGCCCTCTTTGTAGCTTATGAGGCTAAGTATAAAGAAATGCACCTCTTTAATGCTATGGTTTTAGCCCTTAAGGCACATTTCCTTTTACTGGTTCTGGGCTTTTTAGTCTTGTACTTCAGTTTAGAGGGAGTTGACCTGTGGGCCACCTTTACACGACTAATTCCAGGACTAATCATAAAGAGCATTTTCGCGGGTATTATAATTTCCAAAACAAGAAGCTACTTTAATGTGGAAGATTGATTTCTATTGCCTTTATTTGAGTACTTAAAGAAATTGTGTGAAGGTTTTATTCGTTTCTCGCCCCGATAATTTTACCCAGCTTGGTGGAGACAGCCTTCACCTTGAATATACTGTGCGATATTTACGGCGCCTTAATGTAGAATGCGATATTTGGAGCGGAGAAAACGTGGATCTACAACAATACGACCTCTTACATTTCTTTAATCTTAGTCGGCCTACCGCCATCCTGCCTTTTTTAAAAGATGCGCACCCCCCTATTATTTGCTCTAGTATTTATATTGATTACGGTAAAGCTGAGTCAGACAGTACCAAACTTAGACGCTTTCTCCAACAAGGCTTAGGGCCGCAGGCTGCAGAATACCTTAAAACTATTGGTAGAAGCTTTAAGTATAAAACAGAAAGGCTTTCCCTAAATTATCTTTTAGAAGGGCAGCTTGCCTCGGTACAAAAAGTATTAAGCCATTGCGAACACCTGATTACAAGCTCGCATGCCGAGCTGGACATTATCAAAGAAAATTTCAATTTTGACCAACTTCCCTATTCAGTCATTCCTCTCGGTGTAGAACACATGCCGCCCTTGAAACAACAAAGCGAAAAAAGCGGAATTATCTGCGTTGCCCGTTTTGAGCCCCTTAAAAACCAATTGCGCTTAATTAAAGCTTGCCAACAGCTTAAGCTATCTCTGCGTTTAATCGGCTCACATTCTCGTGCTCATAATAGCTTTTATCAAGCCTGCCGAAATATAGCAGATAACAAGGTGCAATTCTTTGGACAAAAAAGTCATGAAGAGGCGGCACTTTTCATGGCCCAGTCTAAAGTTCATGTTTTAGCCTCGCATTATGAAACTACTGGATTAGCTAGTTTAGAAGCTCTTTTTTATGGTTGCCAAATTGTGGTAAGCGATCATCCTATTCAGCGTGAAATATTTGGAGAGCACGCTCATTATTGTGATTCCCTTTCTAGCGACAGCATAGCCGAGGCGATTCAAGCAGCACTAAATGATCAAAGAGATCACCGCGAATGGCTGATTGAAAAGTTTAGCTGGAAAAAAAAGGCCGTAGAAATTAAGGCCATCTATAGCAAAGTTTTAAGAGCTTAGCAGAATGAAAATCGGAATTCTTGGTACAAGAGGCATCCCCAACCTTTACGGCGGCTTTGAAGAATGCGCGCAGCAATTAGGCAGTCGCCTAGTTAAGATGGGGCATTCCGTTTGGGTCTATAGCTCTCACCGTCACCCCTATGTAAACAAGACTTTCGAAGGAATTGAAATCATTCACAAATACGACCCCGAACATCGTTTGGGCACTGCGGGTCAGTTTTTTTATGACTTAAACTGCATCATCGATTCGCATCGTCGAGATTTTGATGTGATACTTTTATTAGGCTACACCTCCAGTAGTATTTGGCAAAGATTCCTTCCTAAAAAACCCATCATTATTACTAATATGGATGGCCTAGAATGGAAAAGATCTAAGTACTCTCCTACTGTAAAGCGATTTTTAATGGAAGCCGAGCGCTGGGCGGCTAAGCGTAGTAATTTGCTAATCGCTGATTCGCAAGAAATAAAGAAATACCTCGATAATAAATTCAGTACCGAATCTGTCTATGTTTCCTACGGGGCAAAGATCTTCAAAAATGGAGATGATAGCATTCTGGAGTCGTATAATATTGAAAAAGGTGCTTATCATATACTGATTGCGCGCCTTGAACCCGAAAATAATATTGAAACCATTTTAAAAGGGGTATTAAAAAGTGAGTCCCAACGAGTGACCTTAGTAGTGGGCAACCATGAAACCGAATACGGTGAGTATTTAAAAAGCACATTTAAAGATAACCGCATTCGTTTCGTACGGGGTACTTATAAAAAAGAGAAAATCAATAATCTGCGTTTTTTCTCGCATCTTTATTTTCACGGACATTCGGTAGGTGGCACCAATCCAGGACTACTTGAAGCCATGGCTAGTTCTTGCTTAATTGTGGCGCATGACAATAAATTTAACCGCGAAGTGTTGGGTAAAAACGCTACCTATTTCAGTGATGAAATTGATGTTGCCAATGCCCTTGATCACCTAGAAAGAGGCGCAACTCAAAAGGAGCAAATCAAAAAGAATTTGCTAAGTATTAAAGATCACTACAATTGGCAATTGATTGCCGAAGAATACGAGATTGTGTTTCAACAGGCCTTAATCGGTCGGCGCTCTTAATTTTGGAATTCGTCCAAAAACCTGAGTCGGCCGCTGCAAGTCAGCTTAAAAAGGAGACCTTAGAACCTGCCAAATTGTTCTAAAAATTATACTAATGTCTAGCAATAAGCTCCAGTTTTCCAAATAGTACACATCGGCTTTCACCCTTTCTTTCATGGCCTCTAAATCGTGATCGCCTTTCAATCCTTGCACTTGAGCTAAACCACTTAAACCAGGTTTAACGAAATGGCGGAGCATGTAACGATCAACTAAATGACGATACTCTTCGGTGTGCGAAAGCATGTGCGGACGTGGTCCTACCAAAGACATTTCCCCTTTTAAAACTTGCCAAAACTGTGGGATCTCATCCAGATGCCAGCGGCGAATAAAACTACCGAAAGGGGTTATACGACTATCGTTTAACTCTGCCTGTTTCAGATCTGCAAAAGCGTTTAGCACCATGGATCGAAACTTGAAAATTTTAAAATCGGCCCCGCGATACCCCGAACGCCACTGCGAAAAAATAATGGGGCCTTTGCCAGATAAACGTACACCCAACGCTAATAATGGACACAGAATAGGATACAAAAGTAGGATAACAATGAGGCTGATCAAGATATCTTCGACCCGTTTAATTAAACGATTATGCCAATATTCAAGGGGTTCTTTTTGAAAGCTTAAAACAGGTAAATCATCGTAAAAGCTAATTTCCAAAGCCTTGGCAGGTGGCAAACCTAAATCGGGTAAAGCACGAAAGCGCAAGAGTTTTTGCTCAGCCAAATAATAAAGTTGACGAAAGCGTTCATCTCTTAAATCGTAGGCTACAAAAAGCTCATCCGCCTGTAAGGCCTCTAAGTCGGATTGTAATTCATCTTCGGGCTTTGCCAAGCCTTTAGCTTGTAGATCATTATTATAGATGGCCAAAATTTCTATGCCTAGATCAGGGCGCTTTTGGACCGCATCTGCGAAAGCGGAAAGAGAAGGTAAATTACCCGCCAACACCACTCGCCTGAGGGTTTTATTACGACTGCGTAAACTTTGCAAAAAACGGCGAAAAAAGAAGTGCCAAGGAAATATACCGGTGCTTAAAGCGAGATAAAAATACAGGATAAAGAGGCGGCTGTAGGCCTCACTTTTTTGGAGAATCACCAAGAGCAATAGCAGTAAGAACAGATGACCCGACCATACTTTTATGGTTTTATTTAAGGCTTTACGTGGCTCGGTATTGAAGGCGCTGTTGTACGTTTTAAAGGCAAAACTGAGCAGAAACCAAAGTAGGTTAATGATTACCCACAGTTGCAAATAGTAGTTGTAATACTCGGTGGCCACGAGGTCTACTTCCGAAAAACGTAAAAAGAGCGCCAAAAGGAAACTGGCATTTAATAAAGCCAAGTCACCCAAAAGGATTAAAACTTGTGAAAAGCGCGAGTGATAACTGGGCATTTTTTTTATTCTGCGGTAAAAATAAGGGCTGCTCTCTTCTTTTGAAAATCATTCCAAGTACTTTCCCTTTCTTTTTTATAGGCCTCTAAGCTAGCGGAATCTTTCTTATAGATGGCTATTAAAGCTTGTCGCGCTGCCTTGCTGAGTTTCCAGTTACGATTAAAAAGAGCGGAAAATAATGGTTCCAAAGTTTGGTCATCGCTTAAACCAAAATAAGCGAGATATCCGATGGCCTCCATGCGGGTAAGAAAGTCGAATGATTCTGAAGAAAAATCTTGAATACCGGCATAAGCCTCCTTATCGCTAAAGAAAAGCACCCGATAAAATAAAGTACTTAAATACACTTTATAGGCTGGAAATCCAGGTTCATCCCTGAACTTCGGGTTAAGCAGCCACTCATTATCAGCACGATTTTTTAAATTGAGACTCTTGTGAATGGCGGCTACCCTTACTTCGTAGCTTGGGCCGGATAAACGCAATTTTGAAAATATTTCGGGGAACTGGTTTAGTTCACAAATACCCAAAGCGGCTAAGATGAGAGGAGTACTTTCACTTTGCAAAGCATATTCTAAAAGCCCATCCCCTTTTGTAGGCTTTTCATTTAAGCTGAAAATCTTCTTTAAAGCTTCTGCTCTTAGTCCCGCGTAATTTACTTCTGTCTTTAAAACAACTTCCAAAAAACGCAAGTTTTCCTTACTGTCTCCCTTTAAGGCTTGCACCACGCGTAACTTTTCGAGCAGGGCTAGGCTGTCATTATAATATTCTCGCCATTGTGCATTGGTCTTTTCCATGGTGAAATTAGCCAAGATTTCACTAGCATTGGTAATGGCAAAATTGTCCGTACCGCTTGGTAGGTCAATAACGTTTTGGCCTATGGCAAGATCTATTTCCAATTCCTTTAAGACCTCATTCTGTTTATAAAAGCGAACTTTCACTGCTTGCGCAAGAGGCTTATCCAATTCTATCTGCAGACCAGCGAAACTAATAAAGGCCCTTATATTCGGTTCGGTATCGGCATAAAGCCAAGTAGCAAAAAACTCATCCAACGAACAAGCACAAACTTCTTCCATGGCAATTTGCAGGCTATCGCTATCAACCAATCCATAGGCATGCTTCTTTAAAAAAAGCTGATTGGCTTGGCGAAACTGCTCCCCTCCCATTTTCTGCGAAAGCATATAAAGCAACCAAGCTCCCTTTTGGTAGAAGCGTTCGGAGCCCGCTTTAGGGTGAGCCAAGGGCAAAGGGCCTCCGGCAGTAGCCGCAATTATTAACTCCTTGGCCTTATGGCGTTCCCAGTCGAAATAATCTTGACCGTAAATTTCTTTTTCACTTAACCATTGGTAATAAGTGGCGTAGCCCTCATGCAACCAATGATGCTTGCTTCCCGTCGCGGTAACCAGATTGCCAAACCATTGATGGGCTAGCTCGTGGGCATTAACATAGGTGTAATTTCTATCCAGAAAGGCGAGGGAATCTACTAAAAAGAAATCGCCAAAAATGGTAGCCGTGGTGTTTTCCATAGCACCGTGACGAAAATCTTGCACCGGCGCTTGTTTGTAATTTTGCCATGGAAAAGGAATGCCGATTTCCGCTTCAAGAAAATTGAAAATCTCCTCGTTCTTATAATAGTAAACCGGGTAATCGGTTGCCCTTTCGGGATAATAATACTGCGACAAGGCAATATTAGTATTACTCGATGTTTCTTTCAGGGCATAATCACCAATAACGAGGGCTATCAGATAAGAACTCATGGGTTTTTCCATGCTGTAAAACCAGCGTTTGGTCGCGCCAAGATCTTTAACCGAATCGAGTTTTCCGTTCGACATTACTTCATAGCCACTTGCGAATTCTATATCGCAGGAAAAAATAACCTTATCCGTTTGCTTATCGTAATGCGGTATCCAGTGGCGGTGATCGATACCCTGGCCTTGGGTCCAAATCTGCCTGCGAGCACGTCGCGTTTCATCTTGCCAACCCATAAAATATAAGCCTTTAATAGGATGCGCTTGATATTTAATTTGCAGGATATTAGTATCTGAAACCTGAAAGGCCTTAATGAAAATAGCCGTATCATTTTGCGTAAAATTATGTTTTCCCCCGTTCCAAACTAAGCTTTCCACCTTTATTTTCGGGGCATTCAGGTAGAACTCTTGCCCTTCACTTAATTCACTAATATGATGAATTACCTCCGCATTGATGTTTTCATTTATCGTGTCAAAGCTCGCTTGGAGATGGAGGCTGATAAAATCTTGCGCTTGTAAATTTGAGACAAAAAAAAGACCGATGAAAAACATCGGTCTTAAAATATTTAGAGGATTTTGAATCATTTCTTGCTTAGAGTTATTTCGCGTGCTTGACCAGTGGCTTCGAGTTGACGAAGATACAATTCAAGATCAGATTGCGACATATCCTCAGCTATGCCTTTTTTAGCATTGGCATTGATAATATATACTTTAAAGAAGTTGGTGCCAAAAGGCGCTTCAGTTTGCAAGTCCGACTCTTTAATTACAAAACCCACAAAACCAAGTCCGTAGTACATACTATACTCGCGAGTATAGCCATCAAAGTTAACGGTATTGGGAAGCGTGTAGGTAATGTTATCCACTAATTGATAGCCAATTACCACCCCGTTATTGTAAGTAAACTGATCCAGTTCGGGAGCATTAAACTCTACATAGTATTGGAAATCAGCGTTACCTGGTTGGTTAAAGGGTAGCCAATCCTGTTCAAATGCGGTGGCATCTATAATGCGATAAGAAAGTCCTGGTCCGGGAGGTCCGGGAGGTCCAGCTGGCCCTTGTGGACCGGGAACATTACTCTCGTAAGAACAAGAAGCGAGAGCAAATAGGGCTAAGAAGGAGTAAATTAACTTTTTCATGGTATTGGTATTTCGTTACATTAAGCATTTAAAGAATCGTGCCACAAAATAATAAGGGCGCTTTAAAGGTTAAATTTTTAGCTAATTCTTCCCCAATCAACTTTACCGTGTTTGCGTCTTTCGAATTCATGCAAGATACTGCGATGTAGCTCTTGTTTGAGATTAGGGTCTGCGGCAAATAAATCTTCCAACGCGCGACGCGACAAATCCATCAAAGGACCATCGTGGCGCAGATCGGCAAGGTGTAAATCTAAATTACCACTTTGTCGAGTTCCTAAAATATCGCCCGGCCCCCTTAATTTCAAATCTACATCGGCAATTTCAAAACCATCTTGGGTGCGCACCATAGTTTTAATGCGAGTCTTAGCATCCTGACTCAACTTAAAGCTTGTCATTAAAATGCAATAACTCTTCTCGGCCCCACGGCCTACCCTACCTCGTAATTGGTGAAGCTGACTAAGGCCAAAGCGCTCGGCCGATTCAATTACCATCACACTAGCATTAGGTACGTTAACCCCTACTTCAATAACGGTAGTGGCCACCATTATTTGCGTTTTCCCAGAGGCAAATCGCTGCATTTCAAAATCTTTGTCCTCGGGTTTCATTTTGCCATGAACCACACTCACCTGATATTTCGGACGGGGAAAAGCGCGGCAAATACTCTCATAACCATCCATCAAATCTTTGTAATCTAAAGTTTCCGATTCTTCAATAAGGGGATACACAATATAAACCTGTCGCCCTAAATCGATCTCCTTTTCTAAAAAGCCGAAGAGCGCATTGCGATCTTTATCGTATGCATGGGTGGTTTTAATGGGCTTTCTGCCCGGCGGTAATTCATCGATTACTGACAATTCTAAATTACCATAGATACTCATTGCTAAAGTGCGCGGAATTGGTGTGGCAGTCATCACCAAAATATGCGGCGGTAATTTATTCTTCTTCCACAATTTCGCGCGTTGGGCCACCCCAAACCGATGCTGTTCGTCTACCACGGCCAAACCGAGGTTTTTATATTTCACCTTATCTTCCAAAAGGGCATGGGTGCCGATAAGTATATCTAAAGAACCATCTTCCAAGGCAGCATGGATTTCGCGGCGACCGGCAGTTTTCACCGAACCCGTTAAAATTGCCACCTTAATTTGCATTTTTGCCAAAAGCTCCATTATACCGGTGAAATGCTGCTGCGCCAAAATCTCGGTGGGCGCCATTAAGCAAGCCTGATAACCATTGTCAATAGCCATTAACATTGCCAAAAGAGCCACCATTGTTTTTCCACTTCCCACGTCTCCTTGTAAAAGGCGATTCATATGCTGACCAAAGCGCATATCGTTGCGAATTTCCTTAAGTACTCTTTTCTGAGCACCCGTTAATTCAAAAGGTAAAACCTCTCTATAGAAATGATTGAAATGCTCGCCAATAGAAGCAAAAGCAAAAGATTGTGTTTCGTGATGATGCTGTCTCTTTTGCGCGGCTACTTCCATTTGAAAGAAAAACAATTCTTCAAACTTGAGACGGTTACGGGCTGCTTCGGCTTCCTCTAAACTATTGGGATAGTGAATGGCAAGCAAAGCATTTTCGCGCGGCATTAAACCATAGCGCTCAGTAAAATGCGGCGGAAAGAAATCAGGTAACTGTCCTTGTAACTGCGGAATTAAACTCCGCGTTAAGCGCGCTAAGGTTTTATTATTAAGTCCTTTTTTATTGAGTTTCTCGGAACTAGGGTACAACGGCTGTAAACCTTTGGTAGGGCTTTTTTTGAAGTCTTCTACCAGTTCTAATTCGGGGTGAGGAAAACTAAAAGTGCCATTAAAAAAATTGGGCTTACCGTATAAAACATAAGCCGTATTTAGTTTGAGCGACTTTTTAATCCAGGCCGCACCAGTAAACCAAATAAGCTCTACCGAGCCCGTACCATCCTGAAAGGTAGCGGTTAAACGCTGTGACCTGCCCTTACCCGCCACTTCTTGCATGCCTGTGATTTTCCCCACTATCTGAATCTCAGAAAGGGAAGAATTAAGATCCGAAATTTTGTAGAACTGACTGCGATCAACGTAGCGGTATGGGTACAGTTTTAACAGATCTGAAAAGCGAAAAATTCCTAATTCGGCTTTTAACAAATCTGCTTTAGCGGGACCAACCCCTTTCAAATACTCGATGGCTGTACTTAGCAAAGACATAAGGCTAAGATAGAACGGGAAGGGGGAACGAGGAAGTTTCTGCCTTTTATTTTTCACAAGCAGTTTGTGAGCAAAACATCTTTCCAAAAATCGGCAGCAAAGCACAAAAAATTTGCTAGCTTGTCAAATATTACTTCCCACTATGCCTAAAACATCACTCCGTTCCCTTACCCAATTCGGGTATTACTCTGCGTTAAGCTTAGCCCTCCATCCCCAAAATTTAGCGCTAAGAACTAACTTTACCTTAAAACTAGGCTACCGATAATATTGCTATTTATTAGTCTCGTTCTATTCTGCTTCATTACTCATAGTCAAAAAGGTATTGCACATGCACGCTTACATTAAAACGGATCAATTACTTCATAGGCTCAGTCAGTTAATAGCCAAAATGAACCGACAATTTGTAGCTAAAAAAGAAGATGATAGTCACACTAATTTTTATTTTGACCCCTTGCAAGGTGCAATAATTAGTCATTGGTTAGATACCAATATGGGGCCTATAATATTTCGTTTAAATTTATTGGATTGGTCTTTTGATTTTGTGGACGGAAACTTTAATCTACTGGATCGTGTTGATTTACAAACTACTAAGTTATCAGAACTCGAACAGCATATTGTTTACGGTATGGAAAAATTGGCGCTAAATAGCAAGGGATTCACCGATAAAATGCATTTTAAAATCCCAGACTACGAACTGGCAGACGATTGTTTAAAAACCATGCATCCTTTTAATTTAGAAGAGTGGATGGTTTACCGTAGTTTGGCGAACCATGCCTGCTATGAGGTTTTAGGAAGCTTACAAAGAACAGGCGAGGTTCGTATTTGGCCGCATCATTTCGATACGGGTATTTATTTCAAGCTGAAAAACAATGTTCATCTCAGCTTCGGATTAGCCATGCAAGACGACCATTGTCCCGATCCTTATTTTTACGCCAGCGCATTCAACAATGTGGGAGCAAGTATTAAGGTAAATCCCCCGCAAAGCTCAATTCTCACTGGTAAATGGATTTCTAGTAGCGATTTTAATTCCGCCATTTTCAGCTTGAAAGAATTAAAAAAAAGCCACGAAGATCTTCTCAAGAGCTATATCCGCTCCTTCCTCAAAATTTATCTCAGCCTACTTTAAACCTGAGTTCCCTTTCCACTTAGACCATTGAAGCAAGTTTTCAATGAAAGCCGCTATTCACCGACGCTCTGACGCTTAATTTCACGTCGAACTCACCGTAAATAAATTACCTTTGATTCATCAAAGAGAAGGTCCATATTAAAATTAAAGCTAGTGCTCCCAGTCTTTTAAGTCGCGGTGAGGAACTTTGGCACTATCGCGGTTTGCTTTACAATTTTGCTTACCGCGATTATCGCGCGCGTTATGCCCAAACATTATTAGGTTATGGCTGGGCTATCATTCAGCCTATTATGGCCGCGGCCGTATTGTTTTTCCTCTTCCGTAATTTACTCAAAGTAGATACGCAGGGCGTGGCATTTTTGAGTTTCACCTTTTCAGGACTGCTTTTTTGGAACTACTTTGCCTTTGTTTTAAGTCAGAGTGCTGCCTCGCTGATAAGCGCTCAAAGCATGTTGCAAAAAATTTACTTTCCCCGCATTATTTTGCCCTTATCCAAAGGTTTATTGGGCCTAGTAGAGATGTCTATTACCTTAGTCCTATTCCTTTTTATCGCTTTCGCTGATGCGCAGGTTGAAGCCCTTGGCTTACTAAGTTTCTTCCCGCTTCTAATTAGTGTTTTAGCCGCGGCATGGGGATTAGGCTTATGGCTTTCTGCCTTAAGCATACGTTATCGCGATTTACAACAAGCCCTTCCCTTTTTACTGCAAATGCTATTTTTTATTAGTCCTATCGCCTACTCTCCCGCCCTCGTGCAAGAGCGTTTACCCGAAAGTTTGCAAGCACTTTATTACCTCAACCCCATAAGTGGAATCCTCGAACTTTTTCGCGCAGCCCTATTTAATTTAGAGTATCATCCGCAGGCTTGGCTATCTATACTAATTGCCTTTTTACTTTTTATAAGTGGCTGGTGGTATTTTCATCGTGTGGAACGCAAAATTGCCGACTTGATATGAGTAATGCTCTCGAAATTAAAGGTCTCAGCAAAGAGTATAAGCTCGGCAAAGGCAAGAGTTTTTTCGCATTAAAGGAGATTAACCTTAGCTTAGAGAAAGGAAAAGTACTGGGCTTAATTGGCCATAATGGCGCAGGGAAATCAACTTTATTAAAAATACTTTCGCGCATTACGTATCCTAGCAGTGGCGAGATTGATGTTTACGGTAAACTCTCTTCCTTACTTGAAGTTGGTACTGGCTTCCACCCCGAACTTAGTGGCAGGGAAAACATCTATTTAAACGGCAGCATTTTGGGCATGACCAAAAGCGAGATTAAAGAACGCTTTACCGAAATTGTGGCCTTTGCTGGGGTCGAAGAGTTTCTAGACCTTCCCGTAAAGCGATACAGCAGTGGCATGTATGTGCGTTTGGCTTTTGCCGTGGCGGCACATCTTGATGCCGAAGTTTTATTAATTGATGAAGTTTTAGCCGTTGGCGATGCTGAATTCCAAAAACGCTGTTTGCAAAGAATGGACAGTCTTAGCAAGGAAAAAGAGCGCAGTATTGTCTTCGTTAGTCATAATATGAGTGCCATTGTTAAACTGTGCGATGAAGTGGCCTGGTTGGAAAAAGGACAAATTATCGCTCGGGGAGAACCGCAGGAAATCATTGATCAGTATCTGGCGAAGACCGCGGAGTTAAACCGCGACACTCCAGTACACTTGCGCGATGACCGTGAAGGCGATGGCCGAGCAAAAATCGTAGAGATTAGTATGGCTGAAAATAGGATAGGTGAATTTTTCAATTCAGGTTCGATATTAAATTTGGCGGTGAAATTTGAGCTTTCTAACACAAAAGCCCAGAATTTCAAACTTGAATTACACCTTTTTAACAGTCGAGGAAATTACCTCAGCACCTTCAGTCATAACGCTAATTTAAGCGGGCTAAAACAAGAATCGTGGCTTTGTGAGGTAAAGGATTTAAACCTAATGCCCGGTGATTTCTTTTTCAATGTGCATCTCTATCTCGACGGGCAAAGAGCTGATTTTGTGGGGAGAGCTTTTTACTTTAAGGTAATCGACGAAAATTCAGAAGCCAACGAAATCGCCATTAATAGACAAAATCCTGGTATTTATTTGCAAAACAATTGGCAGGCGCTTAAATCTTAAGTTTGGGCTGAGATGGGCCAAATATTTCCTTAAATTTCATTTTTAGCAAAGCCCCAGCGGGGATATTTTTATTTCTGTGGTATATCTTTTTTGCCGCTTCATACAACTGCTGGTCTACCTTATTTAAATCTGCAATTTCCTCGGCGTGCTCCTTATAGAGGCTTTGCCAAAGTTTTTCAGATTTTCGTCGGTTTAGATAAGGATAATACACATTCTTAAAACCCAATTTTAAGGACAGGTCTAAAAGGCCTTCGTTTAAGTTATCTGCAACCCCTACCCAATCAAAGCTTTGTAAATTTTGCAAAGCACCTTGATAAGCAAGCTTTGAATCAGCTTTGCTATGTGGTTGTCCACCGAGCATTTGACATTGCCAATTTTGCGCATAATACGATTGGAGGTAATCTTCAAAATTGGCATAAGACTCACGTTCCTCGCTTAAACGAGGCTCATTAGAATGTTGCAGGTGTACATAACGTGAAATCACCCTTTCTACGGGATCGCGCAAGAGAGTGGCGCTAAAATAATTATGATCACGTAAAAGCTCAATTAGCTGGAAGCTAAAGTGACCGTGCAAAAAGGAGGTAGATTTATCCAATGCATCCCTTAATTGGGAATCCTTATCGCCCAGAATAATTTGGCTTTGTTGCAATCCGTACTTTTGGTGCAACATATTTACCAAAGTGGTGCCCCCTGTTTTAGGCAGGTGGAGAAAAATTATTTTTCTTTGATCACTCATTAATGTTCCTATGGCTTCAGCCCCCTATATAATAATTGGTATGCACCGCAGCGGCACCTCCTTACTTGCAAAAGTACTGGAAAGATCAGGTATTTTTATGGGCGTGGTGAAAGACCATAATTTTGAAGCCATGCATTTTTTAAGTTTAAACCAGCAAAGCATGTGGGCCGCGGGTTATGAGTGGCATCAGCCTGGTGTTCCCAGTAAAGAATACTGGAAAACCATTCCCGCCAAGCTTTTATACCGCGAGCATTTTAAGTTAGTGGGTCGTGCTGCCTATTGGCTTAATTTGCTTAAAAATCCTGCTTGGGGCTTCAAAGACCCTCGTACTACCTTTACCCTAAAGATGTGGCTAAGCCTATATCCTAAGGCTAAAGTGATTCATTTATACCGCAATTGCAATGAAGTAGTCGCCAGTTTGCAAACCCGCAACAAACGTAAAGGCGAAGTTTATTTTGAAGCTTTAGATGATAGTGACTTCTGCCGAGATCTCTGCCAAAAATATCAAGAGCAGGCACGCCGCTATGCCACCGAATTAGGCGATCATTACCTCGAATTAAATTACCAAGATTTAATGGCGCGCAATGAGAAAAGCATCAAGCAATTGAGCGACTTTTGCGCAAAACCTGTGCGTGAAGCGCTCGAATATTACCTGCATTAATGGCTCTCGTTTCGGTTATTGTACCCAATTACAATCATGCGCGTTTTTTAGAAAAACGCCTCGCCAGCATTGCGAACCAAAGCTTTCGCGATTTTGAGGTAATCCTCCTCGACGATGCCAGTACGGATAACAGCCGCGAAATCCTCGAGGATTGGTGTAAACAACATGAAAATTGGCAGTATCACTTTAATGAAACAAATAGCGGCAGCCCCTTTATACAGTGGAATAAAGGTATTGCCCTTGCCTCTGCACCTTTTATTTGGATTGCCGAAAGCGATGATTATTGTGAAAATAATTTCCTCGAAAAATTGATTCCCCTCTTGCAAAAGAATGCGCAACTGGGCATAGCATACGGGCAATCACTTCTGGTAGATGAGCAAGACAAAATGCTTTACAGCTACCGCGAGAATCTAGAATTTATCTATAAATCCAAAGCTTGGGAAAGCGATTTCATTAAAAAAGGGCGAGAGGCTTGCCGCGAATGGCTTTTACATCACAATCCCATTCCCAATGCCAGTGGGATACTTTTTAGAAAGGAAGCCTATTTAAAAGTTGGGCAAGCCGATCCCAAGATGCGCCTTAACGGAGACTGGCATTTGTACGCGAAAATATTATTGCAATACGATTTAGGTTTTATAGCCGAAGATTTAAATTACTTCCGCGTTCATCAAGCTACGCAGCGTTCTAAGTCGATACGCAATGCATCGGTTTATCAAGAGTTGATAAATATAAACACACTCATTCGCGAGGCAATCCCTGAGGCAAAAGGTGAAGCCGACCAAGCTTTAGATGAGTTTGCTAACTGGTGGATTGGCAATTTACCCTACCACGCCTGGAACAAAGAAAACTGGCAATTAAACCAGGAACTTTTTCGCTTCTTTAGTGTTTACAAGAACAATCTCGCCTATCGCATATTCTTAACCCACTTAATAAGCTACGTACGCGATTTCCTCAAGGCTGTTGGACTATTAAAACCGCTGAAGAAATGGCGTTCGCAATTGTTTCCTGGAAAATATTGGGATAAATGAGCCACTACTTCTACTCCATAATTATCCCCGCATTTAATGCAGCAAAAACACTGGAAAAGTGTCTGCATTCAGTGCTTTCGCAAGATTTCCATTCTTACGAAGTTATCGTTGTTAATGATGGCAGCCAAGACAATACTTTAAGCTTACTCCAAAGCTGGCAGGAAAATCATAAAGATATCCGTTTGCAAATTATCAACCAAGAGAATAGTGGTTTGGGCGCCGCTCGCAATGCTGCCCTGCAATTGGCTCAGGGGGAATACTGTGCCTTATTAGATGCCGATGACTACTGGCATCCTGAGAAATTAAAATCTTGCCACAGCTTTTTAAAGCACAGTCCCGAATGCGATGTACTCTACCATAAGGTCATCAATTTTGGACTTAATGGAGAGAAGAAAAGGCGCGTTTTCGCCTTGTCTACTGCAAGCGATATCTTAGAAAAAGGCTGTCCCATTGTCCCTTCCGCTGCGATATTAAAAACTACTACTGCCCAAGAATTTGGTTTTAGCACGCAGTCAAAATTCCACGGTGCGGAAGACCTTTACCTTTGGCTAGAGTTATTCGCGGCTAAAAAGTGTTTTTACTATTGGCCCGAAGCCGTTACCTATTACCGTGAGACTGGTGGCATGAGCAGTCGTATTGATGAGCATCTTAAAAAAGTAGAAAATGTATACGAGCACTTCTATCAGCTCGACCTTTATAAACGTCTGGCTTTAGAGCAAGCTTTACAGCGCAAATGGTATGAAGCCGCTCGTTTTTATCAAAAGCGGGGGCAGCATCATGCTGCCGAACGCTATTATTCCATGGCCGATGGCAAGTCATTAAAAATTTTCACTTTGAAAATAATGAATCGTTTAGGGCTCAGTTATTAAGGTGAGTTCGATATAAAATTAGTCTTCAGGCCCTTTTTAAATATCAAATTGGAAAAATCACATCAATTAAGCCCTCTTTTTTCGCGGTAAGCGCGCACATAATCCATCGGTTCACGCAAATTATTTTTAGTCTGCAAAAACTCCATCATAGCCTTATAGCGACCGTGTTGCGGATAAGTTTGCAAACTACCTCTCAGTGCATTGGCAAGACTACTTAAGTAGCGCTGATCGTTACTGCGCGGTGGATATAAATTTAAAGCCCCTAAAGCATCAGCAAATTCTTGCCCTTGCAAATGCAATTGTGCTTTTAATAGTAGTGCCTGTTCAAACTGCGGGGATAGAGCCAAAGCACTATCAACGTAAGTGAGGGCCTTTTCGCGCGCTCCCATTTGTACATGAACTTGAGCTAAAAACTCATAAACCAAAATATTATAAGGAGCCGCCTGGCGTGCTAATTGCAAATCGCTTAAAGCTTGCTGTGGTCTTTTAGTAATGGCATATCCCTTGGCCGAGTAATATCGGAGAGGATTGGCAAAAGCATCTACCGTATACCAATCGCTAATGGCCGCCTCTACCGCGGGAACAATGGCCTGCGCATTGCGAGAACTATTTGCTTCTAAAATGGCAACGGTCGCTTTTTCGGCTGTGTACCTTTGGCTATTTACATAGATGCCCCCGATTAACACAAGGGCTAAAACATAAGCTAAGGGTTTTAGGGGTTTTAGCGGCAGCTCCTTCGCATAAGCAAAAGGAATGGCCATAAATAGCATTAGTAAAAAACTATGACTGGCTCTTTCAATGGGAAAATCACTGAGCGAGAAAAAAGCGAAAGCTAGCAGGCCAAAGAAAGCCAAATATTGCAGTTTCAAATCTCTTTCGTCCAAAAGCGTTTTTAGGTTTTTACTTATCTGCCGAAAGGCAAAGAAAAACAAAGCTAAATAGGCTAATAAGGCAATAGGACCCGCTTCGGCCCAAATCCATAAATAGTCGTTATGCGGTCTTTGTATATGAGTAACCCCTTGCATTACGCTGCGGTCGACCTTGGCTAAGCCATACTTTGGGAAGATTAATTTCCAGTTGCCTGCCCCTACGCCCGCAACCGGGTTATCGGCAATCATGGCCATGCTATTCTCCCAAAAACTCAAACGTTTTTGGAGGTTACTACTGTTTAAAAAAGATTCTTTTACCGTGGGATTGAAAAAGAGAGCGGCAAGAATAAGTAAGGCCAATCCTGCATTAATAGAAAGCCACTTCTTGGCAATTTTCACCTTCCCTTTGGAATTGAAACTCATCAGCGCAAGCGTAAAAATAGCTGCAGCCGTAAAAGATAACCACACCCCTCGCGTACGCAGCACAAAGATTTCGAAGAGGATGATGATACTCACTACCATCGCTACATTTTTCTGCCATGACTTTAAAATGGACCAAGCGACAACACTTAATGGGAAAGCTAGCATGAGCACTGATGCGAGCAAGTTTTTATGACCGTAAGTGCCGGTTATGGTGTATACATCTTGAAAGAATTCACCGCTGGCAAAGGCCGCTAAAATTTGAAAAAAGGCGGGGATCGCACTGGCAGATGCGAAAATTAAGCCACCCGTCAGTAATTGATCTTTGCTGATACGTTCGTCTTTTAACTCGCTGTATAATAGAAAGAAAAAAGGTAAAAAGGAAAGATACCGCGCTAAAGACCCATAGGCTTCACCGAGGTTTTGTGCTGCAGAAAGACTGATAATCTGCATAATGGCAAAAACTGCGATTGCGATGCTAATACTCAACGGGAATTTTTGTTGAGCCCAAAACTTAAAGCCTATTCCCAAGAGGCCTAGACCAAAAACCCCTAGTACTAAATAGCGTGATAATAAGGCTGGATCTAATAAAGCTTCCACTCTAAAAAGCGGCAGCAAAGCCATTAAAAGCCAAAAAATAAGGGTGGAGGCCGAAATCTTAGCCTGCTTCTGCGCCATAATTACATTTTGCGCTAAAGTAAAATAACCGCGCTTAGAGAACAATTAAAGTTTATACTCGTTTTTGATGCTTGAGACTTACCTTTGTAGTTCGTTAAAATAACAGCCTTTGTCTACCTCTAGTCCTATAAATAGAAATGCTAGAACCCGCACCTTCTCAAAGAAAACTTGGTTAACGCACGAGTTTTTGAAGCGCAGCGGGCGCTACCGCTTTATTGGGCAAAATCTCTGGAAACTCGCATTGAGTTTAATTGTTTTAGGAGTAGTGGTAGGATTAGTAAATCATTTCTTAATAGACATTGATGTTTTAATGGAAGGCCTTTTCAGTCGTTATTCTGACTGGGCCATTTTGGCGGTTTTCTTTGCCAGTGAAAGTTTTTTGGGTTTGATCCCACCCGAGCTTTTTATATTCTGGACCGCCACTTTTAATCAGCCATGGCTGCTTATTTCCGTGCTGGCCCTGCTTAGCTACGCTGGTGGTAATGTCTCGTTTTTCTTAGGCAAAAATTTACAGCGTTTCCCTACGATAAGTAATTGGGTACATTTTAGATTTCGTCAGCAAGTTTTAATCTTTCACAAATTTGGCGGATTGCTAATTTTCATTGCCGCTTTAACTCCGCTGCCCTTTTCGCCCATCAGCCTCATTGCGGGAGCGGTGGAATATCCTTTTAATAGCTACTGGAAAATGGCGCTGTCTAGAATTTTACGCTTCTTTTTATATGGCTTTTTGCTTTTAAAATTGGCCTAGAGATTTTACACAGTAAGGACGTTTACAAGCCGGAAATTTTAATATTTTTCATCTCAGAACTAACGCTCCGTTTTAGCGCGAACTGTATTTTTGTCTTATGCAAAAGCCCCAAGAAATCTTTTTAAAGAACATTGCGCAAACCACGCCCTTTCCCCTTTCCTTAGAAATTGCGTCGGCCAAAGGCTCTTACCTTTACGGTCCGAAAGGCGAGGAATATCTCGACTTAATCAGTGGTGTAGGCGTGAGTAATTTCGGGCACGGCCATCCGAAGGTGATTAGTGCCATAAAAAAACAGCTCGACAAACATTTGCATACCATGGTTTACGGGGAGTACATTCAAGACAGCCCTAACCAATTAGCCGAAAAATTAGCCAGTCTTTTACCGCCACAACTCAATTGCAGCTACTTTGTAAATAGTGGCGCCGAAAGCATAGAAGGGGCCCTAAAACTAGCCAAGCGCTATTCGGGTAGAAGAGAAATTATCTCCTTTCGCGGCGCCTACCATGGCAGTACCCACGGAGCTTTAAGCGTTTCAGGTAACGAAACGAAAAAACGCGCCTTTCGCCCCCTTTTACCGGAAGTACGTTTTTTAAACTTCAATAAAATTGGGGAGCTTTCTGCGATAAGCAAAAAAACTGCTTGCGTAATTGTGGAGACCATACAAGGTGATGCGGGTATTCGCATTCCCGACCAAAATTATTTGCAAGCCTTACGTGCGCGCTGCAGCGAGATGGGTGCTTTACTAATTTTCGATGAAATTCAAGCCGGCATGGGCCGAACGGGTAAGCTTTTCGCCTTCGAGCACTATGGCGTAATTCCCGATATTTTGTGCAGCGCCAAAGCTTTAGGCGGTGGTTTGCCTTTAGGTGCTTTTATTTCGAGTTACGAAATTATGCAGTGTTTAACGGAAAAACCCATGCTAGGTCATATCACCACTTTCGGGGGGAATCCCTTATCCTGCGCCGCTTCCCTTGCCTGCCTTGAATTGTTGGAAGAAGAAAATATTCTCGCTCAGGTAGAAGCCAAAGGCGCCCTTTTCGAGGAATTATTGCAACACCCTCGGGTTTTAGAAATCCGTCGTAAAGGCCTTTACTTCGCTTTTGAATTCGCCCATGCCGATGAGGTACAAACTATTGTAGAATACTGTATGAAAAAAGGGGTAATCTGCTTTTGGTTCTTGAGTTGCCCCAAAGCTTTTAGAATTGCTCCTCCCCTGAATATTAGTGAAGAAGATATTCGTAAGGCCTGCACAATTATAAGCGAAGCAATTGATCTGCTAGATTAAGACTTTACAATTTTTTTGGTAGAGCCATTGGCTAGTTTCAGTTGGTAAATCCCTTTCGGTAGATGCGCAATATGAATAGATTCTCCACTTTTAAGACCGTCGCTTAAAATCACTCTTCCATTCAAATCAAGAAGTTGGTAATAACATTCTGACTCACCTTTAAATTCTAAACGAATATAATCTGAACTTGGATTAGGATATACTTTGAAGTCCTCCAAAACAACTTCTCTTTCATTTAAAATAGCTTGATTGTATTTCAAGCCTATTACGCTAAAGTGATTTACCGGAAAACCAAAACCGTTTTGGCCTAATCCACCCATAGCTTTGATAGTTATATCACCGCTATTGAAAGGAAAGCTTAAATTCTGAGGATTAATGGTATGGTAATAGTCGTCTTTATCTAATTCAATAATCAAACGATAATCATCACCTGCATCAAGCACCCTATTGACGTTCAAAACTAACTCTGTCGTACCGAGAAATGATTGGGTATTTTGCACTATGGTCGCAGCTCCTTTCATTAGTTTTAGGTTAACTACTTGAGGCCTCCCACCAAAATTAGGAGTTGACCCAGGGGCTAATCCTAAAATAAAAACTTTTTCTAAGCCTTTCGTATTGGAAACATTAAAGTCTATGTAGAGACGATTAGAAATAGGATTTAGACTAACGCTGCCTAATGATGGTAGAAAGGCTCCCCAAATCTGATCGCTATTCACCTGCTCTATCTCCGAATTATAAGAACAGGTTACCCCTTGTCCATTGAAGGACCAATTGTAAGTTCCTGCCCCTTGAATAGGAAACTTCCTATTAGGGCCATTGATGTAAAGGGGCAAATTATTGTTGTACATCCATATTGCGGGAAGAACAGAACTAAAAGCCACGGAATCGAAAAACAATTCAGTTCCAGTATTAAAAATTTGCACGGAGTCTTCATTGGAAAAAGTGATCAATAGAGAATCCAATTTCCCGCCATTAAGAGCTTGCAAGAAAATCCAACCTGAAGCACTGGGTTTAAAACTAAGCTCTACTAGATTAGTAGTTGCCGAGCTGCTTAAATCCGGATGTTGCCAGAAAAAATCAACGGTATCGCCGATAACCGTGAGATGAATTGAGTCTCCTTCACAAATAGCCTGACTTCGATTTACAAAAGGAAATCCAAATTCACTAGCAATTCTTGGCCTCAACTTCAGCTCTACCTCCACGATAAATTCCTGGCTTGCGGGTAAAACACAATCGTCATCACGAAATTGAAAAAAGTAACTTGTAAATCTTGGCCCTTGTGAAAAGTTATCCAAAAGGGGCGACCATTGCAGTGAAATCAAATTACTGTCCATTGCGAAAAAAGAGGCGGGGGAACCATTAAAGGCCGTAACGCTTGCTTGACTATAATTAGGATTAGCCAGCAAACCTTTTAGCAAATTATTTCCTGTATAAGCGGCCTGAATACCACCTCCAGTAGGATGATCTGCTCGTAGCAATACCTCCAAGGTATCATCTACATAGACCTGATATTTAAATACAGGCACTGTGGCTGTACTTGTTTGTATATTCCCGTCAGAAATTAATTGTAGCAGAGGCTTTTGTGAGACCGTATCTGCATCCTTTAAAATAGTGAGCCCACTGCTAAACTGTCTTGCTATCCTAAGCCCATTGCGGTAATGATTATTTCTTATACCATAGATATAATACTTAGAGGAGTCTGAGCTAGATTGAACATTAAAATTTAAGAAACCTCCACTGCTAACCTGGTTTGCTGCATTCAAAGGATTCTCAGTACTGTCAGGGAAAGGAGAAAGTTGATCGTAGCCTCCTGCCCAAGTTACCCGGTCAAAAGCGTTAATAAATGGCCAAGCTAAGGTTGATTGGATTGAATCAACCCTGGGGTTAACTGATATGTGTGAAAATTGAATGGATTGAGCAGACCCTCTTTCTCTTAAGTTAAATAATGGCGGACTGGTACTAGACCAAGTGCCCGTGCGAGGATGCATATAACCACTTTGAAATGGAATATTTTGTCGATAAATGGTAAGTGAAATATAAAAAATACTGTCGTTAACAAGGTTATCGAAATCTGGGCTACAACAAGCCGTATAGCTTAAGGTAAGGCCTGATTGGCTAGGCACAGGTAAAAATATACTCGAAGATTTATAGACCGATTTAACCACTGGACTTGCGCAATCAATAAAACTCAAAGTGTCTCTTTTTTGCAAGGTCTGTACATGAGAATATGGACCACCTATGGAGATATTCTGGGGAATAGCTTGTCCTCCAATGTGATATAAAGTAGTGTAGATTGTATAGCGATTGGTATTAGTATCAATCTCAAAATCCATTATGCCTCCAGCTACTTGTGCGGTACCAAGCAAGACTGAGCAAATCAAGATACTCAAGCTAGCGAAAAACTTTAGCATTTAATAAGGTTTATTTAGATAGACAAAATAACAATAAAATACCGCAAATATCGAATCCAAACTAATTTTAAAAGGGTCTCTTTGTTAAAATTTAAGTCCTGTTATTACGGAAAAACCTTCCCGGGATTTAAAATCCCCTTAGGATCGAAGGCTCTTTTAATTTGCTTTTGCAGATCTAATTCCACCGCATTAAAGGCGATATCTAAATAATCTTTTTGCACATAACCGATACCGTGTTCTCCACTTATAGTACCCCCCATTTTTTTAACTGCGGTAAATAAAGCGCGAATGGCTTTAGGCAAATCTTGCTCCCAAGCGGCATCGCTCATATCTTCTTTAAGGATATTTACATGAAGGTTCCCGTCGCCGGCATGGCCGTAACACACCGATTTAAAACCATATTGATTACCCAACTTCTTTACCACGCCTAATAAATTGGCCAATTCTGCCCGAGGCACAACGGTATCTTCCTCCTTATAGATGGAGTGCGACTTCACCGCTTCCCCTACCCTTCTGCGCAAAGTCCAGAGTGCTGCTTTGTCTTTTTCATTATCGGCAAACAGAGGCTCGAAAGCGCCAAAGTTCATCACAATTTCCGCAATAGCTTCGCAGTCCTGCATGAGGGTTTTGGGATAGTTACCATCTACTTCAATCAGTAAATGTGCCTGCACTTCTGGAGCAATGGGTAATTCTACAT
>TARA_R110002050_G_scaffold83395_13_pt1 | contig 29477 bp, 39 predicted proteins | sample TARA_R110002050 | Tara Oceans TARA_R110002050 (sample SAMEA4396988) | marine metagenome | biome: Polar Biome; feature: [DCM] deep chlorophyll maximum layer (ENVO:01000326); material: water (ENVO:00002006), including particulate matter (ENVO:01000060) such as... | depth 25 m
AAATACGATGAGGAAATCGAAACCAAAGAAGAGGATCGTTTTACCCGATCCTAAATTTAATGACGTTCTTGTTACAAGATTTGTAAACGACATGATGCAACACGGAAAAAAGACGGTTGCATATCAAATTTTCTATGATGCGCTCGATATCGTTGATTCGCGTATGAAAAACGATGAGCTCTCTTCCCTCGACATCTGGAAAAAAGCCTTGGAGAATATTACTCCGGCAGTAGAAGTAAAAAGCCGCCGCGTTGGAGGTGCTACCTTCCAGGTTCCCATGGAAATTCGTCCCGAAAGAAAAGTGGCAGTTTCTATCAAAAACTTAATCCTATTTGCTCGTAAGCGCTCCGGAAAGTCTATGGCAGACAAGTTGGCTGCTGAAATTCAGGCTGCATACAATAATGAAGGAGGCGCTGTCAAACGGAAAGAAGATACACACCGGATGGCTGAAGCAAACCGTGCATTCGCACACTTTAGGTTTTAAAAAGAACCATTCAATTGGTTCATTTTTTTTATATAAGGATTAGAATATTGGTTTATTAACATGGCAACAAAAGATTTAAGATATACAAGAAACATCGGCATCATGGCTCACATTGATGCCGGTAAAACCACGACATCGGAGCGTATCCTGTATTATACCGGAATTACGCACCGAATTGGAGAGGTACACGACGGTGCTGCCACGATGGACTGGATGGAGCAAGAGCAGGAACGGGGTATTACGATTACTTCGGCTGCAACAACTACCTTCTGGAAACATGCTGAAAAGGATTATAAAATTAACATCATCGATACTCCGGGACACGTTGACTTTACTGTTGAGGTAGAGCGTTCATTGCGTATTCTGGATGGTGCTGTAGCTTTGTTTTGCGCGGTTAGTGGTGTTGAGGCTCAGTCGGAAACAGTCTGGCGTCAGGCCGAAAAATATGGTGTCCCACGAATTGGTTTCGTTAATAAAATGGACCGTTCAGGTGCTGACTTCTTTAATGTAGTTGGCGAAGTTCGTGAAAAATTGGGGGCCAACCCGGTTCCAATTCAAATTCCAATCGGTGCCGAAGAGAAATTCGAAGGTGTGATTGACCTCATTGAAATGAAAGCCATTCGTTGGTATGAAGATGAAACATTGGGCGTAGACTACCGTTTGGAGGAAATTCCTGCCGACTTGATGGAGCTCGCTTTAGAATACCGCGAAAAAATGGTTGAATCAGTTGCTGAACTTGACGACGCGCTGATGGAACGTTATTTCGACGATCCGGAATCAATTACTCCCGATGAGTTGCGTTCTGTGATTCGCCAGGGAACGCTGAAGCAAATTATTGTTCCAATGATGTGCGGATCAGCGTTTAAAAACAAAGGGGTGCAGCGTTTGTTGGATGCCGTTGTTGAATTTTTGCCAAGCCCGCTTGATAAAGGCGAATTGATTGGCATCAATCCTGATACAGGTAAAGAAGTGATTCGTCATGCAGATGATGAGGAGCCTTTGGCTGCTTTGGCTTTTAAAATTGCTACCGACCCATATGTTGGCCGCTTGTGCTTTATCCGAGTGTACTCCGGGAAGATTGATGCTGGTTCTACAGTTTACAATACGAGAACAGGTAAAAAAGAACGGATCTCCCGTCTTTACCAAATGCACTCCAACAAGCAAAACCCGAAAGATGTGATCGAAGCGGGTGATATTTGTGCCGCAGTAGGTTTCAAAGATATTCGTACAGGGGATACCTTGTGTTCTGAGAAACACCCGATTACGCTGGAGAGCATGGATTTTCCGGAGCCGGTAATTGGTATCGCCGTGGAGCCAAAAACGCAAAAAGACTTAGATAAACTTGGAATGGGATTGGCTAAACTGGCCGAAGAAGATCCAACATTCAAGGTAAACACTGACGAAGAATCGGGCCAAACGGTTATCCGTGGTATGGGTGAGCTTCACCTCGAAATTATCATCGACCGCTTGAAACGTGAATTCAAAGTTGAATGTAACCAGGGTAAACCTCAGGTTGCTTACAAAGAAGCCATTAGCCAAACAGTTGAATTGCGCGAGGTATTCAAAAAGCAATCGGGTGGTCGTGGTAAATTCGCTGATATCATTGTTAAGGTTGGTCCTGCTGAAGAAGGCAAAGAAGGGTTGACATTTATTGACAGTGTAAAAGGAGGACGGATTCCGAAAGAATTTATTCCTTCTGTACAAAAAGGTTTCCAAACAGCGATGTTGAACGGTCCGTTGGCTGGATTCCAGCTGGATAGTTTGCAGGTTGAGTTGCTGGATGGTTCATTCCACGCCGTTGACTCTGACCAGTTGTCATTCGAAATCTGTGCCCGTCAGGCATTCAAGAGCGCAGCTTCAAAAGCTGGCCCGAAATTGCTTGAGCCAATTATGAAGTCTGAGATTGTAACCCCTGAAGAATACATGGGTGATATTATTGGTGACTTGAACCGTCGACGCGGACAAGTAGCCGGGATGCATGAAAAAGCGGGAGCCAGGGTCATTAAAGCCACGGTGCCACTTTCAGAAATCTTTGGTTACGTGACTGTGTTGAGAACACTTTCTTCAGGTCGTGCGACTTCTTCAATGGAGTTCTCACACTACGAAGAAGTGCCAAAGCAATTGGCAGTGAAAGTACTTGAGGAAATGCAAGGAAAAGTAGAATTATTATAAAATAATTATTTTATCTCATCATGAGTCAAAAGATCAGAATTAAGCTGAAGTCGTACGATCACAACTTGGTGGACAAGTCGGCTGAAAAGATCGTCAAGACTGTTAAAACAACCGGTGCAGTTGTGAGCGGACCAATTCCGCTTCCAACCCACAACCGTGTTTTTACAGTGTTGCGTTCAACGTTCGTGAACAAAAAATCACGCGAGCAATTTCAGTTGTCTTCATACAAACGTTTGATCGACATTTACAGCTCAACGGCTAAAACTATCGACGCCTTAATGAAGCTTGAATTGCCAAGCGGTGTTGAAGTAGAAATTAAAGTTTGATAACCTGTAAAAACAAAAAAAATGGCAGGAATAATCGGTAAAAAAATCGGAATGACATCCGTATTCAGTGTTGAGGGAAAAAATATTCCATGCACTGTGATTGAAGCCGGACCTTGTGTTGTCACACAAGTGAAAACGGCAGAAACCGATGGCTACAACGCTTTTCAGCTAGCATTTGGTGATAAGAAAGAAAAAAACACCACCAAAGCTGAATTTGGTCATTTCCAGAAAGCTGGAACCGATCCAAAGCGCAAAGTCGTCGAGTTTCAAGACTTCGAAAAAGATTACAAACTTGGTGATACCATTACTGTTGATGTAATCGAAGAAGGTAGTTGGGTTGATATAACCGGCATAACCAAAGGAAAAGGTTTTCAGGGCGTTGTGAAGCGTTACAACTTCCGTGGGGTGGGCGATGCCACTCACGGTCAGCACAACCGTCTGAGAGCTCCTGGTTCGCTTGGTGCCTCTTCTTACCCTTCCAGAGTATTTAAAGGAATGCGCATGGCTGGTCGGACCGGTGGCGCGCAAAAGACAATTGAAGACCTGAAGGTTTTGAAAGTCATTCCTGAAAGTAACCTATTAGTTGTTAAAGGATCAATTCCTGGCGCAAAAGGATCATTTGTAATAATTAATCAGTAATGGAAGTACAAGTATTAGATAAAACAGGAAAAGAAACCGGAAGAATGGTTGGTTTAGAAGACCAAATCTTCGGTATCGAGCCAAACGACCATGCGATTTATCTTGATGTAAAACAGTACCTGGCCAACAAGCGTCAAGGAACTCATTCTGCAACCGAACGTGGTGAAGTTGTTGGAAGCACAAGAAAAATTAAAAAGCAAAAAGGTACCGGTACAGCACGTGCCGGGAGCATCAAATCTCCACTTTTCCGTGGTGGTGGTCGTGTTTTCGGACCTCGTCCAAGAAACTATGGCTTCAAATTGAATAAAAAAGTAAAAGCGTTGGCGCGTAAGTCAGCATTGAGTTACAAAGCCAAGGCAAGCGATATTTTGATTTTGGAGGATTTCAGCCTGGAAGTTCCGAAAACAAAGGAGATGGTAGCACTCAGTAATAATCTGAAAATTACCAATAAAAAGTCTCTTTTCGTTTTACCGGACGAAAATAAAAATATATATTTGTCCTCCAGAAATTTAGACGGTGTTTCTGTTGTAACTGCTTCAGAATTAAGCACTTATCAGATAATGAACGCTAGCAAGGTGATCTTTTTTGAAAGTTCGGTAGGCAAAATCGAAGAACAGTTTAAGATTTAAGGGGGATAAATAATGGATATTTTGATAAAACCCATAGTAACAGAAAAGATGACGGAACAGGGCGAAAAGTTCAACCGTTATGGATTTGTCGTTCGTAAAGATGCGGGCAGACAGGAAATTAAGAAAGCAGTTGAAGAACTGTACAATGTAGGTGTAACTTCCGTTAATACCATGATTTATGGAGGCAAGAATAAAAGCCGCTATACCAAAGCAGGGGTCATTAAGGGAAAAACTTCAGCTTACAAAAAAGCTGTGATTACATTGGTAGAAGGAGATACAATTGATTTTTACAGTAATATTTAATTATAGGAAATGGCAGTAAGAAAATTAAAACCAGTTACTCCGGGTCAAAGGCACAAGATTATTGGCGCGTTTGATACCATTACTGCATCAACGCCTGAGAAATCATTGTTGAAGCCCATGCAAAAGTCCGGTGGCCGTAACAGCCAGGGACGCATGACAATGAGGTATATAGGTGGAGGGCACAAGAAGAGATATCGTGCGATCGATTTTAAACGCGAGAAAGACGGTATCCCTGCACGTGTAGAGTCTATTCAGTACGACCCAAACCGCACAGCCCGTATTGCACTGTTGGTATACGCCGACGGTGAAAAACGGTATATACTTTCTCCCAACGGATTACAAGTTGGACAGACAGTATTAAGCGGAACCGGTGTCGCTCCTGAAGTAGGAAACTCAATTCCACTTAAAGAAATTCCTCTGGGTACTATTGTACACAACATTGAGCTTCAACCTGGACAAGGTGGCGTTATGGTGCGAAGTGCAGGAACATATGCACAGTTGACCTCAAGAGAAGGAAAGTATGCAATTGTAAAATTACCTTCAGGGGAATCCCGAATGGTACTCGTTACTTGCAAAGCTACAGTTGGAACTGTTGGAAATACAGAACACAACCTGGAAAGATCTGGTAAAGCAGGTCGTTCACGTTGGTTAGGAAGAAGACCACGCGTACGTGGTGTCGTTATGAACCCGGTTGATCACCCAATGGGTGGTGGTGAAGGCCGCTCTTCAGGAGGACATCCCCGTTCACGCAAAGGCTTGTTAGCAAAAGGTTTCAAAACCCGGTCTAAGAAGAAAGCTTCCAATAAGTACATTGTAGAAAAACGCAAGAAATAATTAAAGGAGTAGGATATGAGTCGTTCACTAAAAAAAGGCCCATTCATTGCCTATAAGCTTGAGAAAAAAGTTGACGCAATGAATGAAGCAGGTAAAAAGTCAGTCATTAAGACTTGGGCCAGAGCATCAGTAATCTCTCCCGACTTTGTAGGGCACACCATCGCAGTTCATAATGGGAATAAGTTCATTCCGGTATATGTAACCGAAAACATGGTTGGCCATAAGCTAGGCGAATTTGCACCTACAAGAACTTTTAGGGGACATGCCGGAAACAAACGCTAAGGCATGAGATTCTCATTAACTTTTAAAAGAAATTACGATGGGTGCTAGAAAAAGAAATCGAGCAATTGAGCTGAAAGAAGCTCGGAAATCACAATACTTTGCGGTACTAAAAGACTGCCCAACTTCTCCAAGAAAAATGAGGCTTGTAGCCGACATGGTTCGCGGAATGGAAGTAAACCGGGCGTTGGATGTTTTGAAGTTTTCGTCAAAAGAAGCTTCACGCAAAGTTGAAAAACTGTTGATGTCGGCCATTGCAAACTGGCAGGCTAAAAACGAGGGAACTCGTTTGGAGGAAAGCAACTTGTACGTGAAAACAATAGCTGTTGATTCAGGACGCATTTTAAAGCGTCTGCGTCCCGCTCCGCAAGGACGTGCGCACCGGATCCGCAAACGTTCGAACCACGTAACACTTTGCGTTGATAGTAAAAATGTAGAAACTGAAAACGAATAAATAGTAATACATGGGACAGAAAGTTAATCCAATCAGTAATCGTTTAGGAATCATCCGCGGATGGGATTCCAACTGGTTCGGTGGAAACGACTATGGTGACAAGCTGGTTGAAGATACTAAGATCCGTGAATACTTGAACGCCCGTTTGGCCAAAGCAAGTATTTCAAGGATTATTATCGAAAGAACCTTGAAGCTGATTACCATTACCGTTCACACCTCAAGACCCGGTATTATTATTGGCAAAGGTGGTCAGGAAGTCGACAAATTGAAAGAGGAGTTGAAAAAGATCACCAACAAAGAAGTTCAGATCAATATCTTCGAGATTAAAAGACCTGAACTCGATGCCCGTATTGTGGCCAACAACGTTGCACGTCAGATTGAAGGGAAAATCGCCTACCGTCGTGCTACCAAAATGGCTATAGCCTCTACTATGAGAATGGGTGCGCAAGGAATCAAAATTATGGTATCCGGTCGTTTGAACGGTGCTGAAATGGCGCGCTCTGAAATGTATAAAGACGGTCGTACTCCTTTGCACACGCTGAGAGCTGATATTGATTACGCTTTGGCAGAAGCTTTAACAAAAACCGGTTTAATCGGTGTTAAAGTTTGGATTTGTAAAGGCGAAGTCTACGGAAAACGCGACCTTTCTCCAAACCTGGGACAGAAGAACACACAAGGTGCTCCTGGTGGTCCTCGTGGCGGCGGAAGAAGTGGCGGTTTCAAAAAGAGAAGAAAATAATTCGAAAACCTTTTAATTGAAAAAGGATGTTACAGCCGAAAAAGACAAAATTTAGAAGAGTACAAAAAGGAAGAATGAAAGGGAATGCCCAAAGGGGTACAGAACTGGCATTCGGATCTTTTGGTATAAAATCGTTGCAAAGTTCATGGCTTACCGGCCGTCAAATCGAGGCGGCCAGGGTTGCGGTAACCCGTCACATGCAACGTCAGGGTCAAATTTGGATCCGTATTTTCCCAGATAAACCTATTACCAAAAAACCAGCCGAAGTAAGGATGGGTAAAGGTAAAGGTGCTCCTGAAGCATTCGTAGCTCCGGTAACCCCGGGTCGTATTTTAATCGAAGCTGATGGCGTTCCATTCGAAATGGCAAAAGAAGCCTTACGTTTGGCCGCACAAAAACTGCCGGTTACTACGAAGTTTGTTGTTAGACGTGACTTTGTTGAATCTATTAAAGAAGATTAATGATGAAAGCATCTGAAATTAAAGAATTAACAGACAAGGAAATCCTGGAGAGAATCCAGTTGGAAAAAGAGACCTTGGCGCGTCTAAATATGAATCATGCAGTTTCTCCGCTGGATAACCCGATGAAAATCAAGGAAACCCGCAAGAACATTGCACGCCTTCAGACCATTAGACGTCAGAGGGAATTGAATCAAAATCAGAATTAATTTGTAGTCAATGGAAGCAAGAAATCTGAGAAAAGAGCGTATCGGTGTTGTTGTAAGCGACAGTATGGAAAAAAGTATTGTTGTTGCAGTGAAGCGAAAAGAAAAGCACCCTATTTACGGAAAATTCGTGAATAAGACAACCAAACTTTACGCCCATGACGAAACAAACACTTGCAGCGTTGGAGATACTGTAAAGATCATGGAGACAAGACCTTTAAGTAAAAGTAAGCGCTGGAGATTAGTTGAAATTATTGAAAGAGCTAAGTAATCATGATACAACAGGAATCAAGATGTGCAGTTGCCGATAATAGTGGTGCGAGAGAAGTTCTTTGTATCCGCGTTTTGGGCGGTACAAAAAAACGTTACGCATCAATTGGCGATAAAGTGGTTGTAACTGTAAAAAGTTCAGTCGCTGGTAGTGATATGAAAAAAGGAACTGTGTCTAAAGCCATCGTTGTTCGCACTAGAAAGGAAGTACGTCGTCCGGATGGATCTTATATCCGTTTCGATGACAATGCTGTCGTTTTATTGAACAATACTGGTGAAATGCGCGGAACCCGTATTTTTGGCCCTGTTGCAAGGGAACTTCGTGATAAAAACATGAAAATTATTTCGCTTGCACCTGAAGTGCTTTAATGCATAAATTAAACAAAATGCAGACAAAATTACACATTAAAAAAGGTGACACCGTTGTTGTTATTGCCGGAAACTATAAAGGTCAGCAAGGCAAAGTTCTCGAAGTAGTTCGGGAAAAAACCAGAGCAATTGTGGAGGGTGTTAATATGGTAAAAAAACATACCAAACCAAATGCGGAGAATCCGCAGGGTGGTATTGTTGAAAAGGAAGCACCAATCCACCTGTCGAACCTCATGCATGTCGATCCGAAGAACGGAGGAAAAACACGCATTGGTCGTAAGCTCGGAAGCAATGGTAAACTAGTACGTTATTCTAAAAAATCTGGAGAGGAGATTAAGTAATGGCTTATACACCAACACTTAAGAAGAAATATTCGGAAGAAGTCATTCCTGCTTTAACCAAGGAGTTCGACTATAAATCTGTTATGCAGGTTCCGAAATTGGAGAAAATTGTTCTGAACCAAGGTGTTGGAGCTGCTATCGCCGATAAGAAAATCATTGAAGTTGCCACAGAGGAAATGACAATGATTGCCGGCCAAAAAGCAGTCCAAACCAAATCGAAGAAGGACATCTCCAACTTTAAACTGAGGAAAAAAATGCCGATCGGTGTCCGCGTGACATTGAGAAAAGAAAGAATGTACGAATTTCTTGAAAGGCTAATCAACATCTCACTGCCACGTATTCGTGACTTTAGAGGTATTGAGAGTAAAATGGACGGACAGGGCAATTACACCCTTGGAATTCCTGAACAAATCATTTTTCCTGAAATCAACATTGACAAGGTCAACCGTATTAACGGTATGAACATTACTTTTGTAACCTCTGCTGACACGGATGAAGAAGGTTTTGCCTTGTTGAAAGAGTTAGGTTTACCTTTTAAAAACGTAAAAAAGAACTAAGTTATGGCTAAAGAATCAATGAAAGCCCGCGAAGTAAAAAGGGCAAAACTTGTTGAAAAATACGCCGAAAAAAGGGCCAGGCTCAAAGCAGAAGGTGATTATGAAGGTTTGCAGAAACTACCTAAGAACTCATCGAAGGTACGCATGCACAACCGTTGTAAATTAACCGGACGTCCAAAAGGCTACATGCGCCAATTCGGAGTTAGCAGGATTAACTTCCGCGAAATGGCCTCAGAAGGCCTGATTCCGGGTGTAAAAAAAGCAAGTTGGTAAAATTTAATTACAAAAGTAATGAGTAAAATTACAGACCCGATAGCAGATTATTTGACTCGCGTGCGCAATGCTCAGGCAGCAAAACATCGCGTAGTTGATATTCCTGCTTCAAACATAAAAAAGGAAATTACCAAAATCTTAAAAGATAAAGGGTACATTTTGAACTACAAGTTTGAAGATGATGTTAATTTTCAAGGCAACATAAAAATTGCGCTGAAATATCATCCTGAAACCAAACAGCCAGCCATTAAATCAATCAAGCGAATCAGTAAGCCAGGATTGAGACAGTATTGCGACAGCGAAAACATTCCTCGCGTACTAAATGGTTTGGGAGTTGCAATTTTATCTACCTCAAAAGGAGTGATTTCCGATAAGGAAGCGCGCACTTTGAACATAGGTGGTGAAGTTTTATGTTACGTTTATTAATAAGGAGGAGGAGTAATGTCAAGGATAGGTAAATTACCAATCGAAATACCAGCCGGAGTGACTATTAATGTGACCAGCGAAAATGTGGTTAGCGTTAAAGGAAAACTCGGTGAGCTTTCGCAAAAGGTAGACCCCGAAATTGAAGTAGCCGTTGAAGACAATCAGGTTGTTGTAAAACGTCCAACTGAGCAGAAAAGACACCGTGCCCTGCACGGACTTTACCGTTCATTAATCAATAACATGGTTGTTGGAGTGAATGAAGGCTACGAAATTAAGTTGGAACTTGTGGGTGTAGGTTATCGTGCCGAAAGCCAGGGCCAGTTGTTGGACCTCGTGCTGGGACACTCTCACCACACGTACCTCAATCTTCCTGATGAAGTAAAGGTTGAAGCTGTAACCGATAAAAGAAACAATCCGATTGTAACTTTGAAAAGCTGTGACAAACAGTTGGTCGGCCAGGTAGCTGCAAAAATACGCTCATTCAGAGCACCCGAACCATACAAAGGAAAAGGTGTGAAGTTTGTCGGTGAAGAATTAAGACGTAAAGCTGGTAAATCAGCCTCTGCTAAATAGTAAAATTTGAAACCATGGCTTTAACGAAACAACAAAGAAGATATAGAATTAAGAAGAGAATCCGGAAGATTGTTTCCGGAACTTCGGAAAGACCTCGTTTGAGTGTCTACAGAAGTAACAAGCAAATTTACGCCCAATTGGTTAACGATATGGACGGCACAACTTTGCTTTCAATCTCTTCATTGAATAAAGAAATCAGCGAAAAAGAAGGCAACAAAACTGAGCAGGCCGCATTAGTTGGAAAAGCATTGGCTGAGAAAGCGAAAGCAGCCGGCATTGAAAACGTTGTGTTCGATCGTAACGGATATTTGTATCACGGTAGAGTAAAACAATTAGCTGAAGCTGCCCGTGAAGGTGGCCTTAAATTTTAATGATTATGGCAGGAAGTATTAAGAAAGTCAAAACAACTGACATTGAACTTAAGGACCGATTGGTTGCAATTAACCGCGTAACCAAAGTAACCAAAGGGGGTAGAACTTTCAGCTTTTCAGCAATCGTTGTTGTCGGAAACGAAGACGGAATTGTTGGATGGGGACTTGGTAAAGCGAGCGAAGTAACTACCGCGATTGCAAAAGGAATTGATGCTGCAAAAAAGAATTTAGTCAAAATTCCGGTTCACAAAGGAACAATCCCTCATGAGCAAATTGCTAAATTTGGTGGTGCCCGCGTTTTCTTAAAACCAGCAACATCAGGTACCGGAGTAAAAGCCGGTGGTGCGATGCGCGCGGTTCTTGAAAGTGTTGGCGTACACGACATCCTTGCAAAATCAAAAGGATCGTCTAACCCTCATAACCTGGTTAAAGCAACGTTTAATGCATTACTCGAACTGAGAGATGCACATACTGTTGCCGAGCACCGTGGAGTTTCTTTAGAAAAAGTATTTAAAGGATAGGAACTATGGCTAAGATTAGAATCACACAAGTAAAAAGCAAAATTGGTTCCAACAAAGTGCAGAAAGCGACGATTGAAGCACTTGGAATTAAAAAGTTGAATCACTTTGTAGAAAAAGAAGCTACGCCTCAAATTTTGGGGATGGTCAACAAAGTGAACCATTTGGTGAAAGTTGAAGAAATTTAAAATAGTTTAAGCTAAAAATTATGGATTTAAGTAATCTTAAACCTGCAGCAGGATCCGTAAAAAAAGACAAGCGTATTGGTCGTGGCCAAGGTTCCGGACGTGGTGGTACATCTACCAGAGGTCATAAAGGAGCACAGTCAAGATCAGGATATAGCCGTACCAGAGGGTTCGAAGGTGGTCAACTACCTTTGCAACGCGCGGTACCCAAGTTCGGATTTAAAAACATAAACAGGGTAGAATATAAAGCCATCAACCTGGATGCTTTGCAAAAACTGGCAGAGAAAAAAAATCTTTCTGCTATTGATGTGCAAACATTCATTGATGCCGGTCTGGCTGATAAAAACGACCGCATAAAGATTTTAGGAAATGGCGAATTGACGCTGAAATTGGAAGTGAAAGCACATGCTTTTTCAAATTCAGCCAAAACTGCTATTGAAAAACTAGAAGGAACCATAGAAACACTCTAACCTGATGAAAAAATTTATCGAAACCCTAAAGAATATTTATAAGATTGAAGACTTGAGGTCCCGGTTGGGAATTACACTATTCTTTCTTTTGATATACCGATTAGGATCGTTTGTTGCATTACCTGGTATTGACCCGGCACAGCTGGGCGAATTGAAAAACCAAACTTCAGATGGGTTGCTGGGGTTACTGGACATGTTTTCAGGGGGAGCATTCTCAAACGCATCTATTTTCGCTTTAGGGATTATGCCTTACATTTCAGCTTCGATTGTGATTCAGTTGATGGGAATAGCCGTCCCATATTTCCAACGATTACAAAAAGAAGGTGAATCAGGAAGACGAAAAATCAACCAGATAACGCGTTATCTGACTGTTGTGATTCTGATTTTCCAGGCACCAGCGTATCTGGCCAACTTAACATTTCAATTACCGGATTCGGCATTTGCAGTGCGAGGTGCGATGTTCACCGTAACATCGACCGTTATTCTGACTGCCGGTTCCATGTTTGTGATGTGGTTGGGAGAACGTATAACCGATAAAGGAATAGGAAATGGGATCTCACTGATTATCATGATCGGTATTATTGCCAACCTGCCCTTCGCTGTTTTTGCTGAGTTTATTTCCCGGCTCGAACAACAAGGTGGTGGTATGGTCATGTTCCTCATTGAATTTGTTGTTTTATTCGTGGTGTTTATGCTAACAATCCTGCTGGTACAAGGTACCCGTCGGATTCCGGTACAATACGCCAAACGAATTGTAGGCAACAAACAATACGGAGGAGTTCGTCAGTATATCCCGTTAAAAGTGAATGCCGCCGGAGTTATGCCAATTATCTTTGCGCAGGCAATCATGTTCGTTCCAATCAGTCTGGTAGGTTTTACCAGTTCCGAGAGTGTGAGCGGCTTTGCGGCTGCATTTGCCGATCATACCGGGTTTTGGTATAACTTCACTCAGTTTGTGCTGGTCATATTGTTTACGTATTTTTATACGGCAATAACAATTAACCCGGTTCAAATGGCCGAAGATATGAAGAAGAATGGTGGGTTCATTCCAGGGGTTAAACCCGGGAAAAGAACCGTTGAGTTCTTGGATACAGTTATGTCTCGTATTACACTGCCCGGATCGATTTTTCTGGGTATTGTAACTATTTTGCCTGCTTTTGCAATGATTGCCGGGATTAACACCCAGTTTGCCTACTTTTACGGCGGGACCTCGTTGTTGATTTTGGTTGGTGTTGTTTTAGACACGCTACAGCAGATTGAAAGTCATTTGTTGATGCGTCACTATGATGGTTTGATGAAATCGGGCCGCATAAAGGGACGTACCGGCGGGGCAGGTTCAATGATGTAACAGGACAAAAGCAAGCAGGAAAAATTTAAAATTCAAATTTTTTATGGCAAAACAGCCTTCGATAGAACAAGACGGAACAATCATTGAAGCATTATCAAATGCCATGTTCAGGGTAGAACTTGAAAACGGGCACGTGATAACTGCACATATCTCTGGTAAAATGCGTATGCATTATATCAAAATTCTTCCAGGAGATAAAGTCAAAGTGGAGATGTCTCCCTACGACTTAACCAAAGGAAGGATTACTTTTAGATATAAAAATTAAAGTACGAAATAATGAAAGTAAGAACATCCATAAAAAAGCGCAGTGCCGAGTGCAAAATTGTACGCAGAAAAGGCCGTTTGTACGTGATCAATAAAAAGAATCCAAAGTTCAAACAGCGTCAGGGATAATTAATTAACTTTGTAAAAAATTTATTTATGGCTCGTATTGTTGGAGTTGATATTCCTAATAATAAAAGAGGAGAAGTTGCACTGACCTATGTCTATGGTATTGGCCGTAGTCGTGCAAACAAAGTCCTTGCTACGGCTGGCGTTGATGCAAACTTGAAAGTACAGGATTGGACAGATGATCAATTCACTGCTATCCGGAATACCATTAACGAAAGCTTCAAGGTTGAAGGAGAACTTCGGTCTGAAAACCAGTTGAATATTAAACGACTGATGGATATCGGTTGTTACCGTGGTATTCGCCACCGTATCGGTCTTCCTGTTCGCGGACAAAGCACTAAAAACAATGCCCGTACACGAAAAGGAAGAAAGAAAACTGTAGCTAATAAGAAAAAAGCCACTAAATAATTAATAGAATTATGGCAAAAAAGACAAGTTCCAGTAAGAAAAGAGTTGTTATTGTTGAAGCTATCGGTCAAGCGCATATTCATTCCTCATTCAATAACATTATTATCTCCCTGACCAATAATAACGGAGAAGTGATCTCTTGGTCATCGGCAGGTAAAAAAGGGTTTAGAGGATCGAAAAAGAATACACCTTATGCTGCTCAGGTAGCCTCTGAAGAATGTGCAAAAACTGCATATGACCTCGGACTCAGAAAAGTAAAGGTATTTGTGAAAGGCCCCGGAAACGGTCGCGAATCCGCTATTCGAGCTATTAACAGTGTGGGTATTCAAGTGAGTGAAATCGTTGATGTGACACCATTGCCACACAATGGTTGCCGCCCATCGAAAAGAAGACGTGTTTAATATTTTTTAACGGAAAAGTAATGGCAAGATATAGAGGACCCAAAACAAAAATTGCACGGAAATTTGGTGAACCAATTTTCGGACCTGACAAAGTACTTGAAAAAAAGAACTACCCGCCAGGTATGCATGGGCAAACTGGCCGCAGACGTAAAAAATCTGAATACGGTGTTCAGTTAATGGAAAAGCAAAAGGCGAAATATACTTACGGTGTATTGGAGAAGCAATTCTCAAACCTGTTTAAAAAAGCATCAGCATCCAAAGGTATTACCGGTGAGGTACTACTCCAGCTACTGGAAGCAAGATTGGATAACGTCGTTTTCCGTCTTGGTTTAGCCGCTTCAAGAGCAGGTGCACGACAATTGGTTACCCATAAACACATCACGGTTAATGGTGAATTGGTGAATATTCCTTCATACCACCTGCGTCCTGGCGATATCGTTGGCGTACGTGAAAAATCAAAATCATTGGAAGTAATTTCTGGTGCCTTGAATTCACACCGCTACAACAAATACGCTTGGTTGGAATGGGATGGTGCTCAGATGAGCGGTAAGTTTTTAAATCGCCCTGAACGGGAAGAAATTCCTGAAAATATCAAAGAACAACTGATTGTAGAGTTGTATTCTAAATAATAAATTACTCAGTATTATTATGGCAATATTAGCGTTCCAAAAACCTGACAAAGTAATAATGGTCGAATCTGATGAGAAATTCGGTAAATTCGAATTTCGTCCATTGGAGCCCGGTTATGGTATCACAATCGGCAATGCTCTCCGTCGGATCCTGTTATCATCTTTGGAAGGTTATGCAATAACAACCCTCAAAATCGATGGCGTTGATCATGAATTTGCAACCATTAAAGGAGTGATGGAAGATGTTACTGAAATCATTTTGAATCTGAAGCAAATTCGTTTTAAACGTGAAGTTGAAGATTTTGAGAGCGAAAAAGTTTCTATTTCAATTAGTGGTCAGGATAAATTTACTGCTGGCGACATCAACAAGTTTATGACCGGATTCAGGGTGCTTAATCCTGAATTGGTAATTTGCCGGATGGAAGCTGATGTTAAATTGCAGGTGGAATTAACAATCAACAAAGGGCGAGGTTATGTTCCAAGCCCCGAGAATAAGCCTGTAGATGCTGAGTTTGGTATAATTCCGATTGACTCCATCTTCACACCAATTAAAAATGTGAAGTATGCCGTTGAAAACTATCGTGTTGAGCAAAAGACTGACTACGAAAAGTTGGTTCTTGATCTCAGTACCGATGGCTCAATTCACCCAAAAGATGCTTTAAAAGAAGCAGCAAAGATCCTGATTTATCACTTTATGCTTTTCTCTGATGAAAAAATTACATTGGATTCAGATGAGAAATTTGCAAACGAAGAATTTGATGAAGAAGTATTGCACATGCGTCAGCTGTTAAAAACAAAGTTGGTTGACATGGACCTTTCAGTCCGTGCGCTCAACTGCTTGAAAGCAGCCGATGTTGAAACTTTGGGAGAACTGGTTACATACAATCGCAACGACTTGCTGAAGTTCAGAAACTTTGGTAAAAAATCGTTGACTGAGTTGGATGACCTGTTGAATGGCATGAACCTGACATTCGGAATGGATATAAGTAAGTATAAACTTGACAAGGAATAAGCAGAAATGAGACATAATAAAAAATTCAACCATCTTGGAAGGAAGAGTGCTCATCGGAAGGCCATGCTGTCAAATATGGCAAATTCACTGATTTTTCATAAGCGGATTACTACAACGGTAGCAAAAGCTAAAGCACTGAAGATGTATGTTGAACCGCTTATTACAAAAGCAAAAAATGATACAACTCATTCACGTCGTATTGTTTTCAGTATGTTGAAAAGTAAAACTGCAGTGGCAGAACTTTTTAGAGATGTTGCAGAAAAAATAGGCGAGCGTCCAGGCGGATACACCCGTATCCTGAAAACAGGCAATCGTTTAGGTGACAATGCTGAAATGTGTATTATCGAATTGGTTGATTACAACGAGAACTTGTTGTCGGCTAAAGAAGATAAGCCGAAGAAGCGTCGTTCGCGTCGCGGTGGTGCTAAAACTAAGGAAACTACGGTAACTCCTGCTCCGGGGAAAGTAGAAAAAGTGGTTGAAGAAACCAACGCTGAAGAAGTCGTTGCAGAACCGAATAAGGAAGAAGCCGCTGCTACGGAGGTGAAAACTGAAGAGCCCGTGCAGGATGAGACGAAAGCTGATGACGAAGAGAAGAAAGCACAATAGTAATGTTTATCAGAATGATCTAAAATGAAAGAGCTGACCCTGGGGTCAGCTCTTCTTTTTTTCACGAATGCAAGAGTCCCGGACTTTCAAAAAGCCAGGTAATGGTCTAGTTTTTCTTTCAGCAGATTAACTTGTATTGGTTTGACAAGATAGTCGTTGGCACCAAATGTTAAGCATCGTTTTCTGTCGGTATCGTCACTGCTTGTGGTGCAAAAGATAATGGGCGTGTTGTTGTTGATATTGCTATTCAGTGACCGTATTTGCCTGGTTGTCTCAGCCCCATCAATCAGCGGCATCCATAGATCCATCAGAATCAAATCGTACTTCGTGGCTTTGGTCAATCGTAAAGCCTCATCACCTCCACTGGCCATGTCAATTTCATAGTCATTCCTTAACGAATAGAATAAAAATTTGAGATTGATCGGATTATCGTCTACAACTAGAATTTTCAAATCTTTTTATTTTAACGATTAAATACACGGATAAAGTTAGCGATATATGTCTTGAATTTCCCTTACTTTTGCTAACTGGAAATTGGCTTACGGTAGCTGATTCAATGGTTTGGATTTTAATACACTGAAACATACATAAAATGGCAGACGATAAGAAGATAATTTTTTCAATGTACCGGGTGAGTAAAACCTTTCCACCTCAAAAACAAGTACTGAAGGATATTTCGCTATCATTTTTCCTTGGAGCGAAGATTGGAATCATTGGTTTAAACGGTTCTGGAAAGTCGACCCTTTTAAAAATAATCGCCGGATTGGAGAAGTCGTATCAAGGCGAAGTTGTATTCTCCTCAGGATATACTGTTGGTTATTTAGAGCAGGAACCTCATCTTGACGGGTCGAAGACGGTGAAGGAAACGGTTGAAGAGGGTGTGCAAGAGGTTGTTGATGTGCTCAAAGCTTATGAAGAAGTCAATTTGAAATTTGGTGAACCTGAGGTGCTGGATGATCCGGATAAGATGGATGCCTTGATTGCTGAACAAACAAAGTTGCAAGAGAAGATCGATCGTTATGATGCCTGGAATCTGGATGCAAAATTGGAACGAGCCATGGATGCCTTGCGATGTCCTCCTGGCGAACAGTTGGTGAGCGAACTTTCGGGGGGAGAGCAGCGTCGGGTAGCTCTATGCCGGTTATTGTTGAAGGAACCGGACGTGTTACTTTTGGACGAGCCAACCAACCATTTGGATGCCGAATCGGTCCAATGGCTTGAGATGCACCTGCAGCAATATAAAGGAACAGTTATTTGTATCACCCACGACCGCTACTTTCTGGACAATGTTGCTGGCTGGATACTGGAGCTTGATCGAGGGGAAGGAATTCCCTGGAAAGGAAACTATTCCTCATGGCTGGAGCAAAAATCGAAACGACTGGCTCAGGAAGAGAAGCAGCAGTCAAAACGACAGAAGACTTTGCAACGCGAATTGGAATGGATACGAATGGCTCCCAAAGCCCGTCATGCTAAAGCCAAAGCCCGTCTGAATGCCTATGACCAACTGATGAGTGAAGATTCAAGACAAAAGGAAGAAAAGCTTGAAATTTTCATTCCTAATGGTCCTCGCTTGGGTGAAAAGGTGATTGAAGCTCATGGCGTTGCAAAAGGATTTGGTGAACGTTTGCTTTTCGAAGACCTCGAATTTGTGCTGCCCCCCAATGGGATCGTGGGCGTAATTGGTCCCAACGGCGCAGGTAAGACGACCTTGTTTAAGTTGATTATGAAACAGCTTGAACCGGATAAGGGAACGTTCCACGTGGGCGAAACAGTTAAAATTGCGTACGTTGACCAGTCGCACGCTGCCATTGATCCAAATAAAACAGTCTATCAGGTCATCTCGGGCGGAACTGATCTTATGCAGCTGGGAAACAGGCAGGTTAATTCAAGGGCTTATGTTTCACGTTTTAATTTTTCAGGGGCTGATCAGGAAAAGAAGTGCGGAGTGTTATCGGGCGGAGAGCGGAACCGGCTGCATTTGGCAATTGCCCTCAAAGAAGAAGGTAACGTATTGCTGCTCGATGAGCCGACCAACGATATTGATGTAAATACACTGCGGGCTTTAGAGGAAGGTTTGGAAAACTTTGCAGGCTGTGCGGTTGTTATTTCACACGACCGTTGGTTTCTCGACCGGATTGCAACTCATATTCTTGCTTTTGAGGGTGAATCACGTGTTTATTACTTTGAAGGTAGTTACTCGGAATACGAAGAAAGCAAGAAAAAGCGACTGGGTGATGAAGGACCAACCCGAATTAAATATAAAAAATTGCTGAAATAGGTTCTTTTATGGTCTGTAAATGAATGAGTAAAATGCTCAAGAAAATAGAAAAAACGTAATTTTACTATTGGCAACTTCCAAATGAAACCATATATTTGTAAGAAGCCATTGTTATGGTTATTAATAATATGGGCCTATCAAGCAATCAAAAATGCTGAATTTTTGTTTTTCGATGATTTATGGTTCGATTATTGAACAGTTTTTAATTACAACAAACAATACATAAATAATTTAGTTATGAGAAAAAAATTACTTTTTATTGCACTGGCGGTTCTCGTTTCTGGCGTTAGTTACTCGCAAAACGCCAATTCGGACGAACCCGATTTCAATCACTGGTCTATCGATGCTGGTATTGGCTTAACTAAGCCTTACCGAAATATGGCTCCGGGGTATGGAACTGCTACTCCCGACTTCTTATCAGGCGAACTGGGTGCCAGATATATGTTTAATGAGTTTTTTGGTGTGAAAGCTGGGCTTGGGTATAATAATTTCCAAGAAAAGGATGGCCTGATGGATTTTACGACCAAACAGTATCAGTTTGATGTTCAGGGTGTTGTTGGTGTTGGGCGTCTGCTGCATTTTGAGACCTGGACGCAAACATTTAACCTGTTGGCTCACGCTGGTTTGGGAGTGGGTTGGTTGGATTATGATAATATTTCAGATGGTGACCACGTCGGAACTGCAAAGGCTGGTTTTACTGGAATGGCTAAATTGTCAGACCGGGTAAGTTTGAATATTGATGGTTCCATGGGCTACAATGGACGGCAAAACAGAACATTCGATGGACGTGTAACGAGAAATGATGAACCATTTGTTTTTACTGGTACCATTGGAATTTCCTATTATTTAGGAAAAAACGAAACCCATGCTGACTGGTTTGTTCGTGGTGATGAGTATGCTGCGCTGCTGGATTCGCGAATTGCAGCATTGGAAGAGCAGATTCAAAAGTCTCGTGCTGAAGATGCTAAGAAAGTCCAGGAGGGTGATGATAAGCTGAATACAAGAGTTGATGAACTTGATAGTAAGGTTGATGGACTGAGCAACAAAGAAGTTGACATGATTGAGCAGTTGATTAATGAAGGTTATGTGAACATCTTCTTCGATTTCAATAGTTCAGAAATTGACAAAGGAGCTACTGATGCCATCAATGTTCTTCGTACTTACATGAAAAAGAATCCAGGTGTCAATGTCAACTTGGTGGGATACGCTGATGAAAAAGGTCCGGAGGATTACAACAAAAAGCTTTCAACCAAAAGAGCAGAAGCTGTAGCGGATGTACTGGTTAAGGCTGGTATTGAAAAATCAAGACTGAACACCGAAGGTCGTGGTGAAGATACAAGTGTTGATGAAGGCTCGCCAAATGCGCGTCAATTGGCTCGGAGAGTTACTTTCAGCATTCGATAAGCATCGCTGTCCTTCTGCGAAATAGAGAATCGAGAAAAAATAGATAATCATTAAAACCCTGGAGTTTCGGCTTTGGGGTTTTTTATTGGTACTCCAACTGATGCGTAGACCGACAATCAAATTTACGGGGTTAAAAAGAGGAGTTATTCTTCAGAACGAATAAAAATTCCGATGTTTGTACTATGCCTGTTCAAATGTTTGCCGATGTCATATTACCCTTGCCGCTGAACAACAAATTTACCTACCTCGTGGCTCCCGGGTTCGAGCCCAATATGAAGGTTGGAATCCGTGTTGTTGTCCAGTTCGGGGCCCGTAAGTTTTTTTCGGCCTTGGTTTTTCGTCTACATGATCAAGTCCCAGAAGGGGATTTTGAGTTAAAGGAAATTGATGCCATTCTGGATCAGGAGCCCATTGTTAATCAGGCGCAGATTATCGCATGGGAATGGGTGGCGAACTACTATTGTTGCTCATTGGGCGAAGTGTATAAAGCGGCACTTCCTTCAGCGTTGAAATTGGAGAGCCAGTCGAATGTTAGCCCCAACCCAAACTTTCAGATCACCGGGGAGTTGAATGGTGAAGAAACAGCTTTGTTATTGATGCTTCAGGGAAGAGGGCAGGCCAATATCCGCGAGATTAACCAATTTTTGGGTAAGAAATCATCGTATGCGACCCTAAAGATTCTCCTTGAAAAAAACGCCATTTTAATGGAAGAACAGTTGAAGGAGAGCTACAAGCCGAAGACCGTCTCCATGGTTCGTTTGTCTAAGGAGATTTCTTCTCCCGCCGAAATTGAGCAGGCCGTCGAAGGAGTGAAAAAGGCCCGGAAGCAATCCGAATTGTTGGCATACTTTTTAAGCTCAACCGTGTTTCATCATGAACCAAGACACAGCCTTCCGAAAAAGGAGTTGCTGGAACAGGCAGGTGTTTCTGATGCGGTGTTAAAGGCCTTGATTGATAAGAAGATTCTGGTGAGTGAATCAGTCGAAATTGGACGGCTTAAAATGAATCATTTGGCTGATCAATTTCTGTATGACTTGAATACAGCGCAGGAAAATACTGTGCTTGAACTCAAGCAAGCTTTTCAATCCAATCGGCCGGTTCTGTTGCACGGTGTGACCTCCAGCGGAAAAACTGAGATCTACATCAAACTGATAGAAGAAGTCCTGGACGAAGGGAAACAAGTGTTGTATTTGGTTCCTGAAATCGGATTGACGTCTCAGCTGATTACGCGCCTAAAACGGGCTTTTGGTGATCGTGCGGGAATTTACCATTCTAAATTTAACGATGCAGAACGGGTGGAAATTTGGTTTAATATTTTGCACGATAAGAAAGATTCGTATCAGGTAGTCGTAGGAGCCCGTTCTGCTGTTTTCCTACCTTTTAAAAAACTGGGGCTTATAATCGTGGACGAGGAGCACGAGAATAGTTATAAGCAATTTGATCCGGCGCCGCGCTACAATGCCCGCGATTTAGCGGTGGTGTTGGGGCAGATTCACCAGGCACCTGTCTTGCTGGGAACGGCCACACCATCGTTTGAAAGCTACTATAACGTTAAGTTGAATAAATATGCCTTGGTCGAGTTAAATGAACGATACCAAGGAATTGAAATGCCTGAAATTGTGGTGGCTGACATTCGGAAAGCAACACGCCAAAGGCAAATGAAATCGCTGCTCACTCCCCTTTTGTATGAAGAAGTGAAATTGGCGCTAGAAAACAAAGAACAAGTTATTTTGTTTCAAAACCGGCGAGGGTTCGCGCCTTACGTGCAGTGCAAAACCTGCGGGTGGATTCCGAAATGCATGAATTGCGATGTGAGCTTGACCTATCATAAATTCAGATCGGGCTTGGTGTGTCATTATTGCGGACATACCTCTTCTTTGCCAGCAAATTGTGGAGCGTGTCATTCCGAAGACATTCAAACCAAAGGTTTTGGTACCGAACAAATAGAGGAGGAGTTAGGACTTCTTTTTCCCGAGGCCAGTATTGCTCGAATGGACCTGGACACCACCCGGGCCAAACGTTCGTTCGAGCAAATCATCTACAAATTTGAAAATCGCCAGATCGACATTTTGGTTGGAACGCAGATGGTAACCAAAGGACTGGATTTTGATCATGTGCGAGTGGTGGGCATTTTGAATGCCGACCAATTGTTGAACTACCCGGACTTCCGTTCGTTTGAGCGTTCGTTCCAGTTGATGGCCCAGGTGAGTGGCCGCGCCGGACGAAAAGGTAAGCGGGGGAAAGTGGTGATTCAAACCTCGCAAGCCAGTCATGAAGTGCTGCAGGAAGTGATTGACAACAATTTTATCCAGTTGTTTAATAGGCAAATGCAGGAACGCAAGTTATTTCGTTATCCTCCTTATTTTCGGTTGATTAAGATCGTGGTGAAACACAAAAATCGCGACCGACTGGATATGGGAGCCAACCACTTGGCGGGTTTGTTACGTAAACAATTTCGAAACCGGGTGCTTGGACCGGAATACCCGGTTGTTGGGCGGATTCAGAACTGGTATCAGAAAGAGATCTGGTTAAAACTTGAGAAGAACAAAGTCTTGGATCAGAGCAAAAAGATGCTGATGGATGCGATCGATCAGGTCAAATCACTCCCAAACAATACAGGTCTGGTTATTTATGCCGATGTTGATCCGATGTAATTCGCTGAAATTCCAAATTTCAAGTTTCAAATTCCTTTACTACTTTTGTAGGCGTTAAAATGAGTATCAGCGTGGAGAAATTTAAAGTTGAAGACGTCTTTAATAAATTTTCCAACGTCAGGGCACTGGTGGTTGGCGATGCGATGGTTGATTCGTATTTGTGGGGAACTGTTGATCGAATTTCATCGGAGGCGCCGATTCCGATTGTCACAGTTGGGCGTCAGGAAAACCGGATTGGTGGAGCTGCCAATGTGTCGCTTAACCTTCAATCTTTAGGAGCAACTCCTGTTTTAGTTTCCATGGTTGGAACTGACCCCAAAGGCGATATTTTCATGCAACTGCTTCAAAAAAGTGGCATGACTGATATCGGAATTTTGCGCTCTGATAGCAGGCAGACAACCGTGAAAACCCGGATTATGAGTGGCAGACAGCAGGTTGTACGCGTGGATGAGGAGACTACCGAATTGATTTTGGCCCACGAAGAACAGCTTGTTTTTGATCGTATAGAGTCACTGATGGAGCAGCAGAAGTTCGATCTCATTTTGTTTGTTGATTACGATAAAGGACTCATTACAAAAACGTTGATTGAAAGTATAAGCAAGCTGGCTCGCTCCAAGGGGATTTTGATCGCTGTTGATCCGAAGAAACGAAACTTCAACAATTACAGCCATGTTGATCTTTTCAAACCCAACTTTAAAGAGTTTAAGGAAGGACTCGGTTTTTCAATTGATAAAGCCGATTTTCAATCAATTTTGGAGGCAGCCGAAAAGTTTAAACAGGAAAAAAAGCTGGATGTGATTTTTATTACGCTATCAGAGCTTGGCGTAATCATCAGCAATGGCGCCACTCAGAGTCATTTCCCAGCCGAAATTCGAGATATTGCCGATGTTTCCGGGGCGGGCGATACGGTGATTGCGGTAGCCAGCCTTTGTTTGGCTGCCCGTATGCCAACCCGCTTTATGGCACAGCTTTCTAACTTGGCAGGTGGTTTGGTTTGTGAAAAATCAGGAGTTGTACCTATTGATTGTGAACGACTTAAGATGGAAGCCTGTAAGATTGAAATGTCGTAGTAAATTAAGGCTTTTGGAATCAGAGGATTAAGCCGGATTACAAGATAAATTTGTGATTCCTCGGTCATTTTATCCATAAAATATTAACTTTGGAACTCAGCGAAAATCAGGAGAAAACTATGGGAAAAGTTATTGCACTAGCCAACCAAAAAGGGGGCGTAGGAAAAACAACATCAGCGATTAATTTAGCGGCCAGTCTGGCAGTTTTGGAATATAAAGTGTTGATTATTGACGCTGACCCTCAGGCAAATGCTACTTCAGGAATTGGATTTGATGTGAGGAATGTAAAAACCAGCATTTATGAATGTATTGTAGATGATATTGATCCACGCAAGATCGTCTTGAACTCCGAAATTGAAGGCTTGGATCTGATCCCCTCGCACATTGACTTGGTTGGTGCCGAAATTGAAATGCTCAATTTGCCCAACCGTGAGAAGGTGATGAAAGTGGTTATCGAAAAACTCCGTGACGATTATGATTTCATCTTGATTGACTGTTCCCCCTCACTGGGATTGATCACGGTTAATTCGCTTACCGCAGCCGACTCGATTATTATTCCGGTTCAGTGCGAATATTTCGCGCTGGAAGGATTGGGGAAATTGCTGAATACAATTAAAATCATTCAAACCCGTTTGAATCCTGATTTGGAGATTGAAGGTTTTCTGCTGACCATGTATGATTCGAGGCTGAACCTTTCAAACCAAGTGCTCGAAGAAGTACGAACCCACTTTGGTGATATGGTTTTTGAATCAACGATTTCACGAAACATCAAGCTTAGTGAAGCCCCGAGTTACGGGAAACCAGTTATTTTGTACGATGCCAACTCGCGTGGTTCGGAAAATTATATGGATCTGGCTCGTGAGATTTTGCAAAAGAATGATTTGACAAAAATTAAAAATTCTGAAAAAGTAATCGAATAAATAATTCGCGTAATAATGGCAAAAAGGAATGCATTGGGTAGAGGGCTTGGCGCCCTGATTGATGATGCGGGTCGGGATCGCGGCCCGGATTCGTCGATTAGCGAGATTGCGCTTGACGAAATTGAAGCCAACCCGTTTCAGCCCCGGACAAAGTTTGATGAAGAAGCGCTAAATGAATTAGCTGCTTCGATCAAGGAAATTGGCATTATTCAACCGATTACCCTTCGACAGGTTGATGACCGGAAATTTCAGATCATTGCCGGTGAACGCCGCTTCAGGGCATCAAAAATTGCCGGTTTGACAACCATCACCGCCTACGTTCGTAAAGCCGACGACGAAGGCATGCTGGAAATGGCCCTGATCGAAAATATTCAGCGTGAAGACCTGGATGCCATTGAAATTGCGCTTTCGTATCAGCGTTTGATTGATGAGTGCAAACTGACCCAGGAAAGTCTCAGCGACCGTGTGGGTAAAAAACGGTCAACCGTATCGAACTACCTTCGTTTACTGCGATTACCAGCGGCGATTCAGAAAGGGATTGTGGATAAAACCATTTCGATGGGACACGCCCGGGCATTGGTTAATATTCAGATTCCGGAAGATCAGTTAGCGATTTATGAAGAGATTCTGAAACATGACTTTTCGGTTCGTAAGGTCGAGGAACTTGTCAGGCAGCTTAATAGCTCGGAGAAGAAAGTGATGCCATCGGCTCCAAAGAAAAAGCATCCGGAAGAATACGGAGAATTACAGGAGCATTTAAGCCGTTTTTTTAAAACAAAGGTCGATTTTTCACTCAACAATAAAGGAAAGGGAAAAATCGTTATTCCGTTTGGTTCATCAAAAGACCTGGAACGAATTATTGGTATTCTGGATAAATTGAATGGCTAATTTGATTTCAAAAAAACATTAACGATAGTGAAAGTGCCTAAAACTGATTATCGGATTTCAAGTCTTTAATACCCAGGTATTCGAGTGATTAAAAGAAAACTAAATTGGTCTCTGACCATAACAGCCCTGTTTATATTCCTGTTCTTATTGACAGGATTTGTTGCGTCTGCCCAGCAAATAGCGGCTGACGGCGAGTCAGTTCCGGCCGAAAAACCAGAACATTCGCCACGAAAAGCAACGATTTATTCGGCTGTGTTGCCGGGGATGGGGCAAATTTATAACAAGAAATATTGGAAAGTTCCGTTGATTTATATAGGCTTTGGCGCATTTGCCTATTTTATCGACTGGAATAATGATCAGTATGTGCTTTACCGGCAGGCTTATGCTGATATTGTGGATGATGACCCGAACACCAATTCGTTTGAAGATTTGAACTTTGAAGGTCGGTGGGACGGACAAACGCAGCAGTTTACAACCGCTCTACAGCGGGCGAAGGATTATTCACGAAGGAACCGGGATTTGGTTATCATCTCAACCGCTGCGTTTTATGCGCTCAATATCATTGATGCAAGCGTTGACGCGCATTTTTTTAATTTTGATATTGGTGATGATTTAACCATGAGATGGATACCCGGGCCGGTTTATTGTATGGATAGAAAATTAGTAGGAATTCATTGTAGGATAAGATTTTAAAGGGAGAGGGATATGAAGAATTTAATTGGTTTAATCGTTGTTTTTTTGGTGAGTAGTGTCGTTCAAAACGCATTTGCTGATCGTTTTGACAAAGAAGATATAAAGAGAGTCAGAAGCATTGAAGTGATTGCTTTGGATAGTGTGGATGGGTACCACAAGAAATATAAAATACCCGACGAAAACCTGAATGATATTTTTGCGGCGAAGATCGATAGTTTGTTGAACTCGTGGTACATGCAAAATGCGTTTGAAATGCCGGTAGCGGAAGAACTTCTGGACAGTGCCAGCCTTGTTTCAATTCCCGACTCGGTGTATATACAGCGGCTTCAGGGAATTGAGTCTTACGTGGATTTGTCGTACAACAAAACGGTGCGGAATTTTATTGAACTGTACACACAGCGCCGACGCGACCAGGTGGAAATGATGCTTGGGTTGGCGAGTTATTATTTCCCCCTTTTTGAGGAAATGCTGGACAAGCACGATTTGCCGATGGAACTGAAGTATATGGCAATCATCGAATCAGCTTTGAATCCTGTTGCCCGCTCACGGGCCAATGCCGTTGGTTTGTGGCAGTTTATGTACGGAACGGGTAAAATGTACAAGCTGGAGATTGGTACCTACGTGGACGAACGTCGCGATCCGATGAAGGCAACAGAGGCAGCGGTGCTTTATCTGAAGGACTTGTACAAGATTTATAAAAACTGGCATTTGGTGATTGCGGCCTACAACTGCGGACCCGGAAATGTCAACAAGGCGATCCGCCGCTCGGGTGGCGAGCGCGATTATTGGGCGATCTACTACCGTTTGCCTCGCGAAACCCGCGGTTATGTGCCGGCTTTCATCGCTGCGGCATACGTGATGACCAACTATCATCAGCACAACCTGAGTCCCCGTTATCCTGATTTTCCGATTGTAACCGATACGATCATGATCAACAGTTACCTGCATTTTGATCAGATAGCCGAAGTGACCGGCACACCGGTTGAAGCGCTTCGCGCGCTGAATCCGCAATACCGCATGGACATTATTCCTGCAAAGAAAGATAAACCATACGTGTTGAAGATTCCAATTGAAATGGTAGCCAGTTTTATCGATAACGAAGAAGCTGTTTATGCCTTGAATCGCGACAAGTATTTTCCGAACAACGAAATCATCAACCCCAAAAGCAGTACAACGGCTTATCCAACCGATATCCAAGGGAAAGATAAGTTGTATTACACGGTCAAATCGGGCGATAACTTGGGGTATATTTCGGAATGGTTCCGGGTGCGAACTTCCGACCTGCGCTATTGGAACAATATTCGCAACAACCTGATCCGGGTGGGGCAGAAACTGGCGGTTTACGTACCGCAGGGACAAGCCGATTTTTACGCAGACGTGAACAGGATGAGTTTTTCTGAAAAGCAATCCTTTAAAAGAAAAACCCCGGTCACTAACGCAAGCGCTCAGGTACAGACGACAGCCAGCGGCGAGTTTGTTTTGTACACGGTGCGCAGGGGTGACAACTTGTGGTCGATTGCCCGCAAGTTTCCCGGAGTGTCCAACAACGATATCCTGAAATGGAATAACATAGGCAATGCCAATAAGCTACAGGTGGGGCAGAAATTGAAAATTCAACCCCGGGGATAAGGAAGTTTTTCAGGCGTTTGCAGATACCCGATTTTAACTTTACTTTTATTCGGCAGCTAAAATCGGATCATGACACCAGTTCGGGAATTCTTATACTTTTTAATCCTGCTTACTGTTTTTTCGGTTCTCCTTTTGTTATTGAGAGCGGAAGAAGGCATGCCTGTTTCGGCTCTTGTTATTCAGGAACCTTTGCCTGTTGCGGTGCACGAAATTCCGGAGCCCGAAGACGATACTTTGGCCGCTTCCGAACCAGATTCAATGCTGGCCGGAGCGCCACTTGTACAGGAGGCCGAAGCAGGGCTTTTTCATCCTGTTCCTCTGGTTTTTGCAGAGGATGATTCCCTCCGCCTTCAAGGGTTGGCATATCAGCTAAAGCATGCGTCACATGCGAACTTGCCGGTTCGGGTAGTGTATTTTGGGGACTCACAAATTGAGAATGACCGCATTACCTCGGCCTTGCGCCAGCAACTACAGGAGCAGTTCGCTGGCAGTGGTCCGGGCTTTGTACCTTTGGATTTGTATTACAACACCCGTCACAAGTTGATTATTGAAACTTCGAAAAACTGGGAGATTAAAACCTTTCAGGATAAAGACTTTATCAACGAAAGCTTACTGTTTAAAAATGCTTTGCTGACGGCTGTCAATGCGAAAGGTTGGTTTCGAATCCGGCGGATCCGGAGGCTCAAGCCCGGCCCCGATTACCAGTTGATGAAATTGTATTATACCGCCAAAGACAGCTGTCTGGTGACTGTTATGCAGGGGCGCGACGTGATTTACTCCGGCTTCCTGATTCCACAAAACGAATTGGCGACCCTTGATTTCCAGTTTAACCGTACTCCCGATGATATTCGCTTTGACTTTGCGGCGAAAGACAGCCTGAACATTGCCGGCCTGTCGCTCGAAACCGGCTCTGGCGTGTTAGTCGACAACATCGCGTTACGGGGCTTGTCATACCCAACCTTCGAAGCATCGGATCAGGCTGCCATCGCCCAAATGCTTGGACAGGTTAAGGTGGGCTTGTTTGTCCTCCATTTTGGGGTGAACCTGGTGCCGGTTCAGGCAGACGATTACCCCAACTTTCGCAAGTATTTTCAACGGCAAATCGATTTCCTGAAACGAATCCAACCCGAAGTTCCCATCCTGATTATCGGGGTGTCGGATATGGCTCGGATGCACGACGGGCAGTTTATTTCCTACCCCAATATTCCCGTCATCAAACAAATTCAGTACGAAATAGCCATGTACAACCACGCGGCCTTTTGGGATTT
>TARA_R110002050_G_scaffold67867_1_pt1 | contig 29430 bp, 31 predicted proteins | sample TARA_R110002050 | Tara Oceans TARA_R110002050 (sample SAMEA4396988) | marine metagenome | biome: Polar Biome; feature: [DCM] deep chlorophyll maximum layer (ENVO:01000326); material: water (ENVO:00002006), including particulate matter (ENVO:01000060) such as... | depth 25 m
TGCTAGTGAACATGGTGCTCGTATGACCGCAATGCACAAGGCTACGGATAACGCAACTGAGCTACGTGACCAATTGAAATTGACATATAACAAAGCTAGACAAGCAGCTATTACCAATGAAATTTTAGAGATTGTTGGTGGTGCAGAGGCATTGAACAATTAAAAATGTTCATGTACAGATGACTTCATGTTGTCTAAACCTTTAACGCTTTTAACTTTATATAAAAACCCCACTCACCAGTGGGGTTTTTGTTTTTATTGCTTTTATTTCCCTTTTTTTACCCGACTTTTGTCCTCACCATGAAATCCAATAAAACCGCTTTACTTTTTATATTCATAACTATTCTTGTTGATGTCATCGGTATAGGCATCATTCTTCCAATTATTCCAGATTTGATTATGGAGTTAACGGGTGAAGGCAATCATATGGCTATTATCTATGGTATGTGGTTAACAACGGCTTTTGCAGGTATGCAATTTCTGTTTTCGCCTGTATTGGGTGAAATATCCGATAAATATGGTAGACGTCCCATATTGCTTATTGCCTTGTTAGGGTTAAGTATAGACTATTTAATCCACGCTTGGGCACCTTCTATAGTTTGGTTGTTTTTGGGTAGGTTTTTAGCGGGAATTACTGGTGCAAGTTTTACCGTGGCATCCGCCTATATTGCAGATGTTAGTACCAGAGAGAATAAAGCAAAGAATTTCGGATTAATAGGTGCCGCATTCGGAATAGGTTTTATTATAGGTCCGGGTATAGGTGGATTTTTCGGAGAGATAGATATTAGACTCCCATTTTATATTGCTGCAGGCCTAACATTTGCAAATTTCCTTTTTGGTTATTTCTTTGTGCCTGAATCTTTGACTCCGGAGAATAGAAGGCAAATCAACTTTTCAAAGATGATTCCTGGGGTTTCTTTATTCGCTTTGCGTAACTATAAGGGTATCTTATTACTGATATCAGCATTCTTTTTGGCAAACCTTGCAGGGCAAGCTTTGCCATCTACATGGTCTTATTACGGGATAGAACGGTATGATTGGAACCCGAGACAAATAGGGTTGTCTCTTATGGTAGTTGGCTTATTGGTTGCCGTTGTTCAAGGGTTTTTGGTTGGTAAATTGGTGACAAAATTTGGAAAACGTAAGGTTATCATCTATGGCTTTTTATTGTGGACAGTGGGTATGTTCTTGTTTTCTTTTGCCCATGAACCTTGGATGCTGTATGCGTTCTTGATCCCATATACATTGGGTGGTATTGCCGGTCCAACCGTACAAGGGGTTATTTCTAATCAAGTATCGGAAAAAGAGCAGGGAATTTTACAAGGCTCTATAACCGGTCTGGTTAGTATAACGGCCATTTTAGGGCAATTTATATTTGCGCCCGTATTTTATTATTTTATTAGACCTGAGACTTCAATTTATTTTCCGGGCGCTCCATATGCCCTTGCCGCGGTTCTTCTCTTAATTGCCTTTATTTTGGCTACAACGGCTATAAAAAGGATGAATGTAGAACCGGAATAATATTTTTTTCAAATAAAAAGGTAACATTTTTTAATTCTTGAATCTAAAGGGTGAACAAAACAAAAACTCTTACGATGAGAACAATTAAATTATTAGTATTCGCATTATTTTTTATTTCCTCCTTTTCAATAACTGCTCAAGACAACCCTTTTAAGGTTGAAGTCATTGGTAAAGGTGAACCAATACTTTTATTTCCGGGCTTTGCCTGTACTGGTGATGTTTGGGAAGCTACCGTTGCTGAGCTATCTAAAGATTATGAATGTCATGTATTTACGTTTGCCGGTTTTGGCGATGTGCCCGCTATAGAAAAACCTTGGCTGCCAAAAATTAAAGATGAATTGGTTAAGTATATTTCTAGTAACAAATTAGATAATGCTGTTCTGCTTGGGCACAGTTTAGGCGGTGCATTAGCACTTTGGATGGCTACAGAAAATAGTGCTTTTAAAGAATTGATCATAATTGATGCTTTGCCCTCAACCGGTGCCTTAATGATGCCTAACTTTAAAAGTGAATATATGGTTTATGATTCACCTTATAATAAGAAAGTATTGGGCATGAACGATAAGGATTTTGAGTCCATGGTCAGTCAAATGGCAAGCGGAATGGCTTTAGATGCATCAAACCAAGAAATAATAAAAGATTGGATGATAAAAGCTGATCGAGAAACATATGTCTATGGTTATACTGATTTATTGAAATTGGATTTGCGTAACGTTCTTTCTAAAATTGATATACCTGTAACCATTTTAGCGGCAACAGAACCTTATGGGATAGAAATGGCTAAAACCACATACAATAGTCAATATAAAACCCTTAAAGAATATAACTTGGAATTTGCCATGGGATCTTCGCACTTTATAATGTTTGATCAACCAGACTGGTTCATTGAAAATGTACTTAAAGCATTAGAGGATTAATGACACCTAAGGAGACAACATATAAAAAGATATATGAGATTAATTACCCTAAAGTAATGCGTTTATGCATGGGGTATACCGGAGGTAATGATGTACTGGCCAAAGATTTGACCCAGGAAACGTTCATTAAAGTTTGGAAAAACTTAGATACGTTTAGAAATGAAAGCGGTATAGCTACATGGATCTATAGAATTTGTGTGAATACTTGTTTGGCAGAAATACGTAGGGAGAAGAAAGAAGAGAAAAAACTACAAATTGATGATTTGCAAATAAGTGAGAGTAGTGAAGATCCTGTAGAAAAAGAAGATATGCTTTTTCAATTGTATAAATGCATCAACCAATTAAGTAGCACTAACAAGGCTATAATTTTGTTGGAACTAGAAGATGTGCCACAAGTAGAGATCTCAGAAATCATAGGGATTAAGCATGACGCTATCAGAACTAGAATACATAGAATAAAACAACAACTTACAAAATGTGCAAATCATGAACAATTTTGAAGATTTACAAAATACATGGCAAAACCAATCTAAGATATCTGCAACTGAAGAGAGTTTTAAATCACTCTTGAAAAGTGTAAAATCCATTGAAAACAAACAAAGAACAGGGAATGCAGTTTTAACAATTACAATCATAACATTGTTCGCTTTTCTACTGTACGTTTCCGGCTATAAAAATGCGACATTTTTATTGGGGATTGCTTTAATGATCGGTAGTTTAATGGTTAGAATAGGAATTGAGCTCTTTAGTTTAAGAAGGTTAAGATCTATCAATTTTAGTGCTGACTATAATACGTTTAAACAAGATTTGAGTACATATTACTCGTTTAGAAGGTTTACACATTTTATAATTACTCCATTGGCGATTATTATTTATACCGTTGGGTTTATTATTCTGTTACCTCTGTTCAAAGTATCGCTGTCACATGGTTTTTATGTATATATACTATGTTCATCCATAGTTTTTTTAACGGTTTTCTGTGTATTTATTTACAGGCAGGTAAAAAACGAGCTTAATAAATTAAGGCAATTGCAGAAGGCAGATTAGGGCATTAAATTGTGATAGCCATGTTAAATGACTTATTAAACCCATATTACTTATTATCTTTATAAGTATAATATGGTCTAATGAAATATCTTAATACTTATTTTTTACTTTTTTGTCTTTGTTTAACTAGTTGTACTTCTCAGAAAAACTTGCAAGCAGAACCTTCATTTGATATAGGTAAAGCGTCTTGTCAGGAATATGTGAGTGGTCGTGAAGAAAGTGGTTCTGGTACAGAATTGAGAATTCCGGTTACGTTGATTGATAATTCCGATATTCAAATGAATCATGTTTATTTTAGGGGAAAACAGGTAGATGCCATCGTCAATACAGTGAATGGTGAAAATGTGATCGTTGTCAGAATACCTAATACTGCTTCAAAGTCTCCTGAAGCTATAGATTTAAACCTAGGTAAAGATGAGGCCGTTGTGAGTTACAGCGAAAATGGAAAGTTGAAATATGCAAAGGTATCAGATATAAAACAAAAACAACCCCAAATTTATAAAGGCGCACCCAAAAACTAACTTTGTAACTAGGCTTTTAATAGGTACTTTTATCGCCTTAATGTACAGTGCTTGAATCCACTCAAAAAACTTTTTAAACAAACTGCGATCTATGGCTTGGCAACTGTCTTGCCAAGGATGATTTCATTTTTACTTGTACCTATTTATACCGATGTAATGGCACCGGGTAAATATGGTGAGGTTACTTTGATATTTTCTTGGTTTGCAATTTTCAATGTTTTTTTGGCATACGGTATGGAAACGGCATTTTTTCGTTTTTACAAGGAGTCAGAAAATAGAAAAAAGGTAGTTAGCACGTCGTTATTATCCATAATGGGCTCAACCGCTTTATTGGTTTTAGTGGGCGTATTATTTAAGACGCCATTGTCCACTGCGTTGAATATTGACTTGCCTTTTATGAATTATGTGTTAGGGATATTGGCATTAGATGCTTTAGCTATTATTCCTTTTGCTTGGTTAAGGGCTAATGAAAAGCCAATGCGATACGCCATTGTTAAAATATTAAACGTATCTCTTAACCTAGGGCTCACCTTATTTTTCTTGATCTTCATACCTAAGATAGCTACAGGCTCATCAACAGGTTTTTTCAGCTCGTTATATAAACCAGATTATGAGATACCTTATATTTTAATTGCCAATTTAATTGCTAGTGGTGTTACATTATTATTGATGATTAGGGTTTACATCCGTAAGCCATATGTTTTCGATAAAGATCTCTGGAAAAGGATGGTCCGCTATGCTATGCCGGTTATGGTTGCCGGTATTGCTTTTACCATTAATGAGGTTTTTGATCGTTATCTGTTATCAGAGTTATTGCCAATAGATATTGCCAAAAGTGAAATGGGAAAATATTCAGCATGCTATAAACTTGCGCTGTTCATGACACTTTTTGCGACTGCTTTTAGAATGGGAATTGAACCTTTTTTCTTTAGTCATTCAGATACCAAAAACCCCCAGAAAGCATATGCTCAGATTACAAATTATTTTGTGGTTTTGGGCAGTATTATTTTATTGTCAGTTGTGGTTTTTTCTGATGTTCTAAAGCGTTTTCTTGTTCTAAATGAATCATATTGGGATGCCATGCCTATAGTTCCATTAATTGTTTTGGCAAGTTTCTTCTTAGGAATTTACCATAACCTGTCCGTTTGGTATAAAGTTACGGATCGCACCAAATTTGGCGCTTATATTTCAATGATAGGTGCCGTACTGACTATAATTATCAATTTGATTTTTATTCCGTATTTCGGCTATATGGCATCAGCAGTGGCTACATTAATGGCATATGGTACTATGATGATGCTTTCATTTTATTTTGGACGTATGTATTATCCCATTCCATATAACTTTAGAAAAATTATCTTTTATTTAGTAATGTCCATCTTGTTTTCTACGCTTTCATTTTACATTTTTGATAGGAACCTATTTATTGGCATACCTTTATTATTAGTATTCTTGGGCTTGGTATATAAGCTGGAATTTGAAAATCTTAAAAAATTATATCTAAACAGATGAACATAAAAATTATCAATAAGTCAGGTCACGATTTACCCAATTATGAGACCAATGCGTCTGCTGGTATGGACTTAAGAGCTAATCTTGCCGAAGCGGTTACACTACAACCTTTAGGAAGAGCTATTATACCAACTGGTCTTTTCATTGAATTGCCTGTAGGTATTGAAGCTCAGGTAAGGCCAAGAAGTGGTTTGGCGGCTAAAAAGGGAATAACCGTACTTAATGCACCTGGCACAATTGATGCTGATTATAGAGGAGAAGTAGGTGTTATTTTAGTAAACCTGTCCAATGAAGATTTTGTAATTGAAAACGGCGAACGTATTGCTCAAATGGTCATTGCAAAACACGAACGTGCTGAATGGAACCAAGTAGAAATTTTGTCTGAAACTGCTAGGGGAGAAGGCGGTTTTGGGAGTACAGGTGTAAAATAGAAATCTGATAAATAGTATGGTAAAGGCGGTGTTTTTGGGTTTTGTGATCGGGGTGTTATGTACCCCCTTAACCATTTGTGCACAAGAAACGCCTGAATTGGATATTGAACAAAGTTCAGAAGTTTTCCTTGAAGAGTATTCTGATACTTTTCAAGAAAATTTTTTCGAAGGCTTAAAGCAGAAAGGCATTAGAAATTATGACCGTGCAATTACGTATTTCTTGGAATGTAAGCGTTTACAACCTCAAAATACCGTTGTTTCTTTTGAGTTGGCCAAATTTCATTTGTACGAGAAGCAATACATCAATGCACAAGAGTATGCGGTAGAGGCATTGACCGGAGAACCAGAAAATTATTGGTATGCAGAAACACTTGTAGATGTTATTAACGCCAAAAAATCCGTAATAGACGATGTTAGAGAAGAATTACCATGGAACAATGTTCAGATGAGGGTGAATTTAGCGGAGATCTATTATTTGAACGAAGATTATGTTACCGCACAAACGCTGTTAAAAGGTGTAAACATCTCTAAAAAGCAAGAGTATTTGGCAAAAAAGATTACGGATTCTATTGCTAACCAGAAAAGGACTTTTGTACATTCAGTTAGAGCCGTAAATACTGCACCTAATAAAGATTTAAACAGTATAGAAGGTTTTAAATCTAGAATAGAGGCAATGCTCAAAACAGATACGGGGAATGATATGTTGTTAAAAACTACGGAAGAAGCAATGGAGAGTTTTCCGTCGCAACCCTATTTTTATTATGCCAACGGAGCTGCTTTGAACAGTATTCAAAAGCATAAAGATGCTATTGAAATATTAGAGGGTGCGTTAGATTATTTAATAGATGATATTCCTTTGGAAAATGCCATTTATAAAGAATTGGTCAAAGCCTATACCGCAACCAATAATACGTCTAAAGCAAATATGTACCTTAGTAAAATTAAATCTTGATGTATAGATGATGAAGTTTTTAAAAATAATAAAAATGAAATATGCCTTACCTATGGTCATGGTAATTTTCATGGCATCTTGTAAAAGTACAAAGGTGATTTCTGGTGGTACGGTAGATGCTAAGCTATCATCCAAATCAGTTATAAAGGCACATTATCAAAATGAAGCTGGATTTAAAACATTGGCAGGTAGGGTAAAAATTAGTTATTCTGATGGTGAAACCTCACAGAACGTATCAGTGAGCCTACGTATGGAAAAGGACAAGGCAATATGGATGAGTGCTCCTCTTGGCATTGTTAAGGCTTATATTACTCCAGATAGGGTGTCTTTTTATAATAAATTGGAAAATGAATATTTTGATGGTGACTTCTCGTATTTAAGTGATTTATTGGGTACAGAAGTTGACTTTTCCATTTTACAAAATTTGCTTACAGGGCAGGCAATTATAGATTTAAGACAAGGAAAATACGATATAGGCATCTCAAATGAGAGTTATCGTTTAACTCCTGAAGAGCAAGACGTTTTATACAAAACATTATTTCAGGTAGAGCCAAAGAACTTTAAGATGGCTTTACAGCAACTTTCTCAACCGCTGGAGAAAAGAGTTTTAGAGATTGCCTATAAAAATTATCAAAGTTTGGATAATGAAATTTTACCTAATAAAATTATGGTAAAAGCAATTACCAAGGATAGTGAAAATAATATAGACCTTGAATTTAAGAATTTGGAGTTGAACGGCACGGTCAATTTTCCATATTCAATTCCTAAGGGTTTTAATGAAATAGAGCTTTAAACAGATGTTGTTCAGATTTAAACCTGGTGTTTTGTTACTATTATTGTTTACTTCGGTAAACCTAATAGCGCAGACTAGCGAACAAAAAGCTTTAGAGGAAAAACGCGAACAACTTCAATCTGAAATACGCGATATCAATAGATTGCTATTTGCTGAGAAAAAGGAGAAAGGCAATGTTCTGGATCAGATGGAAGCCTTGGATAAAAAAATTACGGTGCGCCAACAATTAATTCGGGTAACCAATCAACAATCTAATTTGTTGAACAGGCAAATTAATACCAACATCAGAAATATTGGCAAATTAAAAACCGAACTACAAGAGGTAAAGGATGAATACGCTAAGATGATACAAAAGTCTTATCAGAATAAATCCAAACAAAATAGATTAATGTTCCTGCTATCTTCAGAAAGCTTCTTTCAAGCCTTTAAAAGGCTTCAATATATGAAGCAGTATACAGATTACAGAAAAGAACAGGGAGCTGAGATATTGGCTAAAACTGATGAGCTTTCACGGTTGAATGCCGACCTTAACGAGGAACGAAAAGTAAAAGAGGTATTATTGGCCCAGAACAAAAAAGCAAAGAATCAATTATTTGCCGAAATTCAATCTCAAAAAGCACTTCTAGGAACTATTCGTAAAAATGAAAGCAAGTATGCAAGTGCAATCGAAGCTAAAAAGAAAGAGGCAAGAAAGATCGATCAACAAATAGAAAAATTGATACGAAGTGCTATTGCTGCTTCTAACAAAAAATCTGGCAGCACTTCCAAGAATACCAGCAAATTTGTTCTTACCCCCGAAGCTTCTAGAATAGCCAGCAGTTTTTCAGCGAATAAGGGAAAGCTGATCTGGCCAGTTGAAAAGGGAATTAAGAGTCAGGGGTTTGGAGTGTATGCGGACCCGGTTTACCCAGGGATCAAGCACCAAAGTAATGGTGTGATCATTGCCACGGATGAAGGAGCCAAAGCCAGGGCTATTTTTGAAGGCGAGGTCATTGCTATTTTAGCGGTACCCGGTGGTAACAAAGGTGTTCAAATTAAGCATGGTAACTTTATAAGTACGTATTACAATCTATCTGAACTTTATGTGAAGAAAGGTGATAAGGTATCAAGTAAGGAAGAGTTGGGTATCGTATATACCAATAGGAACAATGGCCAGACCAGGTTAAAATTTTATTTATATCAAGATACGTCTCGTTTAAACCCAGAAGAATGGGTGTACCGTCTTTAAACTGTATTCAAATGGAAAAACACATCAATATTACCGACCTTACAGGGGGTTTTACATTACATAACGGAGTACAAATGCCGTATTTAGGCTTGGGTACTTATCAGTCAGATAATGATCAAGAAGTGGTTAATGCCGTTAAAAGTGCACTTGAAATTGGTTATAGGCACATAGACACTGCTGCAATCTATAAAAACGAAGAAGGGGTTGGTAAGGGTATTCGTGAAAGTGGTATAGACAGGAAAGAAATATTTTTGGTTTCTAAAGTTTGGAATGAAGATCAAGGCTATGATGAAACGCTAAAAGCATTTGATGCGAGTTTAAAACGTTTGGGTGTAGACTATCTAGATCTTTACCTTATTCATTGGCCGGTTAGTGGTAAGTATAAAGAAACTTGGCGAGCTTTAGAGTATTTGTATGCTCAAAAGAAAATAAAGGCCATTGGGGTAAGTAACTTTCTTAAACATCATTTAGAAGATATTTTGCAAGATTGTAAGGTGGTGCCTATGGTAAACCAAATGGAGTTTCATCCACATTTGGTACAACAAGATCTTGTTGATTTTTGTGCGGCTAAAGGAATTCAATATGAATCTTGGTCTCCCTTTATGCAGGGTAAGGTTTTTGAGTTGGATATTTGTGCAGATTTGGCGAAAAAGTACAATAAGAGCGTAGCGCAGATTATTCTACGTTATAATCTTCAAAAAGGTATTGTCGCTATTCCAAAATCTGTTCATGCAAAACGTATAGCGGCTAATGCGGAAATTTTTGACTTTGAACTATTATCTGAAGACATATCCTTTTTAGATGGGTTGGAAACTGGTGAACGTATTGGTCCTGATCCCGATAACTTCAATTTTTGATACCCTATTTTGTGATAATGATTTTTATGTTATTTGAATAATATCATTTCTTTAAAAATTAGTTATTATGCTGATTTACATGTAGTTATGTTTAGTTAATTTCATTTTTTTTGCGAAATTTGGTTAACTGATTAAAAGGAGACTATCATGGAAAATACCTTTACATTACATTCGACGACTACCGATAAAAATTATAATAAAAGAAGTACAAAGTTAAAAGCGGAAACCTATGAGGTTTTTAGATCATATATTCCTATGATGGTCTATGCCGTATTTCTTATGGTAAGTTTAATGATTGCCCTATTTAGTTCATTGCTGTTCTCCAGTATTTTCTTTATAGTAGGCAGTGTAGTCCTAGCAGCACTTTATGTTTGGGTCAATACAAAAGGTGCGGACATGGAAGTTTCTTTTCAAATTGATGTTGATCAGTCTGAATTGGAAAGGGAGTTATACGAACAAGTGGCTTAAAGTAATTATTTGGTAAATAGAGCCTTTAATTCTGTGGCATTGTCCGGTTTCATTTTACCTGCTAAAACCAAACTTAATTGTTTCCTGCGTAGGGCACCCTCAAAACGAGTGATCTCTAAGGGTGTTTCAGGAACCAACTCTGGTACCTCGGTGGGTTTACCGGTTTCATCTACGGCAACAAAGGTATAAATTGCTTCATTTGCCTTAGTTCGTTTTCCGTTATAGCGGTCTTCTATCCAAACATCTATATACACCTCCATAGAAGTATTGTAGGCTCTAGAAACGGCTGCTTCAACAGTAACTACACTTCCTAATGGAATGGCCAAATTAAAGGCAACGTGGTTTACAGATGCGGTAACCGTTATTCTACGGCTATGTCTTCCAGCGGCTATGCTAGCGGCACGATCCATACGGGCCAATAATTCACCTCCAAATAAATTTTGTAGGGCATTGGTCTCACTAGGGAGTACCATATCTGTCATTGTAGTACGAGATGCTGAAGGCGATTTTGCTTCCATTAAATAGAAATTTTCGGCAAAGATACGGGCATCAATGATACTTATAAAATGTGTGCAGGTTTATTTTTCAGATAACAACCAAGCGTCTTTGGACTGTGTAAGCTTAATTTCACGCAGTGCTTTTAAAGCATCGTTTGCATTTGTAAAGCTATCGAATGTAACCATGTGCAATCCATAAGCATTAGTGCCATAATAGCCAGCATTAAAGCCAAGTGACTTTAGCTGATCTATTTTTCTGTCCGCATTTCCTTTAACTCTAAAGGCACCAGCAACAATATAATGCATTTCTTCACCTTCGTTAACTGTTGGTTGTGTAGTTGAAGTAGAAGAGGCATCAATGGTTACCGTTGGTAATTCTAATGGTGAAAGATCAAAAAATGTAGCTTCCTGTATTTGCTTGTTAACATACTCTTGGGCATCTTGTCTTGCAACTTGCTCATTGGTACGTTGCTGCTGGTATGCCCTGTATCCTGTAATTCCTGTTGAAAAGGCCAACATTAAAATAGCAGCATATTTCAAGTATGGTCTAAAACGACCGCTTTCTCTACGCTCAGGACTAATAACGAACGGTATTTTTTCTTCAATTTCAATGATTTCCTCTTTTAGTTCTTCCCTTAACACAGGAATTGAATTGAAATTGGAAAGTCCGAAAGAGGACGTTAAATAGTTGGTCTCATTCGCAGGCTGAAACAATATTTTGTCTTCGTTGTTCCTGGTAAGAGATCCAATATTCTTTAAGTGCAATGACGTTTCTTGTATCAAGGCCTCTTGCCAAATTTTCACTTGGTTTTCTATTTCTACCAATGCAGTTTCATAAGAAACTTTCTCGGCATTGGATACATAAGAAACCAAAAGCCCGTCATTTGAAACCAGTTGTCTATTAAAAACAATGGATTTATTGGGTGCGCTGAACGTATTGGTAACTACGTTTAATTTCGCAGAATTTTTTTGGGTAAGGAACGCTCCAAACCCTGGGACAACAACACAGTTGTACCTATAAAGTAAATCGCTTATATAGTGTTCTAAAACCATAGTTGCGCAAATATGGAAAAAATAAAGAGGTATAAAAACCTCTTACGTAACTTTTTATTAACATATTTTTTCACCTAATTTGTGAACAAGAAATGAAAACTACACAACATACTGCCGATGAACTTGTTGCAATACTACGTTTGCAACATGTCCCCAATATTGGAGATGTCCTCGCGAAAAAATTAATTTCACATTGCGGGAGTCCATCAGCAATTTTTGAAGACAAAAAGCAAAATTTATTAAAGATTGATGGTATAGGTACCCATACAATTAAACATCTTTTTGATCTTGAGCATTTGGGAGCTGCTGAGGCAGAATTCAATTATATTACTAAAAATGATATTGATTGCACATATTTTTTAGATGATCATTATCCTAAATATTTAAAGCATTGCATTGATGGGCCTATATTATTATTCAAGAAAGGAAATATTGACCTAGCCCAACGAAAAATTATTAGCGTAGTAGGTACCCGTAAAATAACGAGTTATGGAACGGCTTTTTGTGAGCAGTTTATAGAAGATGTGGCACCACTGGATCCTGTAATCATAAGCGGTTTTGCGTACGGAGTGGATATTTGTATTCAAAGGGAAGCCATAAAACATGGGCTACAGACTGTAGGATGCCTAGCACATGGTTTAAATCAAATCTACCCTAAAGTTCATGCAAAATATCAAGCTGAAGTGCTTAAAAATGGCGGATTCTATACTGAATTTTGGAGTACAAGTAATCCTGAACGAGAAAATTTTTTAAAAAGAAACCGTGTAATCGCTGGTATAAGTGAGGCTACAGTGGTTGTAGAATCTGCTGAAAAAGGTGGGAGCCTGGTTACCGCTGATATTGCCAATAGTTATAATAGGGATGTATTTGCTGTTCCTGGAAGAACTACGGACAAGTACAGTTTAGGTTGTAATAATTTAATAAAGCAGCAAAAGGCACATGTAATGACCGCAGCGGCAGATTTGATTTATCTGTTAGATTGGGATATAGGAAAAAAGGAAACCAAGCCTATTCAAAAACAATTGTTCATTGAGCTTGATGAAATTGAGCAAGGCATCTACACATATTTACAGAATAATGGCAAGCAGTTATTGGATAGTATTGCCTTAGATTGTAAACTGCCAATTTTTAGAACGTCATCTACCTTATTGACTATGGAAATGAAAGGGGTAATACGACCATTGCCAGGGAAATTGTTCGAGGCTATATGAAGTTATAGCAAACTACTGGGTCTGTTTTTCTAGGTTTGTTGCGTATTTTCTTTAGGTTCTTGTACTTTATCGTGAAATGACTTTATGATGACGATGATTTTAAGACATGGGATAAGTATATTAAAGACAAAAACCGACCATTCGGTCGGTTTTTGTCTTTTGTAGTTTTTTAAACTACTCGTTAATAACCTAACTTTTCACGAACCCTTTCTAGTACTCCGTCTGCAACTTTTCTGGCTTTTTCAGCTCCTAATGCCAATGCGTCATCAATCTCATTGAGGTTGTTCATGTAGTATTCAAACTTCTCACGTGGTTCTTCAAACTTATTTACAATGACTTCATAAAGTGCTTGTTTGGCGTGCCCATAACCATAATTTCCTGCTAAATAATTAGCACTCATTTCTTCAATTTGAGGCTGACTAGCTAAAAGTTTATATAGCGCGAATATGTTATCGTTAGCAGGATCTTTTGGTTCTTCCATGGGAGTGCTATCTGTTTGTATTCCCATAATCTGCTTGCGTAATTTCTTATCTGTCTGAAACAAGCTGATCAAGTTGCCTTTACTCTTACTCATTTTGGCACCATCTGTGCCAGGTATATACATGGTTTCTTCTTGTACTTTTCCTTCTGGTAATACAAAAGTTTCACCTAATTGTGCATGAAAACGAGATGCGACATCACGCGTCATTTCAATATGTTGCATTTGATCCTTGCCTACAGGTACTATGTTGGCGTCATATAATAGAATATCTGCCGCCATTAACATAGGGTAGGTAAAAAGTCCGGCATTTACATCGTCTAACCTATCTGCCTTATCTTTAAAAGAATGGGCAAGTGTTAAGCGTTGGTATGGAAAAAAGCAACTAAGGTACCAAGCTAATTCTGTGGTTTGCGGTACATCGCTCTGTCTGTAAAAAACGGTGTTTGCAATATCCAGACCAAATGCAAGCCATGTTGCTGCAACTGCATAAGTGTTATGGCGTAATTCTTCGCCATTTTTTATTTGCGTCAACGAATGCATATCTGCAATGAACAGAAAAGATTCGTTAGACGGATCATTGGCCATTTCTATTGCCGGTTTGATCGCTCCTAGAATATTTCCTAAATGTGGTGTTCCCGTACTTTGAATACCTGTTAAAATTCTTGCCATTTTCTTTAATTGTATCAAGCAAAGGTAAAACAATACAAAAAAACTATCCTAAATAACTACTTTTGATTTATGCTTAAAGTCGTTAGACAAATTGGTCAAACCTTATATCGAATTTGGTTTTATATTCTAGTAGCCATACCTATCATTATATTTTTCCCTGTATTGGTCGTTTTTGCCTCAAGAGAGACTTGGTATCCGCAGTTTTTTTGGATGGCAAGAAACCTATGGGCAAAGCCGATACTGTACGGTATGTTTTGTTTTCCAAAAGTGACTTATGAGCAACGTTTGATTAAGAAGAAGAGCTATATGTTGGTGGCCAACCACACCAGCATGCTAGATATAATGCTAATGCTTGTGGTTAGTAAAAATCCGTTTGTATTCGTTGGTAAAAAGGAGTTGGTGAAAATACCACTGTTCGGTTTTTTCTATAAACGTGTGTGTATTATGGTTGACCGAGACAATACCCAAAGTAGAACAGGAGTGTATAGAAGAGCGCAAAAAAGGTTACAACAAGGGTTGAGTATTTGTATTTTTCCAGAAGGCGGCGTACCAGAAGAGCACGTAGTATTGGATAAGTTTAAAGATGGCGCTTTTAAGATGGCCATTGCCCATAAAATACCTGTAGTGCCAATGACCTTTTATGACAATAAAGAGCGTTTTTCATTTACTTTTTTTAGTGGCGGTCCCGGTAAATGTAGGGCTAGGGTACACTCCTTTGTTGAAACACATTCCATACGCCCGGAAGATACGGCAGACCTAAGAAATAGTGTTAGAAAAACGATACTTAACGACTTAATTAAAAATAGCTAAAATCTATAACCTAGGTTTATTCCACCTTTACCTATAATGGTAAAGTCTCTGTCATTTTTAAATAAATTTCGCCCAATACCTAAATCTATTTCTACAATAAAGCCTCTTTTGGTTATGAGCTTTACACCAGTACCAATACCTAAAGCAAAATCTACAACATTGTCGTCATATCCGGAATTTGAATAATACGAATCTGTGGGTTCATCGTAGTAAGAGTCGTAGATGTAATCATCAACAGAATTTAGCATTCCAAAGGCTTCCACGAAAAATCCGGAAGCATACTTTTTTCCAAAATATTGGCGGTAGTAGGGAGAAATATAATAATTTACATTAATGGTTTCGTCGTCAAAAGCAAACAAGACATCAACTCCAATAGCAGATTCATCGTTTAATGCATATTGATAATCGACTTCAATGGCGCCTAGAATTAAAAAAAGACCATTTATTTTAATCTCATGATGTTCTTCTGTAGTAATGTACGAGTCCTCTATTTCTTGAGAATACAGCGTAATGCTCAGTAAAGAAAGGCAAAACAATATATAGTTCTTCATAGGAATATTCTAAAACTTAAAAGTTAGCCCGCTATAAACCCCAACGGAATAGGGCCTAAATGTGCCACTTACCTCTGTAAAGGTATTTAATTGATATTTGAAGATTGGCTCTAGGTTAAAGCGTACCTTTTGAGAAAAATTATAGTTTAACCCTAGGCCCATATTGGCACTGAAATTAAGGTCGTTGATATTGTTGGCCGCACCAATTTCTGTTGTAAGTTCTCCAGAGGTTAATGAAACGGCATTATCAATTAAAAATAAGGAACTAACTCCCCCAATAATATTTACACCTAACTTTTTATCGATTAAGGCATAGTTCAATTCCAACGGTAGTTCTATATACCCAAATTGTTGAGACATATACCCTTCTCTTGTGGGGCTTTTTGCTGTAACATCTTGTGCTAAATTGGCTGTAGTATATTTATCAGATGTGACAATGTTGCTTGCAATAGTCAATGAACTAGATGTTTCAGCATAATCTATGGTGGTTAATTGGCCATTATTAAAGGCTAAACTAGATGATGAGGAAAATGTAACATCTTCAGTATCGTAGCCATAATCCACTTTGTTTATTCCTGAACGTATGGTAAGTTTTTTACTTACCGCATATGCTACAGATATTCCATAACTCATATTTATATCACCACTTTTGGTGTTAGGGGAGAAAATAGAATTTACTGGAGACCCTTCTCCAAGCGCATTAAAATAAACAGGAGCAATATTAGGCCCTGCAGACCATCGGTTTTGGGCTATTTTTTCTTTTTTTAACTCTTCTTGATTTTCTATTTCCTCTAAGATTGATTTTTTGTTCGCTAGCGTTTCTTCTGTTGTTTCTTCAACAGGAGTATTTTTAGGCATTGCATTTTCTTTTTCGATACCATTAGAATTCAAAGCAATTGCCGATTCGGTATTTTTGTCAGATGGTTTTTTATTGGTTTCTAAAGTGTTTGTTGATGGATTGTTAGAATCATTTTTGAGTGAACCATTTGTCGCTAAACGCTCTACAATAAATCCGTTCTTGTTTAAAATGCTTTCTTCTGATGAGTTGTTATTGTTTTTTGCAATGGCATTAGGTGCTTTAAGATTTTTCTTATTGTCTTTTTTTGCGGACCCAGTAATCTTATTGATTTCTGATTGATGATTAGGTAACTTTCTTTTGTTATCAATACTTTGATCTTCACCAATTGTACTTTGTTCAACTATGTTGTTAGTGGTTGTTATAGAATCAATAAAAACTTCATTCTTTGGTACTGTGTCAAAACCGTTTATTGATTCTGATTCGTTATCAGAGTCTACCAAAATTTGATTACTAGTATGCTCTTCGGTGAACGGATTAAAAATCAATAATCCGATCAATAAAGCTGCCGCTATTCCACTTAATGACCACCATATAGGTATAACCCTTCTCTTTTTTCTTTTGTCCAATGACGCATCAATCGCACGCCAGACCTTGTTGTCCGGTGCTTGTTTGAAGTCCGAGAGTTTATCTCGAAAAAGTTCGTCTATATTTTTTCTCTGCATCTAGTACTATTTCAGTCTATAATCATGTTAGATTATAAAAAGTGATTTGATATTATGATAAGGACACTAATAATGGACTGTGTTACCTTTGTTTCTATTTTTTCTTTTAATAATGCGCGCGCCCTTGCGAGATTGGATTTTGAAGTACCTACCGAAGTACCCAGTATTTCGCTGATCTCTTTATGGGTGTATCCATCCAAAACATATAAATTGAATGTAGCTCTGTATTTGTTGGGCAATTCTTGTATGTAGCCCAAGAGGGTTTGTAGACTTATATCGCTAAAGGCGTTATCTACGGTTACTTCTTCTTCTGTGTTATCCGTAACTACATTTAAATACTCTTCTTTTCTATATTTTTGAAGAGCGGTATTGACCGTAATTCTTTTCATCCACCCTTCAAAAGAACCTTTGTTTTTAAACTGACCTATTTTGTCATAAATGGTCATAAAGCTATCATGTAGGGTGTCTTCTGCTTGAGATTTGGTTTTGGAATATTTTAAGCATATGCCAAAGAGGGTAGTAGCATAGGCTCTATACAGTAGTTCCTGCGCTTTGCGGTCTCCTTTTTTACAATTATGTATGAGTTCCTCTAGACTCACAAATGGTTGGTTAATTTATTATTCGTTAACAGGCACCACAACTTCAAAAAATTCGGCGTCTCCTGCACTATTTTCACCTGTATAAAATTTAAATGTATAAGGGTCTTTATAGATTACTTTAAAATTGAACGAAGCTGTCTGTTCTGTAATTTCCTCAAAACAATTTTCAACGTCTAACCTAACTGATCCAATAGCAACAACACTTCTAACGGTAAGCGAATCTTTTACAACATCAAAACCTTCATAATTGGTACAATTATTAGGTTTTATGTAGTTTACTGAGATTTCATACGTTTCGTTGAAATCAAATGATTCTGGCAATTCTGCATCTACAATCTCCAATACCGTAAAATGAAAATTTGGGGAATCATCATCTAAAGAACAACCATTGCCAATAAGAGCCACAAAAGCCATAAAAGCCATAATTTTTTTTCTCATCGTACAAATATTTATTTACAGGATGAAAATAGCGGGCAATGGTTGCGTAAAACAATACTAAGTTTTTAAAACCTAGTTTAAGCGGTTAATGCCTTTATGGCTTCTCTAATTTTACCATCTAATTCCTCAAATAATTCAGGATTATCCAATAATAGGTTTTTAACCGCATCACGACCTTGACCTAATTTTGTGTCGCCATAGCTAAACCAAGAACCACTCTTTTTTACTATTTCATATTCAACACCTAGGTCTATTACCTCGCCAACTTTAGAAATACCTTCGCCATACATAATATCAAACTCTGTAGTACGGAAAGGTGGTGCAACCTTGTTCTTTACAACTTTAACCCTTGTTTTGTTTCCTTGTACGTTACCATCGGTATCTTTTATTTGAGTAGATCTTCTAATATCTAAACGAACGGAAGCATAAAATTTAAGGGCGTTACCACCAGTAGTGGTTTCTGGGTTACCGAACATAACACCAATTTTTTCACGTAATTGGTTAATGAAAATTACGGTACAATTTGTTTTGCTGATAGAACCGGTAAGTTTTCTAAGCGCTTGTGACATTAAACGTGCATGAAGCCCCATTTTAGAGTCACCCATTTCACCTTCGATCTCACTTTTTGGGGTTAATGCCGCAACGGAATCCACAACAACAACATCAATAGCTCCAGAACGTATTAGATTGTCTGCAATTTCTAGTGCTTGCTCCCCATTATCTGGTTGAGAAATAATTAAATTGTCAATATCTACCCCTAATTTTTGAGCGTAAAAACGGTCAAAGGCATGTTCTGCATCAATAAATGCCGCAATACCTCCATTTTTTTGTGCCTCGGCAATGGCATGTAGGGTCAAAGTAGTTTTACCAGAAGATTCCGGTCCGTAAATTTCAATTACCCTACCTCTTGGGTAACCGCCTACACCTAATGCAATATCTAAACCTAATGAGCCAGAAGGAATCACTTCAACATCTGCAACAACACTATCCCCCATTTTCATTACAGCGCCCTTTCCGTAGGTCTTATCCATTTTGTCAAGGGTCAACTTTAATGCTTTTAATTTTGCTTCTTTTTCAGAACTCATTTTCATAATTTTTTGGAAAGCTAAATTACCAATTCTTTTTTGAACTATATAATATTGAAACCGTTTACGCAACCAATTTATGTATTTGACATCTATTTAAAAATAGAAGTTGCTTTATTGGTTATAGATCGCTGTTTAGTGTTGGCGATTATTGGTGGCTATTTCCTTTTGTACTCACTAAGAATGTTATGAAAAAGAAAAAATGGGATAGCCTTTAAAGAGCCTTGTTTATAAACAGGGCTCTTTTTAATTTATATAAGCTGTTAAACCTTAATTAAATAGGGGTTTTTTCAGAATTATCGTTATTTTTGCCCTTCAAAAATTTTCTATAACCTTCTGCCTAAGGCAGGCTTAAATTATTAGTATAGCATGCAACTGTACAATACGTTAAGTGCAATAGAAAGAGCGGCTTTAATTGAACAAGCGGGCAAGGAGCGCCTTACAATCTCTTTCTATACCTATGCACACATTGGTAATACCACTATTTTTAGAAATCACCTTTTTATCCATTGGAATGAAATGGACGTTCTTGGGCGAATTTATGTTGCCCATGAAGGTATAAACGCCCAACTTTCTGTTCCTGCAGAAAACTTCAGTGTTTTTAAGGCACATTTAGACAGTATTTCGTTTTTGGAGAATGTAAGATTGAACATTGCCATAGAACAAGACAACCTTTCTTTCTTGAAACTAAAAGTAAAAGTGCGCAAGAAAATTGTAGCCGATGGATTAGAGGATAATTCTTTTGATGTAACCAACAAAGGTATTCACGTGGGGGCAGAACAGTTCAATGAGCTTATTGAAGATCCAGATACTGTGCTAGTGGATATGCGTAACCATTATGAAAGTGAAATAGGTCATTTTAAAAACGCCATAACTCCAGATGTTGATACGTTTAGAGATTCGTTGGATATCATTGAAAAGGACTTGGCAGATCATAAGAAAGACAAGAAACTTGTAATGTACTGTACCGGTGGCATTAGATGTGAAAAAGCCAGTGCTTATTATAAACATAAAGGTTTTGAGCAGGTATATCAGTTAGAAGGGGGTATTATTGAATATACCAGACAAGTGGAACAAAAGAAACTTGAAAATAAGTTTAGAGGTAAGAACTTTGTTTTTGACCACAGAAGGGGAGAGCGTATTAGCGATGACATCATTGCCAATTGCCACCAATGTGGCGCACCATGCGATGATCACGTGAACTGTGCCAATGAAGCTTGCCACTTATTATTTATTCAATGTAAGTCTTGTGCGGAAAAGATGAATAATTGTTGTTCAGATGCTTGTAAGGAAGTACATGAGTTACCGTATGAAGAGCAAAAGGCGCTAAGAAAAGGTAAGGTAGTCAGCAATAAGATATTCAAGAAAGGACGGTCTGAGGTATTGAAGTTTAAAAAATAGAGCTTCGTTTGTATAGTAAACGTCAGAGCTAAGGCTGTTTTAGGTGTCTAAAGCTTGCTTTTTGAACGCTCTTTTGTTGTGATAACCCTATGGGCGACTAATTATTATTGAAGCTTTTTAAAACGGTTAGAGAGAACTTAGCTTTTATTTCACATTAAAAAAACTGTATCTTTACCTATAAGTTTTTTATGAACCTTTTTTGGTGAATTTTAGAAAATTCGACCAAATCAATATATATAATATGGGTTGTAGTAGTTGTTCTACCGGTAAGGATGGACAACCAAAGGGATGCAAGAATAACGGTACTTGCGGTACAGATGGTTGCAATAAACTGACAGTTTTTGACTGGCTTTCAAATATGTCGCTCCCAAACGGGGAACGACCATTCGATTTTGTTGAGGTAAGATTTAAAAATAGTAGAAAAGAGTTTTTTAGGAATACTGAAAATCTCTCACTTTCCATTGGTGATATAGTTGCCACACAAGCACAGTCAGGTCATGATATTGGCATGGTTACCTTAACGGGTGAGCTTGTTCGTGTGCAAATGAAACGAAAAAAGGAATCTTTTAAAGAAGAAGAGGCTCCTAAAATCTATAGAAAAGCCAGCCAAAAAGACATTGATATTTGGCAAAAATGTAGAGATCGAGAAGAAGAAATTAAGAAAAGAGCACGAGAAATAGCTATTATCTTAAAACTTCAAATGAAAATTTCCGATGTTGAGTTTCAAGGTGATGGCTCTAAAGCTACGTTTTATTATACGGCAGATGAGCGTGTAGATTTTCGTCAGTTGATAAAAGACATGGCCAAGGCTTTTGGCATTAGAATAGAAATGCGTCAAATAGGCTATAGGCAAGAAGCCCAGCGTCTTGGTGGTATAGGTTCTTGTGGTAGAGAATTATGTTGTTCTACTTGGTTGACCGATTTTAGATCGGTAAGTACCTCTGCGGCACGCTACCAACAATTATCATTGAACCCGCAAAAGTTGGCAGGTCAATGTGGTAAGCTTAAGTGCTGTTTAAATTATGAGCTAGATGTGTATTTAGATGCACTTAAAGACTTTCCTTCCCAAGATACAAAGTTGTTTACGGAGAAAGGTCTAGCTTTCTGTCAAAAAACGGATATTTTTAAAGAAATGCTTTGGTTCTCTTATAAAGAGGATCCGGGCAATTGGCACGTGCTTTCTAAAGATCAGGTCAATGAAATCCTTCAAAAAAATAAAAAGAAGGAAAAGGTAGCTAGCCTTGAAATGTACGCAATGGAAATTGTAGTAGAGGAAAAAGTAGTTTTTGAGAATGTTGTTGGTCAGGATAGTCTTACCCGTTTTGATAAGCCTAAAGGCGGAGGAAACAGGAACAAGAACAGAAACAAGAACAAGAATCGAAACCGTAATAAGAACAAGAATAGAAATCGTAATAGAAATCAAAAGAAGAATGCGTAGTATATTTTGTTGTTTTTTAGCACTTGTGCTCTTTGCTTCTTGTGACAGCAATATTATAAAATCTGAATACCGAACATTGGAAGATGGTGTTTGGAACAAGGATAATGTTTTAGAGTTTTCTCTAAGTGAAATGGATACCGTTACGGAACATGATATCTTTATCAATGTAAGAAACGACAATACCTTTCCATATAGTAATTTATTTATTATTGCAGCTCTAACTACACCTGACGGTGAGGTTACTAAAGACACACTTGAATATGCCATGTCTTTACCAGACGGTACATGGTTGGGCAAGGGTAACGGTAGTATAAAGGAAAGTAAATTGTGGTATAAGGAAAACATCGTTTTTTCCACTTCTGGCGTATATACTATTGAGGTATCCCAAGCAATGCGTAAAAACGGTAATGTTTCTGGTATTATTAACCTAGAAGGTATTACTGATGTAGGTATAGAAGTAACAAAAAGCACCCCTTAAAAAATGGCAAAAGCGGTAAAAAAGAAAACAACCAACAATTTTTCCAAATTCATCTTGTGGTTTTGGATCTTATTTGCATCTGGTATTGCCTTAGTGGCACTAATATTTTTATCTGCCTCTTGGGGGCTGTTCGGTGAATTGCCACCCTATGAGTATTTAGAGAATCCACAAACCAATTTGGCATCACAGATTATATCTTCAGATGGCAAACTTTTGGGTAAGTTCTATTTAGATGATAACCGTACAGATGTAAAGTTTGAAGAACTTCCGGATAATCTGGTGAATGCACTTATTGCAACGGAAGATGCTCGTTTTAGAGACCATTCGGGTATTGATGCTCGTGGTACAGTAAGGGCATTCGCATATTTGGGAAGTAAAGGTGGTGCCAGTACCATTTCGCAGCAATTAGCGCGCCAGCTTTTCGTTGGGGTTCGTTCTAGAAGCAAGTTCGATGCTATAAAACAAAAAATAAAAGAATGGGTACTTGCTATTCGGTTAGAGCGTAGTTATACCAAAGAAGAAATCATAAGTATGTATTTCAATATCTATGATTTTGGTAACAACGCAGATGGTATTAGATCGGCTGCTCGTATATATTTTGGTAAAGAACCTAAGGATCTTAAAATTGAAGAATCTGCTATGTTGGTGGGTATGTTCAAGAACTCATCGCTTTTTAATCCATTGCGTAGAGAAGAAATGGTAAAGACCCGTAGGGATGTTGTTCTTGCCCAAATGGCAAAATATGATTACATCACCGAAGTGGAGAAAGATTCGCTTCAAGCTATGAAAATGGATATCAATTACAATCCTGAAACACATAGCGTAGGTCTAGCTACATATTTTAGAATGTATTTGCAACGTTTCATGAAAGATTGGATCGATAAAAATCCAAAGCCAGCCATTGGTGATGAACCGGACAAGTATAATTTGTATTTAGACGGACTCAAGATTTACACTACCATTGATTCTAAAATGCAGGCTAATGCAGAAGAAGCGGTCAATGAGCACATGACAAAATTGCAAGCGGAGTTCTTTCATCAAAATACACCGGATAGAAATAAAACCGCGCCTTTCTTAGATATTACGCCAGAAGAAACAAAGGCAATTATGGAACGGGCTATGAAAAATTCCGATCGATGGAAGATTATGAAAAGCGAGGGCAAATCTGAAAAGGAGATCCGAGAGTCTTTTGACAAAAAGACCGAGATGACAGTGTTCGATTGGGAAAGTCCGACCAAAGAGAAAGATACTATTCTTACCCCAAGAGATTCCATTCGTTATTATAAGGCATTTTTAAGAACTGCTATGATGTCAATGGAACCTCAAACGGGTCATGTAAAAGCATGGGTTGGCGGTATCAATTATAAGCATTTTCAATATGACAATGTTATTCAAGGAGCTAGGCAAGCAGGATCAACTTTTAAACCTTTTGTATACGCTGCGGCGATCGATCAATTAAGGCTATCCCCATGTGAAACTCGCCCAGATACCCAGTATTGTATAGAGGCTGGCAAACATGGTAATATGGAGCCTTGGTGCCCAAGAAACTCCAACCTTAAATATTCTGGTAACAGTTACTCCTTAAAGAAGGCTTTGGCAAATTCGGTGAATACGGTTACCGCACAATTAATAGATGAGGTGGGACCAAAATCTGTTGTGAGTATGGTCCGTAATTTAGGACTTTCAGGAGAAATTCCAGAAGTACCTTCAATAGCCTTAGGTGCCTTAGATGTTAATGTATATGAAATGGTAGGTGCATACGGTGCTTTTGCAAATCAAGGGGTATATGTAAAACCGGTTATGGTTACTCGTATAGAAAATAAAGATGGTACCGTATTATATGAGTATGTACCAGAAACAAAAGATGTTTTAAGTAAAGATGTTTCTTATGCTATTTTAGACCTAATGAAGGGTGTAACCCAAGGTGGTTCAGGTACACGTTTAAGAACAACTGGGTTTAATAAATGGAGACCGGAGTATGATGAAATTATAACGGGCTATCCTTATAAGTTAACCAACCCTATTGCGGGTAAAACAGGTACTACTCAAAACAATAGTGATGGTTGGTTTATGGGTATGGTGCCTAATCTTGTTACCGGTGTTTGGGTTGGCGGTGAAGAAAGATCGGTTCACTTTAAAAGTATCACATATGGTCAAGGTGCCTCTATGGCTTTGCCTATATGGGGGCTATATATGACCAAGAATTATGCTGATGAGGAGTTGGGTATTTCAAAAGAAGACTTTGTTAAACCTGAAAATATGTCCATTGAAATTGATTGCGATAAATTTGTAGAAGGCACTAATACTGATTCGGACACAGATGATGATCTAGATGATTTGGATTTTTAAGAGATAATGTAATGTATTTAAAAAAGGTCTTGGCGTACGCTAAGACCTTTTTTTATTTTATCCCATTTATATTCGGTATTTTAGTAACAAGATAATTAATAACAAAATGATACGTAAAACTGTAAATAATGTAACCAAAGCATTAGCGGGTGTTAAAGATGGAATGACCTTTATGTTGGGCGGATTTGGTCTTTGCGGTATACCCGAAAATGCAATTACTGAACTAGTAAGATTGGGTGTAAAGGATATTACCTGTATATCCAATAATGCGGGAGTCGATGATTTTGGCTTAGGATTATTGTTGCATCAACATCAAATTAAGAAAATGGTATCTTCTTACGTTGGTGAAAACGATGAATTTGAAAGACAAATGTTAAGTGGTGAGTTAGAGGTAGAGTTGACACCACAGGGCACATTGGCTGAAAAATGTAGGGCTGCCCAGGCTGGTTTTCCCGCATTTTATACTCCTGCTGGATATGGTACAGAAGTAGCCGAAGGTAAGGAGATTAGAGAATTCAATGGTAAAATGTACATTTTAGAAGAAGCATTTAAGGCAGATTATGCTTTTGTAAAAGCTTGGAAGGGAGATGCTGCCGGAAATTTAATTTTTAAGGGTACGGCACGTAATTTTAATCCTTGTATGTGTGGAGCCGCTAAAATTACCGTTGCGGAGGTAGAAGAGTTGGTGCCCGAAGGTGAGTTGGATCCAAACCAAATACATATACCTGGTATTTTTGTGCAACGCATATTTCAGGGTAAGGATTATGAGAAAAGAATAGAACAAAGAACTGTACGTCAAAAATAAGCTCATGTTAGATAAAAACGGAATTGCAAAAAGAATTGCACAAGAAGTAGAAGACGGTTATTATGTTAATCTAGGTATTGGTATTCCTACCTTGGTCGCAAATTATGTGCGAGATGATATTAGCGTGGAGTTTCAAAGTGAAAACGGAATTTTAGGTATGGGTCCCTTTCCAGTGGAAGGAGAAGAAGATGCAGATTTGATCAATGCGGGTAAACAAACGATAACAGCATTAGCTGGAGCTTCTTTTTTCGACTCGGCAACAAGCTTTGCCATGATAAGGGGTAAGCATGTTGATTTGACTATTTTGGGGGCAATGGAAGTGGCTGAGAATGGCGATATAGCCAATTGGAAAATACCCGGTAAAATGGTGAAGGGAATGGGTGGCGCTATGGATCTTGTAGCTTCAGCGGAGAATATCATAGTTGCGATGATGCATACCAATAGAGCTGGGGATTCTAAGCTGTTAAAACGTTGTAGTTTGCCATTAACGGGTGTGGGTTGCGTAAAAAAGATAGTTACCAACTTAGCTGTTCTAGAGGTAACCGAGAACGGATTTCTATTGTTAGAGAGAGCACCAGGTGTTAGTGTTGATGAAATTAAGAAGGCTACGGAAGGTCAGTTAATTGTACCTGATCAGGTTAAAGAAATGGAGGTTTAGAATACCGTGAATTCATCGGTGAAATGTGCTTTTCATTTTTTTCACAACAGGTTATATTCTATACACAACAATTTTTGTTAGAATTGGGGGAAACAAATATATCTTTAGGTCTCAATAAAACCCTTAATCTATTAATTACTTAACCACCATGAATTCTCAAACAAACAACATTACACCAGAACATAAGGTACAGGTTTACAGAAATGACTTTTTAAGCGGATTTCTTAGACTTACTAAAAAGCTGTTTATGCTATAAATAAATTTTAAAGAATTAAAAAAAAGAGCGACATATTAGTCGCTCTTTTTTTTTGCACCATGTCTAGATATTTCTTTAAATATTATTACGGTGCTCAATTCAGAAGCCAATCAGTAGAAGTTCACAACAGTTTTACTAAGTTTTACCACAAATATTATTTTGTAAGAAAAAGACTACATATATTTGTATGGTAATTAAGAGTGAATCCCAAATCGCTTTTGAAACTTAACCTAATATGAAGTATGTATTCAACTATCTGGTTCTGATGGTACTGGTTACCTCATGTTCCAAAATAGAGGAGAACAATGACCCCATAATCGGTATTTGGCAGCATACAGTGAAAACTGCTACCAATGAAAATAAAATGGTGGTTGATAATGAGGAATGGATTTTCAATGACGTTTATTTAGGTAGGTTTCATTGCTATAACAAGGGTCAAGTGGTTTACCTAACAGATTTCAGTTGGAGTGTTCACGACGGAATTTATATAGTAAGCTATCCAGGCACAGATTTCCCCGACGATTTTGTAAAAATGGAAGAAACCGACAATGGTACTATTTTAATGAGAACAGAAGGAAAATTATTTGCAGAAAAACAATAAAAGTTCGCATATGAAAAATGCCCGCGAATAATAATACCGCTTTTGTAGAGCGGTATTAAAAACAGATAAGTTATCAAATCAACCTTTTTATAGAATTTCCCCCGATTAGGAGCAAAGTAATTTGCTCCTTTTTCTATTTTAGTAATATGGAACTCACATTTACCAAATGTTCTCTTAAAGATGCTGAACAATTAAGATTGATTTCTGAGCAGACCTTTGTAAATGCCTTTGAAAAAGATAACGACCCCGCAGATTTTAAAGATTATATAGAAAAGGCTTTTGCCTTTAATAAAATTAAATCTGAACTTTTAAATGCCAACAGCGAGTTTTATTTCGTATTCAGAAATGATATGTTGGTGGGTTATTTTAAACTCAACGTGCTTTCTGCGCAATCAGACGTTAAAAGAGATGATAGCATAGAGTTGGAACGCATCTATGTTTTAAAGGAGTATCAAAATTTAGGTTTAGGGAAACAATTTTTGCATCACATTAAAAATATAGCATTAGTAAAAAATAAGAAAATGCTATGGTTAGGGGTATGGGAAGAAAATGCAAGGGCAATTAAATTTTATGAACGTCACGGTTTTCAAAAATTTGACACCCACCCGTATTTCATAGGTTCAGATGAGCAGACCGATTGGTTAATGCAGTTCGATTTAAGTACCTTGTAACTTTAAACCAACATTTATGAAATATTTTCTTATCATTGTTTTGACTATTTTCTTAATTGGAAATATTCATGCTCAAGATTATTACTTTCCCAATGCGAACGCTTCTTGGGAACAGCGTGCTCCAAAAGATTTTAAAATTAAAGACGCATTGTTGCAAGACGCTATTGCTTTTGCAGAAGACAATGAATACTCTGGGTCTAGAGATTTACGTATAGCAATTGTTAAGGGTTTTGAGCGCGAACCTTTTCATAAAATATTGGGACCTACAAAAAAAAGAGGCGGACCTGCTGGTATGATTTTAAAGAATGGCTATGTGGTTGCACAGTGGGGAGATACAAAGAGAGTGGATATGACCTTTAGTGTCACTAAAAGCTTTTTAAGCACCATGGCCGGTCTTGCAGAAGACCAAGGTCTCATTGAAGACACTAAAAATTTGGTTGGTGATTACGTATGGGATGGTACTTTTGATGGTGCCCATAATTCCAAAATTACATGGGAACATCTGCTACAGCAAAACTCGGCTTGGTCAGGTGAGCTATGGGGAGGTAAGGACTGGGCAGATAGACCGCCAAGTAAAGGAAATATTGATGACTGGAAAATGGAAATGCCCAAAGAGCCGGGTACTGTTATGGAATATAATGATGTTCGTGTAAATGTTTTGGCATATTCCCTAACCCAGGTTTGGCGTAAACCAATGCCGTTGGTGTTAAAGGAAAATATTATGGATAATATTGGGGCATCTACTACATGGCGTTGGTATGGCTATGACAATGCATGGACAGAGATAGATGGTCTACAAATGAAATCGGTTACTGGAGGAGGTCATTCAGGGGCAGGAATGTTTATCAGTACAGAAGATATGGCACGCTTTGGTCTGTTGTTCTTAAATAATGGTAGGTGGGAAAATAAACAATTGATTTCCGAAGAATGGATTAAAAAGGCAACAACACCATCCATACCTAATAGTAACTATGGGTATATGTGGTGGTTGAATAAAAAGGGTGCAAGACATTGGGAAGGATTATCTGAAAACATTTATTACGCTGCCGGTTTTGGAGGTAATTTTATAGTTATAGACAAAGAAAATGATCTTGTAGTCGTTACACGTTGGTTAGAACCGAATAAAATTGGAGCATTTATGAAGAAAGTAAACGCTGCCTTATAAATTCTAGCTTATAGGCTGTTCAAAATCTCAATTGCCTTTTCAAGGGTAGCTGTCTTTTTTGCAAAGCAGAACCTGAGCATATGGTCATTTCTATTTTCAACATTGAACGATGAAATAGGAATTGAGGCTATACCGTTTTGTTTAATTAAGCGTTCACCCATAGCTTCATCAAATTCCATGGATATAGCAGAGTAATCCAATAATTGAAAGTACGTTCCTTGTGATGGCTTATATTTAAACTTAGACGATTTTATCCCATTGAGAAATATATCTCGTTTTTCCTGGTAAAAATTATTCAAATGTAGATAATTGGAAGGGTTTTGTAAATAAGTTGCCAATGCCCGTTGAACAGGATGGTCTACACAAAATACCGCAAATTGATGCACCTTTCTAAATTCGGACATTAGTTCATTTGGTGCTACGCAATACCCTACCTTCCAACCGGT
>TARA_R110002050_G_scaffold190539_2_pt1 | contig 29310 bp, 24 predicted proteins | sample TARA_R110002050 | Tara Oceans TARA_R110002050 (sample SAMEA4396988) | marine metagenome | biome: Polar Biome; feature: [DCM] deep chlorophyll maximum layer (ENVO:01000326); material: water (ENVO:00002006), including particulate matter (ENVO:01000060) such as... | depth 25 m
TTCCTTATGGATTACCCGTATTAATGCAGGTGCTCGTTTACACGGAATGTCTTATTCTCAGTTTATGGGAAAAGTAAAAGCTAATAACATCGAATTAAACCGTAAGGTTTTAGCCGATTTAGCTATGAATCACCCAGAAGCTTTTAAAGCAGTAGTTCAAAAAATAAAGTAACATTAACAATATATCTCGCTTATAAAAAATCCGATTCTCACGAATCGGATTTTTTTATACCTTTATTTAAATACACAACAACTATTTAATTTTAGAAATTGCTTCTTTAAACTCATCCCAATTTATAAGTTCATCACCAGATTTATCATAACCTTCTATCAACTTGGAAGAAACTACACCTCGTATAAATCCGTTTATTTCAGCCTTCTTCAATAATTCTACAATTTCGCCTTTTGTTAATTTACCATCACCATCTTTATCAAAAAAAGCAAAAGCTTCCTGTGGTGTATTAAAATGATTTGTTATTAAAATTTGAACCTTATTTAGAATATCTTCTTTTGCTCCCATAACTATGAATTAATTAAGTACTAAATTAAAATAATTTCTCCATTAAACTCCAAATGCAGTTAACACCAAATTCCTTCCCGATGCATTATTCCGATGTTCACATAAATAAACCCCTTGCCAAACCCCTAAATTCAATCTCCCATTAGTAATGGGTATTTGGACAGATGCCCCCATTAATGATGATTTTATATGCGCAGGCATATCATCAGAACCTTCATAATCATGCAGATAATAAGGAGCATCTTCTGGAACCATTTTATTCATGTGGCTTTCAAAGTCTAAACGCACTGTGGGATCTGCATTTTCATTTAGGGTTAAACTTGCAGATGTATGCTTTATAAAAATTTGCAACAGGCCCATATTTATATGTTTAATTTCGCCCATGGTATTCGTAATTTGATCGGTAATCAAATGAAACCCTCTTGGATGTGGTTTAAGTTTAATCTCTTTTTGATAAAATTTCATATTAAAAAATACTAATTAGAATCTTAATACAAACTTATCTCTTTTGAGCACCAATCTTAAGTAGTTATCGAATAACTTTGCAGCTTTGAAAATTAAAACTATGGATTTATCTCAAATAAAAATGGTGGTTACCGATATGGATGGAACTCTTTTAAATTCCAAACATGAAGTAAGCAATCGGTTTTTTAATTTATTTACTGAATTAAGAAAAAGAAATATCCTGTTTGTGGCGGCGAGCGGAAGACAATACAATAGCATTATTGATAAGCTAGAACCGATTAAGAATGACATTATAGTAATTGCTGAAAATGGTGGATTCGCGGTCCAAAACGAAAAAGAAATAGTATCTACTCCTCTACCGAACCATACAAAGAACGAAGTGATTACCTTACTTAAAGATGTTAAGCATATTCACCCAGTACTTTGTGGAAAACATAATGCATACATTAACAATGACTCTGCGTTATTTGAACAGAAATTAAAAGAATATTATTCTAATTATCAGGTATTGGATAATTTAACGGATTTTGATGGCGAAATTGTTAAGATTGCTATTTACCATTTCGAGAGTTCTGAAAAGTTCATTTATCCAAAGGTTTTTCATTTAGAAAATGAACTACAAGTAAAAATTTCTGGTGCCAATTGGGTTGATATTTCAAGTAAGAATGCCAATAAGGGATATGCTTTACAGAAAGTAATGCAAGAAAACAACATTCAGCCACATGAATTATTAGTGTTCGGAGATTACAACAACGATCTAGAAATGTTAGCGCTAGCGGATTACAGCGTTGCTATGGAAAATGCACACCCTAATGTATTGAAACTGGCAAATTATAGCACTAGTAGTAATGATGATTTTGGCGTTGAGCGAATTTTAGAAAAAATTATTCAATAATACAACCCTACATATCTAAACATAAACAAAACAATTACAGTGTTTTAGCCTAAATAGAAAAATCACATTATTAAAACTGTTAAAAAAATGTGATTTTTTATTTGGAATTATTCTTAATAAATAGATACATTTGCTTTCTTATTTTTATTAAGTCTAAATAAATGAATTTAACACTTTCTGTAATTGTTTTTTTAATATTGAATTTGGGATTTTCCCAAACAGGTACTTTATCAGGAATTGTACTATTAGATGATAATTCACCTGTTGTAAATGCACATATAGCAATCATTGGCACAAGGTATACTGCAATAACCGATTTTGATGGAAAATTTAGTTTTGATCAGCTACAATATGGCATATACAACTTAGCCATATCTACAATTGAAGCAAAAAAAACAACCGTTTCCACAACTATAAATAGCGAAAGTAATATCATTACAATTAGTTTAAAAAGAAGAACAAATGAATTAAGCGAAGTAATCGTAAATGGTAAGACCAGTAAAACAAAGATTGAGACGCAAGGTTTTGCTGTAAATGCCATAGAAACAAAAGAAGCTAGTCTAAGAAGTATTCAAACAAACGAATTATTAAATACCACAGTTGGTGTGAAAATTCGTCAAAATGGAGGTTTAGGTTCTGACGTTCAATATAGCTTAAATGGATTATCGGGAAACTCTGTTCGAATATTTATCGATGGAATTCCAATCTCTACATACGGTTCTTCATTTAACCTGAATAGTATTCCTCCTTCAATGATCAAGCTAATTGAAGTTTACAAAGGTGTAGTTCCAGGGCATTTAGCAGATGATGCTTTGGGTGGCGCCATTAATATCGTACTTCATAAAGAAGCTAAAACTAATTTCATTGCTTCGGTTTCTTACGGCTCTTTCAACACCTTTCAAACAAGTGTCAATGGCTTGTATCGTTTTAAAAAATCAGGATTTACTGTAAAAGCATCTCTTTTCCATAATTATTCTGATAATGATTATAAAGTTTCTGGCAGAAGTGTTGTAGTTACAGGTTTAGGAGGAGTACAAACACCAATTACAGCCAAAAGGTTTAACGATGCCTATAGCTCTACTGGTGGAATGGCACAAATTGGGTATACCAATGTAAAATGGGCAGACCAATTTTTAGTTGGCTTTACAGGTTCTGATGATTATAAAGAAATTCAGCATGGTGCTTTTATGACTATTATGCCCTATAAAGATAGATTTATGGAATCAGATGCTAAGCTAGCAAACTTAACCTATCAAAAGAAAGATATTTTCACCAAAGGCCTAGATGTAAATATACACGGTTTGTATGGTAAACGAAATCGTGTAGTAAATGATACCGTTGCTTGGGCATATAATTGGAATGGAGAAAGGGCTATTGATTTTAGAGGAAATGAATACCAGTATGCTTGGGGTTCTCAACAAGAAGGAGGCCCCACACTAGCTGAAATCAACAGAAAAGTAGCATCTATTAGAACAGGATTGTCTTATGCTATTAATGACCATCATAAAGTTTTATTAAACCATGTTTATAGCGGAATTGACAGAGAAGATAGTGATGCTTTGCGATCCGTTTTGGAAAACACTTTTTCAGGAACAAGGGATTTAAATAAAAACATTTATTCTTTGACCTATGAATTAACTGCTTTTGAAGAAAAACTAAAGACTAGTTTATTTGGAAAACATTATCAACAAGAAACAATTAGTATTGATCCTGCTATAGCAACAGACCCTAATGAGAACGATATAATAATAGACGAAACTGTACATAGTAATAAAAAACATGAAGGCTATGGATTTGCTTTTTCTTATGCTATTACTCCAAAAATAACACTATTAACTTCTGCAGAGAAGGCAATACGTTTACCAAGCGAAAATGAAGTTTTTGGTAATGATGGAGATAACGTTGTCGCAAATTCAAGTATCAACCCAGAACTTAGCAACAACTATAATCTAGGGTTTAGGTTTGGAATGTTTAGAATCAAAAAGCATGAATTTACTCTTTTAACTAATGTTTTTACTCGAAATATAAAAGATAGAATTGGTTTACCCATTGAAACATCACTTAATGTTGATGACGAATTAATACTATATGTGAACCAAGGAAGTGGAACATCTAAAGGAATAGATGCACAGTTGAATTACTCGTATAACTACAATTTTGGGTTCAACTTTAATGTTTCTAGTTTTGATTTAAACATTGTAAACAGAGGAATAGAAATTGATGTTCCTAATACACCATTTTTCACAATGAATAGTAGCCTTCGTTATTCCTTTAAGGATATAATTCAAAAAAAATCACGATTAAATCTATTCTACACGATATACTTTACTGATGAGTTTTCATACTTAACTTCTCAGGGATCAAACACTATTGGGGATGATTTTTTTAAAGTTTCCCAGCAATTAGCACAGGATTTCGGGCTTAGTTATGCATTTCCACATAACAAATTTGTGATGAGTTTCGATATCAAAAACATATTCGATAAACCAGTATATGACAACTTATCTGTACAAAAACCAGGTAGAGCTTTCTACTTAAAAATGAATTACATAATCAATAATTTTTAAACTTTTAAATAAAATAGAAAATGAAACGAATCTTTTTGAATATTAAAACGTTGGCCGCCATTACACTAACAATGGGTCTTTTTACTGCTTGTAGTAACGAAGACAACACCGTTGAACAAATACCAGAACCAGAAAATGAAGCAAGGTGGATTACTGTTGCCGCAGCTAAAATGGGTGACAACCCAGGAGACGGAAACGGAGGAACATTGATTTATGCAGTAAGTAGTGATGATGCTAAAGACCCTACTAAGTCTATAGCTCCTTTTGACAATGGTTTTATTGTACCTTCAAATAGAACTGCTAGATTACAATCTTCTGAAGATGGTAACACCATATTTAATATTAGCTACGCAGGAGATACGGGTGGTAACTATACTAAATATACTGTAAACGGTGGGCAAAATTTTACACCAACAGGATCAGAGGTAAGTATTGCCCCTTATGTTGGATCTGCTCCAAGATGGATAAAATTATTTGATGGAGATCAAACAGGAGCAGCAGTTTATGTATCCACTGAACATGAAACTGATGTTGATGGCAATTACACTCGTACAAATGCTAACATTGGGGTAGTGACTTTAGATTTGGTAAATTCTTCCATAAAAGAATTCCAAGAGCATAGTGTACCTTTAAGTGCTGAAGAAGAAGCAAACGGTTATTACATCTCAAGAATTGATATGCCCGTTTTAAATGCTGCTGGAGATAAATTATATATTGGCGCACGTTTAAGTAAGGTTGATCCTGCTACTACTGAAAGGGACAGCGATTACGAAATTTTAGGTTCTAAAACAATTGTATTAGATTACCCTTCTTTATTAAACCCATCCGTAATTTCATCTACTGTAGGACATGGAAACACTAATGGTTACCGTAGTATTAATGCCTTTCTTTTAAATGGTAGTGTTTATCAAGCAAACCAAAGTGATCCAGAAGGTTCTCACATCTTAAAAATTGATGCAAATAACGAATATGATAATTCTTATGACTTTAATTTAGACGATGCTCTAGGTGTAGAAGATGCTTATATTCTTGCTTGGAGACCTGCAGGAAATGGCAAAGCTGTTATAGCATATCGTCATGCAGGGTCGGCAGAAGGTGTAGCGGGTGCCCAAGGATTTTTTGCTCTTGCTGATTTAAATACTAAAACTGCACAAAAAATTGATGCAATTCCTTACAATGAAGACTTTTACTTATTCCAATACCAAGGTTTTGTAGTTGATGGAACAGAAATATATGTTACCCAAGCCCCTGTAGGACAAAACGGGAACATTTATGTTATAGATACAATAACAGGTGAAGTAACCAAAGGTGCTGAGTTATTGAATGTAGAAGGAAGTCACTTTATAGGTGCATTTTAAACCTAATGCAATTATTACTTGTATCAAATAAATTCTAGCGATGCTTTTTCACAAACAAGTGTCAATGTAGTTTATGTTGGTATATTAAAATAAACACAGCAAATTTAAAACCGTTGTTTAAGCAAAAACTTGGACAACGGTTTTATAGTTACAACAATTCTTCTTGGAATATAAAGAGCAGCATTACGTTTTTTGCTTTTTCTTTTTAGCTGCAGGGAATAACACATTGTTAAGTATTAGGCGATACCCTGGAGAGGAAGGGTGTAATTCTAATTCAGTTTTTGGATCTCCTACACGGTGTTGGTAATCTTCTGGGTCATGACCCCCATAAAATGTAAAAAAACCTTTTCCTTTTATTCCATGAATATAGCGCGCTTCACCATTTACTTTATTTTCTCCTAAAATTAAAACCGTTGGTTTTATTTCATTTCGTTCAAATGAAGTTGTTTGCCCCATAAACCCTTTCACCAATGCGGTATGATTTTGACAAAGCATCGTTGGAACCGGATCCCATTTTGCAGAAAAATCCATCAAAGAAAAATAATCCGTCTCTTTACCAATATTACGTTTCAGCGTCATATCAATAGATGAGAATTCATATTGCAATGGATTTCTTTCCAATGTGAAATTGGTAAAGGCAAAGGTTTTGCCGTAATCTATTTTAGTTTGATAATTGGCCTCAGATGGGTCACCATCGAACATTGCCTCACAAATATCTACGCCATCAGAAGCAGACAATGCGATATCAAAACTATCGGTAGCAGAACACATGGCGAACATAAATCCACCACCAATAACATAATTTCTAATTTTCAATGCAACTGCTCTTTTTTCTTCTGAGACCTTGAAATACCCTAATTTACTAGCCAAAGTTTCGGCCTCCTTTTTGCTCTCCAGATACCAAGGAGCAGCTCTATAGGCTGCATAAAATTTTCCATACTGCCCAGTAAAATCTTCATGATGTAAATGAAGCCAATCAAATAAAACTAATTTATCTTCTAAGACTTCCTCGTCATAAACCGTTTCATAGGGAATCTCTGCATACGTGAGTACCATAGTAACAGCATCATCCCATGGTTGAGTGCCTTTAGGTGTATACACCGCAATTTTTGGTGCTTTTTCTAATATAACAGCTTCTTGGTTTTTCGAAGGACTCGCAATTTCACTTAATATCGTATTGGTTTCATTATCCGAAAGTATCTCAAAGGACACCCCACGAATTTGACACTCTTTTCTAATATTTTCTCCGTCAGGTAATAAAAAAGAGCCTCCACGGTAATTTAAAAGCCATTTCACTTGCTGCTGTTTTGTCAATACCCAATAGGTAATTCCATAAGCTTTCAAATGGTTTTTTTGGCTTTCAGCATCCATTGGAATAAGGATAGCTGAGGCAAGTATATTTAGAGAGAAAAGAAATAAGATAAAACACAAGAACATTCTTTTCATAGCTTTATTGATCAAGATTCAATCAAATGTAAGACTCATTCGTTTAAAGTTAAAACTATATATCAAAAATATGATAACTCACAGGATAATTGAGCAGAAATTAACTGCTTTTCATTACGCCACTTATGAGTTATATCAAAGTTTAATCCCTTAATAAAACTCCCACCAAATAACTGTGTTTACCCATATTTAAAAAGGCACATCATTTTCATCAAAATCTGGAGCATCATTCATCGTACTACCAAAAGCTTGATCTGCATTGGGAAGATTTTTGGTGATAAACGGATTGTCTTCATTCGCATTCATTTTAGATTGGAACTCAAAAGGAGAATCAAAGTCATCTAAGTTATCAAACTTACCTTGATTACCGATAAACTTCAATCTTATATTCTCCAAGCCACCGTTTCTATGCTTTGCCACGATGAATTCTCCTTGTCCAGCAGTTGGTGAACGTTCTTCATCATCCCACTCATCAATTTTATAGTACTCGGGTCTATATATAAAGGAAACAATATCGGCATCTTGCTCAATTGCTCCAGACTCCCTAAGATCGGAAAGTAATGGTCTTTTTGTTCCCCCTCTTGTTTCCACGGCACGTGATAACTGGGAAAGTGCAATTACCGGCACATTCAATTCTTTTGCTAATGCTTTGAGGTTTCTAGAAATAGTAGAAATTTCCTGTTCACGATTTCCACCTCCTTTTTGACTACCACCAGCTGTCATCAACTGAAGATAATCAATCATAATCATTTTAATACCATGTTGAGAAGCCAATCTTCTGGCTTTAGCTCTAAGATCAAAAATTGATAGCGATGGGGAATCATCTATAAATAGTGGGGCTTTTTCAAGCGTTTTCACCTTTACATTTAATTGTTCCCATTCATGTTTCTCTAATTTACCCGTTCGCAATTTTTCAGAAGACAAACCCGTTTCTGACGATATTAAACGTGTAATTAACTGTACTGAAGACATCTCAAGAGAAAAAAAAGCTACAGGAATATTAGAATTTACGGCCATATTACGAGCCATAGACAATGTAAGTGCCGTTTTACCCATACCGGGACGGGCAGCAATAATAATTAAATCACTAGGCTGCCAACCAGAGGTTAACTTATCTACTTTATCAAAACCAGAAGGAACACCACTTAGTCCTTCTTTATTGGCTATTTCTTCAATTCTCTTTTTTGCTTGTATTACTAAATTTTGTGCAGTTTCAGCAGAACGTTTAAGATTCCCCTGGGTGACATCATATAATTTAGATTCTGCCGTATCTAAAAGATCAAAAACATCTGTAGCTTCGTCGTACGCATCTTCGATAATTTCGTTCGAAATTTTTATTAAACTACGCTGAATATACTTTTGCAATATGATACGCGCATGAAACTCAATATGGGCAGAAGATGCCACCTTTTGAGTCAATTTAATCAAATAAAAGTCACCCCCTACAGCCTCTAGTTTCCCATCCTTTTTTAATTGAGAAGAAACGGTTAATAAATCGACTGGTTCTGAGGTTTCAAACAATTTAAAGATGGCTTCAAAAATAAATTTATGGGCATCTTTATAAAAAACTTCAGGATGTAAGATATCTATTACCTCATCAATACCTTTCTTATCAATCATCATTGCTCCAATCACAACCTCCTCTAAATCAATAGCTTGAGGAGGTATTTTCCCTCTCTCTAAGTTAATGATATTAGATTTATCAATCTTATGTCCAACAATTGGGCTAGGTCTCTCCATATGTACGAAAGTATGTAATTAACTCTCAGTTAACATTAAAAATTAGTATTCTATGTTCACAAGTCATCAACAATTGCGCTGTTAATAAGTTACGATTTTCTGTTGATAACAAAAAAAATCTGAAGAATTAAATCTTCAGATTTTGTATTTGTAAGAAAAAACATGTTTTAGTCATTAAATACACCCATATTGGCGTATTTATCCATTCTAGTTTTTATCAATTCTTTTGGTGATAACTTTTTAAGTTCATCAAAATGAGAGACAATTTTATTTTTCACAATTTCAAAAGTCTTATCTCTATAACTGTGAGCTCCACCTGCAGGTTCTCTTACAATTTCATCAATAAGTTTTAGTTTTTTCATGTCAGTTGCTGTAAGTTTTAAAGCCTCAGCTGCAATTTCTTTATATTCCCAACTCCTCCATAGTATTGAAGAACATGATTCTGGAGATATTACCGAATACCATGTATTCTCTAGCATTAGAACTCTATCACCAACACCAATACCCAATGCACCACCTGAAGCACCTTCACCAATGATAATAACAATTATTGGCACTTTCAAACGTGTCATTTCTAAAATATTTCTAGCGATAGCCTCTCCTTGACCTCGCTCTTCTGCTTCAATACCAGGGTATGCTCCCGGAGTATCAATTAAACATACTACTGGAATATCAAATTTTTCTGCAGACTTCATTAATCTTAGGGCTTTTCGATATCCTTCTGGGTTTGCCATACCAAAATTTCGGTATTGACGTGTTTTGGTATTGTATCCTTTCTGTTGCCCAATAAACATATAGCTTTGGTCTCCAATCTTACCCAGACCACCAATCATAGCTTTATCGTCTTTTACATTTCTATCACCATGAAGTTCTAAAAAAGTATCTCCACATATTGCGTGGATATAATCTAGCGTATAAGGTCTATTAGGGTGTCTTGAAAGTTGAACCCTTTGCCATGCAGTAAGGTTTTTATAAATTTCTTTTCGTGTTTCAAGTAATTTTTTCTCAATTTGTTTACAGGTTTCTGTAACATCAACATCACTCTCTTCACCAATAATCATGCACTTATCCAATTGCTCTTCAAGCTCTTTAATGGGAAGTTCAAAATCTAAATATTCCATGAGTTTTCCTGTTTAGTTTTATCTGCAGGCAAATATAAAACTTTAAATAGGTATGCCTAGCTCCTACTCCATTTTTTTAATTTTCCTTTATTTTTTAGTAACCCATTGGCTATCACTGTACTCAATATTATTAATGCCCCAATATAAAAGAGGGGATTCATTTTTTCGCTTTCTCCGAGAAAAATAAAAGCCAATAGTATGCCATATATAGGTTCTAAATTTACGGTTAGCATGACGGTATAGGGTGTTAAGAATTTCATCACTTTAACAGAAGCAATAAATGCATAAGCTGTACATATAGAGGCAAGAATAAATAGATAAATCCAATCAATTAGAGCTAACTGAAAGAAATCTGAAGTAAAACTTCCTTGAAAACCTAAATATATAGATACGAAAATAACACCAGCTAATAGCTCGTAAAAAGAGATAACACTTGGTTTTTCTGTCTGGATTAACTTACCGTTCATCAAAGCAAAGACGGAGGATAAGAATGCTGAAATCAATGCTAAAATTATACCTTCTACATATTCGGTTTCTACTTTAAAAATAATATATAGACCAAGTATCACAATAATACCAAAAACAATCTCGTACCAAATTATTTTACGCTTATAAAAAAAAGGCTCTAATACTGCTGTAAAAAACGCGCCTGTTGATAAAGTAGCTAGTGCAACGGATACATTGGATACTTTTATGGCTTTAAAAAATGTCAACCAATGGAGTGCAATTACTACTCCAACAAAAGACATTACGAGTATTTTTCTTTTGGAAATTTTTAAAGAAAATCTTTTCAGTCCTATGAATGTGGCAATAAAACATACCGCAATACCCATTCTAAACCAAACTAATGGCAGCGCATCTAAAGTAATAAGCTTCCCTAAAACCGCGGTAAAACCCCAAATAAATACTATAAAATGTAGGTGAAGGTAATTTTTTAATTTATCGGTCATCACGTATTTGGAGGCTTGTTTCCTTACATCAAAAGTATTAAACTTACTTAACTTTTTGCCTTATGTAATAAGTAAAACCCAAGTATTCCGAACAACAGATTGGGAACAATTACGGCAATTAAAGGAGAAAGACCTGATTGTTCTGCTAAGGTTCCAAATACTCTATCAAAGAATATATAAATAAATGCAACCAAAATCCCAAAAGCTAAATTAACCCCCATACCTCCTCTTCTTTTCTGGGCAGATACTGCCACTGCAATTAAGGTTAGAATAAATGCAGTAATAGGCAACGCCCATCTTTTATATTTAACCAACACATAGGTATTAATATTTGAAGCCCCTTTTCTTTTTTGGTCCTTTATAAAGGTATTTAATTCAAATAAGTTCTTCGTCTCTGCTATATAGGATACAGGAGTTAAATCATTAATCTTAAATGGGAAAATAGTATCTAATCTCCTTTTTGTCTCAATAACTTCTGTCTCTCCCTTTATACTGCGTTTTACGTAGGAGGTAAGTCTATATAAGGTATCTGCTGGCACCCATCTAATATTGGCTGCAGATAATTTATATTCTAATTCATTCTCTTCATTAAAATGCTCCATCGTAAAATTATATCCAATTTCTCTGGCTGGATCAAACCTACTTACGTATATAAAGTCTTTCTCATTGAGTTGATTGAAAATATTTTCTGTGACTCTATCTTGCTTGCCCTTCTTAAGGTATTTAAATTTAAATTCATTAAAACCTTTACTAGCTTCTGGTACAATAAACATCCCCATTAAGAGCATGAATACTGCAACTATTACTGCACCAATAAAATAAGGCCTTAAAAATCTAGTATATGAAATTCCAGAGCTTAAAATAGCCACAATCTCTGTATTACTAGCTAATTTAGAGGTAAAAAATATAACTGAAAGAAAAAGAAATATAGGAAGTAACATACTCCCTATATAAATAGAAAAGTTACCTAAATAAATTAATATTTCATTTAGAGGAGCTTCATTATCTTGCATTTTACCGTATTGTTCGGATAAGTGCACCATTATCCCAATAGGGATAAATAGTAATAACATTACTGAAAATGTAATTAGATATCTCTTTAATATGTATTTATCTAAAATGGTCAAGTTTATAGTCTTTTATCCATTTGTTTTACCATTTTATTTTTCCACTCATAAAAATCTCCAGCCAAAATACGCCTTCTAGCTTCACGAGTCAGCCACAAATAAAAGCCTAAATTATGTATTGTAGCTATTTGCTTTCCTAAATACTCGTTTGCAGCAAATAAATGTCGAAGATATGCTTTAGAATATTCGGTATCTACAAAGGTAAATCCCATTTCATCTATAGGAGAAAAATCGTCCTCCCATTTTTTATTTTTTATATTTATAGTACCATGTGCCGTAAACAACATTCCGTTTCTGGCATTACGCGTTGGCATTACACAGTCAAACATATCTATACCTAATGCGATGTTTTCAAGAATATTTATCGGTGTTCCTACACCCATTAAATACCTAGGCTTATCTTCTGGTAACACCTCACATACCACCTCTGTCATGGCATACATTTCTTCTGCAGGCTCACCAACAGAAAGACCACCTATTGCATTCCCTTCTGCACCAACACTTGCAATATACTCTGCCGATTGTCGTCTTAAATCTTTATATGTTGAACCTTGTACTATAGGAAAAAACGTTTGACTATAGTCATATTTCAATGGTGTTTTATCTAAATGCTTTATACATCGTTCCAACCATCTATGAGTCATATGCATAGAACGTTGGGCATATTTATAATCACACGGATAAGGCGTGCATTCATCAAATGCCATGATTATGTCTGCTCCAATCGTACGTTGAATTTCCATAACATTTTCTGGAGTAAAAACGTGATAAGAACCATCAATATGTGATTTAAACTTAACTCCTTCTTCTTTAATCTTACGATTACCGGATAAAGAATATACTTGATACCCACCACTATCGGTTAGAATATTTCGATCCCAACCCATAAATTTATGGAGTCCCCCTGCATTTTCTAAAATTTTTGTCTTAGGCCTTAAATACAGATGATAGGTATTACCCAAAATAACATCAGGATTAATTTCATCTTTAAGCTCGCGCTGGTGAACGCCTTTTACAGATGCTACTGTACCTACTGGCATAAAAATAGGTGTTTCTATTTTTCCATGATCAGTACTAATTTCTCCTGCTCTTGCTTTACTATTAGGATCGGTATGCTTTAATGTAAATTTCAAATCTTATAATATAAATAAGCGCAAATATAGTTAACTAAGTTTTGGATATTACTTAATAAAAGAATAAAGTTGAATTTGGATTACATTAAATTCTTATGGTTTTGAGTTAATTATATACTTCTACTTTTTTCACTTTTGCCTGAACTAAAATGAGCAATAAAGCATATTATAAATCGTTCATTAAGTAATAAATCGTACTTGGTATTGTCTTTGATATTATAGGTACAAACTAAAATAAAAATAGAACATTATGAAAAAAACAATTTTAACAGCAATACTGGCTCTAATTAGCGGTATTGTGTTTGCACAAAATGATGCAGGCTTTGGTATTAAAGGAGGATTAAATTATGGTGCTAATGGCGATTATTTTGACTCCGCTGAACAAGCATATAAGAATCCAGATGGTAATGTTGGTTATCACCTAGGTGTATTTGGAAAGCTTGGTGACAAGATTTATTTCAGACCAGAATTGGTGTATACTAAAACAAAATCTGATTATGAAAACAATAGTTTAGACATGAGCAAACTTGATGCACCATTATTAATTGGTTTTAATGTAATTGGCCCTTTGAATGTTTTCGCTGGCCCTGCTTTGCAATACATTTTAGACACAGACTATAGTGGTGTTACTTTTGGTGATGTTAAAAATGAATTTAGTGTTGGCCTGAATATTGGCGCCGGTGTTAATATTGGTAATTTGGGAATCGACTTACGTTATGAGAGAGGATTCAGTGAAAATGAGGTTACCGTTATAGACTCAAACGGAGGCTCAGGACTAATCGGAGATCGCGTTGACACAAGACCCGATCAATTAATTTTAAGTTTGTCATTAAAGCTATAAGCTAATAAATTATTTATCCATAAAAAAACCTGAAGGCTACAAGTAGCTTTCAGGTTTTTATTTTTTTAGTGTTTGAATTTATTTAGTATCAGCATCTAGATGATCGTAAACACCATCCCCATCAGTATCTCTAAAAACTACTACTCCGTCTATAATATCAATTTCTTCACTCGTTGGTGTACCATCACCATCATCGTCAGCGTCTAAATAATTGGGGATAAAATTAAAGGTTGTAGACTCTTCAATATCAAAGTCTGTATTATCATTAGCTAATCGTCCATTCCCATCTATATCCTCTAAATAAGAAGGAATCCCATCACTATCATGATCAGCAGGGTTAACTGCTAATAAATCAATCTTAAAAATTATTGGAGAATAAGCTGGTATTGTAGCTTGAACATTTGAGTAATACGCTAAAGCTGAAGGTATAAAAATCATTCCAATTCCATAATCTTTAACTTCAAAAGATCCATCTCCATTATCGTCATAGCCGCTACCCGCTTTCAAACTTGTTATTCCATGCGCAAAACCTGGAACTAAATTAGGCAAATCAAACCATATTGGTGCGTTAGAAGAATCAAAAACATCACCGTTTAGTAATGTCCCCTCATACTTTACATATGTCGAATCTGCAAAAGTGGTAGAAGCTCCCAATCCTTGTCTAGCAATTAAATAGTATACTTTATGTGCTATTTCTTCCGTTCCATCAGTAATCCCAACATTTTCTGACTTCACAACAACGGTTTTAAAACCAAAATTTTCTGAGTCTTTCAAAGAAATTTTATCGCTATTTGCACCAGCAATTGTATCTATTTCTATTTTATAATCAAATTCTGGTTTAGGATTTTTAAATTGTTCATAATTATAAAAATGGGTGGCAAAATATTCTTGTAATTTCGCCTCATCTTGTACAATTATTTCGCTTATAGCTGTAGGCGGAATAATCTCAATACTAGTATCATCTTTTTTACAAGAAATAATAGTAATTGCAATAATCAATAAATAATATACATTTCTGATTTTCATCAATCTTATTTTAAGTGCCGCAAGATACAATTTTCCACTATTTTTGTAGAATAGATTAAGAAAGAATTACGATAGTTTATGCGTATAGATAAATATCTCTGGTGCATACGTTATTTCAAAACACGAAATATCGGCACAGAAGCTTGTAAAAAGGGGCATGTAAAACTTAACGAAGCTGTAGCAAAACCTTCTAGGGAGGTCTTACCTATGGATAAGATTATCGTTCGTAAAAACCAGATTAATTACGAACTAATTGTTTTAGACATTCCAAAAAGTAGAGTTGGTGCTAAATTGGTAGATCTTTATCGAAAAGATACTACCCCTGCTGAAGCGTTTGAAAGCAATGAACTTTTAAAATATTCTAAGGAGTATTATAGAAAAAAAGGAACTGGCAGACCCACTAAAAAGGACAGAAGGGATATTGAAGGTTATATAGACGAATCATCTGAAGTCAAAAAAGACGAAGAGTAAAGAACGGTTTCTTTATCTTTGATATGTAAACAAAGTCAAATGCAGAATAGAATTTTATCACATCAAGAAATACAGCATAAAATAAAACGAATTGCTTATCAGATATATGAAGCTAATGTAAATGAGAAGGAAATTATTATTGCTGGAATAGAAGGTGGTGGACTCAATTTTGCAAAAAAGATAGAAAAAGTACTGAAAGAGATCACGACTGCAGAAATAACAATTTGCAAAGTAAGTATGGATAAAACCAATCCGCTTCGTAGTGGCGTAAAAACCTCTATACCAGAAGAAAGGTATGCCAATAAATCTGTTGTTTTGGTGGATGATGTTTTAAATTCAGGAACCACATTAATCTACGGAGTACACCATTTTTTAAGAGTACCATTAAAGCAGTTAAAAACTGCTGTATTAGTCAATAGAAACCATAAAAAATACCCTGTTAAGGCCGATTATAAAGGTATTTCATTATCTACATCTTCCCTAGAACAAGTAAAAGTAGAATTCAAAGCAAAGAATGATACTGTTTATTTATGTTAAACTAGCTTTTATTTCATCTACAATTTTTTCAGGGCTTTTTCCATCACAAGTAATAATGTGATTGGCTTTCAAATAAAAATTATTGCGCTCGAATAAATGTTTACCAATAAATTCTGGCAAACCGTCATTATTTATGCTCGCAATTAAAGGTCTGCTTTCTTTTTCTAATACGAGGCGTTCCACTAAGCCTGCAATGGATACTTTTAAATAGAATACGTTAAAAGTTTCTGCTTTGATTACGTCTAAATTATTCGAATAACACGGAGTCCCCCCCCCAGTTGACAAAACAAATGATTTTTTTTCATCCATTAATTCTTGAATATACTTGTGCTCCATTTTCCTGAAAAAGAGTTCTCCCTTCTCTTTAAACACCTCCGGAACACTACTGTCTAATTTAGATTCTATGTATTCATCTAGGTCTATGAAATTGATATTCAAAATCTTAGAAAGTAATTTACCTATGGTACTTTTACCACTTCCCATATAACCAATTAATACTATTTTCATATTCCAAATTTGCGTAAAATTGAATTAATTAATAGCCAATTCAAAAAAAAATATTTTTTTTTAATAATAGGCTTGGATAATTAATTATTGATAGTATATTTGCACCCGCTAACAGGGGATATATCTTCATAGCATATTACTGAAATAATGACCTGGTAGCTCAGTTGGTAGAGCATCTCCCTTTTAAGGAGAGGGTCCTGGGTTCGAGCCCCAGCCCGGTCACAAAAAAAAAGCCTTTTAAATCTTAGATTTAAAAGGCTTTTTGCATTTTTGACTACTATCATCTTACTGGATCATGACCAAAAGTTGTGTTTACGCGGATCAAGTCCAAAATCTGGGTTTTTACCATTTTAAGAATATAATTTAATCAAGCGATATAAGAAGTATTCCGTATTCCTCACTCCCCTAAGTTGTGATCTAAAAGCCGTAGCTGTATTGAATATATTCCTGAGTCCTTGAACCAATTCGAAAGCGACTTTAATATCAGGATATTGAGAGAATAATATTTTACTTCTCTCACATTGGTTCTCTGTCCAATTAGAAGGTGCTTTATATAACAGGTATCTACTTCTTGCTAAAAGTTGTTTTCTGGTGTCTCCATTGCTAAATTCTATTAGGAGGATTGTTTGTTATAAATACCAAAAGAGATAAGTTCTAAACCACTTTTGATAAGGCATATTAGTCCTAATTTAAAATTATCACCAAACGGCGTAATTAAAAAATATTATATACTTATCTCTTTTCTTTATACAAAAGAAAAAAAATGAACTACATCTCAGTTTTCATTAAAATTAGTTGCAACACTATAATATTATTTTCATGGTGTATTTGTCCGAAAATACTCTTTAAACTCGGGAGAGTTAAACATCTCATCCGCATTATGGCCAACATTATTTACTATTATTTTTTGATGATTATTTGTTAATTCATAAAAGGTCTGCATATAAAGAAACATATGTTCCCCTCTTTTAAATCTATTCGACCCAAGTAATCTAGCTTGACAATCAGTTGTGTTGAGAGAACCTTCTGTAGCTGTATCATTGCTTCCTAAAAAATATACGGTATTTCTTAACACCTGCTGTTCTGTTAATATTGATGAATCAAGTCCATTTACATAGGGAACAGTAGAATCATAGCCATACGGCCAAGAAGTATACCCTATACAATCTGTTGGAACGTAGAATTCATTCGTACTTTCATTGTACCGCTCACCATCTGGATAATAAAAGTATTGGTTGTTGGCTACTATATATTTGAAATCTAGATGAGCATAGGTGTTTTCTGACTTATTAGCAATTGCATAATGTTGGACAAAAGCTGCTCCAGAAGAATGTCCGGCTACAAAAACGTTTTTTAAATTCGGAAACTTATCAATCTGAGACAATAGGTCTAAAATAGAATCGACAACTGTGAAAGAACTAATTGACGCATTGACATTACTACTATTTTCACCATCTCTCCAACCAGAATTTTGCCAAAATAAATCCAGATTTTCTGCACTCTGTTGATCTTTGAAAAAAGGAGCAATAACAATTGTACTTTGTTCTTTACCAATACTTTTAATAGCCGTTGACATGAGTGTAAAATAATTATCAGCATCCCGTTGAAGTCCATGAACAGAAAAAATCACGTTTGTAATATCTTCCCATACAAATTCAGGATCTGAAACAAAATCATAACTACTGTAAAAGTCAAAATCTGATGTTACTCCTGATGTGGTTATACTCAATGTTTCTATACAATCGCCTGAAGCACTTGTACATGGAATTTTACTAACTAAGAGATTTGTAGTCGTAAATTCATAAGAAATACTATTTACTAAAGATTGTCCATTCTGGAAGATAGCTTTAGGTTCAAGCGAAATATAATATAAAGTACTAGGCATCATATTATTCACTTGAATAACCACTTTCGACGATTGGTTCACGTATGAAACCGTATAAGGAACATCTTGCGCAGATGTGCTTATAGAAAAGGCACTTTCAAATTTATTAGGTGCAATTGCAGAAGAAAAAACAATTTCAATACTAGAATTTATGGGAATATCAACAGCCCCATCAATAAGCGGATTATCATTTATACGTAGGGATAAAAGCGACATTGCCCCCCTATTTAAATCTTCATTATTATCTTCACATCCAATTATAGAGAAGACTCCGAAAAGGAATAAGATGGATACTCCTATTTTAATATTATTTTTTATAGAATGCATGAATTTGTCTTAAAGTTATACGTTGGTTTTATTCTGTTGTAGTTGGAAAAATAAAAGGAGACAAAAAAGATGCTTATCTCCTTTCAAATACAACTAACTCAAATTAATTACATGTTGGGTAGACACAAGATGAGCTTTGTGTAGTTGTTGAACCTGCTGCACAACCTAACTCCCCCGTTATCCATGTTCCAGCCATTTTATAGGCCCAAGAGCCGCTATACTCCCAAATTTCTCCAGTCCCGTCTACAGTCGCATCCCCATAAGTCTCTACAACAGTATCCACATTAAAAAGCTCAATAGCATCATCGCCATTCTGAGCCACGGCATCATTAGATGCTAAGACATGTTCAAAACTGTCGATACAACTTCCAAAGTATGCTGTAATAGTTTCAGGCTCTCTTGCGAGTAAAATATCATCATCTTTAGCTACTGAGATTGGGGGGAAAGTATATTCTTTACCATCAGTTCCACCTCCATTATTTGCAATCCCAATACTATATATACTTAAATCGGCAATAGCGGTCGTTGCTTTTAAATGAATTGCTTTACCTCCATTAGAACCACTACCATCCCATACAATTGCTAGAACACCTTGTAAGATTAGTGGTTCACTTGGTGTTGTTATTATTTCTGGACAAATAGGGTAAGGACAAACAGAGTTTTGTGTATCATCCGATCCTACAGTGCATCCAATACCACCATACGTCCATACATTCTCCGTTTTATAGGTCCAAGAATCCGAATATTCCCATGCTTCTCCTGTTCCATCTATAGCATTGTCTCCAAAGGTATCTATAACGGCATCTTCTTGAAAAAGTTCAATAGCATCATCTCCATTTTGATTGATTGATGAATCTGCTGTAATCAAATGTTCAAATTCCGTAATACATTCTCCAAAATATGCTGTTATAAGATTGATGTCTCTTGCTACTAAAATATCGTCACCAGCAGTAACAGATTGCATTGGTAAAATAAATTCTTTTCCATCGGTTCCGCCACCATTATTGGCTACTCCAATACCATAGATGCTTAAGTCCGCAATATCTTCATTTGCAACTAGGTGGATCGCCTTACCTCCATTTGTACCAGAGGTATTCCAATTTAAAGCCATAACTCCTTTTAAAGAAAGCGCAGGTAATTGGTCTTTAATTATTATTGTAAGCGCTTGTGAATCATAATTGGCATTAACTATATGATCTACTGAAATACGAATAGTCTCATCTCCTTCTATAATCGCATCTATTAGTGATGTAATATCAACTGATACTGATAAGCTACCCGCTGGAATTACAATACTTTTAATGCTATCTATAGTGTAATCTTCGTTCTCAGAGGCCGTTCCTGTAAAAACTAAATCAGCCGTCACGATTTCATCAGAAGGTTTGTTTAATTTTGCAGTAATCATAGCGGTATCTCCTTCTTCATTTAGTTCAGATACATTACTTGTAAGAATTAACTCCGGAAGCACAAAAGCTTCTGTTGTAAAGCTGATTACTATTTGTTCGTCAAGCGATTCTCCTCCTGTACCATATACTCCACCTGCTAATGAAAGTGTATAAACCGTTTTATAATTAAAAGGAGAAGTTGGAGTTAAAGTTATCGTTGAATTCGTGTTTGAAAACTCAATTGAATAATCCTTTGCACCAGCATCTGAATTTAGTTCAAGTTCTGATAAAATTTTATCAGGAATTAGAGAATGGGAAAAAATTAGAACTATTGAATTATCAATAGATACGTTATCTGTTTTCTCTTTCAAATTTGTCGTTCCCATAGTTTTTGATAATACTAACAAAGTATCATCCTTTAAAATAGTCTCCTCATCATTATTGCAAGACACAAATAATAAAGTCGCCAATAATAGTATAATGGCTAAAGTGTAGTTGATATTTATTTTTTTCATGACACAAAAAGTTTTGTTTAATTTAAATGTTTTAAAGAATCGGAACTTTTGAGTTTTAAAAACTCCGTTAAATCCTTAGGATCGAAATCCCAGATGAGTGGTAATAAATAGTAAACCATTATCGTTAAAAATAGAATGGAGAATATATTCATCCATATACCACTTTTAACCATATCAGAAATTTTAAGGTATCCCGATCCAAAGACTACTGCATTTGGTGGGGTAGCTACAGGCAACATAAAAGCACAAGATGCAGCTACGGTGGTAGCTACCATTAATATATAAGGGTTGATTTCTAAGGAAATAGCAATTGGCGCTAAAATGGGTAACAACATGGCTGTTGTAGCAAGGTTCGAAGTAACTTCAGTAATAAAGTTTACTGCACTTATAATCACCAAAATAAGCACTAATAATGATAAGCCTTGTAACAAGGTCATTTGATTACCAAACCATGAGGCTAAACCTGTTGCCTCAAAACCTGCTGCTAGTGCCATTCCTCCACCAAACAATAGTATAATTCCCCAAGGCAGTTTAACAGCATCTTCCCAAGTAATTAGTCTTTGTTTTGTATCACTTGCTGGGATTACAAATAAGAGAATCCCTGATATCATTGCTATTATGGTATCATCAATTGCAGGAAGAATCGGTTGGATGATAAACGATCTTGTAATCCAGCAAAATGCTGTTAAGGCAAAAATGGCTAATACCGTTTTTTCCTCTTTTTTCATTGGTCCTAATTGCTTTACTAAACGCTCTATTTCTGCTTTTCCTCCAGGAAAATCCGTTTGTTTAAATTTAAAAGCAAAACGAGTAAGATAAATCCAAGCTAAAAAAAGCATCGGAATCGCAATAGGTAATCCAAATTTCGCCCATTGCCAAAAGGTAATCTCTATACCATAAACCTCTTCTACATAACCAGCAAAAACAAGGTTTGGTGGCGTTCCAATAAGAGTTGCTATACCTCCAATTGAGGCACTGTAAGCAATCGCCAGCATAATTGCTTTACCAAAAATGAGATTTTCATCTTCTTTAGTTGAAGGATTGTCTTTTAACTGTGCGACAATAGACATGGCAATAGGAAGCATCATTACTGCTGTTGCCGTATTGGATATCCACATGGAGAGAAATGCAGTTGCAACCATAAAGCCTAAAATAATCTTAGCAACATTGGTTCCAATCAGTTTAATGACATGAAGGGCAATACGTTTATGCAAATTCCATTTTTCAATGGCAATTGCCAACATAAAACCACCCATATATAGAAAAATATATTTATGCCCATAAGAGGCTGTTGTTGTCGAAAGATCAACGGCTCCTGTTAGAGGAAATAATATAATGGGTAGTAAAGCTGTAACTCCTATAGGAATAGCTTCTGTGATCCACCAGATAGCCATCCATAGTGTAATCCCCAGCATATAATAAGCATTTTTTGACATGCCATCAGGGGCATCCAAAAATTGTAATAAAATAAAAAGTAAGGGCCCTAGTACTAGAAAAATACCTTTTCGCATGTTTGTTTACTGTTTTATTTGTAAGGATTCGAAATCTGTCTCATCTACCAATTGTCTAAAAAACACCCCTGTTTCTGGCAAAACGAAAGACAGGTATAATTTTTCTCCAGTAGCATCAACAGTTATAACCCTATTCGGAATATCTTCTAGTGTTTTCTCTGTAAGCGATTTTGTAATGATTAGAGCTATTAAATAAGCCCCATCTGGTGAAGGATGTTTATCATCAAAATAAAGCTCTAAATCGGGTCTTAATTCTCTAGCCTGCTTCCAAATTGGACCTACAGGAAATATCTTGGTTTTCAACTTTTCAGCAAGTTCCAAATACTTTGTGGTAATCGTTTTTTGCATTAAAGGGTTCGATTTATAGGCCCATGTAACGTATAAAATAGGCTCTGCTCCTTTTGAACGTATTAGCTCAACAAATTTCTCCCCATATTCCTCAAATTTTTCAGGGGTACTAATCGTACTTAAGCTATGATCCCCTAATACCACATAATCCCATGTATTTTCATCTAACAATTCTCTTGTGTGAGTACCTTTTTCCGCTTTCCAATGTTGCTCGAGCGTACTACCACCAACTGTAGATTGATGTACTTCTATTGCTTGTCCATTTTCCTTTGCCATAGCAGCAACTAATTGGGGCATATTCCAAAAATATGTAAAGCTATTCCCTATAAATAATACTTTTATAGGTTGGGTATTCTTTTGGGAAAAAGTGTATTCCGGAAAAAAAGTGCATACGATAAAGAAACACAGGACCACTTTTTTTAAATAGTTTAAACACATACGTTTTATTTTTTTTATTGATTAACAGGAGTTCTATCAAAGAAATTTGGAATCGGATTAGGTATCTTGTTGTTCCTATCAATCTCAGATTGTGGATACAGAAATCTTTGGGGTAACATAGCACCATTATTTGGTTGAACAGGAACTCGAACTACGGTTTCATCTTCTGTTCTTCGAGTATCATTAAAAGGTTCGATTTGCCCAAAAAGAGTTACATAACGCTCTTGTAAAATTTCACGTAATAAAGCATCCTCTGGATTCACATTATCGGTATTTTCTATGCCACCAGCATTAAAATCTGATGCATCATAAGCGTCATATTTAATTTGAGTTAAATTTGCATTGGCTAAATAGCCACCGTTGGCCATAAAAGATCTAAATGTATTTAAACCAGCTAAGCCTGTGCTAAAACCCAGACTTCTAAAGCCTGATTCTGCTAGAATAAGTAAGTTTTCTTGGTAGGATACTAAGGTAGATGGTGCATCTTGAGCAGCAATACCATTGCTCGTATTAGGTTGCACCCCAACACTGGTAGTTGCAAAATAATAATTAAACCTAGCGGTCTCATCTGTTTTACTATTCCCTCTATAATTAGCCGGAATTGGATTTGCCGTTCCTGGTTGAATCAAACTAGTCATAAAATCTGATACTACAAGATCTGCCTGTCTCACTTCAACAAAGAAAAATTGATAGCTAAGATTTGAATTGTCTGCTGCAGTACCATGTGGTCCATACATAGCATTGTCCATCGAAGAGATACCCTTGCCAGCGGCTTCAAATGCTTTTGAATATTCTTTTGTATGCATAAAGAACCTAGCTTTTAAAGTGTATGCATTCTCGATCCAAGCTTTAGCGTTACCGTTGAAATAGAGATCAGCGCCAGAAATTGGCAAATCGGTTCCCATTTGTAAATTGGAAATTGCATTATCTAAAAGATTTTGTACTTGAGCATATACCTCTTTCTGTTTTTCAAATGCTGGATTGGTAATCTGAATATTTCCTGCCTCTTTAAATGGAATATCTCCATAGAGAGAAGCCATAGTACCAAATACTTGCGCTTTGAGCACATGTGTAATTCCTAAAGAAACTCCACTTAATCCATTGTCTGCAATTGCTTGTTCAGCTACTATAGCATTTCGGAGTGCATCTACATACCCATCATTCCATAATGCATCAAAATCGCTTGTGGTTATCGAATATTCCGAGAACCCTAAATGCTGTCTATCTATTCCTGTATATTGGCCTGAAAAAATGGAAGCCCTACGAGCAGTTTCACCGCTTTGTAATAGAATATTTCCGACCTGTGAGCCTGTCAAAATAGTACCAAAAGTACTATTGGTTAAATTATTAGGATCGTCATTCACGCCTTCGACCAATTTACTACAGGAAATTGTAATCGACATTAAAATGAGTATTGATAAGAATGATTTCATAATTTTATATTTTCTTGATTACAGATTTAATGTTAAGCTAATAAGATATGACTTAGTACTAGGGTTGTTAAAGTATTCTAGTCCTCTAGCAGCACTCACACCAGATAAGTTCGTGTCAGGGTCATTACCCTCAAATTTTGTCCATAAAAATAAATTTCTTCCAGTGAGTGTAAATTCTGCCGACTCTAATCCAGTTTTACGTTTCAACCAATCGTTCTTAAGTATATAAGAGATTCCAAGTTCTCTAAGACGTGTCCAAGACCCATCTTCAACATATAACTCGTCATTTCCCCCACTAAAGAAGCCCCCCTCTCCATTGTACCATGCTTCAGTAAGCGCTACAGGACCAGCTCCAAAATCAGCAACATTTCCACGAAAGGTTTCCCCTATATTTATAATATTTCCATTGGACTCAAAGTAATTACGCTGCGCTGTAATTTCATTTGCGGTGTCGTACCATAAACCTAAATCTCTAAGTACCGATTTTGTTCCAGCATAGATATCTGCTCCTTGATAGGTTTCGAATAGGGCAGAAATTTTTATATTCTTGTAAGAAATACTAGTGCTAATTGCCCCTTGCCAATCAGGATTTGGATTTCCAATAACCCCTTCTACTTGGTCTTGCTCAGGAAAACCAAATTCATCAAAAACTATAGATCCATCATCATTTCTAAGTGTTCTAGAGCCCCACAATACACCTAAAGGTTGTCCTTCAACTGCTCTTGAACTCACAGCATCCAATCCTCCCAAACTCAAAGATTCTATCCCTGCCAAATCGGTTACTTTATTTTTTACTTGGGTGTAATTTGCGTTTATTGACCATTGTACGTTTTTAGTATGTACCATTTGATATCCCAAGTCGAATTCATATCCTTTATTCTCAATTTCTGCTCCATTGGTATATATTGAAGTATAACCAGTTGAATTGGCAACAGGAAATTCTAATAATACATCTTCAGTAACGTTAGTAAAATAGGTTCCACTGAACGATAATCTGTTGTTAAAAAAACGTAAATCAGTACCTAACTCAATTTCTTTTTTTCTTTCTGGCTTTAAACTCTCACTGCCTCTACTTGCACTAGGAACAAACCCTCCATTACCAAACAATCCTAGATTTAAACCTCCACCAAGTGCATCACCCAAAGTAGGAGACACAAATACATTTGAGGTATTGTATCTGGCTGGCTGAACACCAACTTCACCATAGGAAGCTCTTAATTTTCCAAAGGATAAAGTATTATTTTCTTGAAAAGGCTTCAGCTCTGAAAATTGCCATGCCAATGAGGTTGAAGGAAATATAAAAGGTTTATTGAAGGTATCACCAAATGTTGATGCTGACTCTACTCTAATTGTACTTGTAAGAAAAAACATTTCATTTGCAGCTAATGAAACTGAGGAATAGACTCCTGCTGTACGCTCACTACCTTGAGCACTCGTAACTCCTATATTTTCAGGTAATACATTATCAATATCTCGTATACCGCTGGCTACATCAACAAACTGAACAAAATTAGTACCCGAAGCGCCATTGACTACCCTTGCTTTAGAATTATAATTGAAGCCTAATAAAAAAGTACTATTTAAGTTCTCTGTAAAATCATAAGTAGTTTTAGCAATATAATCCATATTAAAAATGGTATTGGTCGCCAATTCTTGGCTTATAAAGCCTGAGCTTACGGCTCCAGAGGCAGAACCAGGTGTAAAAAATTCATTTCTTTTTTCACTGTAATGATCCAATCCAACTCGTCCTATAAGTGTTAACCATGAATTCGGAATAGCCATTAATTCAAAATTAGTTATGAACCGATTTACTTGTGATAAATTTTCTTGCTCATTTATAGTCCATAATGGATTGTTATAGGTGGCAGTAGCATCCGCACCCAAAGGTTCTCGGTATGATCGATGACGATTGCCAATTGGAGACGCATCACTATCTGAGTAATAATCACCTCGATATCCAGAAATATCGAAATCAGCAGGATTTCTAAGTAAACCAAGGTATAATCCTGAACTGTTGGCTCCTTTCTCAATTCTATTAGACTGCGTTCTTGTATAGGTTGTATTGAATTTGAAGCTTAGCACATCCGTTAAATTGTATCTACCATTAAAACGAGCTGTAGATCTACGATAATCAGAATTATTTAATATGATTCCTTGCTGATTCAAATCAGACAAACTGAAGAAAACAGAGCTTTTTTGATTTCCACTACTTAAACTCAGGTTGTTCTCAAAAAAATGTCCGTTTCCAAAAACCTGATCAAAGTTACTATCATGAAATACCTCTTTAGAGTTCTTAGTGGTTATAGGGTAGTAAAATGATCCGTTCTGATCAACATAAAATTCCCCATTTGTAGCAATATCATCAAGCTCCCCAGAACGTGCTGTTATTAAATCGCCCCAAGAATCACGAGCTCTTTGATTGTAGATTCCATTGTCTCCTTGGCCATATTTTGATTGTAGCGGATATCTTTGATTGATAGCATCTAAAGAATAGGTTGTCTTGTAACTAATCGCAAGCTTACTATTAAATTTTCCGCTTTTCGTTGTTATATTGATTACTCCACCTAATGCCTGAGTACCCCATAAAGCAGCAGCAGAAGCTCCTTTGAGTACCGTAATAGTTTCTATATCATTAGGATTGATGTCGTTAAGCCTAGACTCTTGGCTAACACCACCTCGATCACTATTTCCACGAACATCATTACTTATGGGTACTCCATCTACAATGATTAAGGGTTGGCTGTTTCTTGTTATGGAAGACAGGCCCCTTATTTGTATGTACGATCCAGCTCCGGGGTCTCCAGAGTTTCTAGATATTCGAACACCTGATGATTTACCTGAAAGCGCGTTTAAAACATTCGCCTCTCCAGATTCACTGACATTTTCTCCAGTAACAGTAGAACTAGCATATCCTAGTTCATCTTTCTTTTCTCTAAATCCGAGGGAAGTGATAACAACTTCATCTAAAGCCTCGGCATCTTCTTCCATTACCACATTAATAATTGATCTTGAACCCACTAGTTCTGTAATCGTTTTAAAACCAATAGAACTAAAAGTTAAATTCGGGTTGGTAGACTGTAGTGTCAATTTATAATTCCCATCAAAATCAGAAACTGCTCCATTTGTTGTACCTTCCTCAATGATTGTCACTCCTATCAAAGGCACTCCAGAATCATCGGTAATATTCCCTTTTATAAGATTTTGAGAAACCACTATCTGGACAAATAAAAAGCAAATAATTGATAGTACTTTCATTAGTTTTTGTTTCATTTTAAAAATAGTTTAGTTAAGAATTTATTATTTTGAGCTTTTAAATACGAATGTTATTTGTTAGTGTATATTTGCCGAGCAATGTCATAATATCATTTTATGACTTAAAATTTTATCAATTATATAATAACAAAAGATTAATTATATCATTTTACTGATTTTTATTAACTTTTATCGATTTATCATAAATTAGAATGAGTAAAGAAGAGGAAATAAACCAAATTCATAAAAACTTTATATCCAAATTAGAAAAGCTCTACGGCAGTTTTGATTCTTCTACTAATCGATTTGAAAAGACAAGCAATTCCAAAGTTGCACGAGATCTATTTTATAGTGACTCCCAATTTTCTAGATTAGTAAATAACACCGCTTCTGAGGGTGAGCTCGTGCGTGCATTAAATAACATAAATCGTTTGTTAGAAGTTCACCACCTCAAAAAAGTTGTAGGCTCTACTCAAAAAAAAAGTAATTTTTTATCGCCTAAGAAACTAATCATTTTGGGGTTAGCTTTCTTTGGTTTATTATGCTTAGCAGCATTTTATATCTTTAAAACCTACAATTTTAATGATAGAAATATTCCTAGTAAAGAAGAGTCAAGATTTGAAATGTTAAAATGGAGCTTTGAAAACAAATACATAAAACCATATGTGAAGTTAAAGGAGCTTCCTGAAGACTGTTATTACCCATGTTATAAGTACCAAGGAAAATGGAAATTAAAACAAGAGTATAAAATTCCCTTTTTTAGAGAGCGAAACGGATTTCATTATGTAGCAAAAGAGGTTACTATGTATGCTCGTTGTATTGACGAGCGAGAAGATCGCGGAGAATCTTTTGAAGGGTACGAATATCAAAAACATGAAATATGGTATGATAAAAGAGAGTTTCCTATAGACTCCTTTTTAGTAAAAGGGTCTAATACAAAAGTTAGGGATTCATATAACAATAGTCATTTTGAAGAGAATGACAATTTTGTTAAAATAGCTTATTTACACACTTTTTTTCGGACAGAATTCAAAATAGACAGCATATTCATTAACCGAACTGGAAAAGCCATTGGCAGGGATATTGAATTTGTTGCACCTAAGAATTTGCTCAAACAATTAGGTACCATAAAATTAGTTGACGAGTTGAAAAATGAAATAAATTCTATTGCGAAAAATAGATTGGAAGATTTTTCAAAACCTATTGTATGTGAGTCTACTAATGCACCAAATATTGATTTTAATTCTGTAAAAGAAGGGGATGAAATGGCATTCGATTGCCAATTTAGTACAGGTCGTTTTTTAGTTGATTATAAAAAAAAATATGTTTTAGAAGATCAATATATCAACAATTACTGTAGATAATGGGTTCCCTTTCTCGTACTCTGAAACAAAAAAATTTAACCTATTTTTTAACCCTATAAATAAGCCTCTTATTAAGAGGCTTATTTATTTTTACAAAGCATACCGTTGTGGTCCGCCACGCCTTATTTCTTCGTTGGCATAAGACTCG
>TARA_R110002050_G_scaffold300105_1_pt1 | contig 29307 bp, 33 predicted proteins | sample TARA_R110002050 | Tara Oceans TARA_R110002050 (sample SAMEA4396988) | marine metagenome | biome: Polar Biome; feature: [DCM] deep chlorophyll maximum layer (ENVO:01000326); material: water (ENVO:00002006), including particulate matter (ENVO:01000060) such as... | depth 25 m
AAATATCTCTTTTCGCTCTCTTGATCCCTTTTAGACATTCCATCCAAAATGAATTCGAAATAATCCATATAGAAGTATTGTGTTTCTTCTGCTTCGACAAATGGAAGTTTTAAACCTCGAAGTAAGGTGCAAAAACATTCGTATAATTTAGGGGAGCGATATCTCAAGCTAGTGAACGTGCTAAAATCGAACATATAAAAATCATGCTCCAATGAATCTAGAACTACCAATCTATCCTCTCCAACTGCAATCGATTTAGGATTATCTATGTTAAAATGTTGTGCAATGGCATTTAATAGATGGTCGGTCAATTGATCCGGAGCGATCAATGTTTCGGTGTCGAATCGGGGTATATAATGAGTAGCGATCTGGAACAATAGATCGTTACTTTCATTATCCAAAAGTGCTATCGTATCGCTAACATCTAGGTCAGAAAGTCTAAAGGCTGCCCTTTTAACTTTATGCGCTCGGACTGTTCCGTTCCCGAATCGTGGTACATTCTTAGATTGTCGTTTAGGATGCTGTAAAGTGATCGTTTCCATTTGGTGTTCTTATAGGGTTCTTTCTTCTTATTGAGTGCTTGCGATAGTGGTATTCTTTCCATGTTATCAGCCTTTTGTTCCAATGTTTAGGTCAAAACTATAGGCGTGGTTACCATCGGGTTGTAATCCTTTATTGGTTATCTCTGCCGTAGTGAGTTCGGGGTATATATTCGCATAGTGCGATAAAACCATATCGGTCGAAAGGTTCGGGTTGATATCCTCTAATTGAATATCGTTGAATTTGAACGTGCGTTTAATATCTGTAACTATCATAATAGTATTGGGTTTAGGGTGTGTTTAAAAAAGTCCTTCTTGGCGTGTATTCTTGTGTACAAGGGCAATAGCATCTTGGGCTATTTTGTTGTCTATATCTTTCCCTTTAAGTGCTATCGCTTTAGCGGTAATTTTCTTTGCGTTCTCCTTTATTTTGGAAGTATCGGCTATAAGGTCTTTAAGTTCCTTTTCTGCCTTTTTCAACTTCTCGGTTCTGTCCTTTTCCATCTGCGCTTGTTTCTCCGCCTTGGTTTTCTGCTCCATATAACTCTCGGCATTGTTGAAGAAAGTAACGGTGTCCTCTACTGGTGTTTTTATCGTATCGAAGAACAAAGAATCCATTTCATCGGCGGATGCGGTCAGATTAAGCGGTTTTAGGAGTTTTGTCGCATTATCCACTTGGTTGTATGGCTTAGGCAAGAAACTAACGGTAATAAGACCGTTAGCATCATCACGAGTGATTGCAAGTGTTGTATTGAATTTGCCCAATAAGGCTAATTGAGAGAAAAAATTAGTTGTCATAATAGTATCTGTTTAAGGGTTAAAAAAGTGGTTGTTGTTTTAGTGGTTGTTGTGGTTCTTGCTCCACCTTATCTTGCTCCGACATTGCGAACGGGTCGATTTTGGTCTTGTGCTTTTCTAGTATTTCAAGAATCTGCGGTTTGAACTTTAGAGGAAATACCCATCCCGCATGTTTTTCCCCGTTAACGGTCAATGCTTTATTGAATCGACCTAAGTACCTACCATCGACTTTGAATTCATCTTTAATGGATTTGGTATTGCCGATCAGGATAAAAGACTTTGCGCTATAATCGTGTAATTCGATATCGCTATCCGTTCCTTGTTCCTTTGCAAGTAGTTGTTTTTGGAAGATAGGCTCGAACGATTCCTTTGCCGAACTTATAAGGGTCTGGTGTATCTTACTGTACATGCTCACGACCGTAGGGTCGAAATCAAGTCCGGTAAGAGTTCTAAAAATTGGTTTGAAGGCTTTGTTAAAAGCATCGTAAAAAGCGATCTGGAAGTCACTATCTGCGCTTACGTTCTGTGCGATCGCGTTAATATCCTGAACGGATTTAGGTGTAGTCATAACTAGCGTATTTTAAGGGTTAACAATACTCTAATTTACCCCTTATACCTAGTTTAAATAGTTGGTTTCAAGACAATTACACGTTTTTCTTTTTTCCCTTTAAGTGCATAGCGCAGCGACATTTTGCCCTTGATAGTAATGGCATCATTTTGTAGTCCTAACAAGTGATAGGACCTATAAAATATATAATGGATAGCAAGATTAAGGCTTAACGGGCAATGGTGCCATTTCCTTTTTTTGTGTTGTTTCCGGACATTTAATTTCCAGAATTAAATGCAACTAATTACTTTGAGAAACTTGGTAGATATAATTAATGAATTCTATAAGATAGGGTCCTAACTTAACACCTATTCCGATTACGATTAAGATTACTACGATTGCCATACACCCACCGTTCAGTGTTTGAAGAAAGCAACCTTCCCTTTGTACGGGTTTTATATTTTGATGCTTGGTATATCCGCAATTTGGGCAAAACGCAGCTTTATCGGATATTTCGGAACCACATTCTTCACAGTTGATTAACGCCATTTTTTATTTAGACTTTAATTATGGATTCTCTTTTAACATAAAACGGGCTTAAGTCCTTGAATACATCATCAATAGAAGCAATTCTATAGCCAATTCCCAGTGTCTTATGAGGTTTTATATCAATAACTTTAAATTTTTCTCCATACCACTGATTATATTTTCTAGAGGGATACTTTTTATTAGCTTTAACGATATCGCCTTTTTTGATATTAAGTGTTTTATTGTCTCCAAGCCTAGAAATATAAATTTCAACTTCTTGCAAAAGCTTATTCATTGAACCTAAACGGTCTTTAGGGTTAATACGGAGTATTGATTCTCTTATTAAGTTCAGATTGTCAAAACTGAGAGTGTTCTGTTTGTCTAAAATATTACTTTCAGTTTCACTAATAGGTTTTAAATTTTTTCTTGGAGAAACGTACTTTCCATTTTTAGCCTCTTGTTTTCTTTTTTCTAAAACCTCGTTTGCCTTATTTTTAGCCCAATGGTTTTCATAAAGTTGTTCTTCATTTTTAGGATTGGAATGCAAATACAATTTCAAAAATTCAAAATCTCTATAATGTATTTTTTTTCCGTCTGGTAGTCTATATCCGCCCTTATAAACCTCAATGTAAAGAGTTAATTTATCTCCCTTGATTGTTTTGGTTTTGAGCTTTAATTTATATTGAAATTGTTCTAATTCTCCTGGTTCCATCTATTGAGGGTAATTTTAGTGTTGTTCAATTAGGTTTTCATATCATTTATAAAACCATCGTTTATTTAGAATTACATTTAATTATAAAGTTTAAAATTGTTTCCTATTCATGGGATATAAGTATTTACGGAGCAGTCCAGCTTACATCTTTCAAATAACATCTGTTTGAATTTATGCGCTGTTTCGGAATCATCAAAGGTCATAGCTTCGGTTATGCTATCGCTCAAAACAAGCTCGTGCAAAAGATATTCAACGAAGTACGTTCCATTTTTAACAAGAAGAACATAGCTTTCATTATTTGCTAAAATCATATTTCCTGTGATTTTATAAAATCATTTTCCACCGTTTATTTATAATCTAGATGTTCCTCTGAGTCTTTAAATTCAAATGATATTGTTTTATGGTCATGACCAAATGTGATATGATATAAAACTCCATAATATTCTCCATCTTCAAACAAGGAAAAATGAGTATTTAAGGGGGGCAAAATATTAAACATTGTATAATATTCTAAAATAGCCTTTTCCATTTCCTTGATACATGCGTCCATTTGCATTGTGTGGGAATTATCTCTTGGAAATGAAACGTAGATAGTATAATCTTTGATTTTATTTGACATTTTTCTAGGTTGTTTTTTTAAAATGAAATAGTGGAGCTATACAGTGTTGGTTTTTATAAATTGATGAATAATAAGAAGCAATTTTAACTTCTAGTTCAAAATGCTTTTCTTCAAGCCAAATGTTATCTTCATGACTATCTATGTAGATAGTTAAATCTGTAGGAGGTAAATTATTAAAAGATATAAGGTAATTTTTAAAAAATGTATAAACCCTTTCCAATATGTAGTCCAACATTTTTTCGTTAAAGTTTTCTGGCAGAGTTTCTTCTATGCTAGAAAAAAAAGAATCTTTAGGTTCGCTTGAATCTTCTTCATCTAAAGATATATCTATTACAAAATTATTATGTTTTATAGTTTTCATAATTCTATGGTTATTTAGATTTCAGCTCTTTAAGTTCACTCTCAAGCTTATTGATAAAAGTTGTTTTATTTGGCTCTTTAGTGGTTGATTTTTTTGCAATTGAAATAATATCGGTAAGTCCCTCTATTTTCCATTTTTTCTGACGTTCCGGGTCTTGCGAATATGCTTTTATAAGTTCACTTTTAAAAGCTAAATATTGTTTATCTGTATTGTTTTCTCCCATCGTTCATTTAGATTTTAATTCATCTTCGTTAAGACCAAGAATAGTTTTTTCTATATTCTCTTTGGTCAATACTTCAGGAAATTTAGCAAAGGTTTCTTGATTGAACATGTTTTTAAAATTATCCTTTACTTCAGCTTCACCGATTTTATCGAAAATTTCGGTCCACAATTTTATTATGAACTTTTTTTCCTCTAAAAATAGTTTTGATTCCTGAACGCTAATTCCCTTTATTTTCATGTTTTAAACTGTATTCAATAATGTTAACAATCTACTTCCGCTAATAATTTCAATATTTGAATTCTTATAGGTAGAATAGGTTTGTTTACCTGTTTTTCCGGTATGTATGAATTTACCTTTAATAGCACTGGAGCTATTGACCAGGTTTAAAAAATCATCTAAATGTTTTGGGTTTACATATGATGAATATCGTTTTGCCTGTATCAATATTTCGTTACCGTCCTTATCGTAAACAAGTCCGTCTATACCTCCATCACCGGTGTATTTTTGATTTCTTACAATGGAGTAATTTTTTTTTTGATAAGCTGATAGTAGAAGTTCTTCGAACACGAAAGGGTCGATTTTCCTTAGATAGTTCATTTTTTGCCCCGCATATTGAAAGCTATTTATTTTCTGAAGTATCTTTTCTGATTTCAATACATTGTGTTGATGTCTGTTGAATCTCTTTCTTGCTGTTACAACAAGAAATAGGATGCAGAGAGCAATTATCAAAAAAAGTAGGTACATCATACCAATTCAAGCGATTGAAATATTTTTGTATTGATTTTATCTGTTATTCGATTTTAGTGAAAGTCCATTTACTGTAGTATAGCTTTCCGTCCGTTACGGAATAGGAAATTGTATTGATTGGGTTTATTTGCAATACACCGTTTTCCAATGGTAATAGATATGTTTCATTTGGTCGGTGTCTCTTTGTATCGATTGCTCCTTCGGTATCTATGGCATAATGATGTATCTTATATAGTTCTCCATCTTTTTGGATATCGAGCATAATATTACCGGAACCTAGATCCTGGGATTTCCATTTACCGACATATTGCGTTGAACTGCTTGAACAGGAAACGATAAGTAATAGGATGGTTGAAAAAATTAAGGGGAAAGAAAAATTTGATTTCATAATGTCTTGTGTTTAATGTGATTTATAGTCGTCTTCTTATTCTTTGTTGTGGTTGTTGTGGAATATTTGTTTTAAGCTCCGGCACAATTTTTTTTTTTGAAAGTTTAAGCTCGTCGTTCCAGTCCTTTAGGTTCGATTTATTGAATTGAAAATTTTGTCCGTTAATTTTATGAACCGAGCTAATAAGCGGCTGAAGAAAAAGATGGTGTTTTCTCTCTTTACTTCTTGGGAATTCTATAACCGTCATTGATTTCGTCTTGGCGAAATTGAAATAGGGTAGTAGGTGCTTGTCTATGTTCTGGTCCATTTCCTCATTGAAAATAGCCATCATATTTTTTTTAAGTACGTCTATATCGATAGCGTTTTCATCGTGGATAACGATTTTGTTGCTGCTCGATAATTGCAAATATTCAATGTGGTTTTCAGGGTGCTTGATATTGTAGAGTTCTACGGCTATCTTCAGGTCGTACTGCGTTCCGGAATAGTCGTTATCCGTTATGGAAACAATGGTTGAATTGTTTTCCATTTTCTGAAGTAACAACTGTATTTCATTTATTTCATCTTGAATGACCTGTCCTCCAAAAGAAGCGTACATAATATCTTTAGGTCTGTGCATTTCGTAATGTGATATTGCATCTACTGCGGTTTCACATAAGAACAACGTATTTGGTTTACCAACAAATGAGGATTTAAATAGGGTTGGTCTTAGTTCGAATACACGTTTTAGATTCTTTTTTTCTTTAGAAGAGTAAAAATGTGAAACATAACCAGTGATATTTTCGTCGATATCCGTTTTTGCAAAAGCGGTATTGAAAATGACTTTACCGTTAGCCATAGGCACCGGAGCTTCCATAATCATATTTTTGAACAGGGGATTATGTAGAATGTTCGGGTCTATGTTCCTTTTCTCCAATAGGTACATTGAAGTAATACCGGTAAAAGGTCTAAGGTTTTTTATTTTGTTCTTGTCCAATACTTTCTTAGAGTAGTCTTTTACCTCGTGAAAGACAGCTTCAGGTGTTACTTGTCCAATATATGATTTAAGCGTTTTAAATGCTTTTGCATATTGTGCCTTTTCTGGTTTAAAGCTCGGAACGATACTACCTTCCAATCTGTTGATGCAAAAATTGATAACATTGCCACGATCTTGGTCAAGACCAGGATCGTTGTTTGAGTACATCATCGGGTCGGATGCCTTGATTCTTATCTGGTCATGTGTAGCGGGATTTTTAAGGACCGTCCACCTAACCGAAGATTTGGCTCTAATCTTTTCCGTATAGCCTAATGAGTGTGCATACTGTACAAGGTCTATTCTTAGTATTTGTTGAAGTGCATCGTTCATTATAATTTGCGTTTTCTTTTAAGTGTTTTTATTTCTCTATCCAAAGATTTCATTTGAACTACTTTTGCTTCAGGAAAGGTCGTGGTCAATATTTTTTTATTGGAGTTGATGGTATCTAAGTTGTGCTTAATATCGAACTTCTTGGTCAACAGACGTTGGTCGATCTGTTTGATAACCTTGAAGATTTGATAAGGGATATTATCTTGTGCAAAACGGTATTGCGGATTTCCGTATACGGTTTGACCATGTCCTTTTATACCGAATCTATAATTGTACGCATCCTTTAGTTTTACATAGTCTCTTTTGAAAACGAATTCACAGTTTGTCTTACCTATTTTGAATAAGGAAATCTCATTTTCCTTTACGGGGAAATTTCTAGCTTTAAGACTTATCGTATTTGAAAGTGCTTCAAAGGCTTCCTTTGTATCGTGTAATAGCTGAAAGGGATGAAAGTCCGGTGTAACGATATGTTGTCTATATGTGGCTAAGGTCTGTTCTTGTATTTCTTTTAACGGTGTATTGAAAGATGGTGTTTCAGGAACGATTTCGCTCAAAGATTTTGTCATGAGCTGTAATTTGGCTACCTGGTTTACCAATTCTTTGTTGGCTTCGCTTAATCTTTCTATACGGCTACCGGCATTGTTAATCGAAATATCGAATAGTTTTTTAGAGGTGTCCAATTTTTTAAAATCCTCCTCCAGCTTGATAAGTTTAAAAGCTGTAAGATCACCGATAAGCGCAGCTTCTTTTTGAGCATAGGAAAGGTTTTCTACCTTTTCTATCAAATCATCGTAAATCCTAGCGGTCTGGTTGATCGCTTTAAGTTGATTTCTAAAAAGCTGTTTATGTTTGTTCAGTGAGTAGGAAAAAATATCGGTAGTATTTTTAATACCATAGGAACGATGTACTATATTGTTACCATAATGTTGGGCGGTTTCGTTTCCTTTCCTAAGCGCTCTTCCTAAGCGTTGTTCGGATGCATCCGGGGAAAAGGGTATATCGAGTTCAAAAACACCTACGGCACGCCTTTGTACATTGGTACCCGTACCCAATGTAGCTGTCGAACCTATAGCGATACGGATTTCTCCGCTCCTTACCTTTTCTTGAAATTCATGTAATTTATTTTTCGATTGATATTGCTGTACATAACCTATTTCTTCAGGTGGAATGCCATAGAGGCTTTGAAGTTTATTGCTAATGGTATCATATGTGTTGTAGTCTTTTTTAGCGTTCCAAACGCCTATATCGCTGAATACGAGACAAACACCTTTATGCGGCGTTGTTTGGGTGTATAGCTGTGCAACATCTTTACACATTTCATTGATTTTTATCTGGTCCTCTTCACTAAAAACGACCGTTAACCCTTTTTCAATCATAGGGTCTACAAGGCTGCGCCTATTGATACCTAAAGCTATCAGGTAAGAAGAGGATAATTTATCATCGTCGAACCGTTTTTCTATAAAAAGAGCGTCTTGGTTCTTATTTGTTCCGAATAGTCTTGAAGCTTCCCTTAGATCATCGTAAGCCGGTGTAGTGTCCAATACCTTGAAATCTTCTTTAAGTCCCATAGTGGTGGTCTTATAGGTGGAATCGTTGCTGATATGTGTAAAGGAGTGGTACATCTTGCTAATCTCCGGCATGTTGGTATAATACCTAAAGCGGGAGTGCATACGAGCGTTTCCGAATACATCTGATTCTGCTTGAATATTTTGCTTTAAAAATATGGATGCCCAAGAATCAAAATTACTGATGTTCTTTTGTTCGAGTTCGTTAGGTATAAGATAACGTTGATATGCATAAAGTTCCGTTACTGAATTCTTTATGGGGGTACCTGAAAAAAAGAAGATATTCTTATCCATACCTACGCGGTCATGAATGGAATTAATGGATATTTCTAGATCAAGGTTGGTATCGTTATCCGCGGAATTGTTTAGTCCGGAAACATTGTTATGACGGGTGGTGTAGCCTATGTTCTTGAACTTATGGGCTTCATCTATCATAATGGATTCGATACCGAGGTCGCTCAATGTAATTTCAGTATGCTTGTTCAGCTCTTGGTTCTTGGCTATTTTTTTCTCTAGTTTGTTCTCCAGGTTCTGCTGGCGTTGAACAAGTCCTTTGATTACCTTTTTGGATTCCTTTAGTCCGTTTGTCTTAGCAGCCTCAAGGTCCAGCTCTATCATGTCCAACTTCTTGTGGAAGATATGTTCTACATACTGCATTTTCTTTGGTATACGCTGTAAATGGGTATGTTGACCGACAATAATGTCTATGTCCTTGTTGTTTTTAATATATTCCAAAGTTTGGTTTCTCTTGGATGCGGCAAAGTTTTTATCGGTAAGAAGAAAAACGTTTAATTGTGGAAAGTTGATTTTGATTTCTTTGTAAAGTTGTGCGCTTACTGATTTTAGGGTTATGATAAAACATTTTTCCGCTTTTGAATGTTGGCTTAGTTTGTATGCCAACATACCCATAGTTAAAGTTTTACCATGTCCTACCTTATGGTCTAAAAGAGCGCTTCCGCGCATTAAGGAGAATAATGTCCCCGCTTTTTGGTGGTCGTATGGTTCATGCTGTAAGGTATTTGGATAGCTTAGAACATTAGGAGCCGTTTCCATTATCTTTTCTGCAAGAAAATGGTCATAATAGGTGTCCTCTAATACTTTTTTATATCCGCTATTATGAATAAAGGATTTAAACTCCAACTGCAACTGCTCATAAAGGTTATGAGCCATTAACGTGGATTGTTTATCGACTACCCTTATCGTATTACCATCGGAATCCTTATAACTTGAATAAACGGTAGGATATTTATTTTCCGCAAATTTCTGCAGGAGCTTTTTATAATCATATACAACGGTATCGTTTTGCTTAACGGAATATCGGATGTCCGCTTCTTTGTTTATCGTAGAAGAAAAAGCTAGCGATATTGAGGAATTGGACTGCGTTGTAATCAGTTCGACATTTTCTCCTATCAGGTCTCTTAGAAATTCCTTCCTTGCCTTATCGGGAACAAAAAAGGTTTCAAAATTAAATTCGATAAGGTCTAGTTCGAGTTTTGGATTTTTTATAAGTTCCAAACGTTCGAGAATATCTTTTTTGTTGATTCCTTCTGGAAGCTGTTCGTTTTCGAACGCTTTTATTTTATTCGGAATATGTCCTGAAGAAACTACGAAATAAAGGTCGGTCTTGAATTCTACGAAGTTTCCGTTATCGTCGAATTTTGGGTCATAATAGAATATGTTGTCCTTCAGACCTTTTTCAAGTAAATCAGAAGTTGTAAGATTGGTCTGCTCTACAAGGAAATCCATATCAATGGTCGCCTTTTGGTCATAGTGAGCGAATACCAGCTCTTTTAAGTCGGTAATCTTATCATAATCGGGTAAAGGAAACCTTGAAGGGGAATCAACTTTTAAAACGGTTCCAAGTCCTTCAAAATAAGAAATACCGAATGCTTCGTTTTTCTTTGCTTGAATAACATCACCAGGCAATAAGGTTTCCACCTTGGTCCTGATCATATCAAAATAGAAATCCATTGCCAATAGCTTTTGCGAATCGGCTAGATATCCACTTTGAAAGTGGAATCTATCTATTTCATAATCCAGTGCTTCAAAACCTTTTTTAAGTTCTTCGGCATCTATAAGGTTTTCCTGTGAATTATGATAGAGTAGTGCGAACTGGTTCTTTACCTGTACGTAACTTGTTACGATGTCGATTTCTTTACGTCCTTTTACGGTTTTAAAAACCGTAGGGGTGAAAAAGAAAGCCGGTGTACCGTCTTTCTTCAGGTTAAAGGAATTTGTATATAGGCTGGTTTCCTCTTCTAATCTTTTAGCATTACCAAGAGTATATGGTTCTTTTGTTTTAGCCTTTTGGACAATAACCGGTGTTTCCTCTGGAGCTTTGGTAGATGGTTGTTCAATTACTACATTTTCTACCTTTTCTACTTTTTCGACTTCTGTAACATCCGCTACCTTTTCAATGGCTGTTTTAGGAATCTCTTTGATAACGGTATATTCAGGAATATTTGGATTTGACTGTTCCGTCAAAAATTCGGATAAGCTTTTTCCCGAAGGTATAACGGTAAGGTCTGGCTTTTGGTTAAAATACCCTAGTTTGTAAGTGCCATTTACCTGTAACGGATTTTCTGCATAGTATCCGTTAAGAGGAAGTTCTTGACCATCCAATTCGATAATACCCGTATGAATCATCGATTGTTCTATATCGGATAGACTTTCTTTTCTATCGTTATGTCTGTAAAGTATAAGGTCTGTAGTTACGCTCGTTTTTTCTTTTTTAAACAAGTCGTTGTTGAATCTTACGGCACTGATAAGATCGTTACGCATTAGGATATCACGACGGATATCGCTATTGATGGCGTTATCCATAAAGCCTTTAGAGGTGAGTATGAACGAATACCCGTTATGTTTTAATAGTTCAGGCGCGTATTTATTGAAATATAGGTTAACATTTTTTTCCCTATTGGATTCCAAATATGGATGTTTAAAGGGTTTTGAAATAGTAAACTGCCCAAAAGGTATATTGGAAATTACAAGGTCGAAATCTTTCTCCTTGCGATGCTCTTTGAAATAATCCTCAAAGGTCATGTTCAGACAAGTAACGTTGTCGAAATGTGCGTTATTGGTATTCAGGATATGAAAAGAAAGGATATCCGGTTCCAATGCTATTATTTCGGCATCTGGAAAAGCATGTTTCAGCTGTTGTACATAAGCACCGTTACCAGCTGAAGGTTCCAAAATCTTCTTAGGGGTTATCCTATTGTTCTTCAGAATATTTATCTGATGGTCGATAACTTCTTCAGGCGTGTAATAAGATGTGAAATGATACAGTTTTAAGGTGCGTAGGATATCTTTGTGCGTATCGGGATAACGTTGTTCCAATAGTTCTAAAATATCCTTTTGTTGTTCCCTCTGGTTATCCTTGGGATAAAACAATACGGCACCTAATTGAGAAAGACCGCTATTGTTGATATAATAGTTGTTCGGGTTGTTATTGTCTATAACTCCCAAGAGTCTTACTAGCTCGTCTTTCGTCATATCAATATTTTATAATTGTAATTCCTTTTCGTTGTAATTTGAAAAAAGTTCCTTTAAATCTTCCATTGCCATTTCTGTGGCAATTTGGTTTGGTAGACCTGTAGATTCGTAATAGATAACCTGGTCCAATAGGTAGTAGTAAGAGTGAATTATAAATTCGTCTACTCCTTCGTTAACGGATAGCATTAAGCGTAGGTTCTCATATTCTTCAAGGGTCAATCTTGCAAAATCGATTAATGGTACACTAGCTTCGCTGTCTATAAGTGATAGGTTGAACCTGTACGTTTCCGGTTCTGAAGTAATCTGGTCACGAACCTTTTTATTGATGTAATATTCTTCTGCTGTAAGCATGTTATTATATTTTAATGTTATCTTTTTCTTCTTCTTGTTCTTACGGTCTCTACTTTCGTTTTCTCCGGATTTACTTTGATGGCATCGTTCACGAACGATGTGCCGTCAAGATTCTCTCTAAAGGGCTGTTTGCGCTCTTGTGCGGTTTCCATAGCCAACCCTTTTTCTCCTTTCTTAAAATTGTTCTTGTTACTTTTCATATGTGTGTTTTAATTATCTGAAATTGGTCCTGTGACTTGGCTATTATCTAAAATTGAAGCGTAGGCGTGTGCAAGGTCACTGACCTCTCTTTTAATATTTTTGAAGTTGTCCGTTATTGATTTTTCTATACTTTCCTCAAATTCCTGAAAAGCGGGTATTTCTTCTTTTTCATAGGTCATGCGTTGCTCGTGGTCGATTAATATTTTGGAGTAGAATACCTTCTGGTCCATTTCATATCCTCTATCGTCCGCAACTTGACCGACAAAAGTTCCTTGTTCCAAAGTTGATATTTCACTTGCCGGGATAAGGTCTTCCATCGCAGTCGAATGTTGTACCGAGGTACTGTCCTTGCTAACGGTAACGGATTCTTTCTTTAATTTGATCTTACCGAATTTCTTAGCTAGTTTTTCTGCGGTATCGAAACTTACCATACCGGAGAAGGTATTACCTACCGTGTTGATTATAGCCTCTGCTATTTCCTTACCGAAATCCCTGTACAATTGTGAGAAATCCTGATAGCCCAACCATACGGCAATTTTATTGCTTCGTGCGGTAGCTATTAGGTTGTCCAATGATCCTGGAGGAAAACTTAGCGTTGGAAGTTCGTCCAAGAAAACAGCGGTCTTGTTCATTTTAGGTTTGTTTATCAAACGCATTACCCTTGTATTGTACAGACTTAAAATCGGACCATATACCGATTGTTTGTCCGGATTGTTTGAAAGGACTAAAATTCGGGGTTGATATGGGTCGTTTATCTGTAAACTGATACCTTCATCTTCAGCTGGGTTCATTACCCAATAAACATAAGGTGAAGTCAATCTTGAAAGTGCGATCCTTGTTGTACCTATCTGTCCTTCCAATTGGTCGAACGCCTTTTGGTTATATGCACTGATAAACGGTGCGATAACGTTACTTATATAAGCATCCTCAACACCTGTAAGGATTCTGAACATTGGTTCGTAATCCAATGCTATAAATTGAATTAAATGCGGTAAAGTACAGTATTTACCTTCGTTTATTTGTTTTAATGCCCATATACAAGCTCCAACAAAATTGATGGAGGATTCGACGAAAAAGTCACCTTGTTTTTGTGCCCATTTTGGATATAGCCCGTACATTAAAGCCTGTGCGGCTCCTGTTGCATCGGTCGGGTCCAACAATAGATCTGGTTGTAACGGGTTGCATTTATCGCTACGGGTCAGATCGTCAAAATTTATAATATTAAAGAGCGGCTGTACTTTATATGATTCAAAGTGTTTCAGCAATGCATTATATGCTACCGTTCCTAAAGTTGGAAACTTATAATCGTACAATAGGATGCTATATCCTTTTTGAATGGATTGTATGAGCGCTTCCACCAAAAATGAATAGGTTTTACCCGATCCCGGTGTTCCCAATACCTGTGTAGCCCTGAAAGGGTTTACAACATTTACGTACCCATCACTGGTCTTGATATTTATACTTTCATCGGTGACCAATAATTTATTGAACTGCTCGAACTTCCTTCCTTCCTTTTGAAACCTATCTCCCATAATATTGGAGCGGTACAATTTGTTAAGGTCGGAAACGCTGATTACGAAATAACTCAATACAATGCCACTTAACATAAAGTGTACGAAAAAGACATTGAGTGAATTTCCGAAAAATGAATAGATAACGTTGAGCAGTAAATAAATGATTCCGACTCCTATCGTTTTGATCGTAATAATGCTCAATGAACTTTCATCTTCATTGATCTTCATCTTAGGTTTTGAAATATAAATGGCAATAGTAAAAAGTGCTAAAATAAAAGCGCGCAAATACACCGGTGATCTGAACAATAAACGTCCTTGGAGTTTATATGCCCGTTCCTCAAAAAAACCACTTCCTAGACCGATATCTACGAAGTAATTATAATTGAAAAAATACAGCTCCAGTACAAAGGCTATTAAAGCCATTGCAAAAAGAGCTGCGATTGGTGTTGTTCTTGCGCTATCCATTTTATTATATTTTTAAGCGCGATGCAGTAATCTGAAAATTTTGATACTGTTTATTGTCCTTTTGACTTTCGGTAGTTTCCATAGTCGCGTATGTTGAAAAGACCGTAAGACCTTTGCCTTTTACCAATATTGGTAAAAGCTTGTCTTCTTCCGCTCCTTCTTTCATCTTTGCCCAGTAGGCTACATCAAGGAATAAAGTATTTTTTTCATTTACGTTACACGCAATAGTAAAGTTATATACTTTTATTTTCTTGTCGGAAAATTCGCTTTTAACTGCATCCCCTGTCAGATTACCAGTAAAATTCATGTTGAAAATGTCCATAATATCAGTTTTTTAAAGTTTTTTACCTGTTGTTTTCTTTACCGGCGTTGTTTTTGTCGTTGCCGATTTTGCTGGAGCTTGCTTTGTTTTTGCAGCTACCGATTTTGCTGGAGCTTGTTTAGCCTTAGGAGAAAGATCTTCTTTCTTCGCAACGCTTTTCGCGATACGTTCCGCTACACGTTTGCTATAGGGACTTGTAACAATGGTATTTAGGTCTTTGTCGAATTTTGCGAATACCTTATAGTCTTTTTTCGCTTTAGAAGTTCTATCTAAAGTAATGGTCTTTCCTTCTTTAAGAACTGCTTTTTGTTCATCTGGCGTCAGGTCTTTTCCGTATATCTTTAGGTTAATGTTCTCCTTTTTGAATTTTACATCCAATTTCAGGTTCTTGTCTTTACCTCTGAATAGTTGGAACTTTGCGGACCAATCAAGTTTGGTCTTAAAATCTTCTCCTTCTTTTTGAACAAGTGAAGAACCGTTAAAAAGTTTACTTGTGAGTTTTCCGGCTAAAAGTTGACCTACTTGCTTTGGATGGTTCTTTACTAGATTGTCAAAGGTTTTAACTTCCGTTTTGCTCAAAATACCGTCCAATTTTTGTTTTGTAGTAAGTTTCTTGTCCGAATTTTCATCAATCAAGTTAAGCTCACGGATATCGAATTTTTGACCAGGAAAGAACTTATATACTAAATCGTTCTTTGGAACCTTTACCTTACCTGCTGCATAATTTTCAATAAGTAGGTGTTCTGCTTCAATGGATTTTACTGTCCCTTGTAGGTAGCTATTACCAAAAGGTACTGAAACAAGGTTGCCGAGTTCGAAATTCTCGGCATCTGATTTTTTTTCTTCTGTCATGATTTTAAATTTAAATATTAGATACTTCGTTTAATGCTTTTACTGTTTTTTTGACTTTCTTTTTTACCGGCTGTGAATTCCGATATGCTTACCGTTGTAATGTTCAAGTAATCATTTTCCCCTTTTGAAAGTTTGTAAGGAAATTTACCGTCCGTCATTAATAATGTTTTACCTTTTTTTAGAAGGTCCTGTTGTATCGGATTAAGCTTTGGTGCGGATTTGAAGTTCAATGAAATGTTCTCATTGTTCGCTTTTTCCAAAGGTGTTCCCATAGCATCTTTTAACAAGACCTTTGAATAGTCTTTTGAATATCCTTGAAAGGCAAACTCGTTACCGTTCAATTTGATACTTATTTCAGGTTTTACGGCGAATGCTTTTGGAGCTTCTGTTATTGTTTGGGATGTATTATTGAGTTTGTTCTGATTTTTAGATAGTTCTTTTTTTTCGGCACTGTATTGATGTAAGGAATTCCCGACTGCCTTAATAGGTCTGATCAAGGACAATAATAATTCTTCCGCTATCTGGTCAGGATTGGCGGTAGACCTGGTGTTCTTGAATTCCTTTAATAGATTTTCTTTTAATTTCAGTTTCGCATATAGAGCATTGTTCATGCTTTGTTGTTCCGCTGCTCCTTTCTCGCCTTTTCCTTGGAAGAGCTTCTTGTAGGTGTTTTTGAAATAATCCTTTATTTCCGCACCATACTTTTTATTGATTTCTTTAAAACTGGATGGTTTGATATCGGATTCGATACCTTTTTGTTTATTGATCGTATTATCAACTAGACCGAATTTATGATTGATCATAGATTCGACTTTTTCAAGTTTTTCCTCGTAGGAACGTTGTGTATTTTTATAGGTATCTGTTAGTGTATTTATTTTATCCAAGGTTTCCTCCACCTCCGAAAGTCTTTCCAGTTTATGTTGAAGTTTTTCAATATCCGATTTAAAAGCGGCAAGCGGTGACATATCGATATGTGCGATTTCTGTTTCGCCGTCGCCTATAGTTATCGATTTTGTTTTACCCTCTGGAACCTTCTCCAGTAGTAGATCCTGGATATCTAAAAGAGATTCCGAAGGGGCTTCTGAATCTACATCAATAACATAGTGTTCCTTAGTATCGTCTATATTGGTTGCTACAACGTTAAGTTCTTTCCTTAATAGTTGTTCTAAGAATAATTCTTCAGCATCGTCCGGTTCATCATATAGAACAGTATTTTCTAACTGCTTCTGCAAGAACAGCTCCTTGCCATCGTCCATATCATCTTTGACGCCTTTTTTCCTCTTTTCTAAAAGCTCTTTTAGGTATATATCTTCTGCATCCATATATATTGATTTTAATCAAATATATATAAATTATGCGTTAAACCATTATTGCTAATACGAATATAACTTTAAGTTATATTTTCCTTTTGCGTTTTCGTTTCTTTTTCTTGTCGATATCCGCTATATCTTCTGAAGGATTATGTTCTTTTGCGGTTGTTTGAGCTGCATATATAGAACCTTCTAAACTATTGATATTATTGACTTTATTAGTATTTGATGATTTTGAAACACCTTTTTCGTTGCCTAAATTTTCTACAATTTCCTCTCGCCTTCTCATAAATATATCTTCTCTGGAAATACCTTTAAAATAATTATCGTCTGTCGAAATATGCATTTTAGTTATATTATGATTGAACGGCAGCTCTAGGTCACGTAGTGGAATATACCCTTCTCCCTTGTTATTGCGGTGGTCCGAGATATATAATTTCTTATTTTCTTCATGGATATGGAACCCAAGAAACAAGAGCTGCTGTACTGCCGGACCAATATCCATTTTGGATAGATATTTACGTACTGGTTGTATGGATGTACGGGTCAATTCTTTTGGAGCGAGAACAGTTTCCCCTTGTGTCAATTTATCCTTTAAGGCGCTGGACTTAAATTTCGCTCCTAATTTTTCACCACTATATTTGTTTCCCGTGATAGTACTGGTATAGGAAATACCTACTAGGTTGTTCTTAGAATCGTACTTGTAGTTTAGGTCAATATTTTTTCTCATTAAGAGTGACTTAAACTGTTCTATGTTCAATCGTTCGTAACGGTATAGAATGCCCGAAACATTCTTTTGAATGGTACTGCGTTCTGCTTTTTTCTCTGTTGTAGAATTTATCTTTTGTTCTAGTTTATTATAGGTGCTATCAACACCTAACGCACTACTCTTTATTCCTTTGTCCAATCTTCTATTATTCGCATCTACCCGATGAAATATAAGATTGTTATGTTCTGAATTATTGGAATGACCAGGTTCTTTTGGTAAGACGGTCATGCCTAATTGAATACTGTTTAAATATTGATTCAGTTCTTTGAGATCTTTAGGATAAAAGGTTTTATTGATGTTGTCTATTGCTCTTAGAACATCGTTTCTTAGACCACCTTGCTCCAATGTTTTGGAACTGTCCAACTTATTACTTTTTACTTTTGTTAGTTCATATTTCAATTCAAGTTCTCTGGTGATCCTTTGGCTTTTATATTTATAATGGCTGTCCGGTAACGGTTTACCGTTAGCCAATATTTTAGAAGTAACGATATGCAAGTGTGGATGTTCCGTATCCTCATGCCTATATATAACTATTGGATGATCTTCCGGAAAGCCCATTCCAGCCATATAATCTTTGGATATCTGTTTCATTAAAGTATCACTAAGTGCTACTTTATCGTCAACGGGAAAATTTAACGAAGCATGAAAAAATTTATCTTTTCTCTTGCTTTGGCTGGCAATCGATAACATTAGATTTTGTGCGGTTTGTTCGCTTTGGTCAAATACATTACCTACCAATAAAGTTTTGGCAACACCCTCTTTGACCTTCTTTTGATTATAGTCGAAGAGTGGTTTTAAAAAACTACCGGTTGTAATGTTTGCTATCATGCCTTGTTAAGTATGCTGCCTAATTGTCTTAAAAGTTCATCATATTTCAGATGGTCCGCATTTGAAATCTTATCCAAAGAATTGAATTTTTTTGCTATCTGGTTAATGTTTGTTCCTATCTTATTCAACTCTAAAAATAGTTTTGGGTCGGTGTTTTTCTTTAAGATTACTTCATCGTTTTGGATGGTTTTCATCAAAACTTGTTTGATCAAAGCACTTTTTTTTCGTTCGACTAAATTATTTTTTTGAATAAAATCATCAAATAATTCCAATTCTTTTGCATTGAAATAGATACTTATTCCTTTCGCTATTTTATCGGATTCAGCCTTTTTTGGGGCACCGCCTTTGTTCCTTTTTTCTTCTTTTTTATCTGCCATAAAGTTTGCTTTGGCTTAACAAAATTCGAGTTTACGAAGGATTTTACCCCTTCAGGGCAAGGCGTTATTTTCAGTTTTTTACTGTAAATAACACACCTTGCTATTACTCCTTAGTAATCAAATATACCATTTTCTTTTCAAACTGTATTTCATAAGGTTATTAAGGGGATAAAAAATAAAAAGGAGAGTGCTAAAATGTACACGATACATATGATATGATGTTATCAAGATTAACGATTACAAGATTTATGCTAAGGATTAATAGTTCTTCAAAAACTGTATACTTGTATACTTGTATATTTGTATACAAGTATAATTTATACAAATATATTTGTATACTTGTAGAATATTAGTTTAATTTGATCTTGTAATAATGAAGCATTTATGATAGTGGCAATCACAAGCTCTAAAGGTGGAGCTGGAAAAACAACACTTACGGCAATAGCAACTGCATCAATGTATGCATATACCGATGCGAGTATCGTAGTTGTCGATTTGGACCCACAGGCTTCTTTTAGCAATAAGAGGGAAAGAGAAACGGAAGAATTGACGGAAATACATGTAAATACAAATATGTACAGAACGATGAATAAATCGTTTGAAAGAAAAGGGAAGCCTTTTAATGATGTTGAGACTATCGATTTGTTCGCTGACTTTAAATCGATAAAAAACAAATTGAAGGATTTGGAGAAGAAATACGATCTGGTATTTTTGGACTTTCCTGGAAGTATGAACTTACATAAGAACACACTTGCGTTGTTAACGGTATTAGATCGTATTTTTGTTCCATTCTATGTAGATGAAAATACATTTGATTCTACATTTCCTTTTGCTAAAAGTCTATATGAGTTTAAAAGAACCGGTAAGACTAAAGCGGATATATATGTATTCTTTAATAAGTATAGGGATAGTGGCAAAAATGCTTCCTTGTTCAAGAAAGTAGATGAATTTTTAAAGTCCAACGATATGAATGTAATGAACAATCATGTCTATGAGGATATAACTATAGAGAGGTATCACACAGTGGTTCCTCCAAGACGTTCCCAAGCTCCAAAGAATGTTCATCATTGGGTCGAGGAAATGTATGAAATGATAAACCATAAAACATAATATATGGGTGGTAATAAAGGAGGTCTGAATAAATTCCTTGAGGGAATGAACAAAGACAAGAAAGGTGAGGAGCTGTATGCTCCGGAAATGGTAGATCACAGAAAAGATGTGGTTAAGGAAGAACCGTTGGAGTTCAAGAAAATATTTATTTCGCCATTGGAAATGGAAAAAACGATAAGACATTCTACTTTTCTATATGGTGATAACCATGAGCGAATGGAAGTTCTTAAAAATCTACTTGACAATGTAAACAAGACCGATGCTTTGAACTATATAGTTAAGGCATATTTTGAAGAACATGGTCTGGAAATCAAGAAAGCTTGGGATAAGCAACAGAAAAATAAAAAGAGTCTTTTTTAAAATTTAAAACTATGTATGAACTTATTATCAATACGGATAAATGGATATTTTTAGCCTTAGCAGTTATTGTGCTTTTACTATTAGGAATGGTCTTTAAATATGTGTTTAAACCTGAACCTACACTAATAAAATTAAGAGGTACAAGCGATAAATTAAAAAAAGATTCGCCAAAAAATACGGATTTCTTCAATACTAAACGTGGAAATATAACTAAAACCACTAGTATTTTCGTGGAAAGCGAGAACAAACATTATTTTTTAATAGATATGGGAAACAATAAGGTAATGATTATGGAAGAAGACATATACCAACCTGAAGTAGTAGATACGGAATTAACTAAACAAGTTGTAGAGAAAGTGGATACCGTACATGAGGAAGCTGTCGAAATAGCTCCAGAACTGGATAAGAGTGATAAAGTTATCGAAAATCAAATATTGGATGACGAAGCGGTAGATCCAAACATGATAGACGACATGACCAAGATAGTTCGTGATCAGCATCTAGCTTATAATGATTTTCAGAAGAAAATGTTTGATGATTATAATAACGAAGAGGATTTAGAAGAATCTGACGAGGGGCATCAAAACGAAGAAGAACAAGAGTAAATACATAATTAAATAATCAATTAAACATTAAATCATGAGAGGTAAAAATGTACTATTAACGCTATGCTTTACGCTTTTGGCTGTCAGTCCGATATTCGCACAGGAGTTGGAAACACAATTGACGGAATGGACGGAACAGGCAAAAATTATTGCTCAATTGGTAATCGGTCTTGCCGCCGTAGGTGGTGGTCTTTACGCATACTTTAAGGTTCAGACCGACGACGGGGGTGCCGGTAAAAAAGCTATCGGAAACTTTGTTCTGGCTTTGATATTCGGAGCCGTTCTTATAGCGGTAATCGAATTTTTCTTAGGAACTCCTGGCGCTGCTGCACCTTGATCAATAGCTAAAAAGATGGAAAAACCTAAAGGATATTTTATTAAGAAAAGAATCAATAGACCAGCTAAAATAGTTGGTCTATACTACAATACCTTCTTCATATTTATCTTATCTGCGGCAGTCATTTTTATGCTTGCCTCGCTTCAGGGGTTTATGGGTCTGGTCTTGGGTGTATTTTTTATCATCGCCATATACTTCGTTCTGTTTTATGTACAAACAAAATTAGGTCCAAAGGAGTTGAAAAAAATGATCAACGATTATAACAGACCTATAAACCATATCAAAATAACTAAATCAATTAAAAGACAATAGGTATGAAGTTCGAGCGAATCAATCCGATATTACAATTCGACGGCAATTCCATATTGACCAACATAGGGGATATAAGTCTTTGCTTTAAGCTTGAACTACCTGAATTGAACACTGTTCCATTGAGTATGTATAACGATATACATACGGCACTAATGCAGTTGTTCATGATATTGCCGGAGAATACGGTTTTACAACGTCAGGACATATTCCTAAAAAAAACTTGGGACGTTGGACAGTTGTTCAAAAAAGGGGATTATTTTGAGACATCCATGTATGAGCATTTTAAAGGTCGTGAATACATGACACAAGATTCTTACTTGTATATCACCTTATTGGACGGCTTTGGTTTCAAACGTAGTTTGAGTAATATCCAATATTTCAAAAAAAGAGAGGTTAAAGAAAAGTTTTTAGAGAAATTATCAGACTTCAGGGTAAAATGCGATAAAGCAATAATTACGTTGAGGGATACGGTAAAACTCCGTCCATTGGAAGAAATGGAGCTTCGGGAATTAACAGCCCAACACTTTAGCGGATTCGAGGAAAATAAAGTTAGCTCGCCTTTCTTTAAACCTGAATTCACTATTGGTAAAAAACATTTTTCAATTTTCGGTCTTGACGAGGACGTTAACCAAAAAGATGGTGATATAGATGTAGCTATTGTAAATCAGGCTATGTCCTCGGAAATATCCAATATGTATTCTTCTTATATGTCCGGTTTCGGGCATGAGCTGGGGTTCGAGCATGTTGTAAACTCTTTCATTTTCTATGACGACCAAGCTGCAATTAAAAAAGACTTGGATTCCAACAGGGCTAAATTATCGGGTATTCGTTTACTGGCTAGGGAGAACATGGAGAATGCCAAGAGAATTGAAGAATTCTTAGGGTTGATAGAAGAGGAAAATGCCAAGATCGTACGATCACATTTCAATGTGACCGTTTTCGATGTGGACAAAAAGGATTTGCTTAAGAAAGAACAAACGCTTCAAGGTGTTTTCGGTAGAGCCGGAATGGTCGCTACGGAGTACAACAAATTGGATTATCCTTATATCTTTCTATCCAATACACCAGGTTGTGCCGGACATTTACCCTCGGAATATACCTTTTTGAGTTTTACCGAGGTAGGCGTTATATATTCGATTTACGAGGGAAATTATTCGCACTGCGATAAAAGAGGAATATTATATACCAATCGGACCGATAACCTGCCATTTTTATTGGATACCTTTTTTGAACCTTACGAGGATAAGCTTATAGAGAATAGAAACTATTTTGTTGTTGCTCCTTCTGGTGGTGGTAAGTCTTTCTCTAGTAAGTCAAGATTGTATCAACAATACAAAATGGGTTTCGACCAGGTGGTCATCAATATTGGCGGGGATGATAAGTTGAGTAAATTGATCAATAAAGATGGTGGTCAGGATGCTCTTTATATTACTTATGAGGATGGAAAGACCTTACCAATTAATCCATTCTATATTGAGGATTATTTGAACAATGGTAAGATAGATTTTCTTGTCGAATTCATCTGGTTGCTATGGGGCGGAACAGAGGGTATAACTCCCGACAAGCATTCGATACTTCATAAAATCGTAGTGAACTACTACGGTATACCTTTGGATGCCGTATACGGCGTGAAAGGATATGAGTTCGTTTCGCAAAGAAACGAACTGTCCATTAAGACGTTCTACGAGTTCCTTATTGAAAAAAGAGAGGTAATTAGTGAATATTTTGAAAGCGATAAAACGCTGTTCAATTTAAGTTCGTTGATACTGAATCTTGAAAAATTTGCGATAGGTAGTTATAGCACCTTGTTCTATAGACAAAAACCTGAAGCTTTCGGAAAGAAAAAATATATAGAATTCGAACTTGACAATATCAAGGACCATCCTTTTCTATTTCCAATATTCTCAATGCTTATCTCCGATATTACCTTCAATACAATGTGGTCGGACGAAGGTTATAAGGATTTCTTTATAGATGAATGTTGGAAAATCTTGGAAAAGCCGGGAATGGCGCTTTTGCTGAAATATCTATATAAGACGATTAGAAAATTCGATGGTGCCGTTGGCATAGCGGTACAGCAGATTACGGATTTAGTAGGTGATATCGTAGTTGAAAAGGCGATTCTAGGTAACTGTTCCATTAAATATATCCTACGCCATAAGAACGTATTGGAACAAGTGCCTATGCTTAAGGAGAAGCTAAGCTTAAAGGAGAGCGATGTAGCTATGCTGTTGTCCATATTAAACAAGACCAAGCCTGACTTTCCTGGCGATAAGGTGCGATATACGGAGCAGCTTATCATTATGGGAAGTGAATTCTCTAAAGTAGTAAGAAACGAGGTTAGTCCTCAACTGGGCGTTATTTATGATTCTGAAAAGAAAAGATTAAAGAGATTCAAGGATTTGTACGATAGTAATGATAACGATATCGAAAAAGCTGTTGAACAGTACTTGTCCGCTTAAAAACCAATGTATAACCTTAAAAATAGTTATTATGAAAAATCTTATTAAAGTAATTTTTACTTTATGTCTAATGAACTTCTCACTTATAAAAGCGCAAATACCGGTAACGGATGTTGCCAACGGTGTTACCAACGTCACCAATATGTTACAGACCTTGGAAACGATGTGGAACACTTACGACCAGTTGGAGGAAGTTAGGGAGGGAGTTAAAAAACTTCAAAGTGTAAATGAAAAGGTAAAACAGGCAAAACTTGTTTTGGCTATTGCTGAAAATGTAGAGGATGTAGGTGGAATTATGCGAGAACTACCAAGGGAAATAGCTAAAATTAAAAATCCTGAAATACGAAATGTAACCCAAGACGTAGTTGATATAAGGCTTCAGGAGTTAAGTGTTTTCAAAGATTTGTTTACTTCCTCTATGACTTCAAATTTCTTTGAAGGTGGTGATTTTGAACGATTGACCTTTTTGACCGAGGTATATAGGGAATCCATAAAACTTAGAGCATCTATGGCTAAGTTAAGTAGGACTGTACAACGCGCTAGTTACTAAATTATGTTGATGATGTTATTACAAGACGAATCGATTGATTTAGGGGAAATTGTCGCTCTAGGTGAATTCATGGAACAGACCCGTGAAGTACTTGATGGTTATGAATGGACCGATACGTTATCCAGTCAATTGGTTATCCTTTGTAACATCATAGTGATATACCATTTTGGTAAAATAGCGGTCGAAAATCTATTACAGGGCGGAGAGGCATTTGTCTTTTCTAAATTAAAAAAACCGGTCTTTTATATAATGATGATCACGGCATGGCCGATGATCCATGGTTTTATAAAAGATGCATCCGCAGTCATACAGGAAGAACTGTTTGTAAACCGTGACAATGTGTATGAACGGAACAATGAAATCTTCAATGAACTGGATGGTGGAATGGAAACCGTATTAAGGCGTATGAACGATAAGGATACTTTTGACAAAATGGAAGCTGAACGATACGCGGATGATTGGTCGGGTATGGAACAAGTATATGATTACTTGATAACTATGGATGATCGCTTGATGCTGGCGATCTATTCATATGGCTATAGACTAAGCAGCTACATTGACTATTTTCTTTATGTTGTTTTCTTTTGCTTGGCGAGTGTTTGGCTTAAAATAGTGGCGTTTGGCGCACCTATAGCTTTTGTAGTTTCCTTACTTACCGGAGGTTGGACCGTTTTAATTAATTGGGCTAAGACATACTTGGCAGTAGTACTTTGGTTACCGGTATCTGCGATTTTAATGGGGATGATCAATTCGATATTCCTTGCGGTTATAAATGTAGCTTCTGAACCAATACTTTCACGTTTTGACGAAGATCTAGGAAATTCATTAGTATCTATGAATCCAATGGTATTACTGCAAAGTGGTATAGGAGCTATAATTACCATTTTCGTATTGACTATCATATTTATTGCCATTAAGCTAATCATACTCGCCAAAGTACCTTCTGTAGTAAATTCCTTTATATCTGGAGGTCAATCGGTTGCCGGTGGTTTCACAGCGGCATTTATTCCGGTGAATGTGGCAAAAACAGCAGCAACAACTGCGGTATCGGCTGGAGCTGGCGCAGCTAGCGCCGCTAAATCAGGTTTAAAAAAATAAAGAATGGAAAAAATTATCAAATCATATAATAGTATCGATAAAGTTTTGGAAAAAAACCGAAAGGTTACGTTGTTCATTATTTCAATGAGCTTTTTAACCTGTATTATAATGGGTGTACTGATATATCGAGTGTCCAAGAACAATGTTATGGCAGTGGATAAAGATGGGGATATCGTTAGTTTGACAAGAACTACAGAAGCTGAAATGCTGACCATTGAAGCCGATAATCATGTACGATTGTTCTATGATCGTTTCTTCAGCTATAATAAATCCAATTACAAGCAACAGGTGGAGCTTGGTCTTCACCTGGCGGGTATAAGCGGTAAAAGACTTTATGAAACCTATAATCAAAAGCAATGGTACTCAAATGTGGTGAACAACGATCTTTTGATACAGTCTAAAGTATTGGGGGACATTGAGTTTTCATATGATAACGGGCAATTGTATTTTTACAGTAAAGGATTACAAAAAATTAGTAGGGGTGAAATTGTTGAATATAGACACCTTGACTTAAGGGCAAAGATTGTTAAAAACAATAATGGCAGAATTAGAAAATTGAATCCCCACGGAATGATAATAGATAATATTGTGATTCTAGATAACGATAGAATGGATGGCTACAAAGAATAAACTGTCTAAGGACAAAATAATAGTTATAGGAATCAGTGTTGTTGCTGTCGCTTTGATAATTGGCTATATGGTCAAAATATTGAGTGGCGGCTCTTCCAAGGTTAAGGTAACCGATGATGTTATTGTAAGCGATACCGGAGAAGCTTCGAGTATTAATTTTACCGTACCCACTACGAGTAATGGTAGTACTGATGACGGAGGTATTTTATCGAGCTATGAAAAAAGAAAAAGGGATAGCTTGAACGCTTTGCGCAACGGTAAGGAAATCAATCTAAAGGACATACATGAAAGTAAGGGTGAAATACCTTCCTTCAATGATAAATTGTATTCCAAACAAGATGATGAATTCTTACAGAATGTAGAAAGACAGCTTCAGGAAATGGAAGCAAATGGAAATACCGGAAATGCTTCGGTAAGTTCTGGCGGTTCTTCCGCTTCGGATAAAATGCGAGAAGAAATGGAATATAGGCAAATGCTTTTGGATGCTCGCGAACAGCGAACACAAAGAAGTCAGGATTATTCTGGAGGAGCGAACAGAAATGGCAGAAAAGGTTCATATAACGATAGAGAATTGCCTGACATCGAAGAAGTTGAATTTCGCGTTGCCGTTTATCACGATCAGCTTATATTACCGGGCGAGAGAGTAACACTAATCTTGACGGAAGAGCTTGAGTATGGGGGAAATATATTCCCAAAGAACACCATAATCTATGCTATGGCATCCGTCAATAAAAACCGAGTGCTTCTTGATGTTGCCAATATTAACCATGTAATGGTGAACTTGGTGGCTTTGGACGTTGACGATGGCATGAAAGGTCTTTATAATACAAAGGCTGGGGCACTTTGGGATAAATATGAAAAAGAAATGTCAAGTGATGTAAAGTCAGATTTACTTACTGATGCATCTAGGTCGGTACCTGGAGGTTTTAGTAGAGTAGCCGGTAGCCTTGCTAGAAGCATGGGTAGTTTCTTCAGAAAAAAAAGCATCAGCAACAGGGATAAAATATTGTTGGTAAACGATGATCAATTAATCTTAACAACACAGCAAGATGGTTAAGAAAAAAATTGTTTCGTTGTTCGTCTTCTTGTGCTTTGTAATGAGCATTAATGCCCAGGATACCATACAAGTATCCAAAAAATATAAGACCATTCTTATCTTTCCTGAAGATATAGTAGAAAGTATCATAGGTAACGACCTAAAGTTCAATATAGATGCTCCTAGCCAACAGGGAAAGTATTCTGAAAGAATAGTGAAGTTGTTCTACAACGAATTGGCTAAGGAAAAAAAAGACTACACGAATTATCTAGCCATTACTTCAGGTGGTGATACTTATGAGTTCATATTGGAGCTTGCCGAAAAGCCGGATAAAATGACGGTGTATATAAAGGAATCCACTAAGTCCAAAAATCTTAATCCCGAACCTATTGTTCTAATAGATCAAGAGGAAACGGCAGTATCCAAAGCTTCAAGAGTAGTTGAAAATCCGGTCCACTATTACAATAGGGATGGTGAACAGGTCGAACGTCAAATGGAGGTCGATAGTGTGGCTCTGGAAGAAAGAAAATTACCGGCGGATGCTCTTTACGATGAAGATAGGACAGAGTACTATCGTCAGCGCTGTTATTATATGCAATTCGATAAATCGGTATTGACCAGATATTATGCCAAACAAGGTAATGTTTACCTATGGGTAAAAGGAGTCTATTACAATAAAAATGAAATATATATACAGTTTAAATTGGTGAATAATGAATCCGTGGACCTTGATGTAAACTTCATCAGATATAGTATAGCTACTGCTTATAAAAAATATGCTTCCTACCAAAATACGGAGTTAAAACCGGTATATCGGTTTAAACAGCCTAAACGTGTCAAAGGAAAACAAGAAAACCATTTTGTAGTCGTATTCAGCAAGTTCAGCCTTAATGAGAACAAACATTTATTAGTGGAGCTTGATGAACAGTTCGGCAATCGAAATATGAGTATGGAAGTAGATAGCTATAAAATAAATAACCCCGTTCGATTCTAATTATGAAACTATACCATTTACTTATTGTCTTAATATTCAGTGTTGTGCAAATGTCCTACGGTCAGCGTGCTTTTGCAACGTCCGTTGGTCTATCCGCAGGATATACCGAGGATGGCTATGCCGGACTTTTCAATTACAATTATCATAACGGGAGAAGCAGTTATATCCATGTTGGATTGTTCGCTTCCTTTTCTGTGGACAAGGAAACCGTAGGTTATGAAATCCCCTATAATATTTTCAATATTCAACCTGGTTATTATTTCAGGATTATGCAGTCCCAAGGATTCAAGCCTGTTAGCCTATATCTTGGCGGGGGTGGAATACTAGGTTATGAAATATTGAACAATGGAAATAACGAATTGCCCAACGGTGCGCTTATCGATGCCAAAAGTCAGTTCCTTTATGGCGGCTTTGCCGGGCTTGAACTTGACTATGCTTTCAGTGATGATTGGTCTTTTGTTGTAAAGGCTAACGAATACTATCATGTCAATTCAGATGTAGGAAATTGGTATCCATATATTGCCGTCGGATTACGCTATTACCTGTATTAAGAAACACTATTTACCCCACCGTATGAAAAGAAAACTACAATTATTAGCCTGTCTGGGTATTCTACTCTTGGGCTGTACAAAGGATTTTGGAGATATAATTATCGATACGTTCGATTTTACCTTTGAGGGAACGAACGAGGAAAACGGTTTTGTATATGAAGAGTTGACCACCACATTCGATATCGTAGCCAATCGACAAGTTGATGAATCAAAGTTTTACTTTGATTATGAAGTGTTGGAGGGTGAAGGATATTTCGAGGATATCGATGGTAATCGATATGAAGGTGGGGAAATAGAATTGGAACGTTTAAATTTCGAATATAGATATGTGCCTACGGTTGAAGGTACGCATCGAATCATGGCTAAAGCTTTGGACTACCGTAAGAACCAAAAAGAGGTAGAGCTTGAATAT
>TARA_R110002050_G_scaffold200492_1_pt1 | contig 29285 bp, 30 predicted proteins | sample TARA_R110002050 | Tara Oceans TARA_R110002050 (sample SAMEA4396988) | marine metagenome | biome: Polar Biome; feature: [DCM] deep chlorophyll maximum layer (ENVO:01000326); material: water (ENVO:00002006), including particulate matter (ENVO:01000060) such as... | depth 25 m
AAAAAAATAAACTAAAAACTCAACACTAAAAACTAATAACTCCGAACAATTTCGAACACCCAACAAGGAATGATGAATGTTGAAGTAAAAAAAACGAAAAAATAAAAACCAAAAACAAATGAAACTATCAAACATCTTTACCATCTTATTAATTAGTACTATTCCGTTAACTTCTTTTGGCCAGCTCAATTATTTCAATTTTGAAATTGATGACACACTGTATTCAAATTTTATTAGGGTCGATACCATTTCAAACCCATATAACATTTGGGCAGTGGGTTCACCAATGAAAACCCTACTTGATTCTGCATATTATTCAAAAAGAGCATTAATTACTGATTCTGTAAGTAATTACCCAATGAATGATACTTCTGTGTTTTATATTTCACTGGAAGAAAGGGGTTTTGATATCCCATACCTACAGTTTCAGTATAAAATAGATTCGGACTCATTAAAGGATTTTGGTAAAATTGAAGTTTCACCCGATTCGGGAAATACTTGGATTGATATTTTAAAAGAACAGTCAACTTATAATTTTTCAATTAATTATTCTAGCTTACACAATCTGGATTTGTTTACGGGGAGGAAAACTGGTTGGAATAATTTTATGGTATTGATGCCAGACTGGACCGACACCTTTAATAATTCTGATTCAGCTATTTTTAGGTTTTCATTTATTAGTGATAGTATTCAAACCAATCAAGAAGGTTGGATGATAGATGACCTAGAAGTAGGATGGGATTTTGCTAAATCTGTACCTGAACTGAATGCAATAACTGAGGTTTTCGTTTACCCTAATCCTGTACATGATGTTTTGAATATTGAGATTACTTCAAGCATTAATCAGCAAAAGTTTACATTAGAAATATATGATGTTTTAGGGAGGTTAGTTTTGATACAAAAACTAAATTTAGTTAAAAATACCATTGATGTTTCGAATCTTAAAACTGGGATGTATAGCTATCGTATTGGCGAGGTCTCTGGAAAAATTGTGAAACAATTTTAAAAGCTAATTCGGTAGAATCTAGCTTATTGTGAAACAATTTTAAAAGCTAATTCGGTAGAATCTAGCTTATTGTGGTTAAGTGAAAATGAATATCGAATTTCCAACAAGGAATGATGAAGTGATGAGTGAACACTAAAAACTGAACACTAAAAACTCTCATCTCTAAACAATTTCGAACACCCAACAAGGAATGATGAATGAGGAAGTAAAAAAAACAAACTAAAAACTCAACACTAATAACTCTCAACTGTAAATTAAGGTGCAGTGAAAATGAAAGTTAGCTTCGATTAATTTTCGGATTCTTCCACCACTTCAGCGGTTATGATCTCATTCACCCAGTCGTTCACACTTTTGGCATCGGTCACCTTAAAATCGCCAATAGCGGTTCTGCGAAGTGCTTTTAAATAGGCTCCGTTGTTCAAAGCGGTTCCTAAATCGTGTGCTAGCGAACGGATGTATGTACCTTTGGAACATTGAATTTTAAAATCAATTTCGGGCAATTCCATTCGTGTAATTTCGTAGCTATAAATAGTGATAGAATTTGATTTCAGTTCTTTTTCAACCCCTTTACGCGCATATTCGTAGGCTTTTTTACCGTCAATCTTTTTGGCCGAAAATAGGGGCGGAACTTGTTGAATGTTGCCTGTAAAAGTTTCTACCGCCTTTAATACATCCGCTTCCGTAATTTCAGAAATAGCAAAGGTATGGTCAATTTCTGTTTCCATGTCATACGAAGGCCGGGAGGCGCCTAATACAATAGTGCCCGTGTATTCTTTGGGCATACCCATATACGATTCGATGGTTTTGGTAGCCTTGCCGCAGCAAAGAATGAGCAAGCCCGAAGCTAATGGGTCGAGCGTACCTGCATGCCCTACTTTAAAGCGTTTAATACCGGTTTTTTGTTTAAGTTGGTAGCGTAATTTGTTCACCACGTCAAACGAGGTCCATTCTAATGGCTTATCTACTAAAAGAACCTCACCCCCTTTGAAATCATACAATTTAGGCATGAAATAATTAGTTGATGGTGAGCTCCACTCCCATAAAATGGAGTACAATAATGAGTAAACCTAAAGCGATTCGGTAATAGCCAAAATACTTAAATCCGTGTTTGCTTAGAAAACTAATAAACCCTTTGATAGCAATGATAGCCACTACAAAGGCCACCACGTTTCCAACGGCAAGAAGCATGATTTCATCGCCATGAAAACCACCTCCGTTTAAGTAAAATTTAAGCAATTTGTAAGCGGTAGCAGCAAACATGGTAGGAATAGCTAAAAAGAAGGAGAATTCGGCTGCTGCTTGGCGATTCATTTTTTGAGTTAGCCCACCTATAATGGTAGCGGCCGATCTAGATACACCCGGAATCATTGCAATAACCTGAAACATTCCTATTTTCAATGCGGTAGGATAGGTTACTTCCGAAGTCCCGGATTCTTCCGTGTTTTTAAACCATTTATCTACAAAAATCAATACGATTCCGCCTAGCAAAAGAGTGGTAGCCACCACCAAAACGTTTTCTAAAAGGGCGTCTATGTAATCGTTGAGTAACAACCCGAAAACTGCTGCGGGAATAAACCCTACAAAAAGTTTGAGGTAAAAATCGACTGTTTGAAAAAAGCGTTTCCAATAAATAACCATGACAGAAACAATGGCGCCTAATTGAATAGCGATGGTAAAAGCTTTGGTAAACTCGTCATTGGCAATACCCATTAAGGAAGACCCAATAATCATGTGACCTGTAGAAGAAACAGGTAAGAACTCGGTTAATCCCTCAATAATTGCAAGGATAACAGCATCAAAAAATGTCATGTAAAAATGGGTTTATTCTTGAGTTTTTTTCATGATAGCATACAAAATCACGCCATAACCAGAAAGGATTACGATAGGCGAAATGGTTAGCCTTGTGGTAGAAAATATAGCATCGCTAAATACCGTTGGATCGTCAGACCCGCCACCAGACATCATAAAAAAACCGATGATGATGAGTATAAACCCAGCAATCAAATAAATGTAATTTGTTTTGGTGAATGGAAGTTGATCTCCCCCTGCAATTTCGTTTTTATTAGCCATAATTATCGGTATAATTTGTCAGTTTTTAATCTTAAATATCTGCGAACGGCAAAAGTGGTGCTTAGCCAGCTAATGAGTAGCCCTAAGGCAATTACTCCAGCGATCACCATAGCGTATAACTTTATATCGTTTACATCAAAAATTTCGGGCATTTGGTTTTGTATCGAATACACTACTAGCGCAATAAGAACAATAGAAATGAGTGCGCCATAAAACCCGTTTACAATGCTTTTCATTACAAATGGGCGGGTAATAAAACCCGGAGTTGCCCCTACGAGCTGCATACTGCGAATAATGAATCTACGCGAGTAAATAGCTAATCGAATGGTGCTGTTTATTAACGCCATCGCTACAAAAAGAAGCATTACCGAAAACCCGATTAAGACCAGGGTTATTTTACGGATGTTCTCATTTACTGCGGTGAGCAAATCTTTGTGGTAATCGACATTTCTAATTTTCGGGTTTTTCAATAAATCAGCTTCAATCCAAGCCAAGCTATCCGGATGGGCATAATCCGCATTCATACGCACGTCAATACTAGTGAGCAAAGGGTTGTAGCCTAAAAAATCTACAAAATCTTCGCCCAAATCGGCTTGAAGCAATTCGGCTGCATCTTCTTTAGAAATAAATTCGGTGGTTTTAACATAGCGCGATGCGTCCAATGATTTTTGCAATCGTTTCACATCCACATCTTTTACATCATCGCGTAAAAACACGGTGATTCCAATGTTTTCTTTGACCGATTCAGAAATAGATTTGGCCTTTAAAACGAGTAATCCGGTGATTCCCAACATAAAGAGCACCAAGGCGATGCTGATAATTACCGAAAAATATGATTTACCTGAATTGCTTGAAGCCATGCTAACTAGTTGCTAAAGAATTGAATTTTTGCTCAATTCGGAATGTGGGCGCTAAATTAAAAAAATTAGTGAATGACTGACTTGACCAAGTGATAAATAGCTTTAAGATTTGTTAATCGTTGGTGTTTTTGGCTCAGTAAGGAATTCAATGTATTTTCACGGTTCAAAACCTGTGCTATGAAGTCTTTAAAATACATCCTGAGTTTAAGTCTGTTGTTTTCAATGTCGCTCTGCGCCCAAAACTGGAGTTTGGTGATGCCAAATGATACGTTGGTGTATGAGAAACAGGATAACCATCAATTTTTTACGGTTTGGGTAGATAGCGTTCATGTAAGTAGTACGGATACTACCTATTTTATGAATCGAATTGCGGTGGGGAATCGCGTGGGTTGGGATACGATTATTTCTTCAGATTGCGGGTATAATATTAATTATCCAGCCGAAAGATATTTGGGTAATAAAGCGCAATTTTTGGGTGGTTCTATCCTATTGTCAAATGAAAAATCTATTTTAATTACGGATTCTAATCGAGTTCTAATTTATCCGAAAAGCGGGGTGGGTAGCAGTTGGTTGGCAGATTCGATAGCTGGTGACTCTATGGCAGTAATAGATGTAAAATGGGAATATGTAGCGGGAATTGAGAGGTATGATTCAGTTAAAACTTTTAGTTATAGAAATGGAGTGATAAGTGTTTCGAAAACGCATGGAGTAGTTTCAGGGTTTGCTATTGTAGCGCCTTTAGAACAGTATAAATTAATTGGAGTACAAAACCTTAAGCTAGGAGAAACTATTCCTATGGGATTGGATTTGTTTGATTTCGAAGTGGGAGATTTGTTTTCTTACAAATATTTTTATGTAAACGGTTATGATTTGCAGGAGTATCGTGCTATTAATCGAGTTACAAACAAGGTTGTTATTGGGGATACCGTGAAATACAAATATGGGAATAACAGTTTTCAGTACCCAGATAGAATTAAAGGTAAAAATCCATTTATTGAGGCATTACCAAATACCTTGGCAGGGATAGATACTGCTACTTGTTCAATAGCATTCGAAAATTTACCTTATATGGTATATGTGGGAAGAAATTCTAAGGGAGAAATTGTGAAAACCAATTTTTACCTTTTGAGTACGATAGTAACTCCAATTCGGTAAATGACGATTTGGTAAATCAGTATTGTAAGTTGGATTCAATAAATATTTTATGGTCTCCTGGTATGGACGGAGGTATTGCTGTTACCTATATTGCAGGAAAAGGACTGGCAAAGATGGGAGGTGGTGATATGGGTGCTTTTTGTGTGTGGACTTTAACAGGATTTGTGAAGAATGGCGATACCACTGGAGTGATAACTTCTACTACCCAAATATCTAAACCACATGAGATAAAAATCTACCCCAATCCTACTCATAGCCAAATTAACATCAATACAGGCCAAAAAACCGGAGCCTCAATCCTAGAAATATACGATTTACGTGGAAGACTGATGGTAACAAAAACCTTTGAAAGAGATTTGATTTTGGATGTTTCTAAATGGCAAAGTGGAATTTTCTTTGCTATAATCAAAAACGAGGATGGGGCGGTTTTGCATAGAGAGAAAGTGATTGTGGAGTAAAAATGGAATTTTAACTTTCCAAAATGCGTATCAAATCATCATTAATGTAATACACCTGCGTACCTGATTTTTTTACACGTAATATTTGATGACGCACTAATTCTTCCATGTATTTAGTAAGCGTAGTCGCGATGTCTTTCCAGTAATATCAGAGGTTACTTCTACTGCTTTGAGCATAAATAGCACCCAAGGTTTCCAGTCGTTGCAATGCGTTACTCCGCTGAGCGCGAAATAATAATCGTCTTTATTTTTCAAAATGTACTTGGATAAATAGCTACTCAATGTTCAGTTTATGTATTGAAACTGAACAAATAGCCAATATATGTCCAGTTTTTACCTGCGTAAGTACGGAATGTTCACTTTTCATAAATAATTTGAACAGAATAGGAATCCTTCGTGAAAAATCGGAATTAGACAAAGGATGACTTCGCGTACACCCATGACGAATAAAATCACGAACTTAATTACCTTTGCACGCTTAAATTTTAGTACAGAACAATGCGAACAAAAATCAAAGATTTATTAGTGAGTAGCAGTACCCTTGAAGGTGTGACTGCGAAAGGGTGGGTACGTACCAAACGTGGAAGTAAAAATGTGTCGTTTATTGCGATGAATGACGGTTCTACCATTAATAATATTCAAGTGGTTGCTGACAATGCTAGTTTTGGTGAGGATACTATGAAACGTATCACTACTGGAGCGGCTTTGAGCATTGTAGGAAATTTGGTAGAAAGCCAAGGAAGCGGACAAAAATATGAGTTAGTAGCCACTGAAATTGAAATTTTGGGGGAGGCTAGTACCGATGAATATCCGCTACAACCCAAACGTCACTCATTAGAATTTTTACGTGAAATAGCGCATTTGCGTCCACGTACCAATTATTTCTCTGCGGTTTTACGGATTCGAAATGCGGCTGCTTATGCTATTCATGAGTATTTCAATACCAACGGTTTTGTGTGGATGCATACGCCAATCATCACTGGTTCGGATGCCGAAGGTGCCGGTGAAATGTTTCAAGTAACCAATTTGGATTTAAAAGACATTCCTAAAAAAGAAGATGGCGAAATTGATTTTTCAAAAGATTTTTTCAATAAAGCGACCAACTTAACCGTTTCGGGACAGTTGGAAGCAGAATTGGGCGCCATGGCTTTGGGTGAGGTATATACCTTTGGCCCAACGTTTAGAGCAGAGAATTCAAACACTACCCGTCACTTAGCTGAGTTTTGGATGGTAGAGCCAGAAGTGGCATTCAACGATTTGGATGACAACATGGATTTGGCCGAAGATTTCTTGAAATACGTGATTAAGTCTATCCTTGAAAAATGTGATGACGACTTAACGTTCTTAAGTGGCCGATTGGCTGAGGAAGAAAAAGTGAAGCCGGAAGCGGAGCGTAGTCCAATGGAGTTGAAAGAGAAATTACAATCGGTAGTAGATAATGATTTTGAGCGTGTTTCGTATACGGATGCATTCCAAATTCTACGTAATTCAAAACCCAACAAGAAGAAGAAATTTGCTTATGTATTGGACCAATGGGGCGCTGATTTACAATCGGAACACGAACGTTATTTGGTAGAAAAGCACTTTAAAAAACCAGTAATTTTATTTGATTACCCGGCCAATATAAAAGCGTTTTACATGCGTGAAAACGAAGATGGTAAAACAGTAAGAGCAATGGATATCTTGTTTCCAGGAATTGGTGAAATGGTAGGTGGGTCGCAACGTGAGGAGCGTTATGATGTGCTACTTAACAAAATCAAAACCATGGGAATTGACGAAGAAGAATTAGCGTGGTATTTAGATACCCGTAAATTTGGAACGGCTCCACATAGTGGGTTTGGATTAGGTTTTGAACGTTTGATTTTGTTCTTGACCGGTATGACCAATATTAGAGATGTAATTCCTTTTCCAAGAACACCTGGAAACGCAGAATTTTAGTAAACTTTTTCAAGTTTAGATGCCCGCTTAATCTAGGATGGGCAAAAATATTTTAACGTAAATAGAATTTTCGGAGAGGAGTAATTAATTTTACTTCTCTCTATTAATGGTATAATCCACCAAAGCGATAAGCGAATCTTTCGCTTCTCCATCCGGAAAGGCGGCTAAGCGTGATTTAGCACTTTCGGTAAATTCCATCATTTTAGACTTGGTGTGGGCTATTCCACCACTTTGAAGAACATATTCAATTACCTCATTGACTTTATGTGATTTGTCATTTTGGTTTTTAATAATGTTAATCATTCTTTTTCGGTCCGATTTTGAAGCATTGTTCAATGCGTAAATCATCGGTAAAGTCATCTTCTTTTCTTTGATGTCGATGCCAGTTGGTTTACCAATTTTGGTACCCTCTCCAAAATCAAATAAATCATCTTTTAGCTGAAATGCCATTCCTACATCGTTGCCAAACAAACGGGCTATTTCCACCATTTCATCTGTACCACCCGATGAAGAGACCCCTGCGGCACAACATGCGGCTATTAAAGTAGCTGTTTTTTGACGAATAATGTCGTAGTAAATACTTTCATCAAAGTTGAGATTACGTGTTTTCTCCATTTGAAGAAGTTCGCCTTCACTCATTTCTTTAACTGCGTTGGCTACAATTTTTAATATTTGAAATTCGTCATTGTTTAAAGCCACTAACAAACCTCGCGACAATAAATAATCGCCTACCAAAACGGCAATTTTGTTTTTCCAAAGTGCATTGATAGAAAAGAATCCTCTACGCTCGTACGAAACATCTACCACATCATCGTGTACCAAAGTGGCAGTATGTAAAAGCTCAATCAGCGAAGCAGCGGTGTAAGTGGATTCGGTAACTTCCTTGTTCATTTGGGCCGATAAAAACACAAACATGGGGCGCATTTGCTTGCCTTTTCGCTTGATAATGTAGTGCATTATTTTATCTAATAATGAAACACGGCTTTTTAAAGAATCTCGAAATTTGGCTTCAAATCCCTTCATTTCCGTTTTTACCGGAGCCATTATTTTGTCTAAAGCGCTCATTTTATCTTGCCGCAAATATAGTTGTGCTTTTACTAATATGGTGGCTGTTTTGAATCTTTGTTTAATAGGATATCCGAAACAGAGGCCTTGCTTTTGAGTTTCAATAGACTTGAGTAAAATTGAGTGAAAACTAGGGGGGCATTTTCTAATTTTATTACTGTACTTTTAACCCAACAAAATAAAACTCTCGTTTATATGCTCGTAAAAACTTATGGTTCTGCTGTGTACGGAATTGATGCCCAAACTATTACCGTTGAAGTAAATATTGGTAAAGGGGTAAATTTTGCCCTTGTAGGATTGGCCGATAGCGCGGTAAAAGAAAGTCAGCAACGCATTGATGCGGCTTTGGTAAACAATGGATTTAAAATTCCGGTGAAAGGAATTACCATTAACATGGCTCCCGCAAATATTCGAAAAGAAGGAAGCGCTTATGACCTCACTCTTGCCATGGGCATTTTGGCTGCTACGGAACAAATTGATGCACCCAATATTAGCGATTACGTGATCATGGGTGAACTTGCGCTAGATGGTGATTTGCGTACTATTCGCGGAGCGTTACCCATCGCTGTAAGAGCCCAAAAAGAAGGATTTAAGGGATTTATACTTCCGTATGATAATGCCCGCGAAGCTGCGGTAGTGGAAGGGTTGGATGTGTATGGAATTAAGAATATTACTGAGGTAATTGATTTTTTTACGGGAAATGGAACATTGGAGCCCACGAAGGTAGATTTGCTGGAATCGTTTAATGAAGACAGTGAATTATTTAATGTAGATTTTGCGGATGTGAAAGGGCAAGAAACCGTGAAAAGAGGTTTGGAAATTGCCGCTGCAGGTGGTCATAATGTAATTATGGTAGGCCCTCCAGGAACCGGAAAAACGATGTTGGCTAAAAGGATTCCGACTATTTTGCCACCACTTACCCTAGAAGAGGCTTTGGAAACTACTAAAATTCATTCGGTATCTGGACTGCTGGGTAAAACCACCGCTTTGATTACGCAACGACCTTTCCGACATCCACACCATACGGTTTCGGATGTGGCTTTGGTAGGAGGAGGGACCAACCCAAAACCAGGTGAAATTTCTTTAGCTCACAACGGGATTTTATTTCTGGATGAGTTGCCCGAGTTTAAACGCACGGTGTTGGAAGTAATGCGACAGCCCCTTGAAGACCGATATGTCACCATTTCTCGTGCAATGATTACTGTGGATTTCCCTGCTTCTTTTATGCTGGTAGCATCCATGAACCCATCGCCTAGTGGTGATTTTTATGATGCGTCTTCCTCTACCGATAGCGAACAATCGGTGAGACGGTATTTGAATAAAGTTTCGGGTCCGCTGATGGATAGGATTGATTTGCACCTCGAAGTAGGCAGTGTGCCCTATGAAGAATTGCGCCAACGTGAAGATGGAGAAAACAGCAAATCCATTCGAGATCGTGTTATTGCCGCGCGAAAAATTCAAAACGACCGGTATGAAGGAATTGAAGGCATATTTAGCAATGCACAGCTAGAGCCAAAACAAATGAAAAAATGGTGTGTGATTGATGATATGGGAGAGCAATTATTGAAAAATGCCGTAGAGCGATTGGGCTTTTCCGCCCGGTCCTACAACCGAATCCTAAAAGTAGCCCGCACCATTGCTGACCTAGAAACAAGTGAAAAAATTTCAGCACAACATGTAGCAGAAGCCATACAATACCGCGCACTAGATAGAGATGGGTGGCTAGGGTAGCCTATCGTGAGTGCTTGGGTGGATGTTTGATTTTCTAAATAATGTCGAACAAGGAATGCTGAATTATGAACAAGGAAGTAAAAAAAATGAAATTGAAATGGAAACTTCTTCATTCATCATTCCTTGTTGGGTGTTCTTAATTCAGGTATTTAAATAATGTCGAACAAGGAATGCTGAATTATGAACAAGGAAGTGAAAAATGGAATTGAAGATTATCGAGCAAGTTAAAACGTTATAAGAAAATAAAATGAAGAAATTTAACCTTGAGGACCGACTAGTAGATTTTTCTGTTCAGATAATTAATGTGGTAGAACAAACTCCCAAAACCCGAACGGGTAATCATTTAGCAGGACAAATTGTGCGTTCAGGTACTTCATCTGCCTTGAATTATGGAGAAGCGCAAAGTGCAGAATCTCCACGTGATTTTGTTCATAAAATGAAAGTGGTATTAAAAGAATTACGAGAGACATACGTAAATCTTAAAATCATGCATAAAGGAAAAGTGTATGAAAACGAGTCATTGATTATTGAGGTTAAAAAAGAAAATGACGAGTTGATTTCTATTTTCGTTAAAAGCGTGGAGACCGCAAAAAGGAACATGAAAGATTAAATGGGAAGGCAAAGAATGCAATCTTGATTGTTTGACGAATGGTGGGTTTTTGGGTGTTTGGAATAATGTCGAACAAGGAATGCTGAATTATGAACAAGGAAGTGAAAAAATGAAATTGAAATGGAAACTTCTTTATTCATCATTCTTTGTTGGGTGTTCTTAATTCAAAATGAATAACGAATGATGAATAATGAACAAGGAATGAAGAAGTAAAAAAAACAGGAATTTGGAGTTGAATGGAAACCACTAAACTTCAAACTCTTCCACTCACTAAAAAATAATCCGTAATTAATTCCCCCTTGGAGGAGGGGGAGATTATGAGCGTGCGAATAATCTAGGGGGATTGATTCGAAGCGCAATATTTTAGGTGACCGAAATTGACGTGGAAAACTCAAAACCCAATCACCCAAATCAAAAAGCCGTCACTTGAAAAATACGTTTGGTTTGGTCGGTTACTTTAAATTGTTCGGACGAACGAATTCCTATTACCCAGCAAATTTTTTGGTTGCTTTCTAGTACCCAGATATTTTCTTTTTCCGGAAGTGGAATTTTAGCATCGATTAATAAATCGGATACTTTTTTACTCCCTTTCATTCCAAAAGGATGGATGCGGTCGCCTTCCTTCCAAACGCGCAATGTTAAAGGATAGGTGAGAGTATCAAAATCAAAATAAGCGATGTTTTTAGCCTTTGAAAACGAAACGTCTTTTCGGTGATGGTCTTCAAATTTTAGCGGTATGGGTTGGGTGATTTCTCCTAAAAACTCGGTAATAGAATACTCATTTGGAATAGTGAAAAAACGTTTGGGTTGCACGAAGACTTCCGTTCTATCCACATAAATTTTGTAATCGGTGGATGAAATTGTAACCCCTGGTTGGCTACTTAAACCCGTTATCAAATCATGAACCTGTGATGGGTTAAATCCAAATGGTTGCAACTTATACGTCAGTATTACATCTGTAAACTTATCCGACCTCAATTTATCAATCGGCAAACTAAATCCTTTTTCGGTGTGAGTTACCCAATCATTCCACGTCTCATCCAGTTTTTCTTGCACGTAGGCATCTACCCTCAACAAACGCTTAAAATTACGTTGAAAGGTGTCTTCTAAATTTGGATTTAGTTCCTTTAAAATCGGTAGAACGGTATGACGAATCTTGTTGCGATGGTATTTTATGCTTTGGTTAGATAAGTCTTCTCGCCAGTCTAAGTTTTTGGATTTGGAGTAGCTATAAATTTCTTCTTTTGTGAAACCCAATAACGGCCGAATAATCCGCCCATTTATAGGTTTAATTCCTCTCAAACCAGATAAACCAGTGCCGCGGGTGCTATTAAGTAGGAAGGTTTCAATATTGTCGGTTAAGTGCGTACCTACCGCAATTTGGCTAAAATTATTTTCCTTACAGATTTTTTCAAACCAGAAATACCGAAGGTTTCTAGCGGCCATTTGAATGGAGATTTTACGCGTTTTTGCGTAGGTCTCGGTTTCAAATTTTATGGTATAAAACGGAACGTTGAATTGTAACGCTAGGTTTTTAGTAAATTCTTGATCGGCATCCGCATCTTTACCTCTTAGATTAAAATGGCAATGAGCAAGCGCAATTTGGAATCCAAAAGAATGCAATAGATAAGCCAGTACTACAGAATCAGCACCACCACTCACCCCCACGAGAACGCGCTTATCTTGGTTGGAGGACGTTAATTCAGAAATGTTGTTTTTAAATTTTGATTCCATTCTACAAACACAAATTTAGGTTAATTCAACTGCTTATAGATTTATTGAATCAGTAAGGTTAGGAGAAATTTAACGTGACTTTTATCATTTTCGAACCCATCAGAATATCAGACCTTTACCAAAGTAGCAAAGCACGGCTACAAATAGTACGAACAGAAAGGTTTGCCACGTTACCGTCCACCAATTTTACATGAATAACCTTTACAATATATTCAAAATGAAAAAGATACTTATTTTAATAATTGCGATTGGAATGACTTTCGGGTTTTCTAGTTGTAAAAATGATACCCCACAACCCACGGTTGAAAATACGCCTACAGTAGTAAATATTAATTTTCATCATTTTGTGGATGGAGCTCCCGTAGAGATTGACACCATGAAATACATTAATGCCCATGGCGATACATTTAGTATGCGGACCATTAAATATTTTATTACCAGAGTTACTTTTCATCGGGATGGAAAATCGGATGTGGTGCTACCTGATATGCATTACGTAGAGCACGCCATTCCTACTACAGAAGCCTATCAGTTTGAAAACAAGATTCCTAGTGGGACCTATACCGGAGTTAGTTTTACTTACGGATTTGTAAATGCAGATAACAAATCAAACATGTTTACCAGCCCTCCAGAATTTCAAATGTTTTGGCCAGAAAACATGGGCGGAGGTTACCATTACCAAAAAATTGAAGGACAATATTTGGATAATGGCGTGAAGAAATTTTTCAACTTTCATGCTGGGAGTCTGGATAAAACAGATTACAGTATTGCCATTGATTTACCTAATTCCGGATTTGAAGTAGTGAATAATCAAGTGCAAATAGACCTAGATATGGAAATTCAAAACTGGTTTAAAAACCCGGTCGATTGGGATTTCGCCTATTTTGGAGCGGCTATAATGGGAAATGCCGAAGCGCAAGCAACCATTCAAAAAAACGGGAAGGATGTATTTACCGGTACTGTTAACTAAAAAAAACTGGAGGACTTTTATGAAATCAATCGCTTTATTAATTGGAATTGGGTTTGTTACCTTATCGGGATGTACCAATAAAGGGCCAGAGCCAATTACCAATCCGGTGGAAAAACCGTATGTGACCACACCGTATAATTTGGAAAATCCTGTTGGGTTTCCAGATCGTAAAATTGCGGAAGATAATCCAACCACCTTGGAAGGAGTATCTCTTGGGCGAATGTTGTACTATGATCATATTATGGATAAAGACAGTTCCCGAGCGTGTGCTAGTTGTCATATTCAGAGCCAGGCATTTCAAACAGATAATGGCTCTTCGCAAGTGTTGGAGCACGTAAATCTTTCGTGGAGTACTAATTTTATGTGGAATGGTAGTTTTCAAGGAACACTAGAAGATGTGATGACTTTTGAGGTAGAAGAATTTTTGAAAACAGATTTGACCCGATTGAATAATAGTGAAAAGTACCGCGATTTATTTAAAAAAGCATTCAATGTGGATGTAATTACTTCCAAAGAAGCGGCTTATGCGTTGGCGCAATTTGAGCGTATTTTAACGTCTAGTAATTCACGATTTGACAAGTTTTTGAGAGGAGAAGTAATCCTAACACCGCAAGAGTTAACAGGTTTTGATTTGTTTAACACCGAAAAAGCAGATTGTTTTCATTGCCACGGCACAGCATTATTTACCGATAATACGCCTAGAAATAATGGGTTGGATTTAAACCCCGCGGATGGTTACATGGCGGTGACTGGTAATCCAAAAGATTTAGGACGTTTTAAAACGCCAACCCTTAGAAACATTGAACTCACCGCTCCGTATATGCACGATGGGAGGTTTGCTACGCTTGAAGATGTGGTAGATTTTTACAGTACCGGAGTGCATAATACAGCCACAGTAGATCCACTTATGGTATATGCGTATCAAGGCGGAGTTCAATTATCTACCGATGAAAAAGCGGCTTTAATTGCATTCTTAAAAACACTTACAGACACGAGTTATTTAGCAAATCCCGAACTCTCCAATCCTTTCTAATGGTGATTAATTTTTGAGAGGAGATGAACCAATCTTGCTTGGAGTAAGGTTGGTTTTTTTATGCATGTAAATGTGAGATTGTGCTAAAATTAGTACCTTTCCAAATGGTGCGTAAAAAACAATTTATAGTGTTGATTTCCATATTTGTAGTGGTTTTTATGGTGATTTTTTCCAATCATAAAACTGGGAATTCTTTACCTGAAAATTTTGTATACATCACAGATGTTGTGCCGAATGTACTATTGGATATAAGGTATTACGGAACGGACAATTTTGTGGGAAGACGCGTAGAAGGATATGAAAAACCGGTGGCTATTGTTACCAAAGAATGCGCACAGCACTTGCAACGAGTGGCTTTGGAGGTAGCGAAATTGAATTACCAATTAAAAATAATGGATGCGTATCGGCCACAAAGAGCGGTCAATCATTTTTCCAAATGGGCGATGGATTTAGCGGATACGCTCACTAAATCTAAGTATTACCCGGAGGTGGATAAATCGGATTTGTTTAAGCTGAACTACATTGCTTCCAAATCAGGACATTCACGCGGTAGCACCGTTGATTTGACATTGGTAGATAAGAACGGAATGGAGCTAGATATGGGCAGCACGTGGGATTATTTTGGAACTACATCATGGCCAAGTGATACCTCTATTTCAAAATTAGCTCAAAAAAACAGGAATTACTTACGTTCCGTAATGCTGGAAAATGGCTTTCAACCTTACCATGAAGAATGGTGGCATTTCACCTTGAAAGAGGAGCCATTTCCGGAAACGTATTTCAATTTTTTAGTGGAGTAAATCCCTGCTTTTTGACTAGTTTAGCCTTTCGCTAACCGCATAAAAAGTAGTTTATTTGCGATTGCATTCGCAAAAAACATAGGTAATTTGCGATTAGGAATATTGTTTATTGTATATTCGCCTTATGATTAGGCGTTTAATAAAAGACAGAATTAAAAAGAAGTTGTTTTCGGGAAAGGCAATTTTAGTATTTGGTGCTAGGCAAGTAGGTAAAACTACCTTATTAGAATCTTTTACAAAAGAATATGACAATGTAAGGTGGCTGAATGCAGATGATAGTGATGTGCAGGCACTATTTGCAACGCCTTCCTCATCGGTATTCAAAAAAGAGTTTGGCCAAGTTAAAATTCTAATCATTGACGAAGCGCAAAGAATTGAAGATATCGGTATAAAACTTAAACTAATCACCGACCAATTAAAGGATGTTCAGTTAATTGTAACCGGGTCATCTGCTTTTGAGTTGGCCAATGACCTTAACGAACCATTAACGGGAAGAAAATGGGAATATCACATGTATCCACTTTCGTATGAAGAAATGATTAATCATCATGGTTTTTTGGAAGAGCGCAGGTTGTTACATCATCGTTTGGTGTATGGCTATTATCCAGATGTAGTTACGGCTAAAGGCGATGAAAAAGAAGTGTTGAAACAGCTCTCTGATAGTTATTTGTATAAGGATATTTTGATTTGGAATAAGGTTAAAAAAAGCGATAAGCTCGTAAAGCTTTTGCAGGCTTTAGCGTTTCAATTAGGCAATCAAGTATCGTATAGTGAATTGGGTAAAACGGTGGGTTTAGATAATGAAACCATCCAAAACTATATTCAGTTGTTAGAACAGTCATTTGTCATATTTAGACTGGGTTCGTTTAACCGAAACCTACGTACTGAACTCAAGAAATCGCGTAAAATATATTTTTATGATAATGGAATTAGAAATGCGCTAATCGCCAATTTTCAGCAAGTAGAATTGCGTCAGGATATGGGAGCACTTTGGGAAAATTTTATTATTTCAGAACGAATGAAATACAATGCATATCATTCTAATTGGGTAAACAGTTATTTCTGGAGAACTACCGCCCAGCAAGAGGTAGATTATTTAGAAGAACAAAACGGAAAAATTGCTGCGTTTGAGTTTAAGTGGAACACCAAAAAGAATGTAAGAATTACTAAAGGGTTTACCAATGCCTACCCCGATGCAGCGACAAAAATTATTACGCCAGAAAATTTTGAAAGCTTTATTATGAAGGAAGAGTAATCGTTTTAATACCCTTGCGATTCCACCACCCCATCTCGCAAACGAATAATGCGTTTGGCATGTTCGGCAATATCTTCTTCGTGCGTCACTAAAATAACGGTATTTCCGTTGGAATGAATCTCATTAAAAAGAGCCATTATTTCATGCGAAGTTTTGGTGTCTAAGTTACCTGTAGGCTCATCGGCCAATATAATGGAAGGTTTGTTTACCAAAGCTCTTGCCACAGCCACCCGTTGGCGTTGACCACCCGAAAGCTCATTTGGATTATGGTTCATTCGGTCAGTTAATCCTACTTGTTCCAATACTTCGGCTGCTCGTTCTAATCGGTCTTTTTTGCTCCATCCGGCATACACCAGGGGCAAGGCAACATTTTCTAATGCAGAATAGCGTGGAAGCAAGTTGAAAGTTTGAAAAACAAAGCCAATTTCCGTATTCCGAATTTCCGCTAATTCATTGTCTATCATTCTACTCACATCCTTATTGTTGAGTAAGTATTTGCCTGCTGTGGGCGTGTCCAAACAACCAATTACATTCATTAAAGTGGACTTGCCCGAACCCGAAGGCCCCATTAAAGCCGTGTATTCATTGCGTTCAATTTCAATGTCAATGCCGCGCAAAGCCTTAACCACTTGTTGTCCAACAACAAACTCTCTTGTAATTTCTTTTAGGTCGATTACCAAACTCATACCTCAAAAGTACACGTTCCCTTTGATATGATTTAGGTAAATACACCAGTGGGTTTATTAGCGTACCGATGGTTTTTCTATGGGATTGCCATTACATTTGCAGCGCATGAAACGGACAACCGAAATATTTTATTTTGAATCTAACCAAAAGGATAAGTTGGTTCAATGGGCATCTGCGCATGAGCCTTGTGTTATTTTAGATAGTCATGCAAGTGAGAATGAAGATTACCCGAATGGATTTGAGTATGATTTAATAATAGGAGTTGAAGCGATAGATTCATTGAAAAGTTGGGATAATTCGTTCGAGAAATTAAAAGCCTTTCATCAAAAGCATCAAGATTGGCTGCTAGGCTATTTTAGTTATGATTTAAAAAATGAATTAGAAGCCGTACATTCTGCTAATCTCGATTTTCATGAAACCCCGAATTTAGTGTTTTTTGTACCCAAAATTTTGATTACGGTGAAAGGGAATGAATTAAAAATTCAAAGTACGGAGGGCGCTACTACCCGTATTTATAATGAAATTTTGGAAACTAAAATACTTCTTAAAACAGAAAACGAATCGGTAAAAATTCAACCCAGAATTCATCATGCAGAATACATTCGCGGGGTGAAATCAATGTTGCATCATATTCAAATGGGCGATATTTATGAGGCTAATTTTTGCCAAGAGTTTTATGCCGACAAGGTAACGGTAAAGGCATTCGATTTATATCAATCGTTGATGAAGACTTCTCCCACTCCGTTTTCGGCCTATTGCAATTTCGAAAATCAGTATTTGATGTGTGCGAGCCCGGAGCGGTTTATCAAAAAAACAGGAAACCATATTTTATCGCAACCCATAAAAGGAACGGCTAAGCGAGGTGAGCATGTAAAAGAGGATGCCGCACTAAAAGAGAATCTGTATCACAGTAAAAAAGACCGAACCGAAAACGTGATGATTGTGGATTTGGTGCGTAATGATTTATCGCGCACGGCTGCTCCACAAACAGTGAAAGTGGACGAGCTTTTTGGGGTGTATTCGTTTTCAAATGTGCACCAAATGATTTCAACCATAAGCTGCGAAATGGACCCAAAACATCATTTTACAGATGTGATAAAAAATGCATTCCCGATGGGTAGCATGACCGGGGCACCTAAAATAATGGCTACCAAACTGATTGATAAATTTGAATCCACTAAACGCGGACTTTATTCTGGCTCGGTAGGATATATTACACCAAATGGCGACTTTGATTTTAACGTAGTGATACGAAGTTTGCAATATAATGCAGAGCGCAAATACCTTTCGTATATGGTGGGAGGAGCGATTACGCACAACTCCATACCGGAAGAAGAATACCTAGAATGCGAGGTAAAAGCAGAGGCTATCAAGAAGGTTTTGGCTGGAGGGTAAGTGACTTACGGTAGAAATTTTTGAAATCATACCGTTGGCACCCATTTTATGCTGGTTGGCAAATGCTAATAATTGCTTTGAGTAGCCCACCGAAAATCCTTTCGGGTTTTCTTTTGTCATTTCAAATTTTGACCCATTATTTAACCGTTTTGAATGTTTTAACTTAAACATTTTTACGCTTAATTTTTATTAAAGTCATGAATTTGCAATATTTGACCATATAGTTTAACACTATGAATTTATAGTGATAAAAATAAACAAAATGAAAGACCTAAGTTTGAAATCTAAATACTGCTCCTTTAGCCGGAAAAGAATTTCAATATTCTAATTTATTAACTAAATATTTTTTTATTATGAGACCAAACTCTCTCTCTCTCTCTCTCTCTCTCTAGTTTTACTAGGGTTTTGTTCAATTAACGTCAATGCACAGTTGTACTCTAGCGGAAATAATACGATTTCAGGCGCACAGGTAGGTATTGGGATTAGCAATCCACAAGCAAGTTTACACCTAAAAGATTACTCAGGTATAAGTATGAGTGGAACAATGACTTATATGCCTTTAATAAGGCTTCAATCTACTAACCCCAATATTTTACCCGTCACCACAAATTTTTGGGATTTTACAACGAATGCACAATCTAGTTTGACTTTTTCGCATCACACTTCGCAAAACACTAACGCCATAGAAGCGCTAAGACTGGGCGCTAATTATGTAAAGGTTTTTGACCGCTTAAAGGTAGGTTCTTTTGGTGAATATGGTGCAACTTTAACCCCCGACAATACCCAAGGATATGGCTTGTCATTAGGACTAAAAGAGTTAGGCACAGGTGCGTGGCAAGGACATGGTGCAGCTATGTTTACTACTAGTTCGGGTGAGTTTCAACTCATGACCAATCATACCTCTGGAGTGGTGAATGGGGCTTCTAGCATGTTGAATAATTTGAGATTTTCCATTAACGAAACAAACGCGTATTTCTCCACCCCAGTGCGCATTGGTGGAAGTTATGGCGATGTAAATATTTTAACTTCTCCTTACAAATTGTATGTGCAAGGAGGAATTAGAACAGAACAGGTGGTAGTAGATTATTATAATACGTGGTATGATTTCGTTTTTGAAAAAGAATACGATTTAATGAGTATTGCCGACCTTAAGTTATTTGTAAAAACTAATAAGCACCTTCCTGAAGTGCCTTCAGAAAAAGAAGTTAGAAACGATGGTTTGAATTTGGCTGATATGAATGCGGTTTTATTACAAAAGGTTGAAGAGTTAACTCTTTATATTTTTCAACTGGAAGAAAGACTAGGTAAATTAGAAACCAATGAAACTCACTAGTAATATGAAGGTTTTTAGTATAACAATAACTTTTGTTTTGTTAAGCTCATTGGGCTATAGTCAACAATGTTGGGAGACAAGACAAACCGCTACGACTAACTGGGAGAAGTACAATGGTACAGATTTATATCCTAACGATTTTGATTGGACACAGGAGAATTTTACTATGTATTTGACTAACTCACCTAGTTTTCCTAATTCTGAGTTAGTTGTGAGTCCATTTTATGTTCCTAGTGGAACCTTATACCAGGATAATGTAGATTATCTTCAGGCAATTAGTGATCCAATAGCAAAGGATTTTCATCCAGAAGATGGATGGGAATTAATACATAAGGAATTTGGTAAAATTGGTGGGAACTCCAATTCCGTGAAGTTTCCTTTTTTTATTTTATATAATAAATACCGGGGTACTCTTCGTGTATTCCTCATGGTAAGAGATGTTATTCCGCTTCAAAATTCAGCGCAGATAGAAATGTTGTTTCCTTCTGGACAAAGAAAAACTGCCTTATTTCAGCATATAAAACCAGTTTCAAAACCCGTTAAGATTTTTGATCCTACGCTAAGCATTGCCACACCAAATAGATTTTCTAATTATGATTATTATTGGTTGCATACGGATATAGCTGTAGCCTATGACCCATGTACATGTAATGAAAATAGTGTAAGTACGTCACAAATTGAATTTCGATTTTATCTGGAAACGGAAGCTCTTGTTTCATTAACCGGAGTGATTGATGGTGAGATTAAGCTGGATTCTGTGTATCAAAAGGGTAAACCTCCAGTATTAGATGCGAAGCAGGTTGGTGTAGGCCCATATTCTTTTGACCCTGCCAAAGCAACCGCTCTAATTAATAATGGACAACGGTATTATAAGGAATATGAGGGTTTTGGAAATAGTGTTAAATCTTTTTTAAATGATCAAAATGCCTCCTTTAAGGACAAGATTATAAAAGATTGGTATTTGGATAAATATGGGGTTAGCACATCACAGACTGATATGAATACAGCCTTTAATAATACGCTAAATACACCGGAGGGAAAAAAGGAATTATTCGGAATAAAATTAAATGATCCTTTAATAGAGAAGTTAAAATCAGTAACATCTATAATTCCTTATGCAGGAGCCATTTGGGGTTTAGTAGATTACTTAAATACGGGTGGAAGGGTAGACCAATTAAACAATATCCCAGTGCAAGAACCATCGCATTCCATTCGCGCAACCTTGTCTTTAAACGGTACCATTAATACCAAAAAACCATTAGCATTTCCTCTAATTTATACTCCTGGCACAAAGTTGGGACAAGATGCTTCAATACCTAAGTATAATAATATACTTGGTGTGGTAAATGTTATGAATGTTCCTAATCTTATTTACGATTCATATACGCCAGAGGTTTTTAGTTTATACAATAAAGGACCAGTTCCAGTTTCTGCGCCCGAAATTCGCCAATTCAGGTTAGAAAAGCAATTACGAATAGTATTGAACCCGGCTGCAGATTTAGATTTAGTCAGTGTTGAAGCTGCTTTTGTGTTGGAATATGGCGATGATTTTATGAGTATTTTTGATTTTAATAATTCTCCAAATATTTCGTTATTGTCGGATTACATGACGTATGAGCCTTTAATTATTGGAGATAAGGCAATTATTAGTGCTAACGATAGGTTTAAGGTTTTAGAAAGAATGGGGTTTCATCAAGAATTTATGCATAAAACGTATGGACAAAAGGATACCAAATTACGTTTAAGAACAGACTATGTTCCTTTAGGGGCATTGGATGAGTTAAGTTTTCCTTTGGTGTTTAATTCCTTAACTGGTAGTAATTATCTAAAAAAACCAAAAATATTTTTGAAGGTGGTGTATAGGTTTTTACCAAAAAATGATACAAGACAAGATAGAAACCCAATAATGTTGGTACATAGTTATGAATTTGAAAATGCATTAGATAACGCTAAATTAAACAAGACTTCAACGTATTATGGCAAATCAGAATGGGAAATAAATAATGTAATTGATGGAAACGATATTCCGTTTTACGTAAAAGAATTTGATGCACTGTTACACCCAAATGCATATATGCATAGTACAGTAACAAATTCAAGTTACTCATCACAATATAATTTACAAGGGGATATAAATTCTAAAGAATTTGCGCCCAAAATTGCTTATTTTGGCCTAGGAAACACTCCTTATTATCATTTACAAAATGGGGGGGTGTTGACTGCGACCAGAAGTGTGTGGTTAGAAAATGGTATTATGATGATGCCTAATTCAAAAATTGAAATTTCGCCTGTTGGAAATGATTTTGCTTTGGATGATATATACGAATCACCATATGATGTAGCTATTGCTTGTAATAGTAAATCATATAAAGATAGTTCTATGTTCGATACAAAAAGGGAACTCACAGCAAGCCTAGATCAACAGTTAGTAACCGCGGTGAGCGATAAGTCTCCAGAAATAACTATATATCCTAATCCTTCTGTAAATATTATTAATATAAATTCTGATAGGCCTTTTGATGCTACCGAAATAATAGATATGGAAGGACGTATAGTTTATCGTTCTGCATCTTGGGCAACCTCCATTGATGTTTCTGTATTGTCAACGGGCATGTATATTCTGAAGTTTTATACTAAAAATGAATTGAGTACTTATATAAAATTTGAAAAACATGAATAGTTTAAAGTATATTGTAGCAGTTACCATAGTTTTTATTGTTTTTGTGGCCTCCTGTAAAAAAGAGGCACCATTATGTAGTGATGTGACTAATCCGGAATGTCCAAATTATAATCCCTGTTATGGTAAAAGTATGGCAGATGCAAATTTCACTTTTGGAGAAGTGTGTGTGATGGCTCCGAAAACGAAGGATGGAGTTTATTATGATAGTATTATTTATTCGGATACTATAAAAAGCTATAATATGGTGGAGTTTTCTGTGGTTCAAGAAGATTATGACAGTCTAAAATGGTTTATCGGTTCGGAGGTGTTGACCACTTCCAAAATTAGAAGAAGGAATTTTCCTATAGACCGAAATATAACAGTCACTTTAATAGTTTGGAAAACCGCAGATACTACATGCTTTCCAAATGCACCAAATTCAGACACCTTAGTAAAAACTTTTTACAGTGCGCGATATCCTGTGTATTATCAAAAAAGGTATAAAGGTATTATTAGTAGTAACCCGAATGATTCCATTTTTGTTAGTTTTAAAGATTCAGAATTTTTTGGCTTACCTCTTGCGTGTGATGGGTTTCCTGGTATTGGAGGGCAATTAAGTTATTTTATGGGTTATAGGCGTGTTATTATTTCAGGAAGGGAGGTGAAATATCCTTGTAGCTATAATAATATGGGTTTACGGCTAAATGGATATGCTACCGATACAGGATTTGAAGCGGATTACACGTATGTTGTGGGGCCATTCCTTGAGGTAGGAGAAATAAAGAAAGAACACTTTACTGGAAAGATTGATAGTTAGTTTTTTGTAACTATTGCTACATGTATTTACTAATGAAACCTCAACCTTAAAATTGGGTTGAGGTTTTTTTTGGTTTCTAAACTAGCTTTTGCAAGATCTTAAATATGCATTTTTCGCTTTTATTTAGTACAAGGAATGCGCGGTAAAGGTGGCGGGTAACTTTCTAGTTTGCCCCAATTTCGAATCATTTTCTAATTACTTCGATAATTTAGTCATTGGAAATACACTAAACAATTCCAAGTTGTCAATTTTCAGTTTGTTAGAGATGGTTTCATTCCACTTTTTCATTCCTTCTTCATTTTTACCGCGCTACACATCTTTAAGAAATTCCTTTAGTGCAATCTTTAAGTTTACCTGCATTTGGTTGTATTTAAATTCCATCAAATAATTGGTGCATGTTTAATGCCTTAGAAGTTTCGGTAGAAACGAATAAAGTATGGTCAAATGGAGCTAATGCAATCCTTCCTTGCTTTAATTCTAAATTGGTTACATCTCCATTTTTAAAAGACCCGTTGTAGTAGCTTTCTACCATTTCCACTTGTGCCCCGTTTACGTTAGATTCTAGCGAAAAATAGGTTTTGGCCGTTTTAGAATTGGTGTGTGAATTGGAGTTGCATCGTGCCAAAAGCTGATACAGATAAGTGTTATCTGCGTGAAGCACAAAAGCATTTAAAAGGTGTGCCTTAGGCTTTAGTTTTATTAGCATGCGCGGGTTACTTTGAGTAATCAAAAATGGATAATTCTCAAAACCAATGAATGACACCACGATGGAATCTCCCAAATGCAATCCGGTTAAGCTAAAATTACCATTATCGGTAGAAATAGTTCCTGTTCCGGTGGTGCGATTGTAAATAGTAGCGTATGGAATGGTTTCTGAGCTTTGATGGTTAATGATAGTTCCTGAAATAGTGAAGGTGCCAGATTGCGCTTGAACCAAGAAAGTCCATCCCATTAGGGTAAAACCCAAAAGCACCATTCGGAAAGCTAATTTCATTTTACATAAATACGTTTTTTTTAGGGCATGGGTTGATAGTACGGAAAATTATTGAAGGGGTAATTACTCCGATTTAAATCACGTAAAACCAAAAGGTATTAACTACTTTGAAAAAGTAGTTTCAGTGTGAGTTTGATAGGTCAGGTGTTAGAATAGCTTGTTTTACGGATTAATCACGCTAGAAATTAGTTTTTGTGATGCGATGGTAACACCTGCTATTTTGGCAAATTTTGGCCATTGGCTATTAGTTAAAAAGTTTAGATAAATCACGTGGTTGTTTCATTTCAAAAATCGCCTCAAAATCGGAAAGCCTATCAAGTACATGCGCCAATTGAAGGAGCGAAGAAAATGAAATTTTTCCGGTAGTTTCAAATCGTTTGATACTACCTAACGAAACCCCAGAACGTTCCGATATTTCCGCTTGACTCCATTTTTTTGATTTTCGCAAAATTTTGTGCTTTTCTGCGATATCTAACAAAAAATCGGATGGTTGTTTTTGAATATTGAATTTATTCATATAGCTAATATATTAGCTATTGGTATTGCGTTGCTGCTCCAATTTTATTTCTAAAAACGGGAGAAGAATTAGTTCGTTTTTCTTTAAAATCAGCCACCTTTACACTCCGTTATACCTAATTTACATTTCAATAACAGGCACGCGAATATACACCCGCTATATTTGTAGAAATATTTAAAACTACATTTATGAAAAATTTGAAATACGGTTTTGCTTCCCTTGCCGGAATGTTACTTATAGTGATGGTGACTGGTTTTACGAATTGCACTACACCAAGTCAGAATACAGATAATTCTAAATCGGTGGTTGACCCGCAAACTCAAAACATAAATATGTTTGTGACCCATGGGCATTGCAGTACCCCGTTTATGGGACGAGTTGAAAATTTTAATATTGACCTTGCCAAAAGAACGGATCAAGGAAACCCGTTAGAAGAAATGCGCATTGCGTTTGAAGTGAATCCTAACACCTTTAACGTTTGTACTGACGAAGAATTAACGGCAAGGATTAAAACTCCCGGATTGTTTATTGGGTCAGGTAATCAAAACATCACTTTTAGGACTACCGAGGTATTTACAATGGGATTGGATTGGTATCAAGTGAATGGTAAAATGAGTATCAAAGGAGTCGAGAAAAACGTGAAATTGTTTGTTACCGGAATTCGAGTTCCAAATGAAAACCGTACTAAATCAATAGTTATTCATGGCAAAATGGACCTTACCGATTGGGGAATTGATTATGATAAAATGGTGGGTGGAGAACCTGATTCAGTGCCCACTAAATGGATGTATTTAAATATGCAGGTGGATATTTCGGATGTAATTTAGATTGTGGAAAATATGGAATCTATTTAGAATAGGATGCTTAGGTTTATTTCAAATCATTGGGCACTAAAATTCAATTACGCTAGCGCCTAATTTCATATAAAAAAAGGCCAACTAGTTATTTACTTGTTGGCCTTTTTGTTGGTTTATAACTTCATCAGTTTCCCAGAATAAGATTTTTGATTATCAGGAATCATAAAATAGTACGCTCCTTTTTTAAGCGTAGAAATATCTAAGGTGTTACCGTTTAAAGTTTGTTTTAAAACTAAAGCACCTTTCATATCGTATATTTCAATGGTTCTTGTGTTGCCAGAAATAGGCAGTTGAATGTTAACCAAATTTGTGGCAGGGTTGGGGTAAACGTTTACTTCAATCATATCCGGATTAGAAATTGAAGAAATTGTTTGCGGTGAATAAAACATCAGTGATGAATAAGACTTAACCCAAACACCTCCAGTAAATTGTTCAGATAACCTATTTACCCACATGTTGTTATCCGTATACCAATAGGGAGTTACTAGGTCATTGACTGTGTAATTCAAATCGAATAAATTAGTGTATCTTATGGCTGGATTCCATTGATTATTGTCCCAAACATCTAGCGTATATGTTAAAATATTATTGTTAGCATCCGGTGTTATAAAAACTCTGGTGAGAATGGACCATTGTCCGTCCCATTTATAAAATCTGCTTGATGTTTTGAAGTTGGAGGCATTAAAGAAGTATTCGTATTTAGTTGATTCTTGCCAGCTACCAGATGTATAATTATAATATATTCTAAGGTTTTCGTTGCCATTATTATCATAACCTTGCATTAAATGGTGAGTAGAATCCCATTGTTGTAATGAAAAATTCCAATTCAACTTGTAAGTGTCAGTCACTACGTTTCCAGAAATACGGGTGACAGTCTTGGAGTTATTTTCCCAAGCATTGTTTACCCAACGCTCTGTTAACGTTTGGGTTAATAAGTTATTTGCGTTATACTGATAAGTATCCCTGTAGGAGTTTTCCCATGAATTTGAGGCGGTGTCATATTGTTTCGACCAATTCTCTGTAATATTTCCTTGAGAATCGTATGAGATGGATTCATTAGTACTGGGTTCCCAATTACCATTAACATAATTAAAAGAATTAACGGTAGTGTTTTGATCGTTGGAATTGTAAATGAATTCATCTTTTGAGAAAAGAATCCGTTGTCCTCCTGAACGCGAATAAATGACGTTACTATCTAACCGTTGTCTTGCGGCTCTGGAATAGGTGTTAATCTTGTTTTTGGAGTGATTAATTTGTTTGTGTTCTAAAAATAATTGTTCTGCTGGGGTTTCTATAAACTGACCAAAAGAAAGAGTGGAAAAGAATACCGCAATAGCGATAAAGGTAAATTGTTTTTTCATGATACTAGGTTTAAAATTATTAAATGAGTTCAATTATAGCATAGAGCTTGCTTTGAAGACTCGAAGATATATTATTTTAATTAGGTTTACTATATAGACGAAAAAACAGGTTTATAGTTGGGTAGGCATGGTTTCCGATGCCGCATTCATTTTCAAATGCATTTTCACTATCTTTGAGCAACCATCATATTTATGGGAGTGATAGATTAGGAATAGTCAAACAGGGTTCTGTGGTGAATGAAGAAATAGGAAATGATATTTTAACTACTCATTATGCTGGGTTAACTAGATTTGAGGTAAAAGACCATTTGGGAAATGGTTACAATTTTATACTCCGAAAGGGGTTAACTTTATTAAATAGTTAATTTGATGGAAGAAATAAGAATTAATGAAGCGGTAGTTAATTTTAAAAGGCCCAATCAGATAATAAATATGGGAGGTCCATGGGTTGGTGATTTATACCTTGGAGGTCCCAAATTAGCAAATAATATTCTAATTGATAATTTAGTTTATAATAAAAATTTGAATAAATTATTCTTCGTACAGTATATTGAAATATCTAAATGGCAAAGGAATAATTTTTTCACTATAAACTATTTTGATGTAAGGTTGAATCGTATTCTTCAATATGAAAAAAAATTTGAAAGGATTTTTCTTAAAGAAATTAGTAATGAGTATAAGTGTGGCTATTATGATGCCTTTCATGATGAAAATGAAAAACACTTGAATACATTAGATTTGAATAATATAAAAACATCTTCCCCAGCGTTGCCAAATGAAGAATAAAGAATAGGAGCAAGTTGGTATCAGCCAGTGGGCTGACGCGGTATTATAGTTTTCTATTCTGCTGTTTAAGCAGGAGCTAGAAAATGTTTATGGCAACTGGGCCTTCGAGACGCTTTATTTAAGCTTCACAGCTGAAATAAATCCCTCAGTCCCCTAATTTGTGGTAAGCTAAAAAGCTATCGAGTGATAAAGATAAATAGGAAACCCACCAAAATAGAGAATGGCCACTTAATATCGCAGCGATTAAGCAAAGAAATCAAAAGTTTAAACAAATAGGGTATCAACTTTAGGCAAGTACGCACAAGTATTCATACGCATTGGTTAAAACGGTTTAATCTTAACCAAGTTCAATACATGGCGGGGCACAGATACGTGTGCAGCACAGAAGTATATTTAGTAAATCAAACGGACATCTTGCAGAAAGATATAGACGAATTTTATCCGTTTTAGGAATGAAGAATTAAAAATGATATGAAAAAAGTTAGCTTTGTAAAAAGCACTGAAATGGGAATAGAAGCAAAGAAGTTAGACATAATTGCGCGATTAATGAAAGTTCGTAAAGAAGATGTACTAAAAAAATATGAGCAATTACTCATAGAAGCACAGCTTTTTACCCGTACAGAAGAATCCATGCAAGCTATAGAAAATGGTCAAACAGTCACTTTAGAAAACTTTAGTAAAGGGAACAAAGAATGGATGGAGTCAAAGAATATCACATAGAAATATCTTTACCTGCCCAAAAGCGATATCATTATGAAATCCTTTCTTATTTGTTAGTGCATTTTAGTCTGGAACGAAGTATTGAAATAGATGAAAACATTACTAAAACTTTAAGCTCATTAACGACTTTGCCTGGAAGAGGAAAGAGTGAAAGGTATTTAGAATCACATCGAAATGAATTTAGGTTTATTCTACACAAAGAATCTCGAAATATAGAAGTCAAAATAATTTATTACATCTCAGAAGAGCTAGGAAAGGTTTATGTAACTGATTTTTTTCCTGTAAAGATGAACCCTGAAACTTTAAAAGTACGGAGTTAATACTGCTAAAAACGCACTAAAAATGGATTGCATTTTTTAAGAGGCTTGACTTTATTTACTGTAAAACAAGTGTTTGTGATTTAGGGTTCGAATCCCGGTAGGACCCGAACCCCGCACCTTACCATCTAAATAAACCCCAAGATGCAGATTAATC
>TARA_R110002050_G_scaffold53460_2_pt1 | contig 29279 bp, 14 predicted proteins | sample TARA_R110002050 | Tara Oceans TARA_R110002050 (sample SAMEA4396988) | marine metagenome | biome: Polar Biome; feature: [DCM] deep chlorophyll maximum layer (ENVO:01000326); material: water (ENVO:00002006), including particulate matter (ENVO:01000060) such as... | depth 25 m
CACCCAGTTAAAAAAACGTTTGGCCCGCACGGTGGTCAGATAAAAATAGGTGTATTAGATTTTTGGCAAAATGAAGTAGATGGTTTAAAGCAAGATCAAGATGGTTTAAATGAATTTTACAGACAATTTCCTAGAACAGAACAACATGCTTTTAGAGATGAAGCAAAAGCTTCTTTGTTTAATTTAACAAAAATATACGAGCAAATTGATTACAATCAAGATATTAAAAACACAGCTGTAATAACTCAAGGTAGTTTTCAGTGGGAAAATGGAATTAAAGATACTAGAGTTATTTTTGTTCCTAATAAAAACGGAAGATTTAAAATATCATGGATACCTCCATATAGACTGCAAAACAATGTGTATTCAAAAGATGGTAGAAAATATCCTGGAAATCATCACTTAGGCGCTTTTGGTTGTGACAGTTATGATATATCAGGTACTGTAGACAAAAGAGGATCTAACGGATCTTTACATGGTTGTACTATGTTTAGCATGGAGGACGTGCCTCCAAATCATTTTTTCTTAGAATACATAGCGAGACCTCAGACTGCAGAAATATTTTTTGAAGATGTTTTAATGGCTTGCATTTTTTACGGCATGCCAATACTTGCAGAAAATAACAAACCTAGATTATTATATCATTTTAAAAGAAGAGGTTACAGAGGTTTTTCAATGAATAGGCCTGATAAAATTTATAACAAATTATCAGTAACAGAAAGAGAAATAGGTGGCATACCTAACTCTAGCGTAGATATAATACAAGCTCACGCCGCGGCTATAGAAACTTATGTAGAAAACCATGTAGGTTTAATGGATATAGGTTACGGTGATATGTATTTTGATAAAACATTAGAAGACTGGGCTAAATTTAACATAACAAACAGAACAAAGCATGATGCCTCTATAAGTTCAGGTTTAGCTTTAATGGCTTGTAATAAACAACGTTATTATCCAGTAAATAAAGTAAACAGAGCTCCGGTTAATTTAGGTTTTAAAAAATTTAGTAACAAAGGTACAGTTTCAAAAATAATAAAATAAATGAATATATACACTAATCCTAATAGTTCCTTTCCTAGCCAAGTAGTTAGTGACGAAGAAAAATCTAGCTGGGACTATGGCGCTCAAGTAGGACGTGCTATTGAACAAGAGTGGTTTCAACAAGGTAGAGCAGGTAATAGATTTGCTCAAAGCTGGAATCATTATCATCAACTAAGGCTATACGCTAGAGGTGAACAAAGCGTTCAAAAGTATAAAGATGAGCTATCTATAAACGGTGATTTAAGTTATTTAAATATTGATTGGAAACCAGTTCCTATATTATCAAAATTTGTAGACATAGTTGTAAACGGTATGTCGCAAAAAAAATATGAAATAACAGCTTATGCACAAGACCCAGAGTCTCAACAAAAAAGAACAGCTTACGCTCAAAGTTTATTAAGAGATATTACAATTAAAAAGCAAGCAATGCAAGTTGCTCAAAACATAGGTTTAAATGCTTTAGAAAATGATCCTAATACTTTACCAGAAAGCGAAGATGATTTAGCTTTACACATGCAGTTAACCTTCAAGCAGTCTGTTGAGATAGCTGAGGAAGAAGCTATAAATAATACTTTGGCTAAAAATAAATACGACTTAGTTAGACGAAGATTAAATATGGATTTAACGGTGTTAGGTATTTCAGCTGTTAAAACACATTGGAATAGATCTAATGGTATAACAATAGACTACGTTGATCCTGCTCGTTTAGTTTATTCATATACAGACGACCCTAATTTTGAAGACATATATTATGTAGGTGAGGTGAAATCTGTAACTATTCCAGAATTAAAAAAGCAATATCCTTATATAGACGATGCTTTATTGAAAAGAATACAAGACATGCCTGGTAACAGGCAGTTTGTTACTGGTTGGAATAATTATGATGAAAACACTGTTCAAGTTTTGTATTTTGAATATAAAACTTTCAACAATCAGGTTTTTAAATTAAAAAATACAGATCAAGGTTTAGAAAAAATATTAGAAAAACCAGACACATTTAATCCACCTGAAAATGATGAGTTTGAAAGAGTTGCTAGAAGCATAGAGGTTTTATATAGCGGTTGTAAGGTTTTAGGTGTTAATGAAATGATAGAGTGGAAGCTAGCAGAAAATATGACTAGACCTTTGTCAGATACTTCTAAAGTAGAAATGAACTACGCTATATGTGCGCCTAGAATGTACAAGGGTAGAATAGAATCTGTTGTTAGTAAAACTATAGGTTTTGCAGACATGATACAATTAACTCATTTGAAATTACAACAAGTGCTTTCTAGATTAGTTCCTGATGGAGTTTTTGTAGATGTTGATGGATTAGCGGAAGTAGACCTAGGTAATGGAACGAATTATAATCCTGCTGAAGCATTAAACATGTATTTTCAAACGGGTAGTATAGTAGGTAGATCTCTTACTCAAGATGGAGAATTAAATAGAGGTAAAGTTCCTATACAAGAGTTGAGTTCTAGCTCTGGTCAAGCAAAAATACAAAGCTTAATTGGCGCATATAACTATTATCTACAAATGATACGTGATGTAACCGGGCTAAATGAAGCTAGAGATGGTTCAGTACCTGATAGAGATACGTTAGTAGGATTACAAAAGATGGCCGCTAACGCATCTAATATTGCGACTAAGCATATATTACAATCGAGCTTGTGGTTAACTCTAAGAGTTTGTGAAAACATATCATTAAGAATAGCAGATTCACTAAAGTTTCCATTGCTTAAAAACACGTTAGTTAATTCCTTAAGTAAATATAACGCTGCAACATTAACGCAGTTGTCAACATTAAATCTTCATGACTTTGGTATATATTTAAATTTAGAACCAGAAGAAGAAGAGAAACAACAACTAGAACAAAACATACAGGTAGCTTTACAGAGTGGAGGTATTGATTTAGAAGACGCTATAGATTTAAGAGAAATAAATAATTTAAAGCTAGCGAATCAATTATTAAAACAAAAAAGAAAAAAGAAACAAGCTAGAGAACAAAAAATTGCACAAGACAATATTCAGATGCAAGCCCAAGCTAATGCTCAGGCAGCTGAGCAAGCTGCTATGGCTGAAGTTCAAAAACAACAAGCGTTAACTCAAGAAAACGTAAACTTTGAACAAGCTAAGTCTCAAATGGAAATAAACAGAATGAATATAGAGGCTGAGATTAAACAAAGAATGATGGCTGTTCAGTTTGATTATGATTTACAATTAGCTCAAGTTTCAGTTCAACAAGTAGAAGCTAAAGAGCAGTACATAGAAGATCGTAAAGACAAGCGAACTAAAATTCAAGCAACACAACAAAGTCGAATGATAGATCAAAGAAATAATGATTTATTACCAACTGATTTCGAAAATCGAATTACACCCAAACCTATAGGTTTAGAGACTTTACCTGAGGTTTAATTATTAACTATTATTATTATATTATATTATGGCAGATGCTAAAATTATAATTCCAAAAAAGGAATTAACAACAGAGAAAACTGATGAAAACGTAACTAAACTAGACTTAACTAAAGTAAAAGTAGAACAACAAGATAAAGTTGAAGAACCAATACCTGAGCAACCAGCAGAAGTGAAAGTTGAAGAAACTGAAAAAGTTGTAGAAAAAACAGAGGAACCAATTATAAAAGAAATAATTGACGAACCTGTTGTAAACAAAGTAATAGAAGAAGCAAAAAAAGAACACAATGCTGTAGAACAACATGTGAAAGAAACAGAGCTATTACCTGAAAATGTAGAGAAATTAATCTCATTTATGAAGGAAACTGGTGGCACTGTTCAAGACTACGCTCGTTTAAATGCTGATTACAGTAATGTAGACGAAACTTCTTTATTAAAAGAATATTATAAAAAATCAAAACCACATCTAGATATTGAAGATGTTAATTTGATTATAGAAGATTTTACGATTGACGAGGAAGAACTCGATGATCGCGACGTACGCAAAAAGAAAATTGCGTACAAGGAAGAAATTGCAAAAGCCAAAAACTTTTTAGAGGAAACTAAGAGTAAATATTACGACGAGATCAAGTTGAGACCGAACGTTACTCAAGAACAAAAAAAAGCTACTGACTTTTTCAATAGATATAATGAGAACAAAAATAGAGCAGAAGAGCAACATGCCGTTTTTAAACAAACCACTAAAAATCTATTTACCGATAATTTCGAAGGTTTCGATTTTAAAGTTGGAGAAAAGAAATTTAGATACGGAGTTAAAAACCCTAGTGAATTAGCTGAAAGTCAAGCTGACATTAACAACTTTATCGGGAAGTTCCTAGATAAAGAAGGTAATGTGGTGGATCCCAAGGGCTATCATAAGGCGGTGTATGCTGCGCAAAATGCAGACAAGATTATTAGTCACTTTTACGAACAAGGAAAAGCTGACGCTGTAAAAAGTGTTATTGATAAATCAAAAAACCCTTCTACAGACGACAGAACTCCAGCTGTTACTATTGGTGGATTAAAAGTTAAAGCTGTTACTGGTTTAGATAGTTCAAAATTAAGAATTAAAAAAACATTTAACAAATAAAAATTAAAACACAATGGGATATTTTAATGCCAATGACCCTTTAGGGCAGTTTTCTTTGGTGCCAACACCTAAGAAAATGCTTACAAGTACGTCATATTTAGATTTTACAAATGGCACTAGCGATTTTGCACAACAATACTTACCTGAAATTTACGAAGCGGAAGTTGAAAGATACGGAAACAGAACAATCGGAGGTTTCTTAAGAATGGTTGGAGCAGAAATGCCAATGACATCAGACCAAGTAATCTGGTCAGAACAAAATAGATTACACATTGCATTTGTAGGCGCTTCAATAGCAAACGTTGCTGGTGAAGAAGTTATTACTGGTTTAGCCGGTCAAGATTCAGCTGGAAATGCAATAATTCCTGCTATTAGACCAGGGCAAACAATTGTTGTAACAAACAATACTTCTTTAATTAGCACTAAGTGTTATGTTAAAAACGCTCCTGTAGCTGATGGTGCTGGTAAATGGCAGGTTACTGCTGCTTCTTACGACTTAGCTGATCTTCAAACGCTTAATGGCGCTGGTGAGATCAACGTATTCGTTTACGGTTCAGAATTTGCTAAAGGTACTAAAGAGATGGAAGGTTCTATCGAGCCAAGTTTTACTCAATACAATAACTCTCCTGTTATCATAAAAGATAAATACGAGATTAACGGTTCTGACACTGCTCAGATCGGTTGGGTAGAAGTTGCTACTGAAGACGGAACTTCTGGATACTTATGGTATTTAAAAGCTGAGTCTGAAACAAGACTTCGTTTTCAAGATTACTTAGAAATGGTAATGATTGAGGGTGAAAAAGCTGTTGGTGCTGCTGCTGCGGTTGTTCTTAACGATTCAACACAGACAGTGAAAGGTACTGAAGGTTTATTCGCTGCTATAGAAGGTAGAGGTAATGTTTATGACAACTACGCTTCTGGATTAGACGGTGCTGCAGCCCCCAGAACTGCATTGCAAGACTTTGATTTGATTCTTCAAAACTTAGACAAGCAAGGAGCTATTGAAGAGAACATGTTATTCTTAAACAGAGCTACAGCTCTTAGTTTCGATGACATGCTAGCTGTTCAGAACTCTTATGGAGCTGGTGGTACATCTTACGGTGTATTTGAAAATTCTGCAGAAATGGCACTTAATTTAGGTTTCTCTGGTTTCAGACGTGGATCTTACGATTTCTACAAAACTGACTGGAAATACTTAAATGATGCTACTACTGGTGGACTTAATGAAACTGTTGACGGTGTATTAGTACCTGCTGGAACTTCTACTGTTTACGACCAAATGCTTGGCGCGAACATTAGACGTCCGTTCCTACACGTACGATACAGAGCTTCTGAAGCTGATGACAGAAGAATGAAGACTTGGTTAACTGGATCTGTTGGTGGTGCTTTCACTACTGGCGACGACGTTATGAAGGTTCATTTCTTATCTGAAAGATGCTTAGTAACTCAAGCTGCAAACAACTTTGTTATCTTTAAATCGGTAGCATAATTGCAAACAATGTAATTTTTACCCTCGTTATATCAACGGGGGTAATTATTACTTTTTATTATTAAATTATATTATATTATGGCTAAAAAAGCACAAACACAAGACGCTCTTGCTTGGGAGGTTAAAGACAGGCAATACATATTAACGAATGGTAAAACTCCTTTAACTAGGACCATACCCTCAAAACACACTCAGAGATATCCTTTATTATACTTTGATCCAGTAACTAATGTTCAAAGAGAAATAAGATATGCTACAAATCAGTCTAGTCCTTTGGTAGATGAACAAAAAGGACCGTCAACTTTGTCTCATATAATTTTTAGAGACGGTGTTTTATTTGTTGATAAAAAGAATCAGGCATTGCAAAAGCTATTATCATTATACCACCCTTTTAGAGGTAGAGTGTATAAAGAAAAAGATGCTCAAGCAGAGGCTAAAGATGAATTATTAGAGTTAGAAATAGAATTAGCAGCTTTGAACTTAGCTAAAACCTTAGATGTTGAACACAAAGAAGCAATACTAAGAGTTGAAATGGGTTCTAATGTTAGTGAAATGACAACCAAGGAAATAGAAAGAGATTGTTTAGTTATGGCTAAAAGAAATCCTAGAATGTTTGTTGCAGTTGCGCAAGATGAAAATATTCAATTAAGGAATTTTGGTATTAACGCTACTGAAAGTGGTATTATAAAACTTTCTCCTGATCAAAAAACATTTACCTGGGCAACTAACGGTAAAAAATTAATGACCGTTCCATTTGACGAACACCCTTATTCTGCATTAGCATCATTCTTCAAGACTGACGCTGGTATGGAAGTTTACAAAAGTATAGAGAAAAAACTCTCTTAACATGTAATAATAATAAAGGGCTCGTTTACTCGGGCCCTATATTATAAAAAAAATTATGGCAATAAACGTAGATACAGTATATAAAACCGTCTTGTTAATATTAAACAAAGAGCAGCGTGGTTACATGACTCCAGATGAATTTAACAAAACAGCAACACAATCTCAGTTAGAGATTTTTGAAAGTTATTTTGAAGATCTTAATCAACAACTACGTATTCCAGAAAACGACAGCGAATATGCTGATCGTATAAAAAATATTCAAGAAAAAATATCTATCTTTCAAGAGTCAGGATCCATGTCTTATGTGGGTCCGTATTTTAGCCTACCAGTATCTTCAGGCACTACTCAAAATCAACAAATTACAACTACCACTAGTCAACAATACAATATAACATCTATTCCGGCGTCTAACATAGACCAAGGTCAAGTCAGTGTTACATTAGAAGATGCTAATGGAGCTCAACAAGAACTTATTGAGTTTGCTCAATGGAATATAAGTGGAACTTTACTTAGCTTAACCTTTATTCCAACAAGCGGTAGATCTTTAATAGTAACAGTTCAAGATCAAAATTTTTATAAACTTGGAACAGTTATATATGATTCAGACAAAGAAGTTCAATATGTACAACCTAACGAGTTGTTGCAATTAAATCTATCACCCCTAACAAAGCCTAGTAAATACTGGCCAGTATATGAGTACACAGATAGAAAAATATATATTTATCCCACTAGCATACAAAGTAATATGAGCTGCACTTATTTACGTAAGCCTGCTGATCCTGTTTGGAATTTTACAGCCACACAAGGAGGTAATTGGCAGTACGTTTACAACGCTTCTACATCTCAAAACTTTGAAATACACCCTGTAGAACAAACTAATTTAATTTTAAAAATTTTATTATACGCGGGTGTTGTTATAAAAGATCCTCAAATAATACAAGTAGCTGCTCAGCAAATAGCTGCTGATACTCAAAATTCTAAAAGCTAATAAAACATGGCAGAACTAATACCTTACTCTATACAGCCACCTAATGATGGTTTAATAACAGAGACAAATCAAATATACTATGCTGGTGCTCAAAACATATATGTAGAAGCTAACGACAGTACTAAGATTGAATTAGGTTTTGAATCTGATCTAATATATTACACTAACAATACTTCAAATATAAACTATGGTTTAAATAATTTTAAAGTATTACTAAGTATTGATGGAGGTTTTACTTTTACAGAATATATTACGCAAAATGGTTTTGGAGAAATAACTAAAAGTGATTTACAAAAAAATATTTTAACATTTCCAAATGCTTTACCACAATTTAGCTACGTTAGAATAAAATTAAACGAAACAACTAAACAAGAAAACTTTGGTGGTTATGCTTATACTAAATTAAACGATATAGTTAATAACTTTATGGTTGCTTATGTAGGTCAAGGTAAACTAATAGCTGATGTTAAAAGAACTGATGTTATATTTCACACCAAAAGAGCTATGCAGGAGTTTAGCTTTGATACCTTAAAAAGTATTAAATCACAAGAGTTAAATATACCTCCTAGTTTAAGCGTTATACTACCTCAAGACTATGTTAACCATGTTAGATGTTCTTGGATAGACAATCTAGGTGTACAACATATTATATATCCTGTAAATAACTTAACTAGTAATCCTTATACTATACCATTACAAGATGATAAAGGTGTTCCTACAAATGACAACTTTGGAACAAACCTAAAAGGAACTTCATTAGTAGAAAAAAGATGGGACGAAGCAAATGATAGAAAAATAACAGGAGTATTTAATAACTATGATGATCCAGAGCAATACGGTTGGTATGGTTATGATTGGGGCTGGGGAGGTTTCTACGGTAAAAGATATGGTTTAAATCCAGAAACAACACAGGTTAATGGCTGGTATAATATAAACGATAGAGAAGGCAAAATGTCTTTTAGTAGTGATTTAGGTGGTAGGCTTATTGTTTTAGAGTATATATCAGATGGCTTAGCTTATGACTTAGATACTAAAGTTCCTAAGATGGCAGAAGGCGCTATGTATTCTTACTTAAACCACGCTATATTATCTACAAGAATATCAACACCTGAGTATATAGTTCAAAGATACAAAAGAGAAGCCAGCGCTAAGCTTAGAAATACAAAAATAAGATTATCTAATCTTAAACTAGATGAGTTTGTTGCGGTCATGCGTAATAAATCAAAACAAATTAAATCATAATTTAAATGGCTGAAGTTAAAAATAGTTTTTTAAAGTCTAAGATGAATAAAGACTTAGACGATAGACTTATTCCTAATGGAGAATATAGGCACGCAACTAACATTTCTGTTGGTAGGTCTGAAGATTCTGATGTTGGAGCTTTAGAAAATATTCTTGGTAATGCCCTGGTTCCTAATTCAGGTGCAGGAGTTAACATGACTTGTATTGGAACGTTTGAAGATGATAATAATAATAGATTATATAGATTCTTAACTGATTACGTTGACCCGAAGCCAAATAACACTATTCACTTAGTTTCTTCAACAGCTAACTGTAAAATAGTTGTTACTGATTTTAATAACGGTACTGCGTCAACAACAACTTTAGTTGAAGGGTCTTTTTTAAACTTCGCTGAAAACAAAGGTTTTGAGGTTATAGGTGTAAATTTAGTAGAAGATTTATTGTATTGGACAGATAATAGGAATCAACCTAGAAAAATAAACGTTAGTTTAGCAAATCCTAACAGTGTTGCTAATCCTACTTTTTACACTACAGAAGAACAAATATCAGTGGCTAAATTTGCCCCTATAAACCCTGCTGAATTAGTAAAAAAAATGGATGTGATTGTTGTGAAAGTAGACCCAAATAACCTCAACACATTTGAAATTTCACCTCAAGTTACCGATAACTCTAGACCTTGGCCTATAGAGCCAGGAATGGTGGTTGTCTCTGACTCTCAACAAGGAAATATACCAGCTTGTAATTTTACCACTGTAGTAAGTTATAATGAAGCAAATGGGTCAGTTACAATGAGTGATTCTTATACTTTAAAAGTTGGTGACGTTATAACCTTGATGATCTCTACTATGACTAATCAGTCTGCAGATCCAACTTGGCCTGGTGATCCTGATTATCTTGAAAATAGATATGTAAGGTTTAGTTATAGATTTAAGTATGTAGATAAAGAATATTCTACATTTGCTCCATTCACGCAAATATGTTTTATACCAAAACAAAAAGGGTATTTTATAAGAGGTGATGAACAGTCTGCTTATAGAAGTACTATAGTTGATTGGTTTGAAAACAATGTTAACAATATAGAGTTAATATTTCGTTTACCTACAGTAGGGAACGAGTTGTATGATAAATACAAAATAACAGAAATAGATATACTCTATAAAGAATCAGATGCTGTAGCGGTTAAAGTTTTAAAATCAATACCTGTATCAACAATAGCTACAAGCGCTGATGAAACTAATTTATACACTTACACATATCAATCTCAAAAACCATATAAAACACTACCTCAAAGACAAACAACTAGAGTTTACGACAAAGTTCCAGTAAGAGCTAGATCTCAAGAAGTTTCAGGAAATAGGGTTATATACGGTAACTATATAGAAGGCTGGACACCTCCTTCGGCTATAGATTATAAATTAGCTGTACAGGATAAAGGTCAAAATTTTGATAACTTTGTAGAGTATCCTAATCATACTTTAAAACAAAATAGAAACTATCAAGTAGGTTTTATATTAGCAGATAAGTACAATAGACAGTCTTCTGTTATATTATCTGTAGGAGACACTGTTGGTGTTGACGCTGGTGGAGCTTTATTTGGAGATTCAACTGTTTTTTCTTCATATTCTACCTCTGCAGATCCAGAAGTAGTTAAGTGTTGGTTTGGTAATGCTATAAGAGTTTTAGTAGACTCACCTATTTATGGGGGTGGTGGTGGTACCAATGGAACACCAGGTCTTTACGCTCGTCCTACTGGTGCAGAAACTGGATTTGAAATAACAGACGCTAGTATAAATATAAATCAATATAGCTTTAATTTCAATACAAGTTTTAATAATCAATTTCCAAGTATTGGTGATTACATGAGAGGTCAATTTCAAGATTATGTAGAAATAACTAACATAAACATAGGTAATAACACAGGTGTTATAACTACTGATGGACCTGTAAATATATCTTATTTAAAAGATCTTACACAGCCAAGTGGTATTCCTCAAATTAGATACGGATACATTATAAATCAAGTAGGTTGGTATTCATACAAAGTAGTTGTAAGACAGCAAGAACAAGATTATTATAATACTTATTTACCTGGAATATTAAAAGGTTATCCTATAGATCAAACTTACGGAGCTGAAACAACTTACTCAATAGACAGCACCACAGCAACAGATCCTATAGTTTTACCTGTTCTAGCTAACGGAATAAACACAACTGATTTTCCAGTTGGTGAATTAGGAAAAACATCTCATGCGGTTTTAATAAACGATAATATAAATAAAGTACCTAGAGATTTAGAGGAAGTAGGTCCTGATCAAACTCAGTATAGAAGTGCCGTAGAGTTGTTTGGAAGAGTAGAAAACTTTGGCCAAACTGTAGATTTAAATTTAACTAATGGTTACGATCAGCCTAGCACATCAGGAAAATATGATTTTATAGATTACGTTTTAGCAACAGTACCTGATAGTGTTATAAACATAGAGCCAGGAGATGGTGTAGAGGCGTTAGACGGTGCTGGTAATAATCAAGGCGATACTTCATACCCAGATAGTTGGCTTAGAGATACTGTGGTTGTTAGTAACGATCCTAACTATGACACGGTTAATGGTATAGGTAGAATAAAATTTAGACCAGAACAGATTGTATATGCTTCTGGTGGTGGTTCCACTCCTAATACTTCTTGGAGATTTACAAGACAAGAAAATAAACAATATTTTCCAGGAAAAAAGGCTGACACAGTTAGCACAATAGCATCGTCTTTAGATCTAGGTTTTTTATCAAATGATGTAGAGAACGTTCGTGGGACTAGTGCTTTAAACCTTTATCAACTAGAAACAAACCCTTTAGTTGCTAGAATATCTACAGAAAAATCAATAGGCGCAGAAGGTCAATTGATGGTGCCGTTTTTAAGTGTTTATGAAACAGCACCAGTTGAAAGCTTATTAGATATATTTTGGGAAACTGGCGGGCCTGCTGGTTTAATATCAGATTTAAATTTTGATGTTAATACAGGTTATGATGGCCCTATTGGTTTTACAGATACAGCGTATAGTCATTTTGAAAATCAAGATTACCAAGGTACTGGAACAGCAACAGGCGCGGTAGACAGTAAATACATTACAAACGTATTTAGAGTTATTAATCAAACAGGCACTCAATTAGTAACCACAATAAATAGTTTTTCTGTTACTGATGTTAATGGAAATGATTTAACAAGTAGTTTTAATTACGACGATTTTTACGGTGGTATTAATGGAGATATAAGAATTTTTATAGAAAACAGTGATTTTAATTTTACATCTAACTCTGCTGTTAATGATAACTACACTTTTACTTTTAACGTAAGTTATGAAAGCTTTACTGTAGACCTATCTACAACAGGAAGATTATCAAACGTGGTTCCAGAAATATACCCAGCATGCCAAACATTAGATACTAGTATATCTTTAAATCATGGTAGCGCAACTATATTAACCATGACTGGTAACAACGGTTCTTATACAGCGGACATAAACAACCCTTCATCTAACAATCTCACGGGTTTACACTGGTCAATAGTTTCTGGAGATCCTGCTTTTCAAATAAACGCCTCAACAGGTGAGATAAGTTTAACACCAGCGGCTGTAGTAACACCACCTGCTCCTAATTTATATTGTTTAAATATAAAGCTTACAGATGCCTGGAATTACTCCAACAATACCCCTACATCTGGAAATACGGATCCAGACTTTAATAGCATGGATGTTTCTTGCTCTGATGTAGCGGCTGATGTTTGTATAACTGTAGGCCAAGAAGAAGTTCCCGTAGACTTACAAGATGTTTTTGATCAAGTGTTAGAGGGAGAGCTTTACAACTTAATGGGCGTAGGTCCAGACAATGGTTGCACTGGCGGCGGACAAGCTAGCCAAGTCAAAGCGCAATCATACAGTGTTAATATTCAAAATATTCCTTATACTATTCCAGCAGGTGGAACTGCATATCCATATAAATACGGTTGTATATATATAGGTAAAGACTTATTAGGAACTAGCGGAACTATAAATGCGTCTAGCACATCGGCTGACGGTATTGGTACATTGCCTAACACCAGTAATGGTGGCGCGGCTGATTATACGTTTATGTCAGGCGTAAACTTAAGCCAAGCTTTAGGATCATCTGTAGATCCAGTAGCTCTTACGTCAGGTCAATTAGAATTTGTTATTACTCTTATTAACGCGCAGGTAGTTGGTGGTGGTTGCACTACTACAAACCCAGGCGCTGGTTTATATGGATGTTGTCAAGGGTTACTAAGCGACAGTTTAAAATGGAAAGTATATTATAGAGCCGACAGCACAACAACACCTAACCCTAACAATTGGACGGCTGTTCCAGATGCATACGCGTCAACGGCTGGTTTCCATGACAACGTAGATGGTAATTTATCTACAACTGTCGTAGTTGGAGGTAGCACTAGTGGTGCTCAAGGTGGTACGCCAGATACGAATTACGTTTCAACAGCGATGTTATTAGATGGTAGTGCTAATCCAGGTGAATACTGTGTAGTATTAGAGTTAAAAGCTGATAGCATGACAGGTGCGAATGGAGTAGCGTATAATGACAATGGAGGCGGAACAGGCGCTTATCCATCTATTAGCATTCAAGATGCTAATTATGATTATCCTAACGGTCCTGGTAACGGTGGTGTATTAAGAGGAACTTCAGCTCTTTTCACTGGAGCAAGTGCAGGCGTTAAATTTGTTAGACAAGGTGGCGCAACAGGAGGCGGCGGTGTTTGTGAGCCTCAAGGATTACCAGTAGCTTCACAAGCTTATTATCCACAACCTATAAGCGATACTTTAGTCGCTTATGATGCTAACACTCAAATAGCTACGTTTCAAACTGGTAACGATAATGCTAATGGGATATTCTTAGTGCAAGGGCAGGAAGTAGAAACACCCTTTGCTTCAAGTGCTCAAAAAGTAGAAATAGAGGCTGTGGATCAAAACAGTGATTATAAGCAAGTAAAAATAACTCCTGCGCTATGTCAAACTGGTAATGTATCAAATAATAATTGTGTAGCCCCTACTTCTTTTCCCATAAGTGGATTTAATTTTAAAAATGGAAATACAATTCCAACGTTTTGTGGTACTTACCCAGCCAATAATGCTGGTATGGTATTCACACCTACTATAGCTTTAGAAGGCCAAGCTGGTTTAGCGTTTTTTAATAATGATACGAACACCTCTTCATTTCAACCACCGTATGCTAACATGTATTATAACTTAAAGCAGTCAGTATCTAATTTTAATAATGTTGATCCTAATTATGATTATGGTGTATCAACAGGATATTGGAATGACTTTTTAGTAAGCACTATATCTTTTAAGTTAGATGCAAATGGTAATACTGTTGGCGCACCAGAATGGTTGCGAAGCCCAGCATACACTGGAAAATGGCAAGGTTATTTAAAAATAACTACAGGTTGTTTTTCAGTCGGCTCAGCGCAAGGTGGAAACTGTAATTAAAACAAGTAATAATAAATATATATGGCGGCTACACTTGAATTAAAATACTTCAATTCTTTTTGGATTAAAAAGATGGACACAATAACAGAGGTTAAACCAACCTCAGGAGTTGTAGCGGCACCAGCCCCTGTTGATACTAAAGTAGTTACTTTGGAATCATTTAATGATAATATAGGTATAGGACAAATGTTTGTGGATAGTAATGGTACTATAATAACAGATGTTTATGTTGAATCTATTTCAATGAACAACGGTGTTCCTCCTTACACAGTTACATTAACTGGTAATGTCACACTAAACGAAGGTGATACTGTTATCTTTGGAGCAATAGAAGATTTTACTCAAATACCTAGAGCTTATGGTATTACACAAGTTAGTGATTGGTATTTAGAAGAATCTAGAATAAGAGGTGGTTATAATAACACAACAGTAGACCTAGGTGTAAAAGCTTATATAGTAGAAGATGACCCAGATCAAAATCATAGAAGTAATAGTTTAATATACTCAGGTATATTTAATTCAAGAACGGGTATAAACCAAACAAATGAATTTTCAACAGCTGAAGAAATAACTAGAGCAGTTGACCCTTCTAATGGCAGTATACAAAAGCTTTATGCAGAGGATACTAATTTAGTTATATTTCAAGAAGGAAAGGTTAACAAAGCTTTAATAGATAAAGACGCTATATACACAGCTGAAGGTGGACAATTAACAGCATCAGGAGCTCAGATAATAGGACAAATAATTCCTTACGCTGGCAAGTACGGTATAAGTACTAATCCAGAAAGCTTTTCTGTATATGGTTATAGAAAATATTTTGCAGATAGAGTTAGAAACTCTATATTAAGGTTATCTCAAGACGGTATAACAGAAATATCTAACTACGGCATGGTAGATTACTTTAGAGATAATTTAGCCCAGGTAACAAATGATAGCCTTATTATTGGTGGTTGGGACATGCATAATAAAAACTATACGGTGCATATGCAAGGGCCAGGAAAAACATTAAGTTTTGACGAAAGTGTTTTAGGTTGGACAAGCACTTATAGTTATTCACCTGAAAGATTATCTAGTCTTAGAAATAATTTCTATAGTTTTCAACACGGAGCCATATACAAGCATTATAGCTATGATGTTCCTAGAGCTAATTTCTATGGTAAACAAGGTGAGTCTTCAGTTACATTTGTTTTTAATCCAAGTGTTTCATTAGTAAAAACTTTTAAAACAATAAACTACGAAGGTAGTAATTTTTGGGGAATGAGAGGGTTTGTAACTAATGGTTATTACGATTTAGACGTAGATGGAGCATCTGGAAACCCTCAAGTTGGTGAACCAGACTCGGCGTTTCCTATATATCCAGGAACTTTACCTACGACTCTTGCTGACATGGAAAACCAGTTGTTTTCTAACACCTTTAAATCTAAGGAAGGTAAATACTTTGCTAACTTACTCAATGTTACAAGTGTTAATCCTGGAGAAATAAATTACGGTCAAGATATAACAGGTGTTAAAGGGTTTTTTGCTACTGTTAAAATGACTAGTCAAAATCCAGACACAAGCGCTAAGACAGAATTATTTGCAGTGTCTTCAAATTATATAGAGTCATCTTATTAAATATAATTAAATGAAATTAAAAAAAATAAATAAGTCAATACAAGAGTTTCAAGACTTATTAACAAATAATAAAGAATGTTTTGGTGATGGTAAAAGTATAGCTACAACTCCTGAAGTACCAATAACACACAACTTTGCAGATCAACTGTATATAAGACAGATGGATCTAAAAAAAGACCATGTAATAGTAGGCGCGATACATAATCATTTACATGTATGGTTTTTAATGAAAGGTAGGGTATTAATAAATAACAATGGTGATCAAGTAGAGCACGTTGCTCCTTGTTACACTATCTCTGAACCTGGTTCAAAACGTTTAATATACGCTATAGAAGATTCTATATTTGTTAACGTTCATAAAAACCCAACTAATACTAAAGATATAAAAAAATTAGAAAAAGATATAGTATCTTTTACTGTAGAAGAATATAACAATAAAACACAAACAATATGAGTTTTTTAATGGTAGGCGGTAGCTTGTTATCTATAGGCGGCGGTTTGTTTGGGGGTAGCAAGGCTAGGAAAAGAGCTAAGGCTGCAGCCGAAGAAGCAGCAAGAAGAGAAAGAGAAGTTGAAGCCTTAGAATCAAGTAGACAAAGCTTAATAAATCCTTACGACAACCAATCAAATTTGTCAGATCTTGCTAAAGACTTATCTGGCATGATGACTAATCCATTTAGTAATCTAGGTGTAGCTACTAACGCCGCGGAAATGGAAATAGAACAAAGTGATTTAGCTTTAGCCGCAACTTTAGATACCTTAAAAGCTACAGGCGCTTCTGCAGGTGGTGCAACAGCATTAGCTCAAGCTGCTTTAAAATCGAAGCAAGGGGTTTCTGCTAGCATTGAAAAACAAGAAGCAGCTAATGAACAACAGCGGGCTCAAGGTGAGCAAAGAATGAATGAACAGAAAATAGCAGAACAACAAAGACTACAAAGCGTTCAGCTTAGCGAAGGGCAAAGACTACAAGCTGGAGAATCAGCTGGTAGACAATTTAAGTTTGGCGCTGCTGAAACAAGAGAACAAAGTAAAATAGATAGAAAAGCAGGTTTAGCTGATAGAGCTAGAGCGCAAGAAGCACAGGCACAAGCAGATGAATCAGCTGCAACCGCTGGTATGTTTAGCGGTCTTGGTAATATTTTTGCTGCAGGACTATCAGGTTGATAATAATATAAAAAAAATATGGGAGCATACAGTAATCCAGCAATGATAACTGCTGATCACGGCAAGTATTGGAATCAAGCACTTAGAGATATAGGTAGCAGCTTTAGCCAAGCTATATATTATAAAAAACAAAGAGAGCGCGAGCAAGCGGAGAAAGATGCTTTAAATGAAGAGAAGGTAAATGAAATTAGAAAAAAATCATTAATTGCCGCCGCTAAAGGAGAGTCTTTAGCTAACCAAGATGTTTATGAAAGAGAAAATAACATAAACATTAAAAGCGCTGAGCAAATGAACAAAAGGGTTTTTGATGAATTTGGTGTTCGTTTACGAAGGTTTAACGCATCTAAAGGTTCTTATGAAGAGCAAGCTGCGGATGTAAGTTATATATCAGCTGTAGAAAGTTACGTGCCTAAAACAAAAACAAATCACGAAGCTGTTCAAGATTTAGTAGAGATAACTGTTGAAGGTTTAAAAAAACAAGGCCAGCCAGGAGGTATAGATCCAGCATCGCTAGATACGGATTGGTTAAACTTTGTTATGATAGGTAATAAAGATGTTGAAGGTCAGATTGAGTGGGAAGAGAGATATGAAAATGGACAAATAAATACGTATCAAAAATACAAATTAAAAGGTGATGAAGACTGGACTTATATAGACCAAGCTGAAGTTAGGCGAGCTGTTTCTGATGATCCTGATCTTAACAACTATGGTAAGTATTTAAACTTAATACCTAACTTTTCAGGAACGGTATCTAAGTTAGCTGAAGAAAATGGTATAACATCTAACGGTGTATTATCAGATAGTTCTTATTTAGCAGATCCTATAAGAACAAAAAGATATGATCCAAGAGATGGTAACACATACATGGTCGACATGTTAGTTCCTGATCAACAAAAGATTTCTCAATTTGCTAAAAGACAAGCTGAAGTAGAGTTACAAAGTATTTTAAGATATAGTTCTTCACCTAAAGTAATAAACAGCTTAATTAGATCTATAGCAACTGAAGAAATGGAAAACGGTAAACCAACAGGTAATTATACCTACATGGTTCCAGGTAAAAGAAATGCTGAAGGTGAAAATGGACCTGGTACTTTAAATTCAATAGGTATAATAAACTTAGAAGATATTGATGGTTTCTTTAATGATTCAGGTTCTGATTTAGATCCTAATTTTAGATTACAAGTTTTAGATCTTCTTGAGTTTAAAGCAACTGGATCTGCTGGAGGTTATTCAAATCCAAAACAAGTTCAAGTTAATCAAGGTGAAAGAGCCATAGTTGAGGGCGATACAGAAGCAAAGGATAAATATATTAGAACTTCTATAGATGATATAGTAGATACTGTTTTCAATGCTAAAGAAATGAGGTTTGACCCTGCTAGCACCGCTGATTTTATAAACAATATAACGCCTGATTTAACTAGAGCGTATACAGCTGAACAAGCACGAGCAATGCTTGCAAATACTTTTACTGAAGACAGTAGTATTTTTGATCACATAACAGAAGAAGATCAAGACTCGGTAATATACTTAAACATCGGATCAGCCGAGATAAATAACACTAGCGATTTAGTTAAAGTTAAAACAGGTAGTAAACAAAAACTAGTAAACGCTTTACAGAACTCTTACACAGGAGAAACTCAACAAACATTATATATAAAAGCAATACCAAGAGCTAAACAAAAGGCGGTTAGAAATTGGATAAATGATTATAAAAAGAAGTATCCAGCTAGATACAAATTTAGAAATGTAGATCCAAATTATAAAAAAGATTACGATTCATTTGTTAACTCTTTAAACGATTAAATAAATATGCTTACACCCGAACAAGAAGCTCAAATAGAAGCTTTATATGCTAGACTTGATTCTCAAGGAGTTGATGGAGCTGAGATAGTTAGACAAGGTGATGAACTTAGAAAAAAGTTTATTATGGAAAACGAACAGTTAGAGCTAGCTAAAGAGATAAAAGAGAAAACAAAAAAAGTAAATGTTCCTACGACAAATGTGGAGGCCAGTGTGGGAACAGAAGATGGGGCTTCCAAGCCGGAACCTATTTCGTTGGAGTTGTACGAAGCAATGCTTCCTGCAGAGAAACTTCAAGTTAAATATGGAGACAGACAAAGGTTAGCAAGAGATAGAGCACAAAGGAATAAAAAAGAAAAAGAAGATGCTATTAATTTAAAAGCATTAGAAGGTTATACTTTAGAAACCAACCTCTCACCTTCAAGGGCTAATTTAATACTTGGAGCAAAAGAACCAGAGGTTTTACCTGAGCTAACTTGGAAAGATTTAAAATCTAGTATAAATGAAGAAACTGGTGAATACAGCGGGCCAGATATTTTTGATCCTGAAGGTGATGATAAACTAGTTAAGTTTAGAAATATTTATTTTAGAAAAAATGGATTAAATCCAGAAGCTTTTGATAACGCTGAAAGCACTTCAAACGCAAACCAACAACAGCTAGATTTTGTAAAAAATAATTTATACAAAACAGTAAGCAAGATGACAACCAACATGGCTGGTGGTGGTGCATTTACTTCTAATGTTGAAGAGTTTGTGCCTGATTATTTTGCTTCAGATGATGAAATAGAATTATATCCAGATCTTTTTAACGCTGATGGTAAAGTCAAAAGTGATAAAGATATTCTTAAAGTTGTTAATAGTTTAAAAGATGAAAATAAAAAACTAGCTGATATAACAACTAATCCCTATTACTTAGATGTAAAAGAAGAGGTTGAATTAGCTTTTGTAGATTTAAAGAATTCTTTATTTGAAGAGTCTAAAATTATAGGTGAAAAAGCAAAACAACGTCAAGTAGAAATAAATGATATGCTTGTTCAAAATTATGGCGCTGGACTAGATGATTTTCAATCTATTGTAAATGGCTTTACAGATCAGAGTATAGAAATACAATCAAGACTAGATCCTTTAGGAATAAGCATAGATGAAATAAATACTTATAAACCTAAAAACGAGTCAGAGGAAATGATAATAGGTTTAGTTGTAGATGATTTAAATGAATTGTACAATAGAGCAGAACCTTTAAACCAAGCAGCTACTACACTAAACTCTATGAACTGGCTACAGCAAGAGTTAAACGAAAACCAAAGAGTCGCTCAAGTAATAATGAGCTACGGAGATGTAGCTAAAATGAGAGGTGAATATAGTGCTGACGGTATTGTTAGCACATACAACAACATGTTAAAAGGTTTTAACCAAGGTGAGATTAATGAAGAGTTTTGGAAGCTACAGTATGGTATAAACGATGTTAATGATCCTGAAGATCTAGCTAAGGCAGCTGAAAGAATAGCTTTAGAAACAGCTCAAAACAATGGTATACTTACTAGTAGGGTTTGGGAAAGATATAACAATGCTGATACTGTAGCTGAGCAATTAAATTTGCTAGGTCAAAATCCAGGAGAGCTTTTATCTAGTTTATTTTTAAACTCTATGGCTCAGTTCTGGGAAACAGGTAACACCGCATTTGCGCCTATTGTTGGTGGAGGAACAGCTGTTGGAAGTGCTATACCTGGAATAGGTACAGCCGCTGGTTTTACATATGGCATGAGCACGTGGCAAGCTTTTACAGGGTTTAGTATGGAAGTAGGTAATGCTTATCAAACTGTTTTTACGCAAGCTGGTTTAGACCTAACTAAAGAAGAAGATGTTTTAAAGGGATTTGCTGATGAAAAGCTAATGGCCTTAGCATATGACAAGGGTGTTAAAAGAGGTATACCTATAGCTGTAATGAATTTTTTAGGCGGTCAAGCAGCTGGAGCTTTCGTATCTCCGTTAGCCAGTACAACAAAACAAATTGGACTAACACTAGCTAGTCAAACTTTAGTTGAACCTATATTTGAGGGAGCTGGTGAATTAGGTGCTCAGGTTTTTGCAGGTGAAGATGTTGAATCAACCGAGATATTTAATGAAATGATAGGTGGGCAATTTGGTACCACTGGTAATATTGGTGGTAAAATAGTTATGAATAATATATTCAATGCCGCTGGTAGAGAAGCAACGTCTCTTGCTAATCTTGAGACAATGGTTAACAAGAACTATACTTTAGAACAAATAAATACTTTTACTGATAGACTTTTATCTAAAGGTAAGATAACAGAGAAAACTTACAAGCAAGTTAAAGAAAACGCTACAACAGTAGATGCGGCTGTTAATTATATAAAAAATAATTCTAAAGGAAAAGTAAGTAACGAGGTTAAACAAAGAGTGGCAGATTTAATAGCCACTAAAAAACAATTAAAAAAAGCGGGTCTAGCTAACTCTTCTATCGCGGCAGATAAGATTAAAGCTATAGATGCTGAACTAAACGAAATAACATCTAACAACGCTTTAAAAACATCTGACACTGTTACTACTCAAAGAGATTACGTACAAAACCAACAAGCTTCATTAAGCGGTGCTTTACCGTTTTTGAAAAGCTTAGGTATTGACAGTGAGGTGAATGTTGTTGTTATTGAGGATAATAAAAATCCTACAAACCTTCCATCTAACATGGATGTAGATTCAGTTACCCAAGCTTTTGCTGATGGAACCACAGCGGCGTTTGCAACAGCGTATGTCCCAGGTGAAACACAAACAATAGTAGTTAGTAACCAAAACATAGAGGCGAATGGCCAACTTCAATTAATAAACGATAGTTTTGCAACTGCCTCGGTTTCTGTAGGTCATGAAATACTTCACACTGTTTTAGATAGAAGCTTTAGTGATAAACAAATAATAGATTTAAGTGGTAAGTTAACTACTTATTTAGACGAGCAAAATTCAGAGACGGGTAATAATGGAAAAAATATATCTGTTGGAGCTGTTGATAGAATAAAAGATAGGTTAAAAATATATGGTGAGTATAAAGATGGATCGTTTGTTCCTTCTAAACAAAACCCAAAATACACAGAGGCTATGTACGCACAAGAAGTTTTTACAACTCTTAGTGATGAAATAGCTTTAGGAAATATTCAATGGGACAGACAAGACAAACAGTTTTGGGATCGCGTTGCTAATGACATAACCGATTATTTTAAATATAAATTAGGTTTAAGTCCAGAAATAATAAACAATGCTAACATACAAACGGGTGAACAAGCATTTAACTTTTTAAAGAATTTTAACAAAAGCTTTTATCAAGGTAGAAAAGGTAGAGGAGTTAAAATAGGATCTAAGCAAAATGTCGCTGGTAAGTCTGGTATAAGAAAAAGTCAACAATCTTTAGAAAATATATCTGACATAGATAAGTTTGTTAAAAATCCTGACGGAACAAGAAGATTTAATTCCAAAGAAGATTTTCAAAAAAGCGGTCAACTATTTGAAATAGTAAACGAAATAGAAAACACAGATTTATTAGATGGTTTAATAAGAAGAGGTGTTAATCAAACTTACTTAGATTTAAATCCAGAATTTGTTAGACAGGTAAAAGAAAGAATTAGTGACAAGACGATTAAAGAATTTAATCCATCAAAAAACGAAAGTTTCTTCGGTTGGTTAACGGGTAAAAATAGATCAGGTCAATCAATAATAGATTTAGCAAAAGGTGATATTCAAAACAAGAATAAAAAAAATATAAGCGGAACCTCGTTAAATCAAGATACACAAGAAGGAAAATTAAGCATGCAGGAAACTATAGCTGCTGAAGAAGATTCTGCTATGTCTGATTTAGAAACTCAAGACCTTTCTCCTACCGCTAAAAAAGTTGTTAAAGAAAAATCGTTTGCAGAAAAATTAAACATTGAAGACACGTCTAGTATTGTTGCTGGTGTAATAAACGTTTTAGATCCTGAGAATAAAAGCTTGCCATCAGTAACGCAAACTGAATTAAGAAAAAAACTAGAACAAGCGTTTAAGAAAGAGTTGTATTCTCAAATAAGACCCTTACTTCCTAGAAACCTAGATGATTATAAAAAGTTTTTAAAAAATAATTTTAAAATATTGTTTGATAAGATACCTCAAACGGCTATAAACAAGAGGTTTACAGAACTATCTAGCGTGGTTAATAAACGTATGGGGGCTAAAGATTCTAATATTGCTGAGCGTAAGGTTAAAAACATATATGCTGGTAATACCTTGAGAGTTAAAAACAATTTAACATCAGATGAATTTGTTGATTATTTTGCTGGTCCTAATACTATTAAGATAGATAAATTAAGAAGCAGAAAAAATTCACTAGCAGAGGCAATAGCTATAGAGCTAGCCAAAGACGAAGCTATAGACGTGCTGATGGATAATCCTGATTTAAAATCAAGATGGGAAGGTCAACAGTCTGTAATGAATAATAACCTAATGCAAAACTACGTAGCAATGTTAGCCGCTGCTATAGATAGAAACACTCCCGATGGGGATATTAGAAAGTCTAGTGTGTTAGAAGCTTCACAAGCTTTAGGTATAAGCCAAAGCCAACTAGTAAACATATTAAATGATGTAGAAATAAATGATATTGCCATACAATATCCTACTCTTTATGACACAATTACTGATACGTTTTTAAACTGGACAACAGGTAAATTTAAGAACGTCGGTATTGTTAACGTTGGGTTTGTTCAAGCGTTAAAAAATAAAGAGCTACCAAACAATTTAAAAAGTTATTTAAATAATAAAGAGTACAATTGGAACTACAAGTATACTACTATTGATGGGGATAAAAGAAACATAGTAAAACCAGATGTACAGCAAAAGTGGTTAGATGATTCTTTTGATCAAATGGCTTATATGCCAGTCGATCAATTGAAAGCTATGCAAACTTTAAAAGAAGATGGTTATAATCAAAGTTATAACTGGGCTACTAAAGTACACATGAAAGATAGTTCAAGCTCTAGAGGTGGGACTCCAGCTACTTGGCTTTATAATCCTGATGGCTCTTTAGTTAGTGAAGAAAGACAGAAAAATGCCACTCAAGAGGAATACGAAGAAGGAAGAATAACAACTAAGAAAATATACAAACAAAAGTTTGACGCAGCTATAAACAAAGCTATAAAGAACAATAAATCTACGGATAAGACTAAAGCTCTTTGGAAAGGTTTTAATGTGTCTAAGGTACAGCTAGGCAACAAGGGAGCTGCTACACAAGGTCATATATTAGATGTTTATAGAAATGTAGCAAACAAACCATGGAGCGCCGCTACAAAAGCAAAGGTAATGTCGAGAGCGTTAGGACCAAAAGGTAAAAATGCTTTAGAAGCTGGTAATCAATTTATGAAAGCCTATCACTCTAGCCTTAATGATTGGGTGAACAATAAAGTAAGTGAAGGCATGGACAGAGCTGAAGCTATGGAATCAATTGTAGCTAATATGCAAATGACTACTAATGCTGTTTATTCTGCTAGAGCTTATGCTTCATTTAGTTCTTTTTATTTTAAAGATGGATCTCAAAATATAGATAAAAAATTCAAAGGATATAAAGGTGAACACGTTAAAGACTCGTCTACCGTAACTGAAAGTATTGTTATGGCTATGTTAGAAGATCAATACGACTCTACTATAGATAATATTCTTTCTGGCTTTGAACAATCAGCAGTTCCTATACCTCTAGCAAATAGGTTAGATAAACTAGGAGGACAAAACAATCCATTAGGTAATATAAGGTTTTTATTAGACCCTAAGTTAGGTAGAGAGGTTTACAACTTAGATGGAGTTAGTATGTATGACGCGTTGTTAAAGCAGTTTAACGATAGGTTTAAACAAGAATTAGGATCTGGAGTAAGAATAGACCCTTCTGCTAGATTAATAAGAAAAAGTCAAGGACCTAGAAAAGGTATAAGTGTTTGGGACTTTGACGACACGTTGGCGCAAACAAAATCTAATGTTCTTTACACGTTACCTGATGGAACAAAAGGTAAATTAACAGCAGAACAATTCGCTAAAGAAGGTGAAATTTACTCTGACAAAGGAGCTAAGTTTGATTTTAGTGAGTTTAACAAGGTTATGCGTGGCAAGAAAGGACCTATGTTTGACAAAGCTTTAGATCGTAATAAAAAATTTGGAAATGAAAATGTTTTTATATTAACAGCTAGACCTCAAGCATCGGCTATTGCTATACAGGAGTTTTTGAAAGGAGTAGGTTTAGATATACCTTTAAAAAATATTACAGGTTTAGAAGATGGTAAACCAGAAGCTAAAGCAAATTGGATAGAAGGTAAAGTTGAAGAAGGCTACAATGATTTTTATTTTGCTGATGATGCTATTAAAAACGTAGATGCTGTAGCTGAAGCTCTTCGTAAGTATGATATAAAATCTAGAGTAGAAATTGCTGGTTTTAGAAACAGTATGAATAACTCTGAGAAGTTTAATACAATACTAGAGCAAACAAAAGGTATACCTAAAAGTGAATTATACTCTGACGCAAGGGCTAAACAAGTTGGCAAAAAGAAAGGTAAGTTTAAATTTTTTATTCCTCCTTCTGCAGAAGACTTTGTAGGTTTACTATATAGCTTTTTAAGTAAAGGTAAAAAGGGTGAAGCTCAGTTTGAGTTTTTTAAAGAAAATTTAATACAACCTTTTGGTCAAGCTATAAACGCTTTAACTATAGCAAACAATGCTGTTAGAAATAGTTATAACGAAGTAAAAAAATCTTATAGCAAAGCTTTCAGAAAAAGCTTATTAAAAGAGTCTACTTATGAAGGCTTTTCAAATCAAGATGCTGCTAGAGTTTATATGTGGACTAAAGCTGGATATGAAATTCCTGGATTAAGCAACGTAGATCAAAAACGTTTAATTGATGTTGTTGAGAATAATAATGAATTAAAAAGATTTGCAAATCAAGTATACGGTATAACAGGTGAAGGCTATGTTAAACCGTCTGACAATTGGACAGCTATTAATATAGCAGGTGATTTTCAGTATGGTTTAAAAAATGTAAATAGAAAAGAGTATCTTAAAACTTTTATAGAAAATAAAAATGAAATATTTTCTCCTGATAATTTAAATAAGATTGAAGCGATATATGGTTCTAATTTTAGAGAAGCATTAGAAGATATATTATTCCGCATGGAAAACGGAACAAATAGAGCTTTTGGAGAGAACAGATTGGTAAATAACTTTATGAACTGGATAAATAATTCAGTTGGTGCTATAATGTTTTTTAACGCTAGATCAGCAGTGCTTCAAACTATATCAGCTATAAACTTTATAGATCTTAAATCTAATAATCCTATAGCTGCTACAGCTGCTTTTTTAAATCAAAAGCAATACTGGGCTGACTTTTCTATGTTAATGAACTCTGACTTTTTGAAACAACGAAGGTCTGGAAACAAAACAGATATAAGCGCGGCTGAAATATCTCAATATCTTAAAAACTCTAAAAACAAAATGAAAGCCGCGGTTTCTTATTTATTAGAAAAAGGTTTTTTACCTACACAAATAGCGGATAGTTTTGCTATATCTATTGGCGGGGCATCGTTTTATAGAAACAAAGTAAACGCTTTAATAAAAGAAGGATTAAGCGTGGCAGAAGCAGAGCAACAAGCCTTTTTAGAGTTTGAACAAATAACAGAAGAGTCTCAACAGTCTAGTAGACCTGATCGTATATCACAACAACAAGCTGGTCCACTAGGTAGAGTTATATTAGCTTTTGCAAATACACCTATGCAGTACGCTAGGTTAATGAAAAAAGCTACAATAGATTTGGTTAAAGGCAGAGGTGATTGGAAATCTAATCTATCTAAAATAATATATTATGGAGCTGCGCAGAACTTTATATTCAATGCTTTACAGCAAGCTTTATTTGCTATGATATGGGAAGAAGACGATGATGAAATAGAAAGAGATAAAATGGTCGCAATATCAAATGGTATGGCAGACTCACTATTAAGAGGTTTAGGAGTTGGTGGCGCGGCTGTTGCTGCTATAAAAAATATAACTCTTGAAGCTATAAGACAATCAGAAAAACGAGATCCTAATTATCAAAAAGCAGCATTACAAGCATTATCATTATCACCGCCTGTGTCTTCTAAAATTAGAAAGCTTACAGCAGCTGGTAATACTTTCAAGTATGACATGGACGAAATTAAACAAATGGGATTGTCAATAGACAACCCTGCTAATTTAGCTATGGCTAATATAATATCGGCAGCAACGAATCTTCCTATTGATAGAGTTATTAAGAAATATAATAATTTAAAAGTAGCAACAGAAGATGAAACTAAACTGTGGCAAAGCGTTGCTTTATCATTAGGTTGGGATCAATACAGTTTAGGATTACTAGACTGGCAGAAAAACAGTAAATCAAATTCTACTAAGAAAAAAAATAAAAGACAAACAACTAAAAAAACACTAAATAAAAAAACTAATTAATTTTTAAATTACAAAAAAATGACCGAACAATTTAAGTTATACTTAATAAACGCAGGCACTCTCGGCGTAACTACTTTTACTCAACTAGAAATGGGATTAAAGATAATGTTATTAATAGTAACTATAGGATATACTGTATCGAAATGGATTAACCTTAAAGAAGAAAATAAAAAATGAATAGATCACCATTTAGCAAATCAGGATGTAGTGGAACTCCCTTAAGAGTCGACTGTTGGGACGGTTATGCGCCAGGCGCACAAGGAGGACCTAAAACAAAAATAGGAAAAAACGGAGATAGAGTTAACAACTGTGAAGAGATAGGAGGTAAAAAAGATTAATTATGGGAAAATTATTAGTAAAGTTAGGTTTAGCCTTACAGTCATGGTGGAAAAAGTTAATGTGTAAATGGAACTGGTTAGTGTCAAAGCTAATAGTAAACGTTGATGAGTGCCCAATAGCACAGTGCACCTGTAAAAAATAAGGAACAAAGATAACTGGGCGTACCATACCCAAAAGTTCCTGTAACCGAAAGGGATCTCATTGCGAGGTCCCTTTCTTTATTAGTTACATTTAAGTTTACCCATCACAGGCAACGCAGTCTTCGCTCGTTGCTTGATCTGCTATGTCACCTCTTAAAACAGATTCTGTTCTAACGTAGTATAAGGTTTTAATACCTTTTTTCCACGCATCAAAATGTACTTTATTAATCCATTTAGGAGTTGCGGTACTTGGGAAAGCTAAGTTTAAGCTAACAGATTGATCTATGTATTGTTGTCTTATACCTGCTTGTCTTACTAATTCTAATTGATTAAGCTCTTTAAATGTTTTGAATACTTCTTTGGTAGAGTCGTCTAAACCTTTTATATCTTGTACCGAACCACCGTCTGCTAAAATCTTGTCCCATATTTCTTTTGTATTTAAATTAATTTTCTCTAATTGTTTTTCTAGCGTCGGGTTTTTCCTAATGAAAGTCCCTTTTGCACTTTGCTCTGTAAAAACATTTGCAGCCCACGGCTCAATACCAGGCGAAACATTTCCACTAAGCTTACTATTGCTAACAGTAGGAGCAATAGCACGTAGATGAGTATTGCGAAAACCAGTTCCAGCACACCACAAAGGTTCTCCATAAGTTTCCGCAAGGTCCATTGAAGCGCGTTCAGACTCAATCTTAATTTGAGAAAAAATCCTGCGAGTCTCAAACTGAGAAGATAACCCTTCAAACGGTAATCCTTTTTCTTGGAGATAGGTATGCCAGCCCAATACTCCCAACCCAAGCGCACGGCCTTTTTCTGCTGATCTAACGGAATTCCCAAAGCCAATCTTGCCTTTAGCTTTTTGTATAAACTCTTCAAGTACTCCATCGAGAAACCATATGGCATCGTAAATAATATTGGTATCTTTCCATTCTTCATATTTTGCTAAATTTAAACTAGATAAACAGCACACAAAACTATGTGATTCATCTGTGTGTAATGTTATCTCTGAACATATGTTTGTCATATGTACTTTTAACCCATTGTCTTTATACGCTCGTGGGTTATTTTTATTTGTATTCCCTTTAAATAAGATATAAGGTTC
>TARA_R110002050_G_scaffold125594_6_pt1 | contig 29180 bp, 22 predicted proteins | sample TARA_R110002050 | Tara Oceans TARA_R110002050 (sample SAMEA4396988) | marine metagenome | biome: Polar Biome; feature: [DCM] deep chlorophyll maximum layer (ENVO:01000326); material: water (ENVO:00002006), including particulate matter (ENVO:01000060) such as... | depth 25 m
TTTGGGATATAAAATTCTATCTTTTTCCAATCCGCATGCAACTTTTGATACTGATCCGTTTTGAAGGGTAAACACAGACTACGCGGCCAAGCGTACTTGAAAGCCCAGCCTGTTGGCATGCAAAAAGGATTGGGGGGCATCAATCCACAATAAACGGTTCTATAGTAGCTAGGTCCAGCCCGCTATAGACAGCAAATTCTTCCACCGTTACAAATTGATGAGGTTCCTTGCCCAAGGTGGCCCTGATCTGGCCCAGAATTTTTCGGCTATAGCTACCACTGCGCCCGGTAATGCGCTGTATGTCTTTGGGATAGATACAGGTTCTCTTCATATTTTTCGTTTAGCATCCTTGTGGCCTTGCCCATACTGCATGGCAAGACCGCTTGTGGCATTTCGAAAATCAGATCACCCTTCCACAAATATAAGTAAATATTTTCTTACTTTTTTCTTGTACAATGATATAAACGCTACAAACGCCATAACCACCACAAATGCCATAAAATAGCCTATTCGCCACCTACGCTCCTGTTCTTTTTTAATTTTCGGCCCACCTATATTTCTTTACGCCCTAATCTTTAAATTTTTATTATTATGGCAAAACAAAGAGGAATTTTAAGGCTTAAAGGAACCCTGGATGGGATTACCTTTTACAAGTCAAAAGACGGCTACATGGCCCGTACAAAAGGGAGCATTGACCGCTCCAGGATCGCAAACGACCCGGCGTTTCAACGTACCCGGGAAAACAATGCCGAATTTGGGAATGCGGGCAAGGCCGGTAAGCTTATCCGTACCGCTTTTAGAACTGCGCTCCTTAGCGCAGCCGATAAAAGATTGGCCAGTAGGCTTACCAAAGAAATGCTCCGTGTAGTACGGACAGATACGGTAAACCCACGGGGCCAACGGATGGCTTCTGCAGGCGACCTGCTCCTAATTAAGCAGTTCGATTTTAACATCAATGCAAAATTGGGAACTACCTTCTTCGCCCCCTATGTCCCCATAGTGGACCGGGCAGCGGGAAGTCTTAGCGTTAGCATTGCACCGTTTACACCGCTGGACATGGTGGTGGCCCCTTCCGGGACTACACATTTCCAACTATTGTCCGGTGGGGCAGAGATCGATTTCGACAACGGGCTGCACGTAAGTGCCATGAGCAATTCGGAAATTCTGCCCTATTCCAGTGCGGATACGGAATTGTTGGAACTGAGCAGTTCCGTAACGGCCGCTTCAACGCTACCCCTATTGTTGGTGTTCGGGATAGCATTTTTCCAAGAGGTGAACGGGCAAATGTACACGCTTAAAAATGGCGTACACAATGCACTTAATCTGGTGGAGATAATCCCTGCTCCTTAATGGACCTGGAACTCCAAAGAAAATACTTCCCCGAAGGAACAAACGGTAGTGTGCTCCACCATCAAAAATGGCTCTGCCACACTATTGAACTGCCATGGGTAGCAAACAAGGCCCATGTCTCCTGTATTCCCGAGGGGAGGTATTTGATCAAAGAACGTAGGAGCCAACGCTTTGGAAGGCATCTTGTCCTATGTAAAGTGCCCCAACGCAACCTCATCCTTATCCATGCGGCCAACAACGCCAAAAAGGAACTAAGGGGTTGTATTGCTCCAGTGGTCCAATTAACGGGCCCAGGAACAGGGCTTCGATCCCGACCGGCCTTAAAACGCCTGGAACATGTAGTCTTCAGCGCTCTGGATAAAGGAGAAGCTGTTTATCTCACAATTAAACCATTTGTATCATCTTAAATATTTCATTATGAACATTCTAAAAAGGGCACAACAGCCCACCTCCAAATTTTTTAAAACCTTACGGAACATAGGGCTGGCGCTTGCCGCTGCAAGCGGCGCGCTCCTAACGGCACCCATAAGCCTCCCGGCCGCGGTAATTTCGGCCGCCGGCTATCTTGCCGTGGCAGGGAGCGTCCTTTCTGCGGTAAGCCAGATCACTACCGAAAAAGAAGCGGAAACCACCCCATAAAACCGGTAGCTATGGAAACAAATTTTAGCTACAAATGCGGGATTATTGGCGGCATGCTCCTAAGCATTGTTCCCAATATTACGATGGCCGACCTCTATAAAACGGGGGTGCTGGCAGCCGTTGGGGCAACCATAAGTTACTTGGTTTCCTATCTTCTTAACAAGGTTTTTAAAAAATAGGCCTTATTTTAACAGTGCCTGTGTCAGCCCCCTCTCCGGGGGCTTTTTTTGTATCCCTATATTTGCAATCTTCCCCATCCCCCGCTACCGCACCAATCCTTGTGTGTGGTCCTCGGTCCACATGAGGCTCTATATATTTCATTTAAAATCAGTTGTTTACATAATACCTGTCCGTTCCAGACCCAAGAAATTTTATTTGTCAAGCGGATAAAATGACATTATTTTTAAATTTGATTTTAAGGTACAGCACAAATACAATACCAGTAGAGTAATAATTAAAGGTTTAAGTCATAAATTGAAAGTTTCCAGGTCGTCATTTCGAATGCATATGAGAAATCAAACATCTAGCTCCCGACCAGTATATGCGACTTCTCGTCGTCCCGAAAAGGGACTCTGTCGAAGTGCCTAACGTTACCGAATTCATATCATTAATATGGAGATTCTTAAAAAGATGTCAATAGTAACGGAGTCGAGACCTCATTGTATAAGCACTACAGTAAAATAATCTCTCGACTCCGCTAGAGGGGACAGTAGCCATTTTTTGATTTGCACAAAATCAATGCCTTGCAATTATTTTTACATCGAACTCACGCTCAGTTAGTGCCCGTTTGTAACGGGTACTGCACTTAATACGTATTGGCATACCCATACTTAAATGGATAATCTCCATTCCGTAACAATAATGGAAAGTACCGTTTTCCTATGGTATTATGATCAACAGCAAACACCTATATAGCGGACGAGGAGGGGAGTCAACAAAAAAGCTGCCGGTAGCACCTGCCATAGGCTACCGACAGCCTTTAGGGTGATATGATATTAAGCGACAAAATGCTAAAAATTCCCGAGAATTTCTCCCCACTACCCCGTAGGTGGGGTCTTTTTTTAACACTTTAATCGTTAAAACGCTCCATATAGGCATATAGACCCATGCTAAGCTCGTCCAAAAATTTGGTCTTACTCTTCTGTCGGTCCTTAATTTCAGAAAAAGTCTTGTAAACATTGCCCAGGTCATACTGGAAGACGCCTTGCAAGGTTTCCGCAATTTCTTTAATATCGGTCTGCCCCAGGTTGATGGCCTTACTGGCGTAGAGGGCATAAATAAGCTCTGTAAGCGCTGCTTTCGAGGCGGTCCAACGTAATGTATTTTTGGGCCCATCATTGCCCAAACGGTTCTCTGGGGCATCAATGGTCCCATACCTGTTCTGCAAATAGGTCCTAAAACATTGCTTTGCCCGGATACGGGCATAAAGATGGTCATGGGAGGTATTAAATTTGGGGTCTACAAAGTTTGTAAGGGGTTCCGAGACCAACAGCAGATGGTGTTCCCTAGTAAAATAAAGGTGGTCTAAATGCTCCCGATCCTGGTCTATGTACTGTACAAAATCAAAGTGTTCCCTAAAAAACTTATGGATCCTTTTTAATTCCTTATCGATCGCTTTTTTTTTCTCTTCTGCAGTAGTGTACGTAAACCGCAGTTCAAAATCCCTAATTTTGGCAAAGTAGATAAGGCGACTCATGGGATATGCCTTAATATGCTTAAAAAATCGTATTTCCTCCGTAGGCGTAGCAAATATATAATAGGATACTTGTTCTTTAAAATTGTTCAATATGGTGTTGCAATGCTCTATAGCGATCTTGCTGCGGAGCAAACGGTCCGTGTGGGTAGCATCTATTTCCTTGAGTTTTAGTTTAAAATCGGCAAGTTGTCTTTCAAAATTTTCCATGGCCTATCGTTCTGGGTCAATTGATAGTTTGGGAATTAAATGTTCCTTGTTTTGATGGAATTTAAATATAAGATATTTCCTACAATTAGTACATCACTTCCCGCCCGAACCGATGAAATGCATGCTCTTGGCCAAACAATAGGTATTGCAGTGCGGTATAAATAGGGCTTACCTCCACAATGATACATTAAATCCTATACTGGAAACTGTTTAAATTTTTAATCGGTGCTTTTTCGAATTATTTTTTTAATCGCCTAGCTATGAAAAAAAAAATTAACGGAACATGGGTTAAAAAGAAACAAATGTCTTGTCCGGGGATAAGCCGTATATAGGCCGTATGAAAAACAGGGTAATCCACCCCTTATGGCGTCCAAAAAAGATAGAGGAGCATCCACCTATACCCTTCCCTTCAATATCTCCGCCCTGCCCTCTGGGGTATACGCCGTTGTCCTGGAAACCCCTTTTGGAAATTCTTTAAGAAAAATAATCCATAAGTAAAGTGTATATGGACGTAGGCCTATAATAAAACTACAATCCTTTAAAAACTATAGCCATCACCTCTGCCATTTACCTACTGCCCACGCTAAACACCTCCAATGCCTCATCGTTTTTGGCAAAAATTACATTTTTGCTTCCTTTTATAGTAAGCATTTTTGCATTTTTAACCTCGCCCCGTACCATGAGACCGCTTTCCCTTGCCGGCATGGCTCTAAAATTGCCTTGCCCATCACCCTTTAAAACAAGGCCGTAAGCCGCATCATTTCTCGGCGTTTCCACCTCAGAGGTATATAAATTGCCTACCAGAAGTACATCCTCTAAACCATCCTTGTCAAAATCTTGTATTAGTATGTCCTTTACCGCCGACATTTGTGCCGCATTTTCAAACTTCTTCATTACAAATGTACCTCCCTGGTTTTCAAAATAAGTGGTTGCAAAAGTATATGCCCTTAAATGGGTCGACTTTTCCAACTGCTCCTCTTCAAAAATATCCCCTATGGCTGCCTTGCCAAAGGAATCATAGGTTGGAAATTTTTCCTTTATAAATGGTAACTGCTCCGAAGAACACTGTCGGCCTCTTAAAGGCACCAATTTATCTTCATCATAATAGCCTAGGACTATATCATTACTGCCAGACTGATCAAAGTCATCTGCAAACACCTCAAAAGGGGCATCCGCTGCAGCACGATATTTGTAATTTAGCCCCAAATTACCTCCTATGATATCCATATCCCCATCGCTATCAAAATCCCCGACGGCCAAACTATACCACCAGCCATTGGTGTTTTCCAATCCATATTTTTTTGTATTCTCCACAAAACGCTTGCCTTCCACATTCTCAAAAATCCTAACAGGCATCCATTCTCCTGTTACCAACAGGTCCATGTACGAATCATTGTTAATATCTACCCATACGGCTGCCGTGACCATCCCTAAATTTTGGCCATCTAGAATAGGTACCTCATCAAAGACAATTTTTCCCTCTTTACTATTGTTTTGCAATAGGTAACTTTTTGCAGGTGCTGGATACTTCCCAGGGACCTGCCGACCTCCAACAAACAAATCCAAATCCCCATCATTATCATAATCCACTGCCTTGATGCAAGAGCCGCTTATTGCATTTTTGGGGAGACCGTCTGCCAAATTATTAAACTGCCCCATGCCATTGTTTATATACAACCTATCCTGTAACAACGGATTTCCCTGATCATATTCATTACCCCCGCTAACCACATACAAATCCAAGTCATTATCGCCATCCACATCCAAAAATTCTGAAGCAACGTCCTCAAATCCTGAATCCCGATTTAGCAGGTCCACATTGGTTTTAGTAAAACTTCCATCCTCGTTTTGTACAAACAAAACGCCCGGAAAGCCAGTGGCACCTCCAATATGTACATCGTCCAAACCATCCCCATTTATGTCCCCTACCGCTAGGGAGGGTCCTTCCTGCGACATTTTATGGGGAAGTAAGCTCTCCCTCCCATAATCGTCAAATTCATTTTCCACATGGAGAAAGGGCAATGGATCCTCCGTGTTTTTACTAAAAATAGGCTGGTTCATATTGGCGTCCTCCTTTACTGTACTGGACTTGGAATTGGCATAATCCAACACAAGAAGTTGATCGGTGTCCACATTGTTCAATAGCTGTTGCCTTCCGTCAGGCCATATAATTTCCACATTGGCTTCTGGGGAATTTCCTAATCCAAAATGTAATTCCCTGGCCATTGAGGACATAAAACCCCGTGTGAAATAAAGTTCCTGGACCTGCCTGCTATCCCCAGCACTAACCACAATTTTAGTTCCAATACCATCCCTATTCCCTAATGGACCCTTAAGCTTAAATGACAAATAATGTCCCAATCCCATTTCCCTGGAATTGTTCTTTAATATAAAGGCTTCGTCATCGGTATTATTTACAACAATCTCAAGATCACCATCATTGTCGAGGTCGGCATAGACAGCTCCATTGGAACTGGTCATAGTTCCATCTCCCCAAGTCCCATTCATCTTGGCAAATTCAAAATCGCCCTTATTCCTAAAAAAATAGTTCTCCTTTTTCCTTACAGGCATTTTATCCAAAATATCCGTAATATATTTTTGCGGATCAAAAGCCTGATTATTTATAATTGAATCCTGTTTTTTGTTGACATAATTTACAAAGTCATTGTTCCGAAAATCCCGTTTGATCCCATTGGACACAAATAGGTCTTTAAGTCCGTCATTATCCATGTCAAAAAACAGGGGTGCCCAGCTCCAATCTGTTTTGGATACCCCGGCAAGTTGCGCTATGTCTGAAAAAATGGGAACGTTGTTTTCATTTAAATACCCTGAATTAATTTGAAGTGTATTGTACATATATTGGTGATGTAGTCCTGCATCCAAGGCCTCATAAAACTTTTTTGGATTCATTCCACTCATACTGGTCTTTATATCATAGCTACTTTCGCCCATCATATCCACAGTCATTATATCCATCCAACCATCGTTATTAATATCGGCCATGTCATTGCCCATGGCGAAAAACGAGATATGATTGGTTGCTTCCAGAATCCTATCCGAGAAAGTACCATTGGCATTGTTAATATACATATGGTCTTTTCCGGAATAGTCGTTGGACACATAAAGATCTGGCCAACCGTCATTGTTAATATCACCCACTGCCACTCCCAGTCCGTAATCCAGGCGACTATGAACAATTCCTGCCTCCTTGCTTACATCCTTAAAAAAATTATTGTCGTTTCTCAATAATCTATCATTGGCAACACCGCCATCCATATTGGCCAAGGCGGCAATTGTTATATTTTCCGGATATGTCGTTGGAGAATGGTTCAATTGGTACATGTCCAGGTCCCCATCCCTATCATAGTCGAAAAATACCGCCTGCGTTGAACAATCTGTTAAATCCAACCCATATTTATCAGCTTGTTCACTAAAAGTGGGGATCCTCTCCTTATTTTTTGCCCCCATATTTATATAGAGTTTATTTTTCCTTTTTTCTTCATCATTGTATTTCCCCGAATTGGAAATATAGATATCCATCCATCCATCGCCATTTATATCCACTATGGTAATTCCTCCAGAAAATCTTTGACGCAACAGTATGCCCGTCATATTGGAAACATCCTTAAACTTTAAATTACCCTCATTTAAAAACAATTTATGTTGTTGCAATGTGGATACAAAGAATACATCCTTCAATCCGTCATTATTAAAATCTGCTACTGCCAGTCCACTTCCATTATAATAGTATTCATATTGCAAACCATTAAACTTCATGTTTTCAATTAATTCATTGGCAAAGTCTATACCAGTATCCGTTTTTGTCAACTTCGTAAAAATTGACTGTTGTTCAGAATTTAGTCCGGACAACTTGTAGTCCTCGGTACAACTAGTAAGCACTAGTGTGAGTAATAAACTTGCCCGTAGAAATTTATTCATTTTATACAATTTTATTGTGATCTGTGTATGCCCGTTTCGGTGTACCAAACAGTTAAATGGACTTATTGGCCAATAACTGCCATACAATTCTTTAAAATAGGTTAATTTTTGAAATAAAAAAAGACCCAATGTCGAACAACCAACGTTGGGCCTTTTAATATTACTACTTTAATTTATTCATAACCGGGATTTTGAACCAAACTAGTATTCGCGTTCAATTCATTTTCCCTGATTGGCCTAAAATAGTTTTTATCCAACCATAGTCGGTTTTCAAAACCGGGATCTACCACTCCGGGTATATAGGAATAATCATAATTATCCGGGTCATATTTATATTTTGTTACATTGGCTCCAGGTTTCAATGTTCCGGTAATCTGAATAATCCCGGCCGGAGCTCCTAGGGTTGTAGGAGCAATCATCCATCGTCTAGCGTCGTGATATCGATGCTCCTCATAGGCGAGTTCCAACCTCCTTTCATTCCTATAGGCTTCCATTAAATCCTCTCCAGAAGCCGTAATAGCAGGCAATCCTACCCTATAGCGTATTTGGTTCAACCAAGCTTTGGCTTCTGCCTCATCACCATCGGCTTCTAAGACGGCTTCAACATAATTCAGCACAAGTTCGGTATACCTAAAAAACGGCCAAGGAATGGTTTGAAAATCTGTTTGGTCCACAAATCCTGGATCTGGTTCCACAAATTTCTTGAAATAATATCCGGTACGTGTTCCGTTCCAATCTTCAATTGGACCTTGGCGTGTATCTAGGCCAAAGTGGGTAGTAACCTCACCATCGGTTCCAATAATTTCGTATTGCCCGGTTTGTATCTGATTGGCCGGGTCGCGATCCGCAACATCTGACGGTCTCGGTTTCCAATCAGCACCATCGTAAAGAATGGTAGCATAAAACCTAGGTTCACGATCGGTGTAAGGCATACTGCTATGATCGGGGTTATCCCAGTCAAATTCAGAGCCATCACTCATTCCGTAAGCATCTATCAAATTTTGTAAAGGGGCGTTCCCTGCCCAGTTATGGTAGCCATTAGGGCCATTAAAAAGACCTATTCTACGTCCAGGGCCCCTAGCTTCCACATATTGTCTTTCCCAAATAATATCGGATTCACCTCCATTTCTAGCCAATGAAATATCCAGGTAATTTTGTTCTCCCTCCTCCAACGAAACGGGGGCGGTCAACCCAAACTTATAGCCGGCATTGGAATAATCCATGGCCGCTTTGGCTGCATTTTTGGCCTTTGTCCATCTATCCTGTTGACTTCCAGAAGTATAACCAATTAACTCAGGATTGGAATAACTCCCAATTAAAGAGGAATTCCCAGAGGCCGTGGAGTTATCGTATAAATCACTTGCTGCATATAATAGGATACGAGCTTTAAGAGCAAGTGCCGTAGCAGCATTAGCCCTTCCTGAATCCATACTTTTTCCATTGAGTAATCCAAACGCCATTTCACAATCGGACACTATAAAATTAACGCATTCCTCAAAAGTGTTTCTTGGGATATTAAAATCCGAATCCAACTCAAAAGGTTCCTCGGAAATTGGTACCCCACCGTAAAATCTTACCAATTGATGATAGTAATAAGCTCTAAGATACAGGGCTTCCCCTAACAAACGATCTCTTAAATCGGTGTTTTCCAAACCTCCTTCATTCAGTTTTTGAATAGCAAGATTGGCAGCCCTGATATACCGGTACATATTGTTCCATTCATGGGTATTATTGATCCAACCGGTATCATTTGAATTGGTACGGGATTCATTTACCGTATTAATTGACCTTCCAGTATGGGTAAATAGGGCTTCATCCGTTAAAGAAGCCAACATTTGTTCATCCAAACCACCAGCGCCTAGCCCATTATAGACCCCGGTTACTGCGGCTGTGGCCAATCCTTCATCGGTCCAAACACTCCCTTCGGACACCTCACTTAGAGGAGTAATGCTAACGAAATCATCGTTGCATCCAGTCACAAAAGCAATTGTTGTAATCGCCAATACGTATAATATATTTCTTTGTTTCATAGTTTTAACTTTGATAATTTTAAAATGTTACGGAAAATCCTGCACTTAGTATTTTGGAATTAGGATAATCCCTACCGCTAGAACTAAGTCCTTCTGGATCGAACAATGAGTTTGTAAATGTAAACAGGTTAGATCCGTTTATATAGAACCTAAATCTTTCCAACCCAATTTGACCAATCATTTCCTTTGGAAAATTATACCCAAATTCAAGATTTTTCACCCGCATATAATTGGTGTTTTGTCTCCAATAGGTATTACCATTACTGTAATATTGATCAGCTCTGTTGGTAATCCTTGGATCAACACTACTCGGATTATTCACCGTCCATCTATTATTGTATACACTTGTTGTGTAATTCCCGATAGTACCGGACTCCCCAAAGTTCAGGAATACTTCCCCTCCCGTGGCTCCTTGAAAAAGTAAACTGAAATCGAAATTCTTATAACTAGCCGTTAAATTGATACCTCCCTGAAAGGTTGGATCTGAATTTTTATCAGTTCTATAACGATCATCGGGTGTAATTTTACCATCATCATTATAATCTACCAGTTTCATATCCCCTGGTCTAAGTACATTGACCAATGCTGTATAGTCCAAGGTTTCAGCATCTATATCAGCTTGGGTGGCAAATACCCCATCATAACCATAGACCAAATTGGAGCGAATAGACCTTCCTGTTGCCAATTGCCATTCCGGTGCGCCTTCGGCCTCATCGTTAAAAATTATCTTGTTTTTGGCATAACCACCGTTTATACTTATTCCATAAGTAAAGTCTCCTGCATTTCCATTATATCCCAAGATAAAATCAAAACCTTTATTTTCAACCTCCCCAAAATTCTGTCTTGGAGGGGTTATCCCTGAAAGGGCCGGTAGGGAAGCGGAAGGTGTAGTTAAAATATCCGTTCTTTTATTAAGGAACCAATCAAATTCAAGATTCATTCTATTTTGTAAAAATCGTGCATCCAGACCAACGTTAATATTGGTTGCCACTTCCCATGTTATAGCAGGATTGGGCACCTTTGATTCACTTATCGTCGTAACTTCACCATTATTAATAACATAATTCCCAAAACCGTAGGTAGCGAGATATTGATTGGCAGGGAAATCGGAATCGTCAAATTTATCATTACCCAATTGACCCCAGGAACCTCTGAATTTCAGGAAATTTAAAAAAGAATCATTGTTCAAATCACTCAAGAAATTTTCCTTGGTAACAACCCATCCTGCAGAGAAACCAGGAAAAAACCCATATCTCGTATCTTCTGGGAACAAATAAGATCCGTCATATCTCCATAAAAACTCCAATAAATATTTTTCTTTAAAATCATATGATACACGACCATAGTAATTTAATCTTGCAGATTTATCTGAAGAACCACCATTATCCTTTTGAAGGTCACCACCAGCAAACAAATCATCTATAGCAGGTGAGATAAAATATCGTCGATAAGCATTAAAGCCCTCGTATTCCACAGTCTCTTTACTTATCCCGGCCAAAACTAGAAAATTATGGTTTTCCAATGAGCGTTGATAAGTGGCATTGGCTCCCAATAATATATTCAGGGTATTACCTGTATATTGATTTAAGTTTGGCTCTGCCGGTCCCCTTTGACCCCTTACCAAATCTGGTAGGCCATCCGCTCCCATCGTATTTCCGTCCCAAGTATATAGATACCAAGGAGTCCTCCAAACCTTTCTATTTGAAAAACTTTTGTCAATGGCAGCAGTTGTCTGTACCGACAATCCGTCTACCCATGGAATTTTAATATCCAAGGTAGCATTGGACTGAAAGTAATCCCTTTTATCCTTATCATAACCTGTATCATTCGTAGCTATGACAACCGGGTTTTGTCCGTTTTCTATATCCGGTCCTGGCAAACCATTCGGCCAATATGCAGGCTCGGTAGGCCTACCCCTTGTCAACATTCTGAAAATAGCTCCCGCACTTTCAGTTGGAAAATATCGATATTCTTCCCTAGCCAACACCCCTAGACTTAGTTTGATACCTTCACTAATTTTAGCGTCCAAATTTATACGAATATCATATTGCTCATATCCAGTGGCCGCATTCTTGTAATAGGCATCCTGCTTTAAATATCCCAATGAAGTAAAATAATTAAAATTTTCACTTCCTCCCGTAAGTTGCATGGTGTGTTTTTCTTGGGAGGCCGCTGTTTTGAAAGTCTCGTCAAACCAATCCGTATTCGGGTGGCCCCAAGGATCTTGTCCATTTCCAAAAAGCGCAATATCCTCGGGAGAATAAATGGCATTTCTAGTTGAACCATCCGGCCTAGTATAGGTCCCTGTAGAGTTAAACCCAGCAGTTGCCCCAGCCCATTCATTTACAGGAAGGTTATAAATTTCCAATTCATTTCTCAATTCCGCATACTGCTGAGCGTTGGCCATATCGGGAATAACAGTAGGTTTGGCCCAACCTTGGTTAGAAGAATAGGTGATTTGTGGTTTCCCCGTCTTTCCTCTCTTAGTTGTAATTAAAATAACCCCGTTTGCAGCCCTTGCTCCATAAATGGCGGCAGAAGCATCCTTTAGTACTGATATATTTTCAATATCGGCAGGGTTTATTCTACTTAGACCCCCATCCCTATCGGGAATACCATCAACCACAACCAAAGCACCAGTATTATTATAGGTATTTGTTCCACGAATCCTAATTGCGGCGTTATCATAACCAGGCTCCGCGCTCGATTGCTGAACAAACAATCCAGCCACCCTACCGGACAAGGTATTGGTAAGGTTTACCGCTGGGGATTTTACCAATTCCTCCCCTTTTACGGACGAAACAGAACCTGTAACGGTAGCCCTCTTTTGGGTACCATACCCTACAACTACCACTTCCTCCAATTTACTTGCATCTTCCTCCATGGTAATATTAATAGTAGATTGGCCGTTTAAAGGTATTTCCTCTGTTTTATAACCAATATAACTGAATATTAGTACTGCATCATCAGATACACCGGACAAGGAATAATTACCATCAAAATCGGTCTGCGTTCCATTGGTAGTCCCTTTGACTACAATACTGGCCCCAGGTAATGGTCCGTTTGCATCAGACACCACTCCCGAAATAGTTTGCTGAACTAGGACTGGATTGGCATCCATGCTTGTAAGATTTGCGAACGCCTGCACACCGCACAGAGCCATCACAATCATAAAAACCATAAGTTTCTTCTTAGGCTTCCTTTTTTGAATGATTTCTTTTGGAATAGAAAACCAGTTTTTTTTCTCCATAATTTTAAATGTTAAGTTAGTTGAGTTAAAAGCATTGTTCAAACAATTATTGTCATAATCAGATTCTAGTATGGTACAACAAAACCAAAAAAAAAACCAAGATCAAATCCTATGTCATCTAATGGTTTTTTTAAAAAATGTTTGTGAAAATTTTCAATTAAAAACTGTGTGTCCAAATCGAAATAATTCCGCTCCCACTTAAAAGCTATCTAAACCAGCAATAAATGTAAGATTAACACTTACTGGCCAAATGTATAAAATTTTCTTAAATTAAATCAAATTTTATGTTAAAAACTACTAAAACAATAAATTTTATCCTCAAAATTAACAAGTCAATAATATATCTTAGTTGAGAATTTTCTGATAGGATAATTTTGTATTGTAATACAATTTATTTTCACACCCCCCTAAAAAACGTAAACAAACAATTAACAACATAAAAAAACCCATATGAAACTAGGAGCATTTTCAATCAGTCTGGCCGTAAAGGACCTATCCATTTCCAAAGAATTTTACGAAAAACTTGGATTTACCGTGTTTGCAGGCGACCCAACAATGAATTATCTGATCATGAAAAATGGCAACGCAGTTCTTGGTCTGTTCCAAGGTATGTTCCTTAATAACATCCTCACCTTTAACCCTGGCTGGGACGAAAATGCCACTGCACTAACCTCCTTTGATGATGTGAGAAAAATTCAGGCACATTTAAAAAGCAACAACCTAAGGCTGGACCAAGAGGCGGACATAAAAACATCCGGACCCGCAAGTATTATGCTGACCGATCCCGATGGCAACCAAATCTTAATAGACCAACACCTGTAAATTGAAAATAGGGTATTTTGAGAATGTTCCCTATCTTGATCTACCGTTGTGGGATTCATTCCTAACCTAATTATATTCACCAACCATGAAGCCTTTATTAGTACTTCTTGTCTCGTTTGTTGCAACCCTATCTATCCTATATCTTAGGTCGAAAAAAATACAATGGCCATTGGCCGGACAAATTGCCATGGCCATAATGTTGTTGTTTACTTCCTTGGGACATTTTATGTTTCCCCAGGGTATGGGCGCCATGATGCCGGAATTTATACCCATGAAAAATGAAATGGTATATATCACCGGAGTCATGGAAATTCTATTTGCGATAGGATTACTGATTCCAAAACTTAAGGTCCGTACGGCTTGGTTGCTGCTCATCTTCTTTATTCTTGTTCTTCCCGCCAACATAAAAGCCGCCATGGAAAACATCAACTACCAGACCGGGGAACTTAACGGAAATGGTATTAACTATCTTTGGTTCCGAATTCCGCTACAAATATTTTTTATAGCCTGGGTCTATTTAACGGCCATAAGAACAAGTATACTACCTCGGGGCAGGCCCGCGAGGCATTCGTAGGAAACGACCTTTAATTTTCGAGACAAGCCTCGGGATAGTATACCCTTTGGCGGTGCCAATAAAATAGCAGCCGACCGAACTACCAATAGTATTAAGAACCAAAAAACTTGATCCCAACCCGTCCAGATTTTGGGCCACCACACTAATCCATAAAAATGATAATAATGAAAAACTATCTTAGGCTAATTTTACCAATCATTATAACTTATGGATGTAGCCACGAAAAAGCAGCTTTTAATGGTCAAAAAGATTTTGAACACAGTATTTCGGAAATACAATCGAAACATATTTATTCCGAATCCAAAGATTTTCCAAACAACACCCAGCTATCATTTGCCATCATAAAGGGCGGGACTACTAAATTTTATGGAATTAAGCGTAAAAACGATACCATTTTCTCTATTGACAATCATGATGGCGTTTTTGAAATTGGCTCCATTTCCAAAGTATTTACAGCCACCCTTTTGGCCCATTTGGTCGTGAACGGGCAATTGGGGCTGGATGATAATATCAACGATTATTTGGAATGGCCCTTAAAGGATGATATAGAAATAAGCTTTAAACAGTTATCCAATCATACCTCAGGGCTGCCTAGGTTACCCTCCAACCTGCAGTTGGATTCCGTAGACCTACAGAATCCATATAAGGATTATGACGAAAACAAGTTAAAACAATATTTAACCAAAGAGCTACAACTGAACCAAAATCCAGGAGAAAAATCCGAATATTCAAACCTAGGGGTAGGTTTATTAGGCTATATTCTAAGTAAAATAGATAGCACCTCCTACGAGAACCTACTCCAGACCAAAATCTGCACAAAATACCAAATGGGCCATACTACAACAAACAGAACCCGTATCAGGGGACAGTTGATCAAAGGTCTTGATGCAAATGGCCAAGAAACCCCAAACTGGGATTTAAATGTCTTGGTAGGAGCCGGTGGAATTTTATCATCGGTAGCCGACCTATCAAAATTTGCGCAAGCAGAATTCAATGGGTCCGACCAAGCCTTGGCCTTGACCAGAAAACCCACCTTTGCCCTACAGGAAAACAAGGCCGCAATGGGATTGGGATGGGCCATTGAAAATAATATAGGGAAGGAATGGATCATGCATAGCGGCGGAACAGGGGGCTATAGATCCAATATACTACTGGATATTTCGAACAAAAATGGGGTAATTATTCTTTCCAACCTATCTGCATTTCACAAAAACAACATGAATATCGATAACCTTGGCGTTCGCTTAATGGAAACACTTAAAAATATAGACTCCACTGGCCACAACTAATACAAACTCTATGTACGTTCCTACTAAAAGATAACTGAATTTATCCTAATTGATCGTTTTTATATATTTTTAACCCGAACGTTGAATATTCTATGGAATAGCTTCCTTTAACCTGTCCCTTAAACCATCCTTCTTAAAATGAAACAATTATTTTTTCTAATCTCCTTACTTCTGTTCTGTTACAGTACAGTGGATGCACAAAATGCAAAGCCGAATATCATTGTGTTTATAGCCGATGATGTTAGCTGGGACGACTTTGGTTGTTACGGGAACGCACAGGTTAAGACTCCCAATATTGATCAACTGGCAAAAGACGGATTAAAGTTTGATAATTTCTATTTAACGGCAAGCTCGTGCAGCCCAAGTAGAAATTCCATAATTACCGGCCGATATCCCCATAATACGGGAGCTGCCGAATTACACACCACTCCCCCTTTGGATATGTTATCCTTTCCTGAATTATTGAGGAACAATAACTATTATTCCGTCCTGGCCGGCAAGTTCCATATGGGACCTTATGCCCGACGTGGATTTGATATGATGTACGAGCATCGTAATGAAAATGGGGATGGAGGCGAAGAAAGTTGGGTAAACTCCTTAAAGAAAAGACCAAAGAACAAACCTTTTTTTATGTGGTTCGCATCCCATGACGCCCACAGGGATTGGGGACCCAATGAATTTAGTGGTACACACCGCCCCGATGATCTGGAAGCCCCATTTTATCTGTCCAATGGAGCCGAAACCAAATCTGATTTGGCCAAATATTATGACGAAATTAAAAGATTCGATTTTTACATTGGAGAGGTTGTCAAGGAACTAAAAACACAAAAACAACTAAACAATACCCTTTTGATTATTATGTCCGATAATGGACGGCCATTTCCACACAGCAAAACCAGGGTCAATGATCGGGGTATGAAAACTCCCTTCGTTATGCATTGGCCCAAGGCAATAAAAAATAAAAATGCCAGCAACAAAAGCCTCATAAGTGCCGTAGATATTGCCCCAACACTATTGACATTGGCAGGCGTTGCTATTCCCGAACAATTTCAGGGCCATAGTTTCGACCGTCTTTTAACAAAACCTGACCAGCCCTTTCGCAACTATGTCTTTGCCGAGCATAATTGGCACGATTATGAAGCTCACGAACGTATGGTAAGAAATAAAGATTATATGTACATATTAAACTCGAGACCCTTGAAGCCACAAAACGGGCCAGCTGATGCCGTAGGCAGTCCGTCCTTTAAGGATTTGGAAATGCTCAGGGACCAAGGAGGACTTTCTTCGGCACAAGCCGATGTGTTTATAGTACCGAGACCAAATGAAGAGTTATATGATTACCGTCGGGATCCCTTGCAATTGCTCAATGTGGCATCTACGCCAGAATACAATCGGAATCTCATGGATTTGAGAAGGGTTTTGAAAGAATGGATGATGGGAACAGGCGACAACATCCCTGAAAACCTAACCAAGGATTGGTATCTTAAGGAAGCGGGATTAATAAAAACGGAATATCATAATGTAAGGGGCGAAATGCCCGGCGAAAAGTTAAATGCCACACAAAATAACGCAAAAGGGGCATTTTAGACTAGGTCCTTGGCCATGGCCCTACACCCCGAATGGGTAAGGGACACAAATACCTAAATGTCCTATGGACAATTCAAGCATTGACTACCAAAGAATACGAATTGACTTTCGCCTCCCCTAGAAGTTCCATATATTTAAAGAATTAAATTCAAATTAAAAATGAGCAACAAGCAATTGACCATTACCGCCAGTATTTTGGCCAAACCGGATAAAAGGGAATTTGTAAAACAAGCCTTATTAAAACTTATTCCACCTACTTTAAAAGAAGATGGCTGTCTAAACTACGATCTGCACCAGGACAATGAAAATCCCGACCGTTTTTTCTTTTATGAAAATTGGGCAAGTAGGGAATTGTGGCTAAACCACAATGCCAGTGAACATATTGCAGCGCACAGAAAAGCTACGGAAGGAACCATAGTGGAGGTTATTATTAATGAGCTATCTCCAGTGGGCTGAACATCTTGTATTTAAAAATATAGTATCTTTCAAAGACCACTGCACTCCAATTTACTGCGGTCCCTTAATAGTTGAATAATCATGAAAAACACGTTTATACTTTCCTTTTGTGTTATTTTTTTGACGCTTACAAACATTTTTGCGCATGAAAAACCAATAAAATTGGGAGTTGTAGGCCTTTCCCATGGGCATGTTGGCTGGATTTTAAGCAGGGAGGCTAAGGATGATGTGATTATGGTAGGCATCGTAGAGACCGATCGCGATCTGGCACAGCGACTTTCCAAGAGTCACGGCTTTCCCATGGAAATGGTGTTCAATACCATGGAAGAGATGATTGCCGCCGTAAAACCCGAAGCCGTGGCAGGCTTTGGAAATATATACGATCATTTGTCCATCGTAGAAACCTGTGCCCCAAAAGGTATCCACGTTATGGTGGAAAAACCTTTGGCTGTTAACTTGGAACATGCCAAAAAAATGGAAGCGCTGGCCAAAAAACATAAGATTCATCTGCTCACCAATTATGAGACCTCCTGGTATCCTACCAATCTAAAGGCCTATGAACTTCTGCAAGAAGGCACAGTAGGCGAACTTAGAAAAGTTATTGTACGCGATGGACATAAAGGGCCCAAAAATATTGGGGTAAGTGCCGAATTTTTGAAATTCCTAACCGACCCCAAACTCAATGGGGGTGGGGCCATCATGGATTTCGGATGCTACGGTGCCAACCTCATGACCTGGTTACAACAGGGTAAAAGGCCCAATTCGGTTACCGCAGTGACCCAACAGTTACAACCCGAAAACAACCCCAAAGTAGATGATGATGCAACCATAATACTTACCTATGACAGTGCCATGGCCATTTTGGAACCTTCATGGAATTGGCCCATTGGCCGTAAGGATATGGAGATCTATGGAGTAAAAGGTGCTATTTATGCCGATAACCGCCATGATCTGAGAGTTAGGATTGCTGAAGGCTATGGCGGCTATAAGGAAGAGGCTTTTAAACTTGCGGAAAGGGAGGCCCCATATGATGAACCCTTTGCCTTGTTTGCCTCGGTGATAAGAGGGGAAACTACCCTTGGTTCTTACGATCCCTATTCCTTGGAAAACAATATGATTACCATGGAAATTCTGGAAGCAGCCGTTCAAAGTTCTAAATCGCAACGCACCATCCAGTTTAAAAACTAATCCTTTAACAAGGCCTCTAAAAATTGATCCACTTGTAGTTATTGGGCACCGTTGCATCCAATAGATTTACTTTTAATGCCTTTGCGGTGCTTTCGCCCATGGCAAATGTAATGGCCATATCATTCGTTTCATAAATGGTAAAGCTTTTATTCCCTTTTACCCACAAATTTACCTCATAAGTATAGGTGCCATTTGCCTTTAATTGTCTAAAGACGGATACATATTCTATGGCGGGAAGGGCTTTCCATCTACCAACAGCACAGGGACCCACACGATATTCTTCCTTATAATTGCGATTCTCCAGATCGAAAAAAATACTTTTTACACTCGAAAATAAAATGCCTTGGGACGCGCAGGCAACGGCAAGATAGAACACCCCAAAATTCCACCTGTTATCCATTCCATTCTCCGGAAATATCCCATAACCAAAAAAGAACATGGCCAGTAAAATAAAGGTCACCGTATAAAAGGTTGCAGCCACTAGGGTTTGCCACAGGGGCCTAACACCTTCCGATATAATAATTTTGCCTTTAGCCATCTGCTTTAAAACGACAAAAGCCATACGAAACGTATGGCTTTTTGCTTATTTTTTATTGGCATCAAATTTTCTTAATCTGCCAATACAATAACTTTATTGTTCTTCATTTCAACAGTACCACTGTTTATGGCCAGGATAGTATCCCCATTGGGAGCTTTGGAGAACTTGTTCTCATAAGCCTCTTCCAGCACAACATTTCCTTTTATCCTTACCTTTCCTTCCTGCAATAGGGAAACGATAGGGGCGTGGTTGTTCAACATTTGAAATTCACCATCAATTCCAGGAACGGTTACTGCAGTAACTTCTCCGGCAAACAAAGTAGCCTCTGGCGATACAATTTCTAGATACATATTATTTTAGTATTCAGTATTCAGCACTCAGTATTCAATCGGATCCTGTCAATCGATCACTGATTACTACCTACTCATTTACGCTTCAGCAAGCATTTTCTCTCCAGCTTCAATAGCCTCTTCAATGGTACCTTTAAGGTTAAATGCAGATTCTGGAAGATGATCCAATTCCCCATCCATAATCATATTAAACCCTTTAATAGTCTCCTTAATATCTACCAAAACTCCTGGGATACCGGTAAATTGCTCAGCTACGTGGAACGGCTGGGATAGGAAACGCTGTACACGTCTTGCCCTACCTACGGCCAATTTATCCTCTTCGGATAATTCCTCCATACCTAGGATGGCAATAATATCCTGAAGTTCCTTATATCGTTGCAATAACTCCTTTACCCTTTGGGCACAGGCATAATGATCTTTCCCCAATATCTCGGCAGTCAAAATCCTTGAAGTTGAATCCAATGGATCCACCGCAGGGTAAATTCCCAATTCCGCAATTTTACGGGATAATACCGTAGTAGCATCCAAGTGGGCAAATGTTGTTGCCGGAGCTGGATCCGTTAAATCATCCGCAGGTACGTAAACCGCCTGTACCGATGTAATGGAGCCTCTTTTGGTTGATGTAATACGCTCTTGCATAGCACCCATCTCCGTTGCCAAAGTTGGTTGGTAACCTACCGCTGACGGCATACGTCCCAATAGGGCCGATACTTCCGAACCGGCTTGCGTAAAACGGAATATATTATCTACGAAGAAAAGAACGTCTTTTCCCTGACCTTCACCTGCACCATCACGGAAATATTCTGCAATGGTCAATCCGGACAAGGCTACACGGGCACGGGCACCAGGAGGTTCGTTCATTTGTCCAAAAACGAATGTCGCTTTGGAATCCTTCATTACTTTTTTATCTACTTTGGATAAATCCCATCCGCCTTCTTCCATAGAATGCAAGAAATCATCACCATATTTTATAATTCCGGACTCCAACATTTCACGAAGTAAATCGTTCCCCTCACGAGTACGCTCACCTACCCCGGCGAAAACAGAAAGTCCACCATGACCTTTTGCAATGTTGTTGATCAATTCCTGGATAAGTACTGTTTTACCAACACCCGCACCACCGAATAAACCAATCTTACCACCCTTTGCATAAGGCTCGATCAAATCAATTACTTTAATTCCAGTAAACAAAACTTCCGTAGAAGTAGATAAATCCTCAAATTTAGGCGCATCCCTGTGGATTGGAAGACCGTCTTTACCGGCTTTTGGCAAATCTCCAAGACCATCTATAGCGTCGCCAATTACATTAAATAGACGCCCGTAAACAGCATCGCCTATCGGCATCTGGATTGCGCTTCCTGTTGCCTCTACACCGACTCCCCTACTTAGACCATCTGTTGAATCCATAGAAATAGTCCTGACCGTATTTTCACCAACATGTGACTGTACTTCCAAAATCAACTTGGAACCATCCTTGTTGACAATTTCCAAAGAATCATAAATTCTGGGAAGGTCCGTTCCGGACTGAAATTCAACATCAACTACCGGGCCGATGATTTGAGAAACTTTACCTGTAACTTTAGACATTACTTGAGTATTTACGTTTTACTGTTATCTTTAAAATAAAAACAGCGCGACTTACCGCTTTGTTTTTAAGGCTGCAAAGATATGTTTTCCTTCTTAAAATGGAAACTACTTTTATCCTTTTTTTACCAAGAAAAATGGCGTCAAATAATTTGACGCCATTTTTCTTTAAATTATATCCTTTATATTACAATATGTTATGGATTAATGGTCCAGGAAACGTAATACTGGGATCCAATATATCCTGTTCCAAAGGCTGTGTAATATTCATCTCCCAATACATTGGAAGCACCCAGTTTAAATGCCGATTTTATACTTGGTGCGTTATAACTTATTTGCGCATCCACTACATGGTAGGCCGGAATTTGTCCGTTACCAAAGGTAGCTTCCCATAAATAGGTGTCGCTCCATCTCCAAGCCACATTGAATCCAAAATTTTTAACTATGGCCGTATTTCCGAAAGAAGCCTTCACCTTATGTTCGGGAGTATTAAAACTGGTCATGAAATCAGGGTCATCCTCTTGGTCAAAATCCAATTTAGCATAGGTATAGTTCATTCCAAGGTCATAATTGCCCCAAATTTTCACATCAACTCCAAGAGCGGCACCATAAGAATTTACTTTGGCGTCCGTATTGGTGTAGGATTGATATCCTTGAAAATCGCCACTTCCCAATGCTACTATGGCTGCAGGTAATGGCCCACCTGGAGTAGGCACCGTTTGGGTAAGTTGCACGTCTCCATAAAAGGGCACTACCACGTTTTGACCTGAAAGGAAGTCCTTATAGGCGCTGTAATAGGCGCTAACATCCAAGGTAACCTTATTTAATTTTCCGCGATATCCCACCTCATAGGAGGTAACCTGTTCCGGTTTTACAAAATCCGGATTTGCTATGACCAAGTCAGCCGGATTTCTACTTGCCGCAAATGCCACAGCTGAACTTGCCGTAAAAGAGTTGTTATAAATCCCTTCCCCACTAAAGTCGAGGGTTGGACTTCCTATTATGGCCGTTCCTGTCGGACTTAGATCAAAAGTCCTAACGTCCCTGGCAGGATTGTCCGGGGCACTACCTACCAATATACCTCTACCTGCATTCAATCCAATATATAAATCCTGGGTGGTGGGGTTTCTGAACCCGGTCTGATAGGAAGCCCTTAAATTGTGATTACCACTTTCACCGGCCGTATACCCCAAAGACACTCTTGGAGAGAAAAACCCATCGAACAGTTCGGATTTGTCATAACGTAAGGAAGCTGTTAACTTAAGACGGTCATCCTCCATAAACTTCTTTTGCACTTGCGTATAAAGTCCATACTCAGAATAGGTAATAGGTCCGTCGGCATCCGTATAAATAGTTCCGGAAGAATTTAATTTGTATTGCCTATAGGCCCCACCTAACTGGATTTCGGCAAAATCTATTAAATGGCTAAAATTGTAATTGGCATCGGCATGATAAAATTTGGAATTATCCTGAAACTTAGACCCTGTAGTTAGGTCCGGGTCATTGATTACCCTATTAAAAGCACTCTCAAATTCTGGTGTCCCCGGAAGGAAACGTCCTGTATCGGCAGCTTGCCTGGCTAGTATATGCGCCTGTTCGGCAGGAACATTTTGGGAAACGGCTCCTACATAGGTACCCACATACTGACCAAACCAAGTACTTCTATCCTTCCAAATTTCATTGATATTTACCCCGGTAAAAACCATGTCATAGGAATCCCCGGCCTTATCTTCATTAAAATATCCCCTCACAAAGAAGTTGTCATTTTTAATTTCCAATTTATGCTGCTGCATAAAAAAACCATCAATATTATACCTATTGGTACCTTGATAAATGGTATTTCCCTTTCCTACCTTTCCCACATAGGCTATTTCAAAATCATCCTCAAAAGGACGATAATAAAGACCCCAATCCGCTTTTACACTTTCCGCCTTATAATCGGTAAGATCGCCTTCATTATATCCAGTCCTACTTATTACTTGTGAAGGAATCAACGGCACTGCAGCCGGATTTAAAAGACCCGCTTCAACTAATTTGGCGGCCACCACCTGCATATTTTCGGATACCTCATCCCCATAGACATTTATACCATCATAGTCGGTTGAAGCCCTAGTGGCTCCGCCACCGGCTTTTCCCATTTCATTATTTGCAGCCCAATCCGTTCCTCTTAAATAGGAGAAATTGACTTTTCCCGCAAACTTATCACTAAACTTATGGGCAGCTCTAATACCAAAATCGGTATAAGCATTATCACCCGCCGCTTCCTGCGAGGTAATCCCCTTTTTGGCATAGGCACTTATCCCTGTGTAATCAAAAGGACTTTTACTTCGCATAAACAGTATTCCGTTAAAGGCATTTGCCCCATATAGGGCAGAGGAAGCTCCTGGAAGCAATTCAACACTGAGCACATCCGTTTCTATCATCCCAATAAGATTCCCCATTGGGAAGTTAAGGGCTGGGGTTGAGTTGTCCATACCATCTACCAACTGCATAAAACGGGTGTTGGCAAAAGTGGCAAAACCCCTTGTATTAATAGCCTTAAATGTTAAACTATTGGTATTGATGTCCACTCCCTTCAAATTCTCCAAGCCATCATAGAAATCGGCCGAGGCTGTACTCTGAATATCCCTTAGTCCAAATCTTTCCACGGTAACGGGAGATTCAAAAATACGCTCAGGCGTTCTAGAAGCAGAAATAACCACCTCGTCCAAACTTGTTTGCGCTTCATTTAAGGTGACCGAAATAGTTTGATTGCTTTGAGTGATGTTGGCTGTGGAAGCCACAAATCCAATACTGGTAATATTTAAGGTAAATGGGGGATTCTCACTTGTGTTCAATAAGAAATTTCCATCAAAATCTGTTACCGTACCAATGGCTTTGCCTACAATTACAATATTGGCACCAGGAACTGGATCATTATTTTGGTCCACCACATTCCCTTTAATTGTCGTTTGTGAATACGCCAACATTCCAAACATGAAAAAGGATAATAGAAGAATTGATCTCATAAGATATTTGAGTTAAATTAGTATTAGATATTGGTAAGAAATCATCTAATTAGCAATATACATTAATTTTCAAATTAACAATACAAAAATCAAATAAATTATGCATGCATAGTATTTTTTGTTCAAAATTTAACATTTATTAGTGAATATTTGACAAAAAATAGGTTGTAAAAAAATGACATCCATATATAATGACCCTTTTGGACCATCATTTATGGATGTCAATATAGTATCTATTTGGTAGAATTATTCCACTGTAACCGACTTGGCCAAGTTACGGGGCTGGTCAACATTGCAACCTCTCATAACCGCAATGTGATATGACAACAATTGAAGCGGAATAGTAGTCAACAAAGGAGTTAAACTCTCCAAGGTCTCAGGAATTTCTATAACATGGTCTGCCAATTCCTTCACCTGCACATCCCCTTCCGTAACCACCGCTATGATTTTACCCTTACGGGATTTTATTTCCTGAATATTGCTCACTACTTTTTCGTAATGCCCCTTATTCGTTGCAATTACCACTACGGGCATATGTTCATCTATAAGGGCAATTGGGCCGTGCTTCATTTCTGCCGCGGGATAGCCCTCGGCATGTATGTAACTAATCTCCTTCAATTTCAATGCACCTTCCAAAGCTACCGGAAAGTTATATCCCCTTCCCAAATAAAGGCAATTGGTAGAATCCTTATAAACATTGGATATTATTTCGACCAATGGATTTGAAAGCAGTGCCTTCTCCACTTTACCGGGAATATTTTCCAATTCGGTTAAATACTCATGTAAACGCCTAGTATTGAAAATCCCTTTTTCCTTGGCCAATTTTAACGCCAATAAGGTCAGTACCGTAATTTGTGTGGTAAATGCCTTGGTCGAAGCCACTCCAATTTCCGGACCGGCATGGGTATAGGCACCTGCATCGGTTTCCCTAGCTATGGAAGAACCAACCACATTACACACTCCAAACACAAAGGCTCCTTTTTCCTTGGCCAATTTAATAGCGGCCAGTGTATCTGCCGTTTCCCCCGATTGTGAAATGGCAATCAGCACATCCTTATCCGTGATTACCGGGTTTCTATATCTGAATTCAGAGGCGTATTCCACCTCTACAGGTATTCTGGCCAAATCTTCAAAAATATACTCGGCCACCAAACCGGCATGCCAAGAAGTTCCACAAGCAACAATGATAATCCGATTGGCGTTCAGGAATTTTTCCAGGTTATCATCTATACCTGCCATTTTAATTATCCCTTCCTTGGCCAAAAGGCGTCCACGATAGGTATCCAAAATAGCCCTCGGCTGTTCGTAGATCTCCTTTAACATAAAGTGATCAAAACCGCCCTTTTCAATTTCCTCAAGATTAAGTGCCAATTCTTGAATTGAAGGGTAGGCTATGGCATCGTTCTTAATTTTCCTCAATTTAATTTCCTTGCCCAATCTAATGACAGCCATTTCCTCATCTTCCAAATAAATGGCATTGTTGGTAAATTCTATAAAAGGTGATGCATCGGATGCTATAAAAAATTCGTTCTCCCCGACACCTATAGCTAACGGACTGCCCAATTTGGCCACCACTATTTCATCTGGTTTTTGCTTGTCAAAAACTGCAATGGCATACGCCCCAACAACCTCATTCAATGCAATTTGCACAGCCTTACCCAGTTTTACCCCTTCCTTGCGCTTAACCTCTTCTATAAGATTTACCAATACTTCCGTATCGGTTTCTGAAGAAAAGGTGTAGCCCCTTTTTGTCAACTCCTTCTTTATGGAATCATAATTTTCAATTATACCATTATGAATTATTACCAAATCTCCAGAATTGGAATAATGCGGGTGGGAATTAACATCATTGGGGACACCATGCGTAGCCCATCTTGTATGGCCTATTCCCAGTTTACCTTCTAGGGAAATGGTGCTTTTAGCCTTATTTTTTAGATCCTCTACCTTCCCCTTCGTCTTGGATAAATTTATTTCGCTTCCATCATATAATGCGATACCGGCACTATCATAACCTCTGTACTCCAAACGTTGAAGTCCTTTTACAATAATGGGATAAGCATCCCTATGGCCTATATATCCTACGATTCCACACATAATTCAAAATTTAATGGTTAGTAATTAACAAAAGGTTTTACATAACAAATTTAACTGCTTGTTATTTAAAACCTTTTATCTTTTAGTTAATTAACGTAAAAATACTATAAGTGGTATTTTTTTTGCCTTTAATTTGCTTTGGTGTAGAAAATTTCGAGTTTTAATTTTTTTCCTTCCTGTCCACTAGGTAAATTATCACTGCCGTAAAGGACGGTCCCAAAAGGGTTTACAGAGGACATTACCGGTACTTCCCCCTCCGTACTATTCGCCAACATGGCCTTTCCGGTGGCTGTAATCCTAATATCCGAGGTCAATGCCAAATTCAGGGTGGCATTGGTAGAGTCCCTTACTATAAGATCGTTAATATAATTGGTAATCTTAATTTTATAACTCTGGCCTTTGCCGCCTTCCTTTTTTAGACTTCCGTCATAGTTGGTAATATTACCGTCGTTGAAATCCTCCTCAGATTCCAGGAATTGATTGTAGACCGGTCCATTTGTATTGTCCTTGTACAAATATAATTTTGAAGGTTCAATAGTGCCCCCAGCTGCATCCAAAGAATTTCTGTCAACATAAAACACCAAATTGGCCTCATTTATTATCCAATTCCGATTCTTGATCTGGTTAATGATTTCACTACCATTTACTTCATCAAAAAGCTTGATCTGGGCATAACTTCCGGCCCCACCTTTCAAATAAATCTTTGAAGCATTTTCACTATTGTCCAACCCATTGGATATTTCGGTAGGGTATGCCTCATTGATAAAGGTATTCACTGCATTCCCAATTACTGCTCCAGTGCTGGTATCGCGCCTGATAAAGTTTAGGACAAATTCACGCTCATTTTGGATTACGGTAGCATCTGTTGAACTGGTTACGCTATCATATTCGTATTTTATAGTAATATTTCCTTGTGTTAAGTCCAACATCACCAAAACATCGTCCGGAATGGACATATGGACACCTCTAAAAAACTCAGCAAAATTAGCCTGGCTCAATAACTCGGAAGAACCTTCCTTATCCAAAATATTTTGCTGAAAAAATGAAGAATTCAGTTGCACCCTAATTCCAGGGGCAATTCTAACAGGGGCTTCCTCGGATTCGTCCACATCTTCCGTTTCCGGATCGTCTTCCTTAAAAATCAACTCTTCCACATTGCTTATTTCGACCGGTCCTTCATACAGAAGGTCGGACACAAAGCCGGGAGAAAATTGTTGGGACGAATAATATTGCTGGGCCTCCTGAAAATTGGTATTGGGATCCAAATCCCTCAAGAAATAAGTAGATCGTTCCACCTTAAGATTAAAGGATTCCGGAATAGCTCCATTGGCATCAAAAATACTATCCAGATCATATTTTATCGGAAACCTATTTACCGCCGTATCATCGTCCAAGTTATCATTGGTACCATCTCCATCCGTATCCCTATTCAGGGGATCGGTACCCAGAGCCTTTTCCTGGATATCGGTTAAGGTATCCCCGTCACTATCGCTGTTGGCATCCTCGGGGTCGGCATCATACTCATCCGCTACACCGTCCAAATCCCTATCGCCCTTGGGATTGGTTAAAAAAGGAATAAACAGAAAAACTTCCTTCACCGTCTCATTCTCTTTAATGGTCAGCGTACTGGAATCCGTATCGGCCGTTTCTTCAACTTGTGCGGAATAACTCCCAAAAGTGGGGTTTGCCGCGGACAATTGTACCTGGGTAGTTATACTGGCTTCGGTTTTCCCATAAATTGGGTCTGTATAATTTCCTATTTGATAAACCGGTAACTTATTGGTCCTTACCGCCTCTATCTTTTTATTGTAGGCAAAAACATCGTAAACCGCCTTGCCAGCTGTAAATGGTTCACCACCTACCACACCACTACCAACGGTAGTCAAATCCTCCTCACAGGACCACAAGACTACAACAAGCAATATACCTACCACGGTAGGTAATTTTAATCTGTTCAGTAAATTCATTTAGATTATTTTAATACTTTGGTGTTATAAAAATTCATGTAAGCTTCCTCAAACTCCTGTAATGGCACAAACGGCAAAACAGGTTTTTCGAGCTTGGATATGTAGTCTTCCAATTCTGATGGAATATCTTCCGCAGCTAAAATAACAGCATCGGCATAATCCACAGCAACTTTTAACAAATTATTATAATTGGGCTCTTCAAGCGATTTTATACTTTCTTCCGGAACACCGTCGAAGGCAATCTTTTTAATTAGGTCTTTATCCAAGGTACCATCAAATCCTTGCCCATAAACAGACATGATAATCTTGCTTTCGGCAAATAAAGGCTCGTCCGCATAGAATTTTTTAAGATAGAGCGGCAACAATGATGCCATCCAACCATGGACGTGAATAATGTCTGGAGACCAATTCAATTTCTTGACGGTCTCTACCACACCCTTGGCAAAGAAAATAGCCCTTTCGTCATTATCCGGAAATAACTTTCCGTCCTCATCGGTAAAGGTGGCCTTTCTTTTAAAGTACTCATCATTATCAATGAAATAAACCTGAATACGCTCTCTGGGAATCGAGGCCACTTTTATGATCAATGGCATATCCATATCATTAATCACC
>TARA_R110002050_G_scaffold83048_5_pt1 | contig 29135 bp, 36 predicted proteins | sample TARA_R110002050 | Tara Oceans TARA_R110002050 (sample SAMEA4396988) | marine metagenome | biome: Polar Biome; feature: [DCM] deep chlorophyll maximum layer (ENVO:01000326); material: water (ENVO:00002006), including particulate matter (ENVO:01000060) such as... | depth 25 m
ATAGAATTAAGTTAGGAGCTAAATGCCCTTCATCTTTATCTTCTTTATAGAAAACTCCCCAAGTAGTACAAGCAGAGTAATCAGCCCTTTGTGTTTTTAAGAATGCCGTATCCCATGATTGAATAATAAATTCACAATGCGGTGGGCTACGCCCTTCCCATGCTTGCCACCACTCTCTTTTAACTAATGCACCTTCTTCAGAGGTAGGGTCTTGTTGGTATTGTGCCATCCATTTGCTGTTAGGCAGTTCTGATCTAAGAGCTTCTAACTCTTCTAACTTCCAAAATTCAGCCCATAAAGGCTTACCTGAAGGCATAATGGCAGGTAGTTCTATTACTTCCCACTCATCTGCACCACCACGCTTTACGCTGGCATCTACAACACGACCTGTTAAGTCTTTATTGTGCCAACGTGTCATCACCATAACGATTGAACCATTAGGCTGTAAACGCTGACGAGGACCAGAGGTGTACCACTCATAGGTACGATTGAATACATTGATGTCTGCACTCGCACCCTCTTGCTCGGAATGAGGGTCATCAATAATAAGTAAGTCTGCACCTTTACCAGTTACCGCACCACCGACACCGATAGCAAAATACTCACCACCTTTATTAGTATTCCACCTTCCTGCTGCTTTACTATCTGATTGCAAGCTAACATCAGGGAATACTGTTTTAAAATCTTTACTGCCTACCAAGTTTCTAACCTTCCTACCAAAGCCAACTGCTAGTTCTGCGGTGTGAGCAGTCTGAATAATCTTCTTATCAGGATACTTACCTAGAAACCAAGCAGGTAACAAATAAGAAGCGAACTCTGATTTGGTATGACGAGGCGGCATGTTAATAATTAAACGCTTTAACTCGCCTTTAGCAACTCTCTCGAATGCTTCAGCCATTACTTCGTGATGTTTACCATGAATAAACGCTGCCCACATCTGATTAACAAAAGCCATGTACTTGTCGTGGCATTTTTCTGAAGTAGCAGAAGCCTGTAAATCATTTATTAAAGTTGCAAACTCTTTACGATAAGCTTCTGGTAGTTTCTGTATCTTTTTTAATACAGCACTATTCATATGTGTTTAACTTTATTCCTTAACCTTAACCACAAGAAAAGAAACATTAAAATTAATGCAGGTTGTATAATTATAAATATTACAATATTAGCAAGGGCATAACCCATACCTGTTACATCTCCAATAACTTGCAAGATATAAACACAGATATCAAATATTGAACCAATCATATAAATCTCCCTAGATGGTAACCAGACGGATATAAACCTAATGGGTATAAACCATATAACAAAAATATTTAATAAGTAACCATGACTTAGATGGCATTAGTAGGTACATACGCTTATTAGGTATATACTACTAGCTAGATTATAACAATCTACCTACCCTTCACACGAAAAGCAATATAAATTATAGAAAAAATTTTAAATTAACTAGGAATCCTACCCTTTTTCCTAGAAAAAAATATATTTTGCGCAAAAAAGCTATCATTTTGCAATATATAATAGGGGGGGGTCTATGAAAATTACCCTATGGATGTGCAGATTACTGTGTGTGTGTGCCGTGCGGACTCCTAATCTGACATTGGGGGGTGGGGGTATCGACCAAACCCAGATACAAAAATCCTTTATGGGGTGATAGTCTTTTGGGGTGCTAGTCCTCAGTACCAGAGACCAATCTATCTAGCTCTGGATTGCTATCTATTAGCTCCTCTAGTTTAGTCTCGATGTCTGCCATTACATCCTCAGATGATCTCGCTGTAGATTCTTCTATGCGGTCTGTGAACATGGCTATTGTCTTGCCCAGTAACTCAAGCGACCTGATCCTAGATGCATCACTCTCGGCAGTCTTGGATTCCTCGTATAGTCTCTCTATCACATAGTCTCTTGTCCTGACCGATGATGCTACTGCAATGGTCTCTTTACGCTTCATTCCATTAGATATCGCTAGGGCGATCTTAGGGTTGCTCATAAGCACACTGCAATCGACATGAGCATGCTTTGGTGGCTTCTTGGTCTTAGAGTTAAGCTTCACATCATAGACGCTCATATAGCATTCTATTTGGCTACCTAACTTGCCCTTAATTATCGCTCTCACAAATGCCCGTTGCTTTATCGTCAGGTTATCCTTATCGATTAATTTCAGGTCTGGTTTTTTGGTCATCATTACCTCAGTCTTTACTGTACATATATACAGTAGTTTTCTTGCGCAGATTTACTGCTGTTTATTAAATATTAAAGAGTCATAGAAATAATACAATGCTTGCATGGTGCAATCAGTATGGGCTTTGTAGGGAGGTTTAATATATGTTAAAGAAAGTGTTGCAACATAGGTCAATTAATGTAGCTTTAATCATTCAATTCATTATATAGGAGTTTATATAGATATATTTTAACTACAATTTGGCAATCTGGGGTAGGGGTTTTTGATTCTACCAATATCAGATTCGGGGTTTTCAATTTCCCTCGTTAGCGTTACTAGAACAGTAGATGGAGCAGATTTGAATTGAGGTGCGCTTAGACCATCATAAATGACGATTGATGAGATGCCGTAGACCACACACACTATCGCGAACAGCAACTCCATTATGACTAGCTGTATAAACCAAGTGAACTTCTTATATCCCTGAATTAACAGGCTGAATGAGAATCCTAGATAGTGTGGGGTTCAAGAAATATAAACTAAAAGGAACGTAACAATGAGTAAAGCAAATATACATCTTGAAACAGTACAGGCTAAACTAATCGAGCAAATGGAAACAGTCGGATCAGATTGGATTAAGCCATGGATCAATGCCGGTATAGCTACCAATGCATCTACTGAGAAAGCATATCGAGGAATTAATCTATTTCATCTTGGGATGACTTGCTCAGAATTTGGATATGAGCATAATGAATGGATGACATTCAAACAGGCTGAAGCGAAAGGCTTTAAGATTATATCTAATAAGGATATGCCAGACGGTAAAAGCACTAGCCAGATAATTATCTTTTATAAACCAATGCCAAAATCTAAAAAGTATTACACGCCAAGCGATAATGCTAATTTTAGTAATGGCAAAATTCCGATGATACCAATGCTCAAATCATATCGAGTATTTAACGCTTGCCAGATTGATGGATATACACCAAAAGCAAAAGCAAAACTGGCTAACCATGTTAACGATCTGAGCAAAAGCAAAACAAAAGAAATTGATTTATTTTTTGCAAATACTAAAGCAAATATCAAGATTACTGGTGATGTGGCTTGTTATGTTCCAAGCATTGATGAAATCAGAATGCCGCCTAAAGATTCATTTTTTACAGCAGTAGATTTTTACAGCACCCAAGCCCATGAGTCTACTCATTGGACTGGATCAAAAACTAGATTGAATCGATTAAAAGCAAATGCAAAATTTGGTAGTGCTGCTTATGCCTATGAAGAATTAGTAGCAGAAATAGGCAGTACATTCTTATGCGCTAAATTAGGCATTGAGGCTCAGCCCAGAGAGGATCACGCCAAGTATCTTAACTCTTGGATCAAAGTCTTAAAGAATGATTCTAAGGCATTGTATAGGGCATTCAGTCAGGCTCAGAAAGCAGTCGATTTCCTCGATAATTTACAGGAGGAATCAATACAACAAGTAGCATAATTGTTGATATCTAGAATGCATCCGCAAGGGTGCATTCGCTGATAACAATCGTTATTGACACATCGGCAATTATGCCAAAACTTTTGGAGAAGTAAAATGACAAAACATGAAAAAATAACAGCCATTGAAAAATTGGTTACAATAATCAAAGATATCAGCTACCTCCGTATACATAGCCTAAGTTTAGGTGATGGGATTATAGATGCGTTGGAGAATGTAGAACGCGAGGCAAAAGCTAAATTGAAAGAAATTGCATTAGCACGAACTAACTAATTGTTGTTAGCTAGATGGCATTAGAAATAGTGCCATCAATGATAACAATCGTTATTGACACATCGGCAATTATGCCAATTTTATAAAAGGAAAAAACATGGAAAATGTAAAACCTAAAGAAGTATTCGTGGATCAGTGGACTGCTGATCTTTTTTCAAACTTCACTGGCGTTAATGAGGATGAATCTCGCAATGATCTTATCCAAATAGCCGAAGAATTTGAGGATGTTGTAAGCACTCATTTTGAGGGTATGTCGCTCAACAACACCGCAGAAGAAATAGTTGATAATTATATCTCTATTGCCAATAACGCGGTAACAGCAGACAGATTTTATGGCTAACTAACCTACTGAAGAGACTCAGCGAAAATCTGAGCGAAACCGCATTGAGGTGATGCGGTCTAGGTGATTGACTATTCTAGTCGATCTTATTTTGGAGGTAATCGCATGATTACAAAAAAAGAAATTGTTAAATCTTTGGGCAAAGACAAAGCAAAATTAATGGCTGTCGATTTTGATAGTTGTGGTTTTGCAATATGGTTAAAAGAACCATTTGTATTTGCAGTAAACCAATCTGGATATTTGGGTTGGGATTATGATCAATTGGAGGAATCTGGCGGTAAGCAAGCATGTCTCGATGAGATCAGTCAAGGCATCACTACCGGCTAATGTTAGCCTAATGCATCTATCGATATTTGGTAGATGCATTGAGATAACATTCGTTATCAATTTTTAATAAAACAAAAGGAAAATAATATGTTGTTAGAAAAACTATTAAATAATGCTTTGAATTCAAAAGCAGATACAGAAGAGAAAAAAGAAAAAAGCTATTATGGCAAGGCAAAACGTCTAGCTAAAAAGCTTGGACTAACTATTGAGATTGAGAATATTAGAAATGGTTTTGGTGAGCCAGTATCTAAGGGTAATTGGATATGCGGTGATCCTGATATTATCGGAGATGATGGTAATTTTTCTACATCATGGTCAGAGTGCTACTACTCATTAAGATGTATCGAACGATTTAAATTTTAATTGTTGTTAACTTATATACCCTCTCAGGCGAGGGGGTATATTGGATAACAATCGTTATCAATTTTTTTAATTAAATATAAGGAAAATAAAAATGAGTACAAACTACGTTACAGAAAATGATTATTTTATGAGTGACCCAGTATTAATTATTTTAAATAATTACTTAGTTGCTGAGAATATAACTCATCTTGTTGATGTTGAATGGATCAGAAATAATTTTGAATTTAAATTACCTAGAAAAAATACTAAAGGATTAAAAGAAGAACAGCATGACTTGTTAAAGCGTTTAAAAACTGCTTATGTTAAAGCTTTACATGCGGAATGTATTACTAGGGATTTTCGTTATTACTTAGATGATACGCAAGACGAAATAAACCAAGCCGTTGATGACTATGAATTAGAAATACTCGATAGTAGTAAAAAGATATTTGCTTTAAAAACATGCCTTCCAGAAATTAATTATGTGATAAGAAAAAATGGCAGTAATGGGTGGAGCGTAAACATAGAAACATCTAAAGGTAAATTTCTGATGATGACTGGCGGTGGCGGTTACTTAGGATTAGTGTGTAGAAAATTGACTGATGAAAGTAATACAGAGATTAGAACATACGCAAATCACCTTATTAAAAAAGCAAATGAGAGTTAGTCTTATAGATTGCCACACTCATTAAAATGTATCGAACGATTTAAATTTTAATTGTTGTTAGCTAGAGCGCATCAGAGATGGTGCGCTTTATGGTAGCAATCGTTGCCGATTTTTTTAATTAAATATAAGGAAAAATATCATGGAATTACATGAAATAAAAACTGCAATATTAACTTCGGATTTAAACATTCAATCAATCAATAGGTTGATCGATATTCTGGAGGATAAAAAGACGATGGATGCTAAAGATACATTTAGTGTTGGAGATAAAGTCTGGGTGGTTCAAAAAACCAAAAGGACTGAGGGCATAATAGAAAAAATGGCAATCAAGAAAGCTGTTGTTTTTATGAAAGGTAGTAAGTATAGAGTGCCATTCTCAATGTTAGAAATTAGATCATAATATTGTTGTTAGCTCATGCTCTTATCACGATTTGATGAGGGCATTATGGTAGCAATCGTTATCGTTTTTTTTAACTAAAATTTTGGAGAAAGTAGTTATGTATACATTAGCAGATAGTCTTAAATTTAAAGGGTTGCCGATGCGAAGTAAACCTTTATCTTTTCAGTTGCAGAGTGAAATTGAAGCATTACCTTTTGAGCATCAGGAGGTACTCATGGATTTTATTTCTCGTGTTTGGGAACTGGAATTTGAATTGGATAGCATTCATGAAAAGCTATCATCTATCGGGTGATTAACTCATGCCCATCATCATTTGGTGGTGGGCATTATGATAATCATTTTAGATTATTGAACGCGACAATTATGTCGAAATTTTTGGAGGAAAGAAATGGATACTAAGTTAGAAAAAATGTCAGCCGACCTTAAAGAAGAGTGTGCAAAAGATGTTATTAGAGATGTTAATGAAATGCTCAAAGTGGAGGTGGAGATAGAGCCATCAAATCTTAATTTGCTAAATCATCTAGCCTATGACATTGAAGATAAAGCTAGAGTAATGCGTGATGATCATGGCTATGATGTCAGCACATTGGATATGATAAGTATTGTTACTAATTATTTACATGATTACTGTGTGGAAGAATTGGGGGAAAGTTATGAATATATCAATAACTAAAAAAGAAAAAATGTTATTAGAATATATATTGAAAGATTATATAGATCGCTTAAATGGAACAGGCTCAGCCTCAAGAATGAGAGATATTGCATTTCCATTATTACCTAAAGTAGATCAAGGAATCTACAAGTTTGGTTATGAGGATTGGTCTAAATATTATAATGTAAATAAACCAAAAAATATAATCCAGAGTGACGAGGAATATGAATGGTCAACAGATGTATGGGTTGCCCTTCAGTAAATTTAATTGTTGTTACCAAATATGATGGCAATCTGCTATCATATTATTACATTGAGTGATTAACTCATGCCCACCAAATGTGGTGGGCATTATGATAATCATTTTAGATTATTTATCGATGGCAATTATGCCAAAACTTTTGGAGAGAAAAATGGAGATTAAAATTTCAGGTCATGAAGTAGAAGAAGCTATTTTAAATTTTGTTAAAAAGAAATATGGTCATTCTTTTAAAATATCAGAGCATGATCCTTGTATGACACTAGAATCTAGTGAACGTATTTGGGTCTATAGAAAACATAAGAACGGCAAAGTAAAAACTAATCCAGAGCATGGCTATAAACTTGTAGACCATGATAAATCTACTTGGAAAAGAACCTTCACCACCATAGGCGAATGCGATGAAATTTCATTTTATGTTAAGGAGGTGTCCGGTGAATAGATTAAATTCAATTAAAAAGAAGTTGGGTGCAATTCGTAGTTGTGACGTAAAGAATGAATTTAATTCATCGAAACTTAATAGAGAATTTCATGCAGTTAATAATGGTATTTTGTCGAGAGAAGATTTTAGGTTTTATCTTACCTGTAAAAGAAAAAACAAGGGTATAGATAAGCTTCAAGAAAGGTTAACTTTTAAAAATCAAATTGATAATCTTAACTGGCGCGGTAAAGTTGCCATAGTGTATGGAGGTGTGGATTGCGATCACTCAACATGGGATAACCGAGTAGCTCTTATCGATGCCAATGTAACCTCAGTCAATGGATGGGAAAATGATTACATGGAATATGCGGAGGGTAGCCAATGGTGGAATATTGAACCAATGGATTATGCCTTGTCATTGAAAAGATCATCTAGAGATTTAGCTATGGAAGCTTTCGAGGATGGACATCCTCACGTTATATATGGGTGATAAAAAGAGCAAATTAGGGGGTGGCTATGGTATTAGTCACTCCCCGATCTCTTCTTAAACGAGCGTACAGGAGGTCGAGATTCGGATTAATAGCATGAAGTCATGTTATTAATGGGAATTTTCCCTTAACTTGGAGGAAGTGTAATGAATCAGGAAGAGTTATTTTTATTGGCAATGATTGCCGAGAACGAACTACAAATGTTAATCACAAAAACTATTTTTGGTATGTTGGCTTTAGCATTTTTATCATTATTTATATATGCAGTATATTTTAATCCTGATCGAATAAGAGCGAGAAGGAGAAATAAAAGAATGTCAGTCAAAGCAAGGCAACGAAGAGACATTCGAGTTGCTAGAAAATTGAGAGGTAATATCCGATGATGATGGACTTTGAATACAAAGAAGTTGTCAGGCTAGAAAATAAAGTTATAGGTCATATAGAGAAATGCCGTAGTGGGTATTTCTTCAGACCAAAAGAAGGTGATAGGTCTAAGCTGTACGACAAAGTTGATCAAGTTAGATCAGCGATCAAGAAGCAATATAAGTAGTAGAAATTAGGGCGCATCTTGCAGATTATCTGTGAGGTGCGCCTTTTTTTTTGCCTAAAATTTATTAGTGGTCTATCGTATTCATTGGGCTGTAAGCTCTTACATAAATAATCTATAAATTATTGATATTAATTGTTAGTCGGCTATTGCAATTTGCAATCAATCTAGTAAGATTTAATGGTGGTCATCCAAAGGTTTAATGGAAAAAAACCTGTTTACAGGTTGTGTTAAATGAATGATTAATGTAAATTCCTTGAGGGTAGCCAGATCATTAGCCACATTCTGAATTTTCCATCATTATGATGTGGGGTTTAGCCGAATTAAAACTGCTATAACCAACAACACCGATCTCATCCTCCAAAAGTGAGAGACGGGAGGAGAGTCTAAGTTTTTTATTTCCTAATTGTTTCCCTTAGATTCTCTTCCCAACCTTTTTTCCATAATTATTCACATTGCAAGCTCTTTGCTATACAATGATTTTATGTACGCAGTTATCCGACACACGTTTGAAATTTTCAAACCAGAGCCAAAAAATTTGTCATCACACAAGTCATTTGGGAGATGGAAGCATTACTCTTGGGTTTATGAAAGCCACGAAGAGGCAATGGAAGAAGCGATTAAGATGTTGGATTCACCTTTACTCAAGGCTAACGAACACTACTTAAAACATGCAATCGAGAGGCTGGAGGAGGATAATTTTTTTCAAGTCGGTAGAGAATCGGTGGCGGTATCGAAAGTAATTAACAGTAATAAATTATTTATAAGGGGAAAAGATGAAAAGCATCTTCATTAGATGTGACCACGACACTTACATGTTAGCTAAAAATTTAGCCGAAAGTGAGAGTCGTTCAGTCAACAAACAAATCATTCATATGATTCAACGAGAAGCAAAAGCTAATAATATTTCAGTAGAAGATTCGGCAGAACAGGAAGGCAAACAAATCTATTCTGGTTTGGATGTTGGCTTCGATGCGAATGGAAGTCCAGTATATGATCAAGTTAATTCTGGTCTGTCAAAGCTTGCTGAAAAAACGTCACAGGGTCTGAATCGTACCAATAGTGATTAACTAAAGCATCAGCACATTCTATAATTAGTGATAGTCTTTCATCGTTTATCTTTGATGGATTATTCACCATTAAATTCCAGAAAACTTTTTCTTTATTTATCCCAACTTTATTTTTTATACTTCTCTGTACTTTTATTAAGATACAGGCTCTCGGTATTGGAGGCTTAGAATTACCTGAGACTGGTAAATATTCTTTCCAACAACTGCTCGCTGCTGGGAAAGCTCCCGATCTATTTATAATATTCAAATACTTATCACACGCTTTGTGTTGTGACGCATCCAGTAATTTAATTAGATAAAGTTTGTCAATGAGGTGTTGATCAAGAACAATCGCACGACCAATCTTTGATTTATCAACTGAAGTTAACTTGACTTGGTGCTTGTTGTGCAACTGCACGTTACCAATGTCATTCAAATGTAGATCAGAGTGTCCAGTCAAAGTCATCCTCAATTTCAACGTGTTCACTATATTTTCCAGTAACTGGGTCAAAAGTCAAATCAGTCTTTCCTAAACGATGCCCAAAGATTCCCCATCTGGCTTTCCAAACATGGATACCAACTGATTCATCACCTCTGGCAACTGTAATGCCGAGATCACACTTCGCAAAAAAAGCCATACTCTTGGCGATATCTAACCCACCAACAACGGCTCGTTTGCCATCTTTATTATATGGCTTCGTAGGATGCGCGACAAAAAAGCAAACTACGTCATGTTGCTTACAAAACAATTGCACCTTCGATAACATATCTGAAACCATATCTGTTTCAAGCTGATGCTTTGAATTAGTTACGATGAAATTGAATGGGTCTATCACTAAAATTCTACAACCATATCGCATCACAGATGCTTGTGCTTTTTCCAGTATAGATTCAATAGTTGCCAAGCCACCATCTTGATAGTCTTGGAACAAAACATGATCCGCAATCCAATTTTGTGCAAAATCTTTTTGCTCTTGACTCATACGTTTATTATTGCCCTCAAAAAATGGTAACCCGATTTTCAATTGAGCCAACTTAATTGCATGTAAACTTGGAGGATTTTCAAACGAACAATAACAAGTCTTATACCCATAATTTGTAGCAAGGTTAACAACCAACTGATCAACGAAACATGACTTTCCCTCTGAAGGATAGCCTGTCACTACATTCAACATGCCCGTTTTTATTGTGAATAAATCATCGACACTTTTTAATCCTGTCGATGCACCTGTTGGCTTACCTTTATCGTATAAACTTTGTAACTCATCGGAGTAATGATTGATGGTATTCAATCCATGCAATGGAATTGGCTTGGCTTCTATGATGGCTTTTCTTACCGCCTCTTCACCTTCATTCATTAGTAGGTCATTGGCATCTTTGTTGCCGTTCAGATCAACGCGATAACATCTTGCCTTGTTTAACCTTCGTGCAAGCTCATCAGCAAGCGCATCTCCAGATTGATCTGCATCGGTACAAAGAATGATGCGTTCAACATTATCAAATTTCTCTCTGTCATTCCAGACATAAGAAAATCTACCATCTTCCTTCGGGTCTATTTTTCCATCTGAAACTTTTGCGGGTGCGCCATTCGGTACACTATAAACCTGTATATTTAAATGCCCAAAAAAACTTTGAGCAATGGAAAGCTGATCCATCTCTCCCTCTGTGATCACAATCGTTGATTCAACATCAGGCAAAGATTCATCTCTGAATTGCTCCCCCCATAGTCGCTTCGCGTTATTTTCCCACCAAAAATCTTTCGTGCCGTTTGCTGTTCTCCATTTAATGGCTTCAACTTTATCTCCAGACTTAAAAGAAAACCCTATAACTGGTTTATTATTCTTGTTATTAAGAATACAACCGCATTTCACAGCGGTATCTACATCTATCTTTCTATTGTTTAGCCATTCAACACACTCACCGGATACTTCATTCTTTTTAATATTGATAATTTTTTTAGGTGTGATTGGTTGATGGGATTGCATGTATGTTCCTTGATTAAGATTTAATATTCCATTTATTCCACAATGAAAACAATTGAACACTATTTTTTCGTGGTCAACATTCACAGAAAAGGGTCTATCGTTTTTGTTTTTGGTACGTTCCGAATGGCACTCAGGACATTTTATCTTGTGTTGCCCTATCGAAAGCTCTCGTTGAGAGTGTATAAAATTTAAGTATTGTTTTTTTGTTTCATCAGTTAAGTGTTGCACTCAATCCTCCTTTGTGATTATAATCTTATTTACTAATAAGTAGATACTTACTAAGTAAATACCAAATAAAAAATCTATCTAAGTCATACCATCTATATCTAGAATCCTAGATATCTTATCTGCCATCTTCTTTCTACTTATTAATGGGTAAGATAATAAAATTGCCACACCATTTCTTATTTCTTCCGGCTTTATTCTTTTACGTTTGCAAATCTCATTGAAAGATTCTTCTTCATAAAAGAATTTTTTGGCATCTTCTCGGTAGTCAATATGCTTGGAGGCAATGTCTCTAATTGCCTGTTTTAAAATTGCATTATCTAATTTTCCAACCATTGATAAATACTAAACTTAATTGTTGACTTATGCAAGGCATCGATTTAACATAATTATGTCACATTAATTATCTGAGGTAACATACATTGGAAATAGAAAAAGATATACCGATTCCTGATAAGCAAGGGAAGCGAACTAAATACGATATCCCATTGAGTGAAATGAAAGTGGGTGATCACGTTAAGATTGCGGTGCAACGAGTCGCTATTAAAGCTGAAGCTAAATTGATTCGCAATCAAATATTAAGATATAAATATAAAAACCCAAAGACTGATTTTACTGTACGCGCTCTAGAGAGTGGTGTTGGAATCTGGCGCATCAAATGAAGTACACCAACAAACATAACATACCTAACGAGATTATCCGTAGCATTAATAATGATGGATATGATAGTGGTGGTGCTGATCTATCGGCAACAGGTTTGTTACAGCCACCTCAAATAAGAATTCTAAAAAGAGAGCATGACTCAGAGATCACCACAGATGTATCAGATCGCATTTGGATATTGCTTGGTACATCCGTTCATAATATTCTTGAACGTGCCAATGAGGACAATACAGACGTTCTCACAGAGCAAAGAATGTTCACACAGATAGATGGCTATAAAATATCTGGTCAAACTGATTCGATTTCTATCGAAGATAAGATTGTCAAAGATTATAAAGTCACTTCGGTTTGGTCTGTTCTCTCTGCGTTGAAAGAAGGAAAGCCAGAGTGGGAACAGCAACTAAATATCTATGCTTATCTTTATAGGATCAATTATAAAACAGATGTATCTGCACTTAACATAATTGCAATCATGCGTGATTGGAGTAAGAACGGCAGACTAAGAAATAAAGATTATCCCAAGTGTGCAGTAGAAGTTATACCGATAAAGCTTTGGTCTGAAGAAGAACAATTAGACTTCATTAAAGAAAGAATAAAAATACATAAGACTGCTGATTTAATATTTGAATTGGATGGCACTACGCCTGAGTGTACGGAGAAAGAAAGATGGGCGAAGCCAGATCAGTATGCAGTAATGAAGAAGGGAAGGAAGTCTGCGCTTAGACTATTACCTACCGAAAAGAAAGCGAAGGACTTTATGGAATCATATAAGGTCAGCTACACAGACATGAGTATTGATTTTCGCAAGGGAGTCAGTACGAGATGTGAAGGATACTGTGAGGTATCACAATTTTGTCAACAATATAAGGAGAGTGTGAGTGGAGGATGAAAGAAACTTTGGTTATGGCTATAACCCATCTAATTCGATAGCAATAATATGGTGTATCGATGATGTAAAAAGTATTAGAGAAGATTTAAACGATGAGCAATGCCTAGATGTTCTGAACTACGCTGATCGAAAACACGATGCAAGTATGGGTATTACTTACGATACCTTGCAATATATTTCAGATTATTTATACCCACAGGAGCAAGTAGCTAATGGCTAAAGAACTTACAAACAAAAAGTTAATTGAAGCATTAATAAAAGCGCAGTCTGAAATGACTAGTGCAGTAGCGACAGGAACTAATCCGCATTTCAAGTCTGAATATGCGCCATTAGACGAAGTGATCAAAGCTGTAAAGAAGCCATTGAATCGTAATGGCATATTTTTTTTACAGAAAGTATACGTTGCTGACAATGGGCAATGTGTAGAAACGGAGTTTCATGGGCATGATGCTGTATTAAAAGGTGGCAAGGTATTTGTTAAGTGTGATAAATCCACAGCACAGGGATATGGTTCAAGTTTATCTTATGCAAAAAGATACAGTCTACAAACAGCGTGTGGATTACCTACTGGTGATGATGATGATGCAAACGCTAGTACCGATGAAGTTAAACCAGTAGCAAAAAAAGTAGAAAAGAAAGTAGAAAAGAAAAGTGATGATTGGAAAGTCGATAGCAATACCGATAAGGCAATGGTATTTGTTAATGGATTTCTGAGTATTGCCAAAGAATTTTCAAAGGGCGGTAGCTCTGCGGAAAGGAGAGAAATGATAGCTAGTCATTGGAAAGCCAATACAAAAGATATTACTTTCCTAAAAAAGAATTTTTCAGATTTGCATGTTGCACTAGCTGAAGATATTAAAACTATAATCAATCAAGAGGAAAAATAAGGATGGCTTACGAAAATAATACACAAAGTGATGGTGCTATTTATCTTAATAATTACAAGACGAATGATAAGCAACCAACTCGTACTGGAAATATCGAACTAACAAAAGACTTACTGAAAGAATTGGTCACAAAGGTCAAATCAGGTGAACCCGCAAAGATCAGAATCGCCTGTTGGGATCGTACTGCAAAGTCTGGGATAGATTATCTTTACGCGAGAGTAGATATACCTCAGAAAAGAGATGGTGATTCAACGCAACCAACTCCGCAACCAACTCCACCGAAAACTGAAGAGCCACACTCTGCTGATTTCGATGACGATATACCATTTTAGATGGTAGATAAAAAATTACAACTCATGTTAGATAGAGTCAAGGCTTGCACGTTAGCGATGGATAGAGGTAATTCAACTTGGTCAAGAAATTTTTGGCTGAAAACAATTAACAATGTTATTGCCAACAGCAAGGAAGAAACAGAAAAAAACCAGTAATATTTAATTGTCCTCCTGTTTATCAGGAGGGCATTTAAAGGAGGAAAAAGTTTGGAAAAGTTTGAATATAATTACGATCATTCATATGCAACTAACTTCTTTAATTGGCGGTATATGAACAATAAAGAAAAGCAGATTTATGGTCAGGATAATTACACGATAGATGAAGCAAAAAAAATCTTTGATGGAATGTATAAAAATAATGACTAACAAATGCCACCATTGTAAAGAGATTATTGTTGGTCGAAAAAAGAAGTTTTGTAACAATAATTGTAGTACACAACACAGACAAGAAAGTCTCAGGATGAACTTTAATCAAGGGCAAAACCACAATGAACCACATACTGTTGATGATTGTGGAATACCAACAGTACATATTCCACATAAAATCTTACAAGAAGTTAAAAATAAATTTGACGATCAAAACCATTGCATGACAGATGGAAGAAAAATCGTGGAAAATACAGAAGAAATTTTTAAAACAACCAATAGAATATTAAACAGAACTTTAACTGAAAGCTCTAGGAAAATTACACAATTAAATCAAAAAAGAAAATACAAATTTAGAAAAAAAGATGATCCTCGTGGGAAAAATATTCCGTTTGGATTTGGGAAGCAAACAACTTATGAGGATGAAGATGAGTGACTTAGATATAGAAAGATGGATGGAAAAAATTAGAGCTTTAGCTCCTGTCATTGAAAAAACAGAATATGAAATTCATCTCAATGAAGCTGAAGTAAAAAGAATGTATGCCAAGCTAAAGATAATAGCATTGGCAAAAGGTCATAAGACTGTATCGTCACAAGAATGCTATGCGGATACAGATGATGAACTCTTCACACAAAGATTAAGGCTCGGTGCAAGCAAAGGTTCGTTGAGTGCGTTGAGAGTACAACTTAAAGCTCTTGAAATAGGTTTTGAGCAATGGCGAACAGAGATGGTCAACTCAAGAAAAGAGTATAAACGATATGGGAATTAGTATGGCTGAAGCAAATCATATGGCAGAAATCGTAGAGCTTGGCTGTATTGTTTGCACAAAAGTGCATGGTGTTACTTCTCCCGCAGAGATACATCATATCGTAGGTGATGGCAAACGAAGTCATTTTAAAGTATTGCCATTGTGCTTTCACCATCATCGTGGCGGTAAAGATAAAGAACCAATTAGTAGACACCCATATAAAGCCAGATTTGTAGAAGCCTATGGAACTGAACAAGATTTACTGAATGAAGTTTTACAATTAATAAAAGGAAATAGCTAATGAGATACATACATATCCTACCCATACCAATGGATGATAATGATTTCGATGAAGAGGGATTTATTCGTGGTGGTTTTTATAATTGGATTTTCGAACAGGCAGAATTAAAAAATATAATGTTTGATTATATAGAAGGTAGCAAGCCAGTCACTAAACATACCAGAGCTAAGAGAGCTGGCACGCTCTTACTTTGTCCAGAATGTAAAAAAACAAATAGAATATATAATTTTAGTTGGGTTGCTATTGTTTGTTTAAATTGTAGAGCCGAAGTTAATAAGTATGACTGGAGAATAGTCAATGATACTTGATAAAAAAAAGATAGATGTTTGGTTTATCTCAGACTTATTTGAATGTTTAGAAGATTGTCATGTATCCGGTAATGGTAATGGATGGATTTCTATTTCAAATAGAAAAAATACACTCATTGATTACTATGAAGAAACTCGTACTTTATGTGTGTATATAGAAAATATTGACACTAAAACTAATCTTTCATTAGACGGATTCTCTAAAAAATATAAATTAAATCATATCGTAAGGAGTGAAGATGAGTGAATGGCTAAATGAATGGTGGGAAGAACAGGATGCTGATCATGCTTGGCAACAGCAACATCAATTAGAACAACAAAAACAACAGGAAGAGAGACAAAGAATAAAAAATATCTTATTAGCTTCGGGCTGTATGTTTATTTTCTTTCTCTTGAGTTTTGCTTATTACATAAAAATATAAATCAATTGAATTTTTGGAGGGTTTTAAATGAACGAAGTAAGAGTATTAGAATTAGAACTTAATCAAAGAAAAAAAGCTTGGTGGGAGTGGCATAAAAATAATCCACAGATTTGGGAAAAGTTTGAGGAGTATACATTACAGGCTATTGCTTCAGGAAGAAGGCATTATTCTCATTGGGCTATCATCAATCGCATAAGATGGAATGAAGAGATTGAGACTAAGGGTGGGGAGTTTAAAATCAGCAATGACTACATTGGATTTTATGCCAGATTGTTCCATGTGAAACATCCTGACTACAATGACTTCTTTAGACTGAAGCCGTTGAAGGAAGAAAAGATTATTAACCAGTTAAAGTCCGAAGGATGTTATGGGGATGTTCGCCTGTTTTCTTAACTCAGGAATCATTGCTAGTCTCCTATCTCTTTCTATCTCCATATCTCTAAGCATATCTGATCTTACTGTGATAGAGATATCATCACGTTGCAATAATCTTCTACGTCTTTTTCTCCAAGCGGATAGATATCTTTCCATTGATCTAACCTGACCTTTCACATTAAGCACACCTTGCATGTTGCTTCTGTATGCAACAGCTTCATCTGCTCTGCCATCATTATTAAGTTTGTTGACAGTCTGAACAACCTTATCTACCTCTCCCCTTAACTCGTAGAACTGTTGTTGTAGTCCTCCCGCCTTCTTACTATCAAATGTTAATCTTCTTATTAATGGCAATCTAGATAGCTCTACGTTGTTTGGCAATATAGGTGTGCCAGTAATCATTCTTGTTCCTGTATCAGCCATAGATAGTAAATAGCCTCCAAGTGTTCCCGCATAACCTCGCATCACATAGTCTATCTTAGTCGGTGAAATATTAAATGCTTCGCCTAAAACCCTAGCTAACTCATTTGTTCTTTCAGTTGATTGCGCTCTTGGGTCTAGTTTAGTTTGATAGTAAGGAATGATCTCTGAGTCTGTAAAACTGTTTCTGTTATTCCATACTTCAAACAAAGGTTTAACTGCTTGTATACCAAATGCGGGCTGTGTGAATGGTAGACCTAAAGATGTTCCTAATTGTCTACCAAGACTAGTCTTAGCCTCACCAACAGCTTTTTTGGTTAATGCATCATCACCCATAGCCATATCAATCAATCTTTCAGGTAATACTTTAAAGATTGCGCCTACCTCAAATGGAATAGGAATCCTAATAGGGAAGTCTGTGCCTGTCGGTATAATCCAATAGTCATCCCTGACTTCTCTTCTTGCTCCTTTGTATTCATCCGTATCGGATACCATCATGTAATACAAACCAGTAATCAGGGATAATGTTGCACCTCTAAGGATCGCACCACGCAATATTCTACCTTTTAACTCTTGCCTAGTTTCATCACCTTGAAGTTTATCTATCGCAGAATATTTTCCAGAAAACGATCTATATAAAACATCAAGACCCTGAATTCTTGCATTTAAAAATGGTATTGCAGCAGTCACAACTTTAAAGTTTGTTGATAGTCCTCTGCGACCAAAGTTAATTACCTCTAATGCTTGGTATGCTGCTTCTGATTGCGCTTGTCCTTCAGTAGCACCTTGTTTTTTCATATGTTTATATACTGAGTCATATACAGCTTTTCTGGTTGCACCATCTGACTTAGTAGTTAATGCACCCAAACCATCCCAGATTTTATAAAATGCATCTTGTGGTTTCATAGCACCATTTTTTGTTAGTCCTTGCCTTCTCATTGTTCTTTCGACAAATTGTTTTACACTACCTTCGTCATTAGAAAAATCATATCCACCAATTATTCCAAATTTTTCAAGTTCACCCATATCTCCAAACATATTTTTAAAAGAATCTATGACTGGTAAATATCCATCTTCACTATTTCCATATGCTGCTCCACTTGTAACAGCAGAAGATAAAGTATCTCTTAAAATATTTACAACAATAAATCCGGGATCACGAGTAACTGTATCTCTTAATAAAGTAGATGGTATACCTACCCATTTAGCTATATTACTTGTAGATGTTCCTCCAACTGCCGACAATGCATTATGAATTTCAGCATCTTCTAAATTGTAAAAAAACTTTTCTCCATTTTCATAAGCATGAACAATATTAAAAGTAGAAACTCGATTTCCTTGTTTATCAAATTTCTTAACACTTCTTCCCATACTTTCAGCAAGACCCATGCTTTCTAAATCTTTCATTAACATTACTGCACCATTATTTTTTAATGCTGCTGTTATTATTGATAAAGAGTTTCTAGATATAGCTTCTATTGGGTCTACTGTAATAGGTTTTTCTGATCCTTTAAGTTCTATATCTAGAGGATTTGAAGGCAATGCGCCACCTGAAATAGTAGGTGCTGTAATTTTTGAATTTTTCAATGCTTCTTCTGTCATTGCCATATCTCTATAATATGGATAATAACTTGAGTGAGCCTTCCATTCATCTGCTTGTTCTTTATTAAGAATTCCTTTTTTTGCAGCAAACTCTATTATTTTATTATTCCATTTTTGATAGTTATTATAAGCCGCTACAACTTCTGGAAAATCTTTTTCAATTTGCGATACTTGTTCTCTATCTTTTTCAATTACTGGAGATTTTTTTATTTCACCAGTTTTTTCATTTTTTTGTTCTGGTCTTTTAATTTTTGCATAAATACCAAAAATTGATACTAAATCATTTCCTGAATTACTTTGATAAAGAGGAGCAAAAAATTGCATAAGACCACCAAATTTACCAGTAAGTTTATTATTTTCATCAACAAGTTCCATATCTTCTACAACTGCAATAGAATCAGAGTATCCAGTTTCTGAATTTTCATCTATAACTTGATCAGTTATGTTTCCTTGTGTAATCATATGCTGAAACAAACCTCTAGTTTTATCAGCTAGTCTTAAATTAGCTATAGTCCTTGTAAGAATATTATTGTCTGCTAATCTAAATGCTCTTGATTTTTCTTCTGCTTCTTGTTCTGTAAATCCTCTAGATAAATACCATTCCTTATCTTGCCCATCTAATAAAATTTTATCTACAGCTGATAATCCATCAATAATATTTGATCTAACATTTTTAAACATATACCTAATGCTTTCTACAGGATTTTGTATAACATCCATGATAGATTCAAATTGAGTTTTTTTAGGTTGTGAAATACCTACTCTATCTGCCGTTTCTTTTAAATAATCAGGCACAGTTCCTACTGAAAATTTAGGCATCTCTGGTGTTGGTGCAGTAGGATCGTTATTAAAATTATATGCAGCTTCTAAAGCAACGTCTGATGCGTTTGCATTATAATGAGGTATGTCTCCTCTAGGTGTACGTTTAACTGTTTCTACTACGTTTTCTACGGCTCTTCTACGAGCTATTGCTTCGCTAGTATTACCTTGACTACTATCTCTATTTTTTCTAGAGAACAAAGGTACATCAAGTTCAGTAGGTTGAGGTGCTACCTCATCAGTTATCTCTTTAAGCTGTTCTCTTCTTCGTCTTGTTTCAGGAGATTCTCTCCGTCTGGTGACATCGGACTGGATATTCTCCCCATTATCCTGAAGAACTTTTGTTGTGCTAGTCGTTCCTTTTGTGTAGGCTTCAATGAATTGGTCGAGTTTTTCACGATTTACTCCTTCTGATTCGTACCACGGAAATCCTTCTTTAATTTGAGTTACTTTAAAATCTTTAGGTAAGATACCTAATTCTTTTCTTCGTTTTACTTTTTTGTCTGAAACAAATTGTATAAATTCATTATACTTTTCTAAACTAAATTTAGCCATATCACCATTTGATTTAGGATAATTAACATAAGGATTGCCATTTACATCTCTTGCGTATGTTGCACCATAATGAAATCTATCGTAACGACCTTCAGGCACACCTAAATCTGCATATGGTTTTGAATCTATTCCTTCTAATGCTTCTTTATAAATACCCTGTATGCTTGGATGTTGTACTTCTTGGTTAGAATTTCTTACCCAACTTTCCCAATGATATCTACCTATTGATGAATCTTGTGGTCTACCTATTGCTTCATATAAAGAATCTATTTTATCTAATAGTGCTTTTTCCATGACCTCATATCTAGCAAGTCCATGAATACCATTAAGTTGATTAGCAACATCATCATAAATATTTTTTTGGTATTTACTTTTACTATCCCACATATTATTTATTTGTATTCTATCTAAAACTATAACATCATTTCTTCCAGACATAAGTAATGCAAATGATAATACTTTATTATTCATTCCAGAACCTTGTATAATTTTGTAATATTCTCTTCTTATTTCAGTAGAAGATAAGTCTTGATTTGCAAATAGATTATGTATTGCTTCTAGTTTTGATATTCCATTAGATTGTTTCTTAGATGCTTTCTGTAAAAATTGTTTACCAAAAGCGTTTAAATTATGAGTAGCTTGTTTACCAAAAGAACCTTCTGGCATCACTGTTTTTGTCCATTCAAAAAATTCATTAACATCTACATCTGTAAATTCTTTTTCTAAAGCTTTAGCAATAAACTCATTAAATCTTGGGTCATTAGCGGCATCTATAAAAGCAGACTCTTGATTAACCGCAGAAACACCTCTAGATAATATACCCCATGCTATTAGTTTTGCAGTAGTTTCTGGAGTAGCAGTACCATCTGCGTATATCTTACGCATTTCTTCTACACCTCTAAATCCTAGCGATACATCTTGTAATTGTTTTTTGTTTAATTTGGTTGTGTGTTCTTCTACCCAACTATTTAAATTATTTACTAAATTAATTAAATTACTAGGAGGTATAAATGTTTCATTATCTCCAAGCAAATCTCTTTCAAATGCTAACCATGCTTCTTCTGAATCAAGTGCTAATGGATGTCTGTCGAGTAACTCTTGTAGATTTTCAATCACTTCATCTGCATTATTTTCTGTTATTACTTTTACTACAGAAGGTTTACCTGTTACTTCACCTTCAGACTCAATAGTATATGCTCTATCTACACCATGTTTTCTGCCAGTCCTAGAAAATAAAGGAGCATCATCATCTGGCAATCCTTCTAGCATTTCTATTTCATCTTTTAATTTACGTTCTCTAGCTCGTAATCTTGTAACAGTTTTTGGTGAAGTGCTTTCTCTTAACTGACCTTGTATGCCAGCAAGAACTTGATTTAAAGAATCTATTCTTTCTTGGTTTGGATTTCTTGATCTAGAAAATAAAGGAACATCATCTATACTTTCATAATCATCTAAATACTGATCAACCCTTTGTTTAGCTTCTTTTAAGGTATTTTCGGTATCACCCGTATATCCTTCTGAATCTGTAACATTCCAAGCTTCATAATAGGTATCAGGTTTCGGATAATTATTCTGTTCAATTTCAACTTTCTGTATTTGATATCCTCGATACTCATAGCTAAACATGGGATTTCCAAATCTATCATTTTCACCTGTATCAAATCTTTTTGCTGTATTTTTTACTGAAAATGCAGGTGCTGTTTGATAAGGATTATATCCACCTAGTCCAGATTCAGTTCGATCTATATCTCTAAGTGTTCTTACTTGTCCTCTAGTTCTGCTTCCTACTTTACCAGATTCAATATCAGCAAATAGGTCTGATGCTTTTTGATAACCTGAGTTACGGAATGCCTGACCCATTGACTTAAAGAATTGAATAACTTTTTGAAATATAGTTTCTGCTTTGGGTGGTATATCAGGTTTAATATTTCTTGCTCTGTATAATTCTGCTATAGCTTCTTCAACATAGAGTTCTTCTTTTTTAAATTCATTTGCCTTATATTTTTTTTGCTCAAACTGAGTATTAATTCTTTTGCTTCTTTTATAAAAAGTTTCACCTTTAGATGTAGAATCAAATGACACAGGAACTTTTCTACGTTTAACTTCTTTTCTAAGATAGTTATATTCTTTTTCTGTAATTACATCTTTAGCACGAAGTGCATGAATCATTTCGTGGTCTATAATTTTATTAAGGGCATTTTGTATTTCTTGATCTGAAGCATTACCATCTGGATTAACAGCATTTAAAGATAAAAATATAACATCATTATTTCTATCGTACTCACCTTCAACATTATATTGACGAGTTTCTTTAGGATCAAAAGAAAACTTACCATCAACTTCTACAAGACCTGTAGGTGATAAAATATCGTTACTAATAACTATGCCTGTTTCTTTTAGCCCTGTTTTGTTTAATATTTTTCTAGCTTCTTTAGCAAACTTATTGGTCTTACCTTCTTCTATTGCTTCAGCATAATTAATTTGTTGTTGTTCTATTTCTTTTGGTGGTAAAAATTTAGCTTGTTTAACTTCTTCTTCTTGTACCATTTCATCTATAACTTCAGGATCAAGTTTAGCTTCAGCTTCTAATCTTGTTCTGTATTCTGTAGGTGTTTCATTAAAACCTTCTGACCTTCTAGCAATTTCAAAATCAGCATTATTTACCAGTCTATAGTTTTTTGTGCCTTCAACACGTTCAGCCCTACCACTATAAACAAGATCATCAAGAAATTGTTGGTCTTTATTCATTGCTTGTAATGATTTTAAATCAAACGTAGATAATTGATCACGAGCTTTAGCAATAAACTCGGCAGTTTCTTCTGCTGTATGAGTTCTAGTTCTAAAGTCAGGGAAAGGAAGGGCTTTACTAAAGGTAGGAAGTGCATGAAGTCTAGCTAAGAATAATCGTCTAGCTCCTTCAACTTTGGTGTTAGCTATATTCTCTATGCCAGTCCATTGTTTGGCAGCATACTTTACGGCAGGATCATTAAAGTTAAGCTCTATATTTTTTGTAGCCGCAACTTCTTTAATGTATTGATTGCTTGTATTAGGTTTAGATTTGCCAGCAGTTATAGATGGCTCACCTTTTTTGTCTGAAGCTCTAAATACTACATCTGCTCTTTCAGTTAATAACTGATTAAAGTCTTGAGGACTAAGAACTTGTTTAGCTTCTTCTAATGTATAGCTTTCTTTTAAAGGTAACCCTTTCTTTTTAAGAACACTTTCTGCTTTATCTAAGTTAGTTCTTTTTGAAATTAATGGATCAAGTTTATTTATTTTTTTTATTAATCTTTGATTTTCTTTTTGAATTTCTGGAATAGTACGAAATTTACCATTTTGTTTTCTTTTTCTAAAAGGTACAACTGCTGTGCCTTGAGCAGTTGAAGATTGCATTGTAAAGCCTTGCCCTTCAGCATTTATAATTTGTATTTCTTTATTGTTATCAGCTATTTGTTTTTCTATTTTACTTTGTTCTTCATTATTATTAGCTAATTTTTCTTCTATTTTAGTTTGTTCATCAGCTTGTTTTTGTCTAGCAGTAGAAATACTTTTTTCATAATTCATTAATACTTGCAAAGGAACTTCAGTAACATTTTTATTTTGTACTGTCTTACCTATTACTCTACCAGTAGAACTATTAATTAGTCCTAAGTTATACAAGTCATTATCTATTTTATTATTTTCAAGATTATTATTGTACTCATTAACAATTTTATCTTTTGCAACAATAGCTTGTGTTTCATTTTCAAAAGTATTTATTTTTTTATTTTCTTGCATGTCTATTAAAGAAAATTTTCCATCAGCATCTTGAGATATTTCAATATTTGGTGATAGTCCAATGTCAATTGGTAAAGGTACATCTGGTATTACTGTATCTAATTGTTCTTGTACTACATCTAATGTGCCTTGAGTTTGTGCATCTGAATATCTTTTCTTTCTTATTTCTATATCTTTATCTGATAAGTTTCTAAATTTTTCTTCACTATCTTTTAAGTAAGAATCAGTAACGCTTCTTTTTTTACCAATCATGCTTTTTAATACAACATTAGCTGTTCCACCTATAATGCCACCAATAGCAAACTCATCGAACATGCTTTCGCCTATAGGCAGTTCATCACTATAAAACCCAGCCGCAGTAACATCTTGTGCAAGACTAGCTAATACTTCTTGAGTACCTTCTTGTAATCCACCTTTACCAAAGTATTTAATAGCTTGTATTATTTTTTCTTTAATCTCTGGATGACGCGATGCTGCCTTAGGAACTTTTTTTAAGAAACTAGTTATTGGCAATAATTCTGATATTCCAATAACACCACCAGTTAATGTAGCTAATGTTTCTGCTACACCACCTACATCTTCACCTAGTTGTCTAGACATTTCTATTCTGTCTGCTTGCTCTGACATACCAACAGGTACAGAAAGAGCAGCAGGTACTTGAAATGAAGGACTTGCTAAATCCATACCAAGAAAAGGTTTTGGTATTGCTTTGCTTCCTTTTGCTAATATTTGACCTACTCTAGCTGCACCTAAAAATGGTACAAAAGAACCAACACCCTCACCTAACTTTGTAGAAAACATATCTGCATATAAAGGATCACCAGCAAGAATAGAATCTTCATCTAAATATCTTTTTGTTTCACGCAATCCTTTTAATACCGAACCATCATCACCAATATCAGCCAATGCTGCTAAACCTGTAGGCACACTTAAAGCTAAATTAACTGCACCTCTAGGTATTGCTTTAAAAAATTCACCAGCTTGTGTTAAAGCACTAGTATCATCTAGGTCTATACCATATCTGTTTTTAACAGCAGTAAATAATTGCAACTTTTCAGTAGGATCAGTTGGTATCTTTAATTTTTTACCATCAGGTAAAACGTATGTAGACATATTTATTTTGCCAAGTTTCTATTAACAATATCTGATTCACTAGGAGTTTCTATTCCAAGCTCTATACTAAGTTCATTATTTATTTGACCTAGCCGTATAGCCGCTTTTGATGCACCTTGTAAATCACCTGTTAGCATCATAGCTTCTATTTGTGTAGCCAAAGTACCAGCTAATTTAGCTATCTGATCAGCTTTATTGTACTCACCTTGAGAATTATAATAATTAACTTTAGATTTTATTTCATCTAACTGTGCATCAATAAGCGGTTGCGCTCTTCGTCTACTTTGGATATCTTCTGTTATTCCACCAAGACCACTAGCTAACTCGCTAGTATCTCTAGCACCCATTAATGCAAACCCCATACGAGCCATATCGAGAGGATCAAAACTAGCTTCATTGCTTCTAGGTAAATTCCCATCAGCAAGACCATTAGAGCCGTCTGTATTATTTCCATCATTATTATTTATTTTATCCTTAATATTTTGTTCTGCTTCTGCAGGACCTGAAAGATAATCTGTAGCTGTATTAATTCCCATTAAACCTAATCCAGTACCAGCCGTTCTTGCAGGAGAATATTTTCTACCTCCAGCCGCTATTTGTTTAAATGCTGGCGAACCATCTGACCAAGTTCCTACTTGTTTAACTTTTGGTTTAAAAGGTTTTGTAAAATAATTTAAAGGATTTAAACCTGATTTTAATTTACTACCTAAATTAGCAGCTTTTGCTGCTTTTAAACCAAGACCTCCTATTCTTAAAGCTGCTGATCCAGCCCATCCTATTCCCGGAACTAACATTAATCCATATGATGCAGCTTCTACTGGATTTTCTGATGCCCAATTTCCTAAATCACTACCCATTTTATAAATAGTATTACCAAAACCACTATTATTTTCACTAATACCACCTTCTTGATAACCAGTTATTCCACCTTCAGCCATCATTTGCATGCCTTGCATACCAGCTTCTTGAGGATTCATTCCTGTTGGTGGCATAGCTGATGCTAAACCTTGACCTGTAAAATTAGCAACAACTTCATCTGCTACAGTAGTATTTGGTTGCATTTCTGTTTGTTGTGCATTGTATGCTTTTTCTAATTGAGTTCTTCTTTGTATCTCACTTAATACCATATAAGACGGATACCTAGAATTAGGATCATTAACAAAGCTGGCTAATTGATCTTTAGGCACATACTCTAATTCATTTGCTACATCAATTAAATTTGCCATTACTAACTACTCCCTTTCATAAGACCTAAACTGCCTAATCCTAAACCTGCTACTGTTTGGAATAATCCGGGCTGTCTATTATAAGTAGAATCTCTAGTGCCACCATAGCCTTGAACTGGTAAGCCTTGAATCATATTACTATAAAATCCTAATTGTTGTTGTGGATATCCACGTTGATTCATAAAATCATCATAACCCATATCAAGACCAGCTTGTCGCATAGCTCGTTGTTGCATACCAACACCACTTAATGCTCCAATTCTGTTCATTGCATCTTGAGATGTAGCATCAGCTAATCCCATTTCAGCATCACCAGCCATCAAACCATAACGACTTGATAAATCATAAGCTTGTGATTGTGATTGTCTGTCTCTTTGCATTTGTGCTTGTGCATTTGCAAACGCACTTTGACTGCCTTTAGCTTGTATATCATCAAGTTTTGTTCCTAGATTACGCTGTCGTTCTGATTGCATAATAGCATCACGATAACCACCTAACCCACCTGACTTTGTTGCTGCATCAGAAACTCTATTACCCATCATATCTGATTGTCGTATTGCTTCTCTTTTTTGAATGTCAGTAACATTTTGTTGATATGGAGACATGTAACCACTTATATTTTCTTGGTTATATGCAATAGGATCATAACTTCCAATACCTGAATATCTAGTTTCTGCATCACCATATCCTGATGGAGTGCCAGCACCAGCATATCCGCGAGTCATTGCTTGAGCATTAAGTTCATCAGGAGAAAAATATCCTAGCCTTTGACCACCATAAGGTGTGTAAGGTTGTAAAGATTCTGTTTCTGCTCTTCTTAATGCACGTTCAACATAAGGTTGTGCATAAGCTGGTAAAGACTCATTCCTTACTGTTGTTGTTGTTGGTGCTGCTGGTGCGCTACTACCTCCTCCGCCTGACATTATAACTTCTCCTTAAATTGCATTTCAAAATGAACATGACTTTCTTGCCAAGCTTCATCTTTTTTTGTTGACCAATGTGAAAAACCTTTTCTTCCCATAGCTTCTATGCCATTACAACTATTGTCTTTAGCCCAGCTATTTAAAATAGGTCTACCAATCTCAATCCACTCTTGCATATTTTTACCTGCTAATTGAGATATATGTAACATTTTTAATCCTGTAGGATAATAAATAAAAGAAGTTATTACACATCCTTTAATAATATCTTGTTCTTCATCAAAAGCTACCCATAAATTTACTTCTCCATCTATAATTTGTTTATAGATAGTATCTATAGTATGCCTTCCATTAGATCGTTTACATGATCGTTCTAAATATTTATCTATATGTTTCCAAACAACAAAAACATCTTTAGGTAATATTGCTGAAAATTTTATTTCATTATTTAAACTTTTAGCTACTTGATTCATGCTGGCATTAATCCTCCAGCATTAGCTAATCTAGGTGCTTGTTGAGTAGTTCCTGTTTTTGTTTGTCTAACTCTATCCATCATTGCATAAAGTTCATTTCCTCCTGAGTTAGTATCTCCATCACCTATCATTGATACTACATCAGAAGGTACTATAAACTCACCTTGAGAAACTGCGGCTGGCTGTCCACTAACAGTCATAGGAATATCATCTGACATACCACCCATGTTAGTACCAGTTACTAATCCTTCTGTTTGTGTTTGATTAGGATCAATTTGTTGTAATGCCATTTCTCTAAGTTGCATAAAAGCTTCATTACCATATTTGGTTACAAATTCACCTATTACTGCATCATTACTTGATTGACCAGTAATATATTGTACAACTTCTATTGTAAGAGGATCAGACATAGTTTCTTGAGTTAAGCCACCTTCTTGAAAACCCATTCTATCTACAACATTAGGTGCTACTTTATTTAAAGCTTCTAACCCTTCATTGGGTAAGTCTGTTGCTCCACCTGCTGCTTTTCTAGCTCTACCACCTCTGCCACCTTTACCTATAGGTCTTGTTTGTCTTTGTGGTGGGTTTAGACTACCTATTTGTGGTGGATTTGGCATACCCATACCTACTTGTGCATTAAAATTATTAACTGGAAGTTCACTTCCTATCTGATTCATTACTTCACTTCCAAGATTAAACACACCACCACCACCTTGTGGTGCTGCAAATACAGGCTCTCCATAATCTATAAAACCTCTTTCTTCATCTGCTGCTGCTTTTTCTCTAGCGGCTAATCCAGCTGCATAAGCTCCAGAAGTATCAGGTGCTTGAACATCTTGTAAATAGGCTCGAAAATCTGCTCCTATACCTGCTTGCATATCTTTAACTGCTTGTTGAGTTTCTGCTGCAGTTAATGGAGTACGAGCTGGTCCCATTGCATCAAACTCAGCTTGTCTAGCTTCTCGATCTCTATCATATTGACCTGACTCTGTATATTCATTACGCCCTGATTCAAAACTAGAACCAGCACCACCATATAATACATTCATTGCTGATGCTTTATCTCTTTGATATCCAGCAGTATCGGCTGCGTTATCAGCAGCTCCTTGTGCAGCTTTTGCTTTAGAAACTTCTGAAGCTAATGCTGCTATTGCACTAGCATCACCATCTGCAACACGTTGATTTAATTCAGCAGCAGCCATTCCCGCCACAGCAGTTGCTTGATCTGGTGTACCAATAAATTGCCCAGTATTTACTATATCTTGCATATTTTGCGCTCTGTATCCTAATTCTCCAGTTGTAGGATCAAAATCTGT
>TARA_R110002050_G_scaffold16665_2_pt1 | contig 29046 bp, 22 predicted proteins | sample TARA_R110002050 | Tara Oceans TARA_R110002050 (sample SAMEA4396988) | marine metagenome | biome: Polar Biome; feature: [DCM] deep chlorophyll maximum layer (ENVO:01000326); material: water (ENVO:00002006), including particulate matter (ENVO:01000060) such as... | depth 25 m
AAAAATCAGCCCTATTCTTCTTATTGGTTTGTACACGAGCTTTTAGAATGGTCACCAGAAAATGATAGGGAAGCAAAGTTTAATGTAAGTAGTATTCCTTTGGCAGATCGGTTTTTAAATGATAGTACGGATTTAGGAGAAAGTTCACCAAAAATTCCGGGTATTATAGCTTTAATGGCACCTCATGCCACTAATTTTCATCCTTCTCAAGGGTTTTCTTCGGTAAAACAATATGCTTTTCCATTTTGGCAATACATAGATTATTTTGTGCAATGGGGTGGTTCAGCAAACGAAGGTATTATTGTGCCGCCAACAGCGTTCTGGACAGATGCTGCCCATAAGAACGGAGTAAAGAGTATAGGTACGGTGTTTTTTCCGCCCAACGTTTATGGCGGTAAGGAAGAGTGGGTGTATGAGTTTCTTGTAAAGAATGAGGATGGAAGCTTTCCTGTTGCTGATAAACTTATTGAAGTAGCTAAAGCATATAAATTTGATGGCTGGTTTATTAATCAAGAAACGTATGATTTAGTGGGTAATATGGGGGGACTCATGCAAGAGTTCATCACATATTATAGGGAACGATCAAATTTAAAATTGGTCTGGTACGATGCCATGATAGATGATTCACGCGTAATTTGGCAAGACGAATTAAACGAGCACAATCAAATGTATTTTCAAAATGGAGATACTAATATGTCTGATGTGTTTTTTATCAATTTTAGGTATCACGATGTCAATTTAGAAGATAGTAAACTTCTGGCCAATAAACTGGGAAGAAGTGAGTGGGATCTGTTCGCGGGTATAGATGTACAGTCCAAAAGTTATAATACACCTGTAAAATGGGATGCACTATATAAGAATAGTAAACCTAATAATACATCTATAGGTATTTACTGGTCCAACTCTACCTTTGATATTTCTGAAAGTAAAATGCCAGAGGACGTATACCGTAATGAACAAAATTTTTGGAATGGAGGTTCAACCATAGAGACCAGGTTTGGCGAAAGTACTTGGCAAGGATTCTCCAATTATTTTGAACCACGTAGCGTAATTAATGAACTACCTTTTAAATCTAATTTCAATTACGGACTTGGTAGTTTTTACAATGAGAAAGGAATATCGGTTTCTAGAGAAGAATGGTATAATTTAAGTATTCAAGACGTATTGCCAACATGGCAATTTCAGGTAGATACTACCAAAGTTGAACCTACCATTAGTTTTGAGGATAGTTATTTTGGTGGTAGTAGCTTATTTTTAGAAGCGTACGAGAATGCAGAACTACCATTGTACAAGACAAAAATAAGTTTAGAAAAGAATGTGAATTTTAGCGTTGTCGCTAAAACTACTGGTGATATAAGTTTAGAGTTTTATTGCCAATTATCTAACGGGGAGATTTTAACCAATACGCTTAAAAATTCACTTTCCTGGAAGAAAAACAATTTTAGAATAACCGCTCGTAAAAACGTTCGTATAATTAAGATTGGAGTTAGAACTAGGGGTAAAGGTAGTGCGTATTTAGGCGAAGTTGCCATAAACTCCAAACACGAACCATCACCAACTACATCTCAATTTCAGGTAAATGGATTTTTAAATGAAAACAATGCCGAATTGTATGTTCATTTTAAAACTTTAGATGCTCCTGTATATCATAATTTATACTTTATAAATGAAGAAAATGACAAAATTTGGTTAGGTAAAACACCCTCTAAAGATTTTTATATTTCAAAAATTCCTACAAAAAACGGAAAAATAAAAATTGAAGTGCAATCGGAGAGTTTTGGAGGTAAAAAAGGTGAAATCATTAAAAAAACCATTGACATTTCTAAATGATACCATTTGATTTTTTAAAGAGAAAATTGAATTTTTTAGACAGATGGGTAAAGCTATTATATTGAAGAAAAACGACTTAAGTTGGTGAACTTAAATTGTAAAAAATTACATCAATGTTAATAGTATGTTATTAGAAAAAAATGACTATGGCCAACTTTATTAAAAATAATTTATACAATTATTAGCTGAAGTAATTCTTTAAGCAAATCTAAATATAGAATTTAAATTTATCAATGTAAAATATTGATTTAAAGATATTTAAAGTGTAATTTGAAGAAGGTTGGTATTCATCTATTTTTAGTTAAAATTGCAATTGTTGATAACCATGTTAAAAGCTTAACGAGGTAAATGTGAAAATAAGGTGATTAATTTTGGAACTTTACACCTCGCTTAAATAGTTCATCATTAACATTATTTTAACATGAAAATCACACAGGTCATAAAACGGGATTTTTCAACAAAACCCTTCCATTTACACAAAATTACAAATGCTATTTTAAAGGCTATGACAGCCGTTGAACATGGTGGTCCTGGTGAAGCTGAAATAATTTCCAATAATGTGCATTTAGCACTGTTAGAAAGAAAGAAATTAGATGATAATTATATTCCTACAGTAGAGGAGGTTCAAGATTTCGTTGAGAACAAGTTAATGGAAGGCGGTTACTTTGATGTTGCTAAGGGATATATTCTATATAGAAATGAGCAAGCACAGAAAAGAAAATCGAACATTTTTGAAAAGCGAGTGAATCTAAAACCATATGAATACCCTGCGTTGTACGAATACGTTTCTGCAATTAGACATTCATATTGGATACATACGGAATTTAACTTTACAAGTGACATTCAAGACTTTAAGACCGGCTTGAATGACATTGAAAGAAACGCCATAAAAAATGCGATGTTGGCCATTTCCCAAATTGAAGTTGCGGTTAAGAGCTTCTGGGGAGATATCTACCATAAGATGCCAAAACCAGAAATTGGTTCTGTAGGTGCAACGTTTGCAGAAAGTGAAGTAAGACATCATGATGCATATTCTCATTTGTTGGAAATATTAGGTTTAAATGCAGAGTTTAAGAACTTGAAGAAGAAGCCTGTTATAATGAAAAGGGTTCATTATTTGGAAACGGCTCTTAAGAACTCTAAAAGCGAAGACAACAAAGAATATTCAGAATCAATTTTATTGTTCTCACTATTCATAGAGCACGTATCGTTGTTCTCTCAATTCTTGATAATCATGGCCTTTAATAAACATAAGAATATGTTTAAAGGTATCTCTAACGTCGTTGAGGCAACCTCAAAAGAAGAACAGATCCATGGCGATTTTGGTATTGATATTATCAATATTATAAAAGATGAGAATCCTACATGGTTTAATGTAGAATTTAATAGTACTGTTCAAGATATGTGTAAAGATGCATTCTTGGCTGAGAGTGATATTATAGATTGGATTTTTGAAGCAGGTGAAATAGATTTCCTTCCTAAAAACTTAATCAAGGAATTCATTAAAAAGAGATTTAATGATTCGATAGAAAGTATCGGAATCGAAAAAATATTTGAGGTAGACGAAGAATTATTATCTCAGACAGAATGGTTTGATGATGAGATAATCGGTACCAAACATGGCGATTTCTTCGTAAAGCGCTCCATCAACTATAGCAAAAGAACACAAAGTATAACCAGTGACGACTTATTTTAAATGAACGATTCAAAAATTAACTTAGAGACTAGCGTAAAGGAAGAAATTAAGCTGAATGGTTCTAATGAACTGGTACAAGCAAGAAAAGAAGCGCTTAAAAGTATAAAACAAGACAAAGAAGAAGGGTTTAAGTGGTTAAATCAAGATAGTCGTAACTTCTTGGCTTCTGGTTATTTAACTCCTGGAGTATCAGCCGAAACCCGTATTCGTGAAATTGCAGATAGAGCGGAGAAAATATTAGGTATGCCTGGTTTTTCAGATAAGTTCTATGGGTATATGAGTGAAGGTTTTTACTCATTGGCTTCACCGGTATGGTCAAATTTTGGAAAAGAAAGAGGATTGCCAATTAGCTGTTTTGGCTCTAATATAGCCGATGATATGGGTAACATTTTGTACACCCAATCTGAAGTAGGTATGATGTCAAAATTAGGTGGTGGTACCTCTGGTTACTTTGGTAATATTAGACATAGGGGAGCAGAAGTTAAAAATAATGGTAAAGCATCTGGTGCGGTACATATTATGCAGCTTTTTGAATCTATGGTAGATGTCGTAAGCCAAGGTTCTGTACGTAGAGGTCGTTTTTCTCCTTACTTACCGGTAGAACATGCTGATATTGAAGAGTTTTTGGAAATTGGTACTGAAGGTAACCCTATTCAAGAATTGACTCATGGCGTAACTGTTACGAATGAGTGGATGCAAGAAATGGTAGATGGTGACAATGAAAAACGTTCTATCTGGGCCAAAGTTTTACAAAGAAGAGGTGAAATGGGCTACCCGTATATCTTCTTTAAGGATAATGCCAACAATGGTGCTGCAGATGTATACCAAGAAAAAGGTCATAAGATTTATGCTAGTAACCTATGTACGGAGATTATGTTGCCATCTAGTGACGAGTGGTCTTTTGTATGTGTATTGTCTTCTGTAAATGTTCTTCATTACGATAAATGGAAAGATACAGATGCTGTAGAAACTATGGTATTCTTTTTAGATGCCGTAATTACGGAATTCTGTGAAAAATTAGAAGTATACCGCGATTCTGAAAATAGAGAAGATCGCCAAACCTTTTTATTCATGGAACGCGCTTATAATTTTGCAAAAGACAACAGAGCGCTAGGGTTAGGAGTATTAGGTTGGCATTCATTATTGCAATCTAAAATGTTGCCTTTTAACAGTCAAGAAGCCTATAATCTAAATAGTGAGATATTTAAGACAATTAAGGAGAAATCTTATAGTGCTTCTGAAGAGTTGGCAGATAAATTTGGAGAGCCAAAGGTTTTAAAAGGTTTTGGAAGAAGAAATGCGACATTGAATGCAATTGCACCTACAACGTCATCTGCATTTATATTAGGTCAGGTTTCTCAAGGTATAGAACCAATTTGGTCAAATACATACGTAAAGGATATTGCCAAGGTAAAGACAACCATAAGAAATCCATTCTTAGTTGATCTTTTAGAGGAGAAAGGCATGAATACTACTGAGGTGTGGAGAAGTATTCGTGATTTTGATGGATCTGTACAGCATTTAGATTTCCTGTCTGATTTGGAGAAAGATGTATTTAAGACCTATTCAGAAATTGACCAGATGGACATTATTTATCAAGCAGCAAATAGACAAAACCATATTGATCAAGGTCAATCCGTTAACATTATTGTTCATCCAGAAATGCCAGTTAAAGAAATCAATAAGATTCATGTAACAGCATGGAAATTAGGATTGAAGTCATTGTACTACCAACATAGTATGAATGCTGCTCAAAAATTCAAGCAAAAGAAAGATTGTGCTAGTTGTGAAGCTTAATTTATAACAAGCCATGAATAGTATGATAAGCCTGATAATTTAACTAGTGTTGAATTATCAGGCTTTCTTAATTGTAATTCGTTAGTTTAATAACTGGTAAACCTGTTTGGCAATTTCTAATTCTTCATTGGTAGGGATTACCAGAATTTTAACCTTAGAATCTGTGGTGTTTATTTCTCTAACATTTTTAGACCTTAAATCATTTTTGGAGTCGTCTAAGTGAAGGTTAAAACAATCCATATCCTTGCACACAAGTTGACGCATTAAACTGGAGTTTTCTCCAATACCGGCAGTGAAAATGATAGCGTCTAAACCGTTCATTGCTGCAATATAGGCGCCTATGTATTTTTTAATTCGGTAGGCGTTCATTTCTAAAGCAAGAATGCAATCGGTAATACCTTTACTTGCCTCTACTTCAATATCACGTAGATCATTGTAACCTGTAAGGCCTAGCATTCCACTTTTTTTGTTCAAAAGTTCATTTACTTCATCTAAAGTATACCCAAGTGTATTCACCATATAAAAAATAATGGAATGGTCAATATCTCCACTTCGTGTACCCATTACCAATCCGTTAGACGGTGCAAATCCCATACTATGATCTATGCTCTTACCATCTTTGATAGCGGTAATACTACAACCATTTCCCAAGTGAATGGAAATGAGCTTGGTATTTTGATTGCCTAAATATTCATTTGCTTTTTCCGAAACATATTTGTGGCTGGTACCATGAAACCCATACGCCTGAACTTTCTTTTCTTCGAACAGGATATTGGGAACGGCATATTTCTTAGCTTTTATGGGTAACGTACCATGAAAGGCAGTATCGAAAACAACGATCTGCTTAGCTGATTTAAAAATTTCTTCTGCCATTAGTATTCCTTCTAGATTGGCAGGGTTGTGTAAAGGCGCTAGGGGAGAAAGCGATTTTATTTTTTGTTTAACTTCTTCATTGATTAAAGTAGTATCAACATAATCTTTACCACCATGCACCACACGATGACCAATGGCATCTATTTCTTCAGTACTATTGATCACGCCCATTTCAGCATCAAGCAAAAGAGAAGTAATTCGCTCTAGACCAGCTTTGTGAGTTGCAATTTCATAGGTTTTTTCAACCTTATGTGTATCCGTTTTATAGGTTGAAATAGCTTGGGTACTACCAATTCGTTCTATAGAACCTTGGCAAATAATCTTTGTCGCAGGCATATCTAAAAGTTGATATTTTATAGATGAGCTACCAGAGTTGATGATTAAAATGTTCATGAAAATGAGTTTAGAATCCTTCTGCTTGAATAGCAGTAATTATTACGGTGTTAAAAATATCATCTACGGTACAACCTCGACTTAAATCATTAACCGGTTTATTTAGACCTTGTAACATTGGTCCGATCGCCAAGGCACCAGTTTCTCTTTGTACCGCTTTATAAGTATTGTTTCCTGTATTCAAGTCAGGGAATATAAACACGCTAGCTTGTCCTGCAACTTCAGATTCGGGCAATTTACTTAAACCGACTTTGGCATCAACGGCAGCATCATATTGAATGGGACCTTCCACTTTTAGGTCGGGTCTTTTATCTTTTATGATTTCAGTAGCTTTTCGTACTCTATCAACATCTTCACCAACACCCGATGCTCCGGAAGAATATGATAGCATGGCTACTTTAGGTTCTATACCAAATGCAGCGCTTGTAGCGGCAGATGAAATTGCAATTTCAGATAATTGCTCTGAAGTAGGATTAGGGTTAATGGCACAATCTCCAAAAACAGTGACCCTATTGGGTAAACACATAAAAAATATAGAAGATACTATAGAAACACCAGGCTTTGTTTTTATAAACTGTAATGCAGGTCTTATGGTATGTTGGGTGGTATGTACGGCACCGGAAACCATGCCGTCAGCATGCCCTTTATAAACCATCATGGTACCATAATATGATACGTCTTCCATTAAATCTTTGGCCATTGCCAAGTTTACGTTTTTATGCTTACGTAATTCAAACAGGGTAGTGGCGTAATCTACAAAATTGTCAGATGTTGTAGGATCAATAATGTTTATGGTGCTAAGGTCTATGTCAATATCCAGTTCAGTGATTTTTGAAATAATCTGATCTCTATTGCCTAAAAGTGTAATGGTTACCGCTTCGGCATCTATCAGCATTTTGGTTGCCATCAGAATTCGTTCATCAGAACCTTCGGGCAGTACAATATGTTTTTTAGATGATTTGGCTTTTTGTAGAAGGTTATATTGAAACATTCTAGGGGTAATGCCCTTAGCTTTAAAGGTGATTAACCGTTCAGCCAATTCTTTGGTAGGAATGTGTTTTTCGAACTCTTGTATTGAGGTCTGTATTTTTTCGGTATTTTCAGCATAAATACGGGGTCTAATAGTCCCTATTTTATTGGTGACATGGAAGGTACCTCTTGCTACAGATAGAATGGGAATGATGTCTGAAAGTCCCTCTATCAACTTTATAATGGATTCTTCCGGTAATAAACCACCGGTTAGAACAATACCGGACAAGCTAGGGTAGTTCGTAGAAATATTGGCCTGTAGCGCCCCTAAAATAATATCTGCGCGATCACCTGGTGTAATTACCAAGCTATCATCTTTTAAATGCGTTATGTAGTTACGTAATTGCATGGCGCCAACACTAAAACTACCAACTTGATTATTGATATAATCTTCACCAAAAAGAATCTTGGCATCTAGTTCTTGGGCAATTTCCTTTAAAGTAGGGCTACCTAAAATAGGGTTTACAGGTATGGTACCTACCAATACGTCATTGGGTAGTTTCTCTTTTAATCCTTCAGAAACAATGGAGACATTTTCTGGTTGTACTTTATTGGCTACTATTAAAAGTACATCTACACCTTTCTCTTTAAAAGAGTCATAGGCCATGTAAAGATTACCGACCAGTTCACCTAAAGTTTTGTTTTTTCCGCTTGCCAGAATAACTGCAGGTATGCCTAGGTTTTTTGCAATAAGAACATTAATGTCCCATTCAATTATGGCACCTTCTCCAGAAAAATCGGTTCCTTCCACTAAAACGAAATCGAACTTTTTTTCTATAGTTTTATACATGTGTATAATATGCCCTACAATTTCATCGTCTTTATCTAGGTTTTTTAATTGTACTACTTGGCTTCGTGTATATGCAAAAGCTTCTTCAGGCTTCATATCTACATTAAAGTAGCTTAAAACAGTGTCAATATGATTGTCGGTTTTCCCTTCGGGAACGTCATCGATAATAGGTCTGAAATAGCCAACCTTGGCAGTTCTACCTAAAAGAAGCTGCATAAGACCTAATGAAATAATTGATTTTCCACTATTTGGTTCTGTAGTAACAATATATATAGCTTTACTCACGTGTAAATGGGATTAGTGTTTATCAAATTTATAGGATTTTGTCAGGGAATACTATTCATGGGTTATAAACTGACATTTTTGTTTAAAAAATCATGTTTTTATAATGTGTAGTTTTTGAAATAAACACAACTTATTGATTCTAAATTTTCAAGTTTCAAAAATATAGATCAAGGGTATTCTTAAATATGATGAAAATCATATAATTGAGAAAGATGTTTAAAGAGTTTTGGGGGAATACTATCTCAAATCTTGACTAGCTTACATATAATAACACATTGGTCATTTAAAGTAGTGAACATCAGTATCATCAAGTATACAATTTTTACTAAAAGGTGCGTTAAGCTATTAGAGGCTATTGCATTGCCGTAGCTTTTAACATGCTGATACCGAAAAGTGCTTTGTATTAATCTGTTGCAGCAGAATTGAATTTTATGAAAAAATATGTAATTACAGTTTTGATGTTGATTATAGGGTTAAGTACCGCTATTGCCCAAGATTGGCAAACAGATTTTACTGAAGCAAAAGAACTTGCTAAAACTCACAATTTGCCTATTGTCCTTGTTTTTCAAGGTTCAGATTGGTGTGCACCTTGTATTAAATTGGATAGATCAGTATGGTCTACCAATGAATTTAAAGACTATGCTAAGAAGCATTACGTAATGTTACAAGCAGATTTTCCACGTAGAATAAAGAATGCATTGCCAGTAGTGCAATTAAATAAGAACAAGGTTTTGGCAGAAAAGTACAACCGTCAAGGTATCTTCCCCTTCGTGGTAGTAATGAATGCAGATGGTAAAGTTTATGGCGAAACCAGTTATAAAAAACTGTCACCAAAAGAATACATTGCAGAATTAAATTCATTCATAAAATAGCTTGAAAAAACTAGTTCTCATAGTAATGATATGTTCTGTTGGTCAGCTTTTGGCTCAAGAGCCTTTTAAGCGTACTATGAAATTAATGGGTAGCCGTTTTGATATTACGGTTGTAGCTAAAGATCCTATTGAAGGTGAAGAGTATATTAATTTGGCTGTCAGTGAAATAACAAGAATAGAAAAGTTGATTTCTTCTTGGGTCCCAAATTCACAGACATCGGAAATTAATAAAAATGCAGGCGTAAAACCTGTTAAAGTTGATGCGGAATTGTTCAAATTAATACAAAGGGGAATAGGAATTTCTACATTGACCGATGGTGCCTTTGATATCAGTTATGCATCAATGGATAACATCTGGAAGTTTGACGGTAGCATGATTAAAATGCCTGAGGAAGCAACCATTAAAGCATCCGTTTCTAAAGTAGGATATCAAAATATCCTCTTGAATAAAGAAGATCATACCGTTTTCCTCAAATTGAAGGGTATGAAAATAGGTTTTGGAGCAATAGGAAAAGGTTATGCTGCAGATAAGGCAAAAGAATTATTGATTTCTAAAGGTGTGGTAGCAGGTATTATAAATGCATCTGGGGACATGAATACATGGGGAAAGCAGCCTAATGGTGATAGTTGGCAAGTAGCCATTACCAACCCAATGGATAAAAACAAGGTGTTTGCATTATTACCCTTGGATAATAGAGCGGTGGTTACCTCCGGTAATTATGAGAAGTACGTAACTTTTAATAATACCAGATATACACATATCATTGATCCCCGTAGCGGTTATCCGGCATCGGGTATAGTTAGCGTAACGGTATTTGCCCCAAAGGCAGAACTTGCAGATGCGCTTGCAACATCCGTTTTTGTAATGGGTAAAGAAGTGGGTTTAAATAGAATAGAGCAGTTGCCAAAGGTAGAGTGTATCATTATTGACGACTTGGGTACTATAATTACATCTAAGAATATTCAAATAAATAAGTAAAATGAAAAGGATTTTAATTGTGTTGGTAATGATTGGTGGTCTTAGTAGCTGCACGGTATTAAAGGAGTATGATAAAGTAAATATCAACGATCCTGACATGACCTTGCAAGATAAAAAGTGCGATAGAAATGTGATTACCATGCATTCGTATAGAGAAGCAGCGGTAGGCGCAAACGGAGGTAAAACAGGTGGAGGCTGCGGCTGTAATTAGTAAGTAATGAAACAACAAAGACATAAGTTTAAATTTATAGTGCTACTCATTGAATGTATGCTATGCGGTGCTGGTTACGCCCAGCAAAATACCGGTGCAACCAACTCTTATAAAAAACGTGTGTTGGAAACTACCGAAGTAGATTTCTTGAGCAGTTACTATTCTCAAAACGGTGATAATGCTGCTGTTACCGGTGGTATTGGTACAGAAGAACTTACAGATGTTACGGGAACTATTATAGTATCGGTACCATTGAATGATGATGATATTTTAACCATTGATGCTGGTGTCTCTGCCTACACCTCTGCATCTTCCAGTAATGTGGATCCCTTTGATGGTAGTGAAAGGGCAGATGCTTTTGTAGCAAGTACAGGAGCTTCTAGGTCAGATGTATGGACCAACTTGTCCGGCACATACACGCATAGTTCAGATGATAGAAATACTATGTACTCTGGAAATCTATCAGTGTCATCGGAATATGATTATTTTTCATTCGGATTTGGTGGTGGGTTAACAAAGCTCTTTAATGAGAAAAATACCGAGGTAAGTATTAATGCGAATATATTTCTAGATACCTGGACTCCTATCTACCCAACGGAACTAAGACTTTTTGCAAGTGGGGCAAATGGGTTGGATAACGGATTCTTTTCAAACAAAACAATTACCGGGAACACAGATTACAGTCCTACTTTTGAGAAGTTTACAGATGAGACAAGAAACTCCTATTCGGTAGGTTTGGGCTTTTCTCAAATTCTAGGTAAAAATCTACAAGGTTCATTGGCTTTAGATTTTGTAAAGCAAGATGGTTTACTGAGTACACCTTTTCAACGTGTATATTTTGCAGATGTAGCCGATTCATTTATTCAAGAATTTCAGCTCGCGGATGCTATTGAGCAATTACCGGATAGCCGCTTTAAAGTTGCAGGTGGCGGAAGGTTGAATTGGTATATAAATGAAAGTGTTGTGTTACGATCCTACTATAGATATTATTTTGATGATTGGGGGATTAACTCGCACACGGCAAGTGTAGAAGTGCCTATTAAGCTAACGGATAAGTTTACGGTATACCCATCCTATAGATTTTACCAGCAGTCAGCCGCAGATTATTTTTACAGATATGAAGAAGCATTTTCTACGGATACGTTTTATACCTCTGATTATGATTTGTCAAAATATTCGGCAAACCAATTTGGAATGGGAGTTTCCTACACGGATATTTTTACAAAAATGCATGTCTGGAAATTCGGACTTAAAAGTATTGATGTAAAGCTCTATAAATATGATAGGAATACGACCTTTAGTTCCAGCATTGTTACAGCAGGCTTTAAGTTTGTGATGGATTAATTTTATATTACATTTTAAAAATTTATAATGGTTTTACGAGAAGAATATGACCTAATATGTGTAGGTGCAGGTATCATGAGTGCTACGTTAGCTTTATTGGTAAAACAGTTAAAGCCAGACCTTAACGTTTTGATCGTTGAACGATTAGGTAAAGTGGGACAAGAAAGCTCTGCCGCTTGGAACAACGCCGGTACTGGTCACTCTGCCTTATGTGAGTTGAACTATACTCCAGAAAACGAAGATGGTGCTGTAGATATTAGCAAGGCAATTAACATCTGTACCCAGTTTGAAATATCTAAGCAATACTGGTCTTATTTGGTAACGGAAGGCTTGATCAAAGACCCTAAAACATTCATCACTCCTGTACCACATCATAGCTGGGTAAAGGGAGGAGAGAACGCCAACTATCTTGAAAATCGTTTTAAAGCTTTTAAAGAGCATTTTATGTTCAACTCGATTGAGTTTACTAGAGAAGTTGAAAAAATGAAAGAATGGTTTCCTTTAATGATGCATAATCGCACTGAAGATGAGGTTATGGCAGCATCGCGCATAGATAGGGGAACCGAGATGAATTACGGCGCTTTAACGGAAAAATTATTTACTATACTTAAAGATGAATATGATACTGAAGTATTGTTCCATACAGAGGTAGAAGACATAGACCCTGACCATGATGAAGAATGGTTGGTGAAAATGAAAAATTTAGAAACAGGTAAGAAAAATACGATCGATGCCGAACATGTTTTTATCGGTGCCGGTGGCGGTAGTCTTTTATTGCTGCAAAAGGTTGAAATTGAGGAGAAAGACGGCTACGGTGGATTTCCTGTTAGTGGCGAATGGTTAGTCTGTAAAAATCAAGATATCATAAATCAGCATAACGCCAAGGTATATAGCAAAGCAGGTATTGGTGACCCGCCTATGTCGGTACCGCATTTAGATACCCGTTATATCAATGGAAAGAGAGAATTGTTGTTTGGTCCGTTTGCAGGTTTTAGTCCTAAGTTTTTAAAGGAAGGTTCTTATTTAGACCTGTTTAAATCTATCAATTTTGATAATATACCATCCATGTGGGGCGTGTTTTGGCATAATCTTCCATTGACAAAATATTTATTGGAACAAGTGGCCATGAGCTTTGATGATCGCATGGAATCATTGCGTCAATTTGTTAAGGATGCCAAAAATGAAGATTGGGAAATTGTAATTGCAGGTCAACGTGTTCAAACCATAAAAAAAAATGAATTTGAAGGCGGTTCGTTGGAGTTTGGTACACAATTGGTAAGTAGTAAAGACGGTAGAATTACATGTTTGTTGGGTGCATCACCAGGAGCTTCAACTTCTGTTAAAATAATGCTCGATGTTATTGAAAAAGCATTTCCAGAATTGATAGCATCGGAACAAGGGAAAGATAAACTAAATGAAATGGTCCCATTTTATAACAAGGAAGTCACTAAAGAATTATTCGATCAAGAATTGGCTAGGGTAACCAAAGATTTGAATTTGTAGTTTAAGGTAAATCTTTTAAGATACTTTTATGCTTATTAGAACAACAAGAGTACAATAAATAGGTCGTACTTGCATTATCCTTAATTAGATAGATGGTAAGTACAATTACATGCATCATAAAATTTTAATCCTTTTTTTATTTTTGATTACCGGATCTGCCTCGGCACAGTTGAGCGATTTGGCAAGAATAGATTTTACGTTTATACCCAATAAAAATTCTGATGTAGAATATACCCGTTCTAGAGTATTGATAAATGCTCCAATTCCTTTAAAGGGAGAAGGTAAATATTTGTTTTTAGGGTTTGATTATAGCAATATTCATCTTCGCTTTAAAGATGAAGAATTACCATTTGATAGAAATCAATTAAATGACTTTAGAATACTTGATTTTACCATAGGGTATACACAACCACTAAAGAATGATTGGCGATTAGGGGTAAGGTTTCAGCCGGGTATAAGTACAAACCATACGGCAAGAAATTTAACGGTTGATGACATCGTCTTTTCGGGAGACTTGGTTTTTATTAAAAAATATGAAGATAACTATAAGCCATCACGATTGATCTTAGGGCTTTCGTATTCCCAAAATAGAGGCTATTTATTCCCTTTACCGTTTATAAGCTACTACAAGAAATTTAGTGCAGATTGGTCATATAATTTGGGAATTCCCAAAACCAATTTACAATACCATATATCGGACAAACATAGAATGAAGTTGTTTGCCCAATTAGATGGTTTTACCTCTAATGTGCAGAATGGGGCACTGGTGAATGATACGGATGTTGCGGAACTCATAAATATGTCTTTGATCAATGGTGGTCTACAATATGAGTATCATTTTACAGAACATTTTCAGCTAGATTTAAGGGCGGCTTATAACTTTAGTTTAAGCAATAAGCTAAAAGATGGAGACAATAATACCATACTTACAATAGATAACGATTCTAGAAGTTATTTGAGGGCGGTATTGAAATTTAAAATATGAACTAAAAAAACGCCAGAATTTTTATTCTGGCGTTTTAGTATTACAATAGCATAAGGGTATTAACCTATTACGGATTTCTCCGTAATAAACGGTTGATTATAATGTCTTTGTCCTGTAGCTTTATAAAGGGCATTGGCCAACGCGCCAATAATTGGAGGTAAAGATGGCTCTCCCAAACCTGTTGGGTCAATTCCGTTATCCACAAAGAACGTTTCTATTTCTTTAGGTGCTTCCTTATGTCTTATTAAGCGATAGGTGTCAAAATTCTTGTGCTGTGGTTGCCCGTTTTCAAAGGTCATTTCACTATAGGTGGCATGCCCTATGCCATCTATAATACCACCTTCAATTTGGTTTTTTGCAGCCATTGGGTTGATTACAATACCGCAATCTACCGCACACCATACTTTATCAACTTTTGGAGCATCCGTATCGTCATTTAAGTCTAATACTTGTGCAACATAAGAGTTATGGCAGTAATAGGCAGAAACACCTCTTTTTGCACTACCTTGCCCGTTAGACCAACCGGATTTATCCCTTACCAATTTTAAAACGCCGGCATAACGCTCGGGATCGTAATCGTTCTGCTCTGGTTCACCAACAGGATTTTTAATTGCTCTGTCAAAAAGTTCCAGTCTGAACTCAATAGGGTCTTTACCTGCGGCTTCTGCAACTTCATCAATAAAGGCCTGTTCTGCACCGGCAACAAAGTTTGAGCGTGGCGCTCGCCAAGCTCCGGTAGTAACTACCGTTTCTAAATTGAACTTCTCAGCTAAGTAATTATCTACGGCACCGGCAGGAAACCTATTTTCAAAAAGTAGGTCGTCATTAGATCCGGCACCTTTAACATGCCATGCAAGCAAGTTACCCTCTTTATCCAATGCTGCTTTATATTTTACCTTGTAGGTAGGGCGATATGTTCCTTGGGTCATATCATCTTCACGGGTATATACTAATTTTATGGGAGCTTGCATTTTTTGTGAAATCACCGCAGCTTCTACTCCAAATGTTCCATAGAGGCGTCTTCCAAAACCACCACCCATACGGGTCATTTTAATATCGATTTTTTCAACCGGTAAGCCTAATCTAGAAGCCAATGTTTTTTCTAAAAACTCAGGTGTTTGTATGGGACCGTTCAATAGCGCCCTTTCTCCATTTACATCTGCAAAGAAGTTCATGGGCTCCATAGTATTGTGTGCTAAAAATGGTGCGCTATACGTACGTTCAATAATCTTATCGGCTTTTCTAAATGCACTTGCCACATCACCATCTTTACGTGCAGGTTTTTTAGAAGTAGAATTCAATAATTTAGTCAATGCCTCATCATGACCTTCGGTACTTTCTAAGGTCGAAGTTTCTTCCCATTCAACCTTCAACGCTTTTTTGGCTTGCATACATTGCCAGGTAGAATCACCTACAATGGCTACCAATTTAGCAATTGCACCACCATCGGACCACTGTTTTTCAACATTTTCAGGATAAACATCAATAGGGAAAACATCTTTAATGCCGGGCATAGATTTTACGGCTTCGGCATCCATTGATTTATAGGTGAGTCCAAAGGCTGGTGGATGTATGATCATGGCAATCATCATACCTTCCTCTTGAATATCAATACCAAATAAAGGTTTACCGGTAACCAAATTAGGTCCGTCAACATTTCTTTTATCCGTTCCTATAATATTAAAATCACTTGTTTCTTTTAACGCAACCTCTTCTGGCACCTCCATGGTAGCGGCTTTAGAGGCCATTTCCCCAAAACCAGCGGAATTATCAGAGGCGGTATGGCTTATAACACCATTGTCCACGGTTATTTCAGATGCATCTACTTGCCATGCATCCGCTGCCGCAGCAACTAACATATGTCTCGCTGTGGCACCGGCCATTCTAAGTCCAGACCAACCAGCTCTTATAGATTGGCTTCCTCCTGCAAGTTGTCTTTGGAAAATATCGGTATTCAAAGGGGCTTGTTCAACCACAACGTCTTTCCAATCAACACCTAGTTCATCTGCTATGATCATAGGCATTGAGGTTTTTACATTCTGTCCAATTTCTGGATTTGGAGACATTATGGTTACCAAACCGTTGTCGGCAATTTTTAAGAATCCATTAATGTTGAACCATTCCTTTGGAATACTTTTTATTTGTTCTGGCGTAGGTTTGCATGAAGCAATCCAGCTAAACCCTAAGATCATTCCGCCACCTGCTAGCGTACTACTTTTTAGAAAGGAACGTCTATTATATGAAGTTTTAATGAGTGTCATCTGTTTGTTTTTTAGAAGGTTAAAATCTCAATTAGAGTGCAAATCTTTTACGCATTTGAACTACTTGCAGCGTTTTTAATTGCTTTCTTAATTCGAGTATAAGTACCACAACGGCAGATGTTACCGTTCATGGCATCTTCAATTTCAGTATCGGTCGGATTAGGATTTCTCTTTAAAAATGCACTGGCATTCATAATTTGACCGGCCTGGCAATACCCACATTGGTAGACATCTTCTTCTAACCAAGCTTTTTGAACTGGGTGATCCCCGTTTTCAGAGAGACCTTCAATGGTAGTAATTGATTGTTCGCCAACCGCTGATACGGGTAATTGACAAGACCTAACGGCATTGTCGCCCAAATGAACGGTGCAAGCGCCACATTGCGCAATACCACAACCAAATTTTGTACCTACTAATTTTAAATGATCTCGTAGCACCCAAAGCATTGGCGTTGATGGGTCAACGTCTACTTCTTGGGTTTTTCCATTAACTTTTAAATTGAAGTTTGCCATGCTATTTTTTGTATTTGTTTGAGTCGCTTGAAATTAAGGTTTTTTTTAGAGTTTTGATATGGATTTAACTTTAAATATTCTTAAAGAAATGCCAACTTTTTGATTAGCCATTTAGAGTGTCCAATTTGAAAGAGTTACTATAATATTTTATCGTGATATCGTAAGAAAAGTAATGCCGGTACATTTATCAAAATTAATATCCAATTGCTTAAGGGCATTTAATTGATAAGCACGGTATGATTACTCAAAATATAACCTCAATTTCAGAATCTATCATAGACACGGTAGGTAATACACCATTGGTAAAGCTTAATAACGTTCTAGATGATTCACATTTTAATTTATTTGGTAAACTAGAGGCGGCTAACCCTGCGGGGAGTATTAAGGATAGAACCTCACTGTTTATATTAAAACAGGCACTTGTTAGCGGAACTATTAAAAAGGGAGATACCGTTATAGAATCAAGTTCTGGAAATATGGCCGTGGGCCTTGCTCAAGCTTGTTTGTATTATGGTTTAAAACTTATAGTCGTAGTAGACCCCAAACTAAATTCACATACAGAAAAGATTTTAAGAACCTATGGCGTACGCATTGAGCATGTTACGGTACCCAAGAAAAATGGCGGCTATTTAGCGGCTAGGCTTGAGAGGGTTCAACAATTATTAGATCAAATACCCAACAGTTATTGGTCTAACCAATATGGTAACCAAAATAATCCTTTAACGCATCATGAAACTATGTCTGAGCTAATGGATTCTTTACATGGTAAGTTAGATTACTTATTCGTTGCTACAAGTACCTGTGGAACATTAATGGGCTGTGCAGATTATATCCACGAAAACCATTTGAACACCAAAATTATTGCCGTTGATGCCGTTGGAAGTGTTCTTTTTGGCGGTCCACCATTAAAGAGGTTGATACCGGGTCATGGTGCCGGTGTGCCCTCTCAATTTTTAGATACCAATAAAATTTATGATCATGTGTATGTAGATGATGTGGATTGTGCCCGCGGATGCTGGAACTTGCTTGAAAAAGAAGCCATTTTATGTGGAGGATCTTCTGGTGGAATGATCAGTGCAGTACGTAAATACAGTCAAAAAATGGAGCAGGACAGTAATTGTGCACTGTTTCTATGTGATCGTGGAGAGCGTTATTTAGATACCATTTATAATAGAGATTGGTTGTTAAAAGAACTTCCGGAAAGTAAAAACGCTTTTACGCCAATTGGCGGTTGGTAGAAGAGATATGTTATGGAAAATACACAATCATATAAAATAGGCATTGTAGGTTTTGGACCTAAAGGCTTCTATGCATTTGAAAGATTAATTGCATATATAAAAGCTTATAATCTTTTTGAACACATACAAGTACATATTTTTAATACGACGGGTTTTTTAGCCTCTGGTGATGTTTATAGGCAGGATCAACCAGAGTATTTGATCATGAATTATACCAATGGTAATATTTCTGGTTGGGCTTTGCAAGAGCCATTTTCAGTAGTACCTAAAACTCCTGATTTTGTATCATGGCTTGCAAATAACAATTATGGAAACACTTCGGCTAGTTCATATGCTCCTAGAGCACTAGTAGGTGAATATTTATCAGATTGTTATCATCAGGTTATGGAACATTTACCAGACAATGTAGAAGTTATAGATCATATAGGTTTGGTTACCAATGTAGTCAAGAATAATACCGAGTATCAGTTGCATTTTAAAAATGATGGGCTATCACAAGAATACGTGGTAAATTGCGATAAGGTGCTTTTTACTACTGGTCACAATACGTTTAGATCTCAACGAGATAGATCAGTTGACAATGCCAAAAAGATAAACTTTATTTACCCTACCAATGATACATTAAAACATCTGAAAAAAGATTCATTAGTGGGAATTAAAGGCTTTGGGTTAACCGCCATTGATGCTATTTTGGCTTTGACCGAGGGTAGGGAAGGAACTTTTGTCAAAAATGAAAAAGGAGTATTAAAATACGAGGCATCTTGTAAAGAACCATTTAAAATTTATCCGTTTTCAAGAACCGGATTGCCAATGATACCTAGAAATGGTTCCACTGAATCTTCTATAGAATTACATTATTTTACCAAAGAGTGTATGGCTCACTTAATGGAAAATAAACCCGTAAGTTTTGAGTGCACGGTACTGCCCTTGATAAAGAAGGAATTCTATTTTGCTTACTACAGTGTATTGTTCAAAAACTACGGGCATCAGTTTTATTATGATGAAGATTTTACCGTACTAGAAAATCAAGTGCAGTACTTTCATGAAGATTATCCTGAATCACCCGTTTTTAATTGGGATAGCATAGCAAATCCGTTTAATGATGAGCCTATTTTATCAACGGTGCTTTTACAATACTATCTAGAATTTTTAATACAGGAAGCAAAAAAAGGAGAGGATGAAAGTCCATTTATGGCTGCGGTTGGCGCATGGCGCAAAATAAGTCCGTTATTCAATAAATTGTACAGTTTTGGAGGATTGGATGCAGCTTCGCATAAATTGTTTGATACGTACTATTTTGGTCTGTTCAATAGATTGTCTTATGGTCCGCCAGTACAGAATATGCAGAAAATGCTGGCATTGTGCAAAGCGGGTATTTTAGATTATACTTATATAAAAGCTTCGACTTGTACAGAAAACACCGTGGACGACAATTATATTTTGCAATTAAATGATGCCCAGGCTACAGAACTAAATTACATAGTTAATGCCACCATTTCCAGAGCCAATGAGGGTGAATTTAAAAATGAGCTATACCGAAACTTAATAAAGAACGGTCTAGTACGTACGTTTCAAAATAAACTAAATACCAGTTATAGCCCGGGTTGTGTAGATATAGATGAAAACGGTAATGCCATAAATGCACATGGTAAAGTTGATTCCCATATTACATTTTACGGTACTCCAACTGAAGGAATAACCTGTGATAATGATACCCTATCAAGGTCTAGAAACAATTTTGCAACTATTTGGGCAAAGCAAACCTGTAACACCATATTAAAAAAAGCTAGAATCACCGAAAATTATGGAAGAGAAGAAAATGTACTATAAAGGAAAACCAAAATATCAACTTACACCGAAAACATCGGATTGGATGCATGAATTATTTAATGAACAATCCGTTGTTAAAGGTTTGGTAGAAAGATATGGTTCACCGATCAATGTACATCATTTGCCATCTTTCAACAACAATTGTGAGATGTACAAACAAGTTTTTGAGAGTTACGGATTAAAATATAGAATCTTCTATGCCAGAAAGGCCAATAAATCTAGAGGGTTGGTAAAACAAGCATTTGCATCGGGTATTGGTGTAGATACCGCCAGTTTTAAAGAATTGGAACAATCATTGGCATTAGGTGGTAATAGTGAAAATTTAGTGCTTACAGCTGCAATTAAGACAGAACCGCAAATTGAATTGGCCATAAAGAATGGCGTTCCTATCATATTGGATAATGAAGACGAGTGTGTACTAACACAAGCAATTGCCAATAGAATTGGTCAAAAAGCAAATGTAGGTTTTCGCATTAGCGGATTTACCGTTGACCAAGAAAAACTTTATAGCCGTTTTGGTTTTGATGTTGATGAGGTAGTAAATTTCATTGCATCATATGTTGGTGACAATAAATCCTTTGATATGCTTGATGTAACCGGACTTCACTTTCATTTAGATGGATATTCCACTTATCAACGCAGTGTAAGTTTGGTTGCCAGCATCCAAATTTTTTCAAAGTTGAAAGAAAAAGGATATGCAATGTCCTTTATTGATATAGGTGGGGGTATACTAATGAACTATTTAGAAGACGAAAAAGAATGGAATACATTCAATGAACAATTGAAAAAGTCGGTCCTGGAAGATAGCAATGATATTACGTTTAACAACAATAGTCTTGGTTTTAGACTGGAGGATGGTCAGCTACGTGGTAAACTGAATACGTATCCGTTTTTTAATGAGATAAACAAAGAAAGTTTTATTAGAAAGGTGCTGGATTTTGTAGATGATCAATCTGGTTTGTCGGTAGCATCATTATTAGTAAAGAATGGAGTTGAATTGCGAATAGAACCCGGTAGATCATTATTAGATCAAGTAGGTATGACAATTGCAAAAGTGATACACCGCAAGAAAGATGCAAAAGGGCAGTGGTTGGTAGGTCTAGAAATGAATATGAGCCAAATGATGAGTTCTAGCGCAGATTTTCTTTTAGACCCATTTATGTTATATAATTCTGAGGTTGAAAAAAACGAGAATGTAGATGTATTTTTTACAGGAGCCTATTGTTTAGAAAGAGATGTGTTGCTAAAGAGAAAAATAACCTTGCCTAGATTACCTGCAATAGGGGAGTATGTTGCTTTTGTCAATACTGCTGGTTATATGATGCATTTTTTTGAAACCGAGGCACATTTATTTGAGTTGTCATCCAATTTAATGTTTACGGGGTCCAATGAAAAATTATCGTTTTTTCAATTTATTGATGATGCAAAAATTTCCTTGGAACAGTAAAGATGTCTTGCAATATGTAATGCATCAATAACTGTATTTTTCAAGGTAAGGGAACGGTATGTTATGGGGTAAATTGTATTAAAACAATATATCATGAAAATACAAGCATATTTAGCCTTTAACGGTAATTGTCAAGAAGCATTGAACTTCTACGCAAACCTGTTCAGTGCAGACATAAAAAACAAGCAAACATACGAGGATAAGAAAATAGATGTTCCGTCTTCTTATCGTGGAAAATTACAGCACGCAGAGCTCAAAGGAAAAGGAGTTCATTTTATGGCATACGATGCCTCTCCAGACACACCTTTGAACAATGGCAATCAAATTAATATGAGCGTTGATCTCGATAATTTGGACGAAGGCAAACAGTTATTTAATGACTTGTCAAGTGGAGGTCAAGTACACCATGAATTTAGGGAACGAGAATGGGGACATTTTGGTAGATGTACAGATCGTTTTGGCATAGGATGGATGGTAAACGTTGATAAGTAAACATCAAAAATAAATAAAGTAAGAGGTATTTTCTAGCGGCAATTATTGTCGTTTGAAAAGCCTCTTTTATTATTAACCTCGCTAGGCGAGTAAAAACAAGAGAATTTATGGAAATTATATATGAGTATGATGGTGTAACAGCAAGTGACAGATTGGAAACATATATCAAGGACAAGCTGGACAAATTGCATGCAAAATTTGATGATGTAATTAGGGCAGATGTATTTATAAAGCAAGAAAACACATCTTCTGATGAAACAGGTATGATCTGTAATATACGGTTAAGTGTACCTGGTCCTAGAATTTTTGCAGAAGCCAGTAATCAAAATTTTGAAGAGTCGGTAAACGAATCTATTAGTGAACTGGAAAGACAGTTGAGAAAACGTAAGGATAAAATGAAAACGTATTAAACCTAAATTATGAAAAAAGCATTGATATTATATTTTGGTAAAAAGTTCTATAAAAGTTGGCTAAGGAAAAAACGAGCTCAAGCAGCTAGAACTTAAAATTAAATATTACGTATAAAAAAATAGCCCTTGCTAAAACAAGGGCTATTTTTATTGATAATTATATAATGTTATCTATAGTCTTCAAGAACTTCCGTGGTTTCTAAATCATTCTGTAATTGTTCTCTTTGTGCTCTAATAATTTCCTTTAAACGGTGTGGCATCATAGTTTCTGCGAAGGCATTATCATAATCGTTAATGGCTGCTTTGTCTCCCCTAACTGCTTCCTCTAACATTGCTTCATCATTATCTTCAGCAAAGAATGCCTTAACATCCATCCAAGTTCTGTGTAGTGTACCGGCTGCGCTACCTTCAATTTGAACGCTACCTAAATCTAATTCAGGAACAGAACCTCTAAGTTCTTTCAAGAACTGCATGCGATCTATTATTTTTTTCTCAAAGTAACTTTTAATGCCTACATCCTTTGAATTTTCAGATGCTTTTTCAAAACCTTTAATGGCATCTTCATTTTTACTTACCAAGTCTTTAAGACTATCTTCAATTTTCTTTATATCGTTATTCATAATATTTAATTTAATAGGCGATCATGCCCGTTATTAATCATTTCTGTTATAGGCAATTTAAGGGTAAACGGGCGTTTACATTGACGTTATACGATAGTACTTTAGCTGTATGCAGTTAAGCTTTAAACTCCTAATAATTAGCTTCTAAAAGAAGGTTTTAGCATAGATTTTATATGGATAGAGTTAAGTTGAAATCTAGGTAGTGCTTACATTGTTATCGAACTTAAAAAAGAAAAACTATGGGATTATCACCACTATTTGGAGTAGCAAAAATGTTAGTAAGAAGTAGAAAATTGAAAATGGCGGCCGTTGGTTTACAATTGGTCTATTTAGGGTACACTTATTATTCAGAGAAGAAAAAAAATAAACAGGTGTCAAAATAATTGAAAAATTAGCGTTAAATATCTGATATTCAATTAATAGTGTGTATTTATTAAAGTTATTGATTTACAGAATATGATAAAACCTATGAATTTTTATTAATAATCAATTGAATGAGTTACTAGACCTTTGGAGTATGAAATCCCAAAATCTAGTATTATGAACAATTCATTTAAAATTAGCCTTTTGTTCGCCTGTATGGCAACCATGGGTTATGGCCAAGATTTGGCCTACAACGATTCTTCAACCAGTTTTCTTGAAAGAAAGGTTACAGAAGTTTCTAACCGCGCAGAGAATTACAACAAGTTAAAATCCCTTGGTTATTCAGATGAAGAAATCTTTGAAGACCTAGGTAATGCCAATTTCCTGACCAAAAAATACGAGAATGCCTTATACTGGTATGGCAGACTTATGGAAATTTCTGAAGATGGTACCTTAAAGAAAAGTTACCAAAAAAGATTTGATCACGCCGTTTCTCAGTTAGGTAAAGAGGTACAAAACGAGATTGCCGACGAAAACTGGACAGAGCTGGTTAAAGATGACTATAAGATGACCCGTAATGTTATTCACCCACGTCTTACCTCAAACAACAGACGAAATTTTTTACCGTGGGATGACAACCAGGTGAGTAGCGAATTTGCAGCTACAACAAAAACACCGGCAAAAAAAGCATCAGGTGAGTACGCTCCGCCGGTGGCGTTGACCAATGGTGGTAATACGGCATACTATAGTAAAACCGTATATCGTAAACCCGTAACCGGAATGTTCTCCAAGAAAAAAGCAGTACACAAAATTTATAAAGCTGACAAAGTAGGCGGCGAGTGGAAAAAAATAACCGAAGTAGCGGTTTGTCCAGGTGATTACTCGGCAAAGCACCCAGCCGTATCACCAGATGGCAGTAGATTGTTCTTTGCTTCTAATATGCCGGGAACGTATGGTGAGTATGACATTTATGTGGCAACCATTCAAAAAAACGGAATGTTGGGTCAGGCGAAGAATCTAGGTAAAAAGGTCAATACCGCTAAAAATGATATTCACCCTAACCCTATATCTAACGGTAGTCTGGTATTTGCCTCTGACGGTAGGGAAGGCTATGGCGGTTTAGATGTGTACATGGTAGAGGTTGGTCAACGTAGTGTAGGGCTGGCGGTTAACATGGGTAATACAATAAACAGTTCTTATGACGAGTACTCCGTAAACTTATTGCAAGGTGATGGTTCCGGTTACGTGGTATCTAACAGAATTGCAAAAGGTAAGCATACACAGAACGTAGCATTTAACTTAAATGATAAACCTATAAACGAGAGAGACAGAGATGATCGTTTCTTGGAAGCTTTTAACTCAGAAAAACAGATGCAATATTCTAGCTCTGTATTTGAAGATGAATAACCACCCATTATTCATATCCCCCAATTCATAGACAATTTCAATTCTAATCATTAAAATCAAACGTTATGGAAAGTCCGTATAAAATCAGTAGTTTTCTTATTGCTTTATTTTTATTGGCTCTTGTCCAAACAGTAAAAGGTCAAGAAACCAATGCAAACTTAGGCTCCAGTAGTACCTATCACAATCAATTATTCTTCAACAGGTTTTTTATAAACCCAACATTCTCTTTGGTACGTGAGAACAAGTCATATTTGAACATTTTAAATAGAAACCAATATGCAACCTTTGACGACAACAGTCAAAACTACTTTCTAGGTTTCAGTAATAAGTTAAATGACCATACAGCTGTTGGTATTGGCGTATATAGCCAATGGTCTGGTGTGGTTCAAGAATTTGGTTTCAATGCCAACTACGCATCGTCTGTTCGTTTAGGAGACAAATCTGTTTTAACGTTTGGTACCAATGTAACTTACTTTAATCAAGGTTTGGACAAGAATAGAGTTGTTGTAAGTACAGATGACCCAGAGATAGCAGATGCTAGAAAAGAAAGTAAAATTGCGGTACAACCAGGTATCAATCTATCACTTGGTAGTTTTGATTTTGGACTGTATGCAGAAGATTTAGTAAAATACAATCAAACAACGAACGAATTTTTGACCGATTTGTCAACCAAGAGTGTTAAGGCATCGGTTCAATATACCCATTCATTTGAGCATTCAAGAGGACTTTTTGAAAATGCGAGATTAATGCCAATGGCTCAAGTAGGACAAAATTATGATGGTAGCCTATACTACTTTGGTTCCATGTTATTAGACTTGCCAAATTATGGTTGGTTGCAAACTACAGTAGACCAAGAATATGGTGTGTCAGCTGGTGTAGGTTTTAACTTAAGTGAAAAAATGTCTTTAGGTTATTTAATGGAGAAAGATCTATCAAGAGATGATGCCAACCTTGGCTGGAACCATGAGATTACATTGGCATATAAGTTTAAAGATGATGATTTGGCCATTTCGGTAGCAGATAATTCATCGGACAATCAAATAGATAATATCGTAAGAAATTATGAAGAGCAAATAGCCAATTTAATAGAAGAAAGAGATAGTGCAAGAAAGGCAAGTAGAAGAAAGCAAGAAAGTAGTTCTAATGCACCTGTTTCAGAAAGTAGTTTGGCTTATGAAAATAAAATAATCTTAGATGAACTGATTCTTCGTCAAGATTCAATTGAGAGTGAAAGAATAGCAGCGTTTGAAGAGCGTTTTGAGCTAATTGTAAGAATGTTGCGTAACGATATTGATACTACCATTAAAAGCTCTTTACAAGACTTTAGTGTAGAGGAAAACACCTCATATGTAAACAATGATATCGTGGATGTTGCTATAGATTTTGTTACTGAGCCTGCCGATGCATTTGCTACGGGTACAACATCAACATCTTCAAATACATCTACATCGGCAACATCGACTTCTTCAAGAAGGGCGAACTTCAAGGAGTTTCCATCAACAAGAGATAATTTTAAAGAAATGCCTGTTAAAATGTTAGTGGATTCAGATGCAATAGATATGAATTCAGGATATTATGTTATCGCAAACGTATACAGCCAAACAAAGTATATGAATGCATTTATGAAAGATTTACGTGAAAAGGGTTTGGATCCAAAGCAATTTTACAATAAGGAGAACGGTCTATATTATGTATACTTGGCAGACTATGATTATAAGAACGAGGCACAAATGGCTGCAAGTACAGATTTAAACGGTAAATACAATCAAGAGAAATGGATCATGCAAGTGAACGAAGCAACTGCAACAGCATCCAATACTTTTGAAGATGATTATATAAGTAGAGAATAATGAATTGAGTTTCCATAATTTCCTAAGGTTTTATGGTTGATTTGAATTGTCAATAAAAGGAGGGGTGTTATCCGGGGGGATGACTGGGTCCCCTCCTTTATTATTTGGTTTACATTGGTGGTAATTCTTGATTTTAACTTTACGTTAACTATCGATGAATTACCTTATTTTTTAAGAAAAATTGGTAGTTGAACGAAAATAAATGGGTTTTCAACGGCTATGTTGCATTAATTTATATATTTCCAACACCAAAAAGATTCAAACCCAATTGTATAACCCCAAATCCCCCCACAACCATGAATGAGTATTACCTACACAATTCCCATTTTAAAACACATCTTTTTCTTCACAGGTTTTCTAATTTTTTAGAACTCAAAAATCTCACAGATTTACTGTTTGGCAAACGGCTCGGTTTTATGAACTGACACGTTAGCGGTCATCCGTTTTTCAATTAGATTTTTTAACTGAACAATAGCAAAGAACTTTCAATTTTTGATTGCTCTTTAGGGCAACTTTTGTCTATTGATCTGTAAAACTGAATTTATAGTTTTCACTATTTGTTCATTTACATGTCTGTTGTTTAGTGGTTTTAACCTTTGTAAAAGGTTTCTGAAATTATTAAAAACTAACAGTAGTCAATATTCTGTAAATAGAATATTGGCTTCAAAAACTATGGAGATTATGAAAAGCTCAAGTATAAGAATAATAGTATTGGAAAAAGATACCTCACTGCATACCGTTTATAGAAATCATTTTGAGGAAATAGAAGGTTATGAAGTAGTAGGCAGTTACACATCTGCCAAAGATGCGATCAAAGATTTCAAGTTTACAAGACCTCAAATTGTACTTTCTGAAATAGAATTGAACGATATGAACGGCGTAGATGCCATTAAATTGTTTAAAAAGAAAGATTGGGAAATCAAAATTGTAATGTTCAGTGAAAATAATGATTTTGAAGTGATTAAGAATGCTTTTAAAAAAGGAGCAAATGGTTACTTAACAAAACCATTGACCCTGGATAAATTGGAACACGCCCTAAAGAGTATGGAAAAAGAAGGGGCGGCAATGAGCAATGATATAGTCAAGAAAATCATTAGCAATTTTCATAGAAAAACTTTTGCTTTTTTCTCAGAAAGAGAAAATCAGATCGTAGATTTTCTATGTCAAGGAGCTACTTATAAAATGATTGCCCAAAAGCTTTTTGTAACACCAAGTGCAGTAAATTTCCATATTCAGAATATCTATTTAAAGTTAGATGTTAACTCTAAATCAGAGGCACTTTCTAAATTGGAACAATTACAAAATCAGCTATAAAAGTGGTATAAGTTAAAGTGTTATTCTTTTGATTGTAAAGGTAATACGAAAACCTTTTCGAAAATTATTAGTAATTTAAAAGCAATTTAATACATTGTAAATCAATATTTTAAGGATATTTAAATAAAAATTTAAATTTGATTAAATTCAGTTACGATAATTTTTCGTAGCCTAAATATCTATTGCTAAGGATAGTACTTATTTTTGGTTTAACTTATTACAGCAAACCAATTTATACTATTTATGTACCATTTAGGATTAGATATAGGAAGCTCCTCTATTAAGATAGCCTTGGTAAATGCTTCAACGGGAAAGAGTGTTGGGGTAGTTACTGAACCAGAGACAGAAATGTCTATGGAGGCTGTAAAAAATGGTTGGGCAGAACAAAGTCCATTAGATTGGTGGCGTTATGTATGTAGCGGCATTGACAAACTATGTACACAAGAAAAAATTGAAAAATCAGATATATCGGGTATCGGTATATCCTATCAAATGCACGGTCTAGTGCTTATTGATAAAGAAGGGAATCCACTTAGAAAATCTATTATATGGTGCGATAGTAGGGCAGTGGGTATAGGTCAACATGCATATGAAGAAATGGGGGGCAAAACCTGTAATTCGCATCTGCTGAACTCGCCATCTAACTTTACGGCTTCTAAATTAAAATGGGTAAAGGAAAATGAGCCCGATATCTATGCGCAAATCTATAAAATGA